>Ga0209503_10001275_pt1 | contig 13206 bp, 12 predicted proteins | sample SouAtlMetagenome_2_FD_187448 | JGI IMG/M metagenome (GOLD analysis project Ga0209503, IMG submission 187448) | Marine eukaryotic phytoplankton communities from Atlantic Ocean - South Atlantic ANT15 Metagenome (SPAdes) (version 2) | ecosystem: Environmental > Aquatic > Marine > Oceanic | place... | reverse complement strand
TCGTCCTGTTGGCCTCAGTCATAGGCAGTCAACTGGTCATCATCGCTGGTGTGCTGGTTGGCTGCTTTTTGACATATCCAAATGCCACAGGGCGCGACCCTAATGACGTGAGATGCAGTGGTGAGCGGGTGGGCGAACTGCTGAGCGTGATCGTTGCTCAGTCCTTCGCCCTATATGCCGCTGAGAAGTGATCAGATGCCGCAGACGACAGGCATCCCTTCTTCCTCTTCCTCTTCCTCGTTCAGCTCAATGATCAGCTGATTTTTGTAGTCATCCTGATAGTGAGTGATCTTGACGTAATCACCAGCTTCGACGCCGATCTTATTTGTATAGAGGCCAGAGAGTGGAACGACGCCCCTGGTCGTGGCCTTCACCACACCACGTCGTTGCTTGGGTGAGGAAGAGGGGAGAGGCTGATTGCCCATGATGATTCCTTGGGCAGCCATCATTGCTTGGAAGAATTCAGTCCGGTTTAACTGGATCTTTCCATCAGGCTTTTCTTTCCAGTAGCCAGATTGCTCCATCACCCTAGGCATGGGCTCACCTTGCATTTCTTTGGCGCACTGAAGCAGGGCTTCACCTGTTAACCGTTCCATAGAGAAACTTGAACTAATGCAAGTATATCAGCGGAACTGCAAATTACCAGCGTTGTCAGTGTAACTCATATCTAATACGTTGCTAAACCCTGCGACAAATGCGTCACCTATAATCGATGCGTTCCCTGGAACGTAAGCACTGGTGCTCTTAATTTTCTGAGGCTTCAATCCTCTGATAGGTGGAAGGGGATCTTCAATGATCGCGTCCCTGTAGGGCGTGGCGTTGGAAAGGATGGTGTTCTGCGCACCGATGACTTGTGATTGCAGCTCCCGTTGGCCCTGCCTAGAGCTCAGGTCAAAGCCAGGGACAAGAATTTCGTTGAACCTTGTATTCAACGTGCTCATAGTCAAGTTGAATTTATCGACCTTGTTCCCCCTCTTCTGTCTAATCCCCAGTTGAGTAATCTTGTTATCTTTCTTTTCGCTAGAGATAGCATTCTTGGCAGTAAGCTTTGCACTTCCAATAGCATTCTTTGCCGCCGTTGTTGCTGCCTTGTTCCCAATCTCAGCGCTAGTTGTGGCCTCGTCTATTGTGTTGTTCTTTGCAGTGAGCAGAGTGGCCAGTGCGTTGTCTTTCCCTGCAGTTAATTCACCCATCTTATTTGTGTATGTATCTTTAATGCCTAGATCCCTGAGGCCAGCAATCCCTTCTATGCCTTGCTTGTCGGCTTGATTTTTAGAATCCAAGGCTTGATCAATAAGACCAAAGGCTTCATTGCTTAACTTGTTTGTCTTTTGTGTATAAACGATATTCTCTTCTGCTCCTTTAATTGATTGTGCAATCAGATCCATTTGAGTCGCAATCTCGCCTTTTATCTTTGAGTTATATCCACTTATCTGTCTGCGTCTATCTTGCTGTCTTAGCTGTAGCTCTCCATAGGTTCTGCCAAACTGTTTCATCTTGTCCATTGCTAAAGCCTCAGCGCTGTTGCTACCGCCAGATCTGACAACAGCAGAGTTCCTTGCCGTAGCTGCTCCAAGGATTGCTGTAATAGATTCAGCGTCTCGCTTCAGAGTGTCCAGGCTGTCTTGTATGACGATCTGCTCTTGGATGTTCTGTCCCTCTGTATCAACCTTTGCTGCAGCTTGCTTCCCTTGCAAGTTCCTTTCTTTAATTGTATTCATATAGCCAGCCACACGCTGCAGATTCTCTACATTTGACTTTGCAGCATTAATGCTATTCCGCCCCTTGTTTTCTTGATAATCAATATTCTTTGAGGTTACGTCAATAAACTTCTGCAAGCTATTGATTCCAAGATCAGTGTCTCTGCTCCCCAGGGCGGTCTTGCTCTTTGCTGCAAATTCATCTTTGACGTTCTGGGATCCAGTTAGATATGTTGCTGTGGCGTTATCAATAGCTTGTTGTTTTGCTTTCTTGTTATTTTTAACTGTTGTCTTCCTTGTTGCTTTGGCATTGCTGATTCCAAGGACTCTTTCGCTGGATGACGTAGCAATAACGTTGTTGAGATCATTCCGTGACTGAGCGCTATCCAAAGCCAGATCAGTCTTTTGCTCCGTAAGACGATTTGAAGCCTTTCCAGCCTCGTCGTCATATGTGATGCTTTCACTTAAATACCTTAGTGATTCACCTGTAATATATTTATCTTGTAGTGCTTCTATATTTAAGTCTAAGTTCTTCAGCGCTGTATCAATAATTCTTGATTGACCTGTCTCGTAATCAAGTTTTTTGACGCCATCCCTGTAATACTCTGCACCATTTGCAGAAACCGTTTGGGCATAGGTGACTATCTTTGACAGGTAGTCAAGCTCATTAAGTTCCTGCTCTCTTTTCTCCAGAGCTTTATTGATTTTCTTCTGTTCTTTATTGGACTTCTTTGCTGCATCTTGTTTTGACTTACCTTGCAGGGCAGACAGGCCAACATTAATGCCTGTAGTGACAACCGTTTCAAATCCAGGAAACATGATTAAACAGCTTTCTGCCTGTCACTATAAACGCCTTGCCAGCTAGCGCTAGTAATAGTCAATGGCAGCCATGAATCTGACTCAATACTTACAGCGCATAGATTGTTCTGACTATTTACCGGAACAGTGAGATGACCATTCTCTAGCCAGTCTGTACTCCTGCCCAGGTTGCTGTTGTTGACCCCTAGCAAGCTGCTGCGGAATACTTTGGTTGTGTCATCAGGCCGGTGGAATCTCTTGACACGCAGTGTGTACTCTCCAGTGTCAACGTGATTTACAGTCCATCTCAGAACTTGTGTCCTTCCTGCTAGTTGGCCAATAAACCGTGATTTGCCTTCATCTGTATCCGCACTGTAAGCAGTATTAAATTGATACTCAAATTCATAGCGCTCACCAAACGCCAAGTTATAACCAGTGAAGTCACCAGTGGTGTTAGCAACAATAGTGTTAGTCGCTGACGACCCAAGCAACAGGCCATTGTTCGCTGCGTTGTTAAACCTCACCACACACAATGCTTCTGTTGCCGGGGTGTAGGGCAGGGTAAACGTCGTCAGGTCTGTTGCTGCGTCATACGCTGCTGTGACTCGTGCTGATGGCGCAGCAACTGTTGAGGCTGGTAGCTGAATCAGCCGGTCCAGGTAGACCTGAGGTTCGTCTCTTAGCTCAATCTCATCGTTTAATTGAATGCCGAAATAAGTGCCACTGGCATCTGTCGTCAGCATATACAGCACGTTATCAACAAACTTTATCCATCGGAGATCTTGATTGAACTTCCATTTGGACCATGACCGTTGGATCTTTTGCTGGCCTTGCTCTGAAGTTGTCCAATAATACTTATAGACATATAGCTCTTTGCTGTCAGTAGGCGAGATGGCTACAGCTGCATCTACGGCTTCGCCTACATCCCAGTGAGTGACAAGGCCTTCAATGTATTTGGGCACATAGTTGGTGATGTCCAGTGAGCTGCCAAGGTTCAGCCCCAGTCTTGATGTCCTGCTGTTATTGCCAAACTGGAACTCACGGAAATGCGAGTAACCAAAATGATCTGTGGGGAATAGAACCTGAGTACCAGAGAGCTTGGGCCTGATGTTTGAATTCATCTCCAGGTTGCTCAGCCTGAATATTTCTCCTGTCGCTGGGGTCAGCACGTCAGCATCAGCAGCTCTGACTTGGAACTGTGAGGTGCTGGAGAACGCCAAGATGGAATCCTCAACAGGGATCATCCATTCAATGGGTGAGCTTCTTTCGCTAGTTCCTCTCAGCCCAAACGGGTCTGTTGCCTGTACTGCCAGAGAGGTGTCATTAAAGAAATTGAATACGTCATTAGTTTCAGACAAGGTGATCGTCTCACCAGCGGCCACTACATAGCGACTACGGAAGATGATGTGATCACGAATAGTCTTGCCAAGGAACTCAGGGTCAGGGTTTGTCTCTGTACTGCCTGCTGTCCTTTTGCCCCATTGGGGGAAGGTGTAACTGTATTGCGGATCAGCGACTGTCCCTGTCCCTACTATGGTCCTTTTTGCTCCATCGGCAGGCCCAACAAAGAAAACATCCTCATCTGCTCTATACAAGACAAGAGGCATGGTGTCTTCTTCAATAATGTATTTAGTTCCAGGTGCAGTCGTCTCCTGCCATCCCCCTTCGCCCAAGCTAGATTGCCCCTCAAATACTTCAAACTTCAACCAGCGGTTATCAATAGTTGTAGAGGGATCGCTTTCTACCTCAACGACATAATCGTCAGGGGCAATGACAGGCAGGTAGGCCAGGCTTTGAACTTTATTGGTAAACGCATTGGCCAGCTCAGAACTACGTCCATCATCTACATCTAATTGAAAATCCGTACCGTCAGTTTTTTGCACATAAACAACGTACTTGTTCATAGTGACCGTGTAACCACTCGTGCTAGCAATTTGAGTAGTTAAATTATTAGCGACAATAGTTGTACTAATTTCGTTTTCATCTGCATCAGCTTTGGGTGTGGTGTACGTTGCCACCTGAACGTTATCTATCTTGACGGTATAGGTGACGTTGTACGCAACAGCCCTGACAAAGATAATCCCTTTGCCTGCCTGCGCTGTAACAGTGTCTGTCTTAAAAGCAGTTTCTTTTTCTCTGTTAAGCAGCAAGCCAATAGGACCGCTATTGATCAGGGCGTATTTTTTATAGAAGTCTGTTGGAGCATTGTGAATGTATGAGGTGTCATCACATTGAATAATTCGATCGGCGCTAAGGGTGAGCCCAGTGCCATGCAAGTCAATATTGACAATTGCTGAATTATCTCTCAACTCAATAAGTGTCTGATCTGTTGCACCTGGCCTGACCAGACAGAAATAGTTTTCACCCTGCATGACATCCATCATTTCCAGATAGAAGTCAGACAGAACAGTGTCTGTAACTTTGCTGATCAGTCGCATGCAGTTGCGTTTACTCAGTCCCTCTACCGGTGATGACCATGCGTTGATCTGTTTCTCGCATTGACCAACCAGCCGTAGGTGTGGCGGTTGTTGGGATACCCCTTGGATCAATGAATCCAGATCACGACGAATTGGTGAGCTGGGCTTCTTTGGAGCCTTGCCCTTCCGGTACTGAGATTTGACGCGAGCCATTAGCGGGAGCGGTAACGGGTTCCGAGTGCTGGGATGTATCCGAGGCCCTGGCCTGCACCACGATCATTTCCCCAGAGAAGGTTGTTATCCAGGGTGGACTCTTCAGCTCGCATCAATAGGACACGGGCCTGGTCCTCGTCAGCAACGGTGTAGGTGAAGACAACAGAGGATGCGACGTAGCGATCAGAAAAGATCCGGGCTGCACGAACCATCGTGTATTGCTGTGCAGCATGGGGGAGATCAGTCCAGTCCAGCTTCTGAATGATCTGTGCAGCATGCAGCGTTTCACTGTTATTCACTGCACCAAAGTCAAAGCGGTGCCGGATCCGGTCATAGATCCGTAGTCCCCTCAAGGCATAGCGAGAGTCTGGATACTGGTTAGGGCTGAATTGAACAGAGAGGGTGTCTCCCGGAACGACGTAAACATCCTGTGCGTTAGCAGCAATGTCTACATCCTTCTGAGTGTTCCAACTCCAGCCTTCTGCACAGACATCAGTACGAACCTCGTCAAGAGTTCGCTCCGCCAGTGCAGCATCTGTAATTGCATTGACAGTACCAGCAAGGCTAGTTACTGGAGCCTCGCCAATAGTTGCCAGGATTGTGTTGACGGCCTCTAGTTCAGTCATCCAGCTTTCTTCGCCTTAGGTGCTTGAGGTTTTGCTGCAGGCTCTTTGCCATGTTGGACAATGTCGCCGTCACTAGTTTTATAAAATGTTTTAACCGGCGCCAGTGGATCGAGCTTTTGATCGTTCTGATAACTGTTAGTAACAAGTGTTCCATTGACTTTAATGGTGGTTCCGTCAGCCATGAAAAAGGGGGAGCATTGCTGCCCCCCACAATAAGTCCCAATTTGCTCGACGGCTAACGAACCATCAGAGCGAATTATAGACCTCGACAGCACACTCAGGACGCAATGCACCAACACCAACTGCCATTTTGGCAGTCATAAGTGTTGCGGCGTACATCACATCGTAATCATTCCCGGTCATTCCCATGCTCAGATCTCTGAGTTTGACAACACCTACACATCCTTTTTGGAAGGCAAGCATTCTTGTTCCACTCATGTCGATTGAGGAGTCAACCGTAGAGCCACCGAAGACATAGCCTTGCTCACCACTCAGTGCAGTGCGATCGCCCTGACTCTGGAGGTGGTTGCTGGAGTAGATGTTGAACCCAGCAAGCTTGGCAATCTGACCATTGCTGTAAGAACCATTGACTCCCTGTTGGTTGAAGTCCTGGTTGACAGCGCGTGAACTTTGGATCAGTTCATAAAAAATTTCTGGCTGACAGACCAGAACTCTGCCCTCTGGAGATACATCTTTCTCGTCCAGGTCAGCAGCAGCTTGGAAGACCGCTGCAACATAATCATCAGCCGTAGGTGTCGCGTTGTTTAAGTCAATGCGAGTACCAGTACGTGCCTGCTGGTCAGGGGTTAGGCCAGTTGGCAGGTTTGCTGACAGGTCAGCGGAAGAGGTGCGAGCAGCAATACAAATTTCTGCTGCAAGTCTCTTATCATGGGTTCTTGCTAAAGCCTGCCCAAGCTCCGTTGAATATATCGAGCGAATATCGTAGTGGTTCTTAGCCTCATCAAGAGAATACAATTGTGCATCAGCTAAGAGATAATCATCGATCCGAATGACAACCTCATTCTGACCCATATTTCCTTGCCCTGCGATCAAATCTCCAGGAGTATGATAGCTCGCGACGAAGCGCCCAGTCACTGGAAATTGTGCACTGCGCCCGTTTTGTATGGTCCTTGATTGAACAAATTGATCGAAAATACAGGAGCGTTTAAATGCAGATAGCACCTCGCCTGAGAATACTTTAAGGAAGAGAGCATTGTCATTTGCCCATGATCCACCAGTGTTGTTAATTACACCGGGTCTTGATAGTGCCATGAATTAGAAGCAATGGAATGAGTGTGTTTTGAGCACCGACAGGTGCATCACGCAAATCCACCACGTTTGTCATTCGGGTACGCGAGCGGCCTCTGACAGGGGTGTGGTCGTCGGTTTACTCCCTATTTATAACAGGGAACTATTTAGTTTGAAACACTGCGCTTGCAGCTACACGCTCCTCAACTTCTCTGATGTACTCAGGATCAGGGTTGGTGCCATTGATATATCTAGGGTCTGACATTGCAGCCACAACCTGAGCCTCATTGGCAAACGCTCTTGTTTGATTTGTTGGAGCACGACCACCAGTCAGCTTGGGCTCATAGCCTCGCTTCATCATGTAGTCGTATTGCATTGATTTGAGTTGGGCCAGGATCCCGATCTCATCACCCTGCTCCAGGGCCTGGTTGTAAGCATCGGCCCTCTTCTGATCAATGTTGTCTGCAGCCCAGTTCATTAGAGCGGTGTACTTTTCTTCACCGCCAGCCTGGTTAAAGATCTCACCCCGCAGCCGAGCGCCTTCCTCAGGTGAGATGGATGATGCGTCGTCCTCCTCTTCCTCTTCAGGCTCCTGCTCCTGCTGCTGTTCAGGCCGATCTCGTTCTGACTCCAGCTCCACATCAGGTGGTTGCCCCTGACGCATCCGCTCGTTTTCACGCTGCAGATTCTTGTATGCCTCGACCAGATCATCCTGAGTGCGGTAGCGCCCAAGGATCAGATCATCTGGTTGTCCCTGTTCTTCTGCATAAAGCTCAGCCTTGGCCTGCTCAATGCGTTCTTGTTCTGCTACTGCACCTTCATCAAAGGACTCGTCCTGTCCGGTCTCAATTGTTGCCATGACTATTAGCCCCTAGGAGTTTTGGTTTTCAAGTGAGTCCATGGCGCATCGTCTGTACGGCTCCAGTTATCACCGCGAGTGGACCCGTTGAATACGATGAATGATTTTCCCTCATTGCCATAGGGCTTGAGGTATTCACCCTGTCTTAGTTTCCGACCTGTTTTTGTGTCGTCTTCATTAAGCGCCTTCAGGCGTCGGGGGTTGGACTGCTCCGCCATCAATTTGTCCTTGAGCTAGTTGCTGCTCTAATTGTAACTGCTGCGCCTGTGATTGTTCAGCCTGTAATTCTTCTTCTGTTTTGATCAGCCCAGCAATCTCGATTCCATCGCTGGCAGCAAAGCGTTTAATTAGCTCACTGGCATTCAGGCGCTGCATCATTACTTCCGGTCCAAGAGTTGATGCAATCACTTGAAGGAAATTAGTTAGCCTTGCCTTATCATTGCCCCTGCCAATTGCATCCAGACCAGTGGTGATCTGAGGATTCACAAGGTCCACTGGAACAGGTGGGATTTCTCCGGCTTGCTCCATCAGGAACAGCACCCTACGGATCAGTGGCAGCTGCAGCTCCTGGCTCAGCATGCTGTAGACCCCCGCCAATCCTGCTTCGAGGGACTCCGCTAAAAGTTTTATCTCTTGTGCGGTGACCCTTTCCGCGTCTCTCTGAATAGCTTCATTGGCCAGGTAGGTAAAGCTAATTCGTTTCTCCAGGATCTGAACTGTCTGCAGTGCAACACTCATGTCCGCCTGCTTGTTCACAGTCAAGGCAGCCACATCCGCTTCATTTCCTGCCACGACTGCCCCGGCTTCTGCCCTAGCCAATACATCAGCACGGGTCACACCGTTTGGATTAACTAAGAACACTGCTTTGCTCATGATCAGTGACGCTTGTACGATCGCCATTGATAATGATTCAAGTGATTGTAGATCCCCTAAAACCTCTTCGGTAATAGATCTACCGTAGGCTTCACCATGCACCGGTTGCAATCTGAGGCATAAATAAGGACAGGTATCAAGTTTGCTAAAGCCCTGAGAACCCGCTATCTGCTTGCCGTCAAACTCCTGATGCCACTCCACTCTGTCGTTAGTGCCGTCGAATTTGACATGCGTGTAAACGTTCCGGTGCTCATCGTCGTCATCGTTCTTTGGTGTAGCAGAAGCTGGTAAGAACTTTGGCGAGACAGACTCCTTAATTACTATTTCCGACAGGTTCCCCTCTGGATCGCGCTCCACCACATAGCACCTAAGCCCATACATCCTGACGTTATCTTCTCCGATATAAAGCAATGCGTTACCACCTACAACCAGATGCTTAATGGCTTCAAACAGTGAAGGTCTGATTTGTATCTTGTCTAGTCTTGCAAGAATCTGACGTTCGATGGAGGACATAGCCACATCCATCTCAGATAGAACATTCTCTTCTGACTGCCCTGTCTGTTGTAGGTACTTATCAATCTCACCTTTGTTAATAGCTAGCCGAAAAAATGGTTGGCTTGGAGGTAACAAAGCTAAAAGTAGCTTGGCACTTAAACTCGACACACCCCTGGCCCCGCTGCCTTGATACAGAGACGGCAACTTGTTATAAGTGTCCATCCCTGTGGTGTCGTTCTGGTCTGACTCAGGGATCAACGCTGGGATTGTCAGAGCACTGCAATCAATTGCTGTCCTCAGTCGCTGGCTGCGATACATCGCAAGCTCGTCGTAGCGAGATTGTGCAGTGTTAGTTGATGCCATGGGTTAAGCGAGTTGGAGTCCAGCGAGAGGGTCAGTTGCATTCCCCACGTCACTGAGGATTGCTAGGTCAGACAGTTGATTATCCTCTTTCCTTCTGTTCCTTTTTCGATAGTCCCCGTAGCTAATTGAGTTTGCATTGGGGTTTGCATTTGGAACAAATGCGTTAGCCAGGTTGGTTGCTCTTTTCTCTGCCGCTGCATATGCCTCTGCTGAGGCTGCAGCTTGATCAGACAAGAAGGTGTTACTGGCAGCAAACCCGTCAGCAAGATCACCTAAGTCTGTTGTCTGCAATGACAGGTCAGCAATCTGACTCTCTAGTCCAGAGATGATGGAGGCATATGGATTGGTTTCATCTGCTGCAGTTGGCGCTGTCCCAGTCGGTGCCTCTGGTGCTGTCGTTGTTGCTGCTGCTGTTGGTGCTGCTCCAACTGGTGCCGTTGGTGCGGCTGGTGCCGTTGCTCCAATAGCCAGCTCTCCAATTCCATTGACTGTTGGGCCAATGTTTTTGGTTTCCCTGGAAGCGGTAAAGGAGTTTGTGAATGCAAACGGATTAAGGGCATTGTCGCTAAGCCCGTTCCCACCTCCCAGTGGGCCAAGGACTTTATCTTTCTTCTGACCTTTTCCAGTGGCCTTATTTAAATTGCCAATAAATTTGCCGTAAGCCTTATCTGTATTCTTGCCACCTATCCCTTTAGTCGCAGCATCGATCTCTTCAAGCCCAGGTATTCTCCCAAGCTCTTTTGCCATCGCTACAAACTCAGGGCTATATGGCGAAGAGTTCTTCAGTAAGTCCCTGTACTTGTCGCCCCTTTGCCCAAACGTTTCAGCATCTTGCCTTAAGACATTGACAATATCGTTGTACTCCCCAGTTGCTCTATCCCCACCTGGCAATCCATTGTTGTTCCGGGTAGCAAGAGGCCGAACATAATCCTTGATCTTATTCAGATCATTCTGCGAACTAATGTCATTGATATTTATGCCTTGAGCTGATAGCCCCCTAAGGGCTTTGTTGATTAATCTCTCGCCACCTATGGATTCAAAATCTATATCTCCTGGCGTTGTAGATGTAGTGACATTGCCTTCTCTATCTGTTGTTTCATTCGCGGTTGATGGTAATCGTTGCGGATCCTTGACCAGCTTTAGAACTTGATTCGCTTGCTTGCCAGTTAGGAACTTGTTGCCGCCAGTTGCTTTCTGCTCAAAGATATTGTTTGAACGTGATGGCGTCGGGGTTGGAGTTGGAGCATTGGCTTTGACCTTTGCTGCTGCTGCCCTGGCCGGTGCGGTTGGACTGGATGGTGATGGAGTGGGCTTGGGTTTGGCTAGCTGCTTGGCACGACCGGTAACTTTGACCTTCCCCTTGCCGCCAGGAGTGGTGTTGGTGATCTTCTTTGCACTGATGCCAAGGCTTCGAAGGCTCCGTGCTTCTTTGGCTGATACCTTCCCGTCCTTCCGAGCCTTTGCTAGTGCCTTCTGCTTTTGCTTTGCCGTAACTTTCTTCTTAGCCATTAGCCCAGATACTCCTTAGAAGGTGAACAACAGACCGTTGCCCTGAAGCATATCTGATCTTATCCAAAGAGTCTTCAAGCTCTGGCGTTTTTTCAGGGAACAAAGTATCAAGGGCCAGAAGAAAATCCCGGTCTATCTTTTCCATCAATATGTCGCGGGCGTCCCTTCTATCAAAATCTGGAGCTAACTGGCCTGAGAATTGCTTGGACTCCATAGTTTGACCTTGCGTTCTTTAATATCATAATCGCCTTCTCTCAATATTCTCACTAGCCAAGCGTTCAATAGTGCAGCTTCTGCAGGGTCATCTTTGATTCCTGCCTTTTCGTATGCAACACGGTAAGAAGCGCGGACAATATTCCAACAGTCCTGTTTATCGGTCAGGTCCATCGTGTCTACCAGCTTCCTTGCCTTCACCGGTCCCACGCCAGGGCATCCTTTGATGTTGTCAATGGTATCTCCAGCAAGTGTCTGGACATAGAACTGACGCACTGCTTCTTCCTCTGTAACTATCCAGTGCTGCTGTTCATTCCATGGCCAGTGGTGGTAGCCAGATATTTGATTCAGATCCTTATCCCCAGAAACAATGAACGCTTCTCCTCTTACCCAGTCAGGGTTAGTCGCCAGGATCCCTAGCCAGTCGTCAGCCTCGATCTCGTCATGCTGAATGCTTGCCTCTTCCTGCAGTAGCTCAGCTTTCATTGGCTTCCAGCCTATTGGCTTGAGCTTCCCTGCCCTGTTCTGTTTGTATTCAGGAAGCAAGCGACGACGGAAAGCACTGCTGCCTGTCCAGCAAAAGTGGTAGTAATCACACTGACACTGTTCTCTCATCTCATCTACCTTCTCTGCCCATTGCGCTCTGACCTGATCAAGCGGTGCCCATCGACACCACACTTCAGGTGATGATTCAACTTCAATCTCACAGCCGGTCATGATCCTGAAGAGGAGCATGTCAGCATCGATCAACAGAGTGTTAGTCATAGTTCTCCTTTTGTTTTAAATCCTGGTAGAGATCTTGAGCATGTTCATAAGAAGTAAGCGACCCTTGCCAATAAGCTTGCCACTCTTCTTCTGTCTTTGGATGCTTAGGTTCTTTTGAAAGACAGGTTTCAATCATGATCGTCAAAGTATCTAGATAGATCCCCTCGCTCCATACTCCTCTGTGAACCGGCAGGTCTCTGGATCGAATGTCAGCTTGTTCATCAGGCCGCACTGGCCCGTTACCCGATTCTTCTTGAGCCAGCATGATGTTGTGTTGGGGTGAACAGTATCAAGTACGTTGCGTTGCAACATGACTATGTAGTCTGGATATTGAGCCAGGGAATGTGAGCCTCTGAGTTGTCTTAACTCCGGCCCTTTCTCCCCCGATCCTTCTTCGTCTGAATTTCCAAGTCCAGCGGGTCTTGATAGATGGGATACGACAACAAAGGTGAACTTAAGTTCGACCGCGAGTTCTTTAATTTCCTTAATAGCCTTATCGATACTGCGGCGCTGATCGAGACTAATAGCAATACCATCAGCTAGCAGGGAGAAGTGATCTAAAAATACTACTTTAACTTCCTCGTTCATTACATAATGACGCACATATTTAGAGAATCCATCCAGTCCGTCAAGGCTTCCGAACTTATCCAACAGCATTAGGTTCGGGGCAAAAGCTTTCATCCCATCCCTGATCGAATTTTCCTTCAGTTGCCTGTCCTGTTTCGATGCAAGATGCACCGGCCAACCTAGATACTCAGCAAGCATCCGCTCCAGTGTTGTCGTCGCTGCTTCTTCCAGTCCGATGAAGGAGCACTTAATACCAAGCCTGCACAAATGAAGGCACAAGCTCCGTGCGAATAACGACTTACCGGTGCCGGTGCCAGCCGACAGCAACCACACTTCCCCCGGTTTGAACCCTTCGGTGAAGTTGTTCCATCCTTCCCATGGCAGGGATATTCCCTGGTCATGGACAGGGTTCAGGATCTGTTCTGCCAGGTCACTGGCCTCGACGACACCATCAGGAACAAACGCTGATGCGCATGAGATGGCATTGCGAATCGCTTTGACATCACCAGCAACCAATGCCTCATTGGCATCCTTGTAGGGAAGGCCAGTTACAACACGGA
>Ga0209503_10001274_pt1 | contig 13207 bp, 9 predicted proteins | sample SouAtlMetagenome_2_FD_187448 | JGI IMG/M metagenome (GOLD analysis project Ga0209503, IMG submission 187448) | Marine eukaryotic phytoplankton communities from Atlantic Ocean - South Atlantic ANT15 Metagenome (SPAdes) (version 2) | ecosystem: Environmental > Aquatic > Marine > Oceanic | place... | reverse complement strand
CGGTTCATTGCAAATCGGTCGTTGAAATCAAGGCGTCCACTTCTGGCCTGTTTTCATCAGTGCTTCTTGAACGCTGATTCGTTGGCCTTCATCCCTAGCAATCACAAAGGGCCCTCGAAAACTGTAGCGCTTTCGAATCTCGTCTCTCAGGTCCTTTGCTTCCGCGTACTCCTCGTGAATTCCGGTGGAGTATTTCCACCAAGATTCGACATTCTCCTCTTTGGTCGTGAGGCGAAAATTGAGCTTCTCTTTGAAATAATCGGTAACCACCGAATTTTTAGTGGCAGCAACCTGTACTTCGAAGACAATTCCCAGGTCATTGTAGACCTCATCATCCCCATCTTGGAAGGGTGAACGCTTCATTCCAACAGGAAGAACGTCAATTTCCACAGATTGACCACCTCTGATGGTGGATAATGACCCAGATATTTCTTGGACCTTTGATAATGCGCACTGACCCATACTATAAGCAACGGTGCCGTTGGGGGGGGCGTCAAACCAGACGATAGAAAACCCGGACGCTTCAATTTGAACGGTTCCACCAGCTGCTGATACAACCTTAAAGTCACAAGCAGACGGAATCCATTCACTCAATTTGGTGAATCCACCGTCTTCCATTCCTTGAAACTCAATTTGAACTTCCGAAGTCTCATTCGACTGTGTCCATGTGCGTTCCAAAAGAATGTCCCCAAACTCCTTGGTTAGGTTGGCATCCAATGGGGCACTCATGGCAGGGCCTCGAATCTCAAAAAGAAAGGGAGGAGGGGTCACGGAAGCCCGGTCTTGGTTGCGGATAAAGCTGAATTCAGACACCAGCTCACGTTGGCCGGCAAAAGCATCCGGTGAGGTTTTGAGGTCAAAAACAAGGTCGAACCTGTCTGTCTCCGGCAATTTGAGCCAACTGATGACCGCGCGGTGCTGCTCTTCGTCCCAAGCAAAGCTTCCGCCGTGCATGTCCTGCGGCACCAGTGTACAGTCGTCGGGCAACGTCAGGAGGATGCGACCGAAATAATCAAGACCACCTTTCTGAATACTCACGGTCAGTGAAGAAGCTGATCCGCGTTCCGGGAATTCATCCATGCCGAATTCAATGACCACGCCTCCGGGAATTGCCATACTGAGTATGCCCAAGGTGGAGAGTGTCAGTGCACAGATTAAAAGGGAGCGCCCCATAGTGCAAGGTGCCCCAAAGCACACCTCACTGTGGCTCCAAAATTGAGGGCTTTCGACATCTCTATGTGAACGGACAAAAAAATCCCGCAGTGACGTTTCACTGCGGGACTACTTAACCAAATTATCACTTGATGCTCAGTCAGCCGTAGCTGACCTTCTCACTTAAAACCGCTGCAAGGTAGTGTGCCGTTGGGCTTCGCGCGGCCTCATGTTATCCATCCTGATGTGTTGATTAACCGAATTTGTCGGGGGGAACATCGCTCTGATTTGTGCAGTTGAGGTGGCAGGGAGAGGCGTTGCAAGTGAACGTCTTGGGTGTTATTTTTGCCGACCCAATTGAGCCGAAATGAAACAAGGCATCCACCCCGAGAACTATCGCACTGTCATCTTTAAGGACTTGACAGCAGACTGGCGCTTCCTTGGAAAGAGCTGCGCTGAGAGCAAAGAAACCGAGCATTGGGACGATGGGAGTGAATACCCGGTCATTAAAGTAGAGGTGAGTTCTGCGAGCCACCCCTTCTACACAGGCAAGAACACGCTTGTGGATACGGCAGGACGGATCGATAAGTTCCGCACGCGATACGCCAAGCACAAGAAGTAAGGCACATCGGACCGCTTCAAATCGAAAAAAGCCCGGCACCAATGCCGGGCTTTTTTCGTCTTAGGTGGGAGAGAAATGGATTCAGGGTGTTCTGAGGGGCAGGACCGAGTCGATGTCAATCCCATAGAGACTCATGCCTTTTGTGACCTTTGCTGTGTCGCTCACCAGTTGGAGGCGGCGAAGGCCAAGGTCCCTCAAGATTTGTGCCCCCAATCCATAGGTTCTGCCGTGTCTTCGTTTGAGCTCCGCTTCTCCGATGCCATGTGTTGAAGGGTCTACAGCTTTTGGGCCCTCTGGAAGGTCGTGGATTGCGCTCCAGGGGTTTTGTCCGTTTTCTAGATAGATGAATGCGCAGCGTTCCATTCCCCCCAATTTATTGAGGGCCAAGTGCAATGCTTCTCCCCGTCCAAATGCCGGCGCATGCAACAGGTCAAATCGGGGTTGTCCAGCATGCACCCGAACTGGGATGGCGTCCTCTTCCGTCCACTGTCCCCTTGTCAAGGCGAAGTGTTCTCCCTCTCCTGTGGTTTGCCGGTATGTGGTCATCGTGAAACGACCGTAGGCTGTGTCGATTTCGCGGGTGCCTGTCTGTTCAATCAGCGTGTCATTGGCCAACCGATAAGCGATGAGGTCTTCAATGGAGACAATCTTCAATCCGAACTTGTCGGCCATTTTGAGCAACTCAGGTAATCGAGCCATGGTTCCATCTGGGTTCATGATTTCCACGATAACCCCAGCCGGTTCGAGTCCTGCAAGTCGCGCCAAATCGATGGCGGCTTCGGTGTGTCCTGCGCGCCGCAACACGCCTCCTCTGCGCGCCCTGAGGGGGAAGATGTGGCCTGGTCGGCCCAGTTCTTCGGGGCGGGTGTTCGGGTCGATGAGGGCTTGTATGGTCATGGCCCGGTCCTTCGCACTGATTCCCGTGGTGCATCCTTTGCCCACCAAATCGACGCTGACTGTAAATGGGGTTTCAAAGGCGGCGTTGTTTCGGTTGACCATGAGCTCAAGCTCGAGCTCGTCGCAGCGGTCTTCAATGAGCGGGGCGCAAATCAGACCGCGTCCTTCTACGGCCATGAAGTTGATCATTTCCGGAGTTGCAAACCGGGCTGAGGCCACGAAATCGCCTTCGTTTTCTCGGTCTTCATCGTCGACAACGATGACCATTTTTCCCCGACGGATGTCTTCGATGGCGTCCTCAATCGGGTCAAGGGGTCTGCTTTGATCCGGCATGGTGCAAATGTAGACGGCGGAATGGTGTGCAAGACGCAAATTTGCACCATGCTATTGCCGGTTGTTGCCTATGGCGATCCCGTGCTCCGGAAGGAGGCGGATGACGTCGAAAAAGGGTTGGAAGGATTGACGGAACTCATTGGAAACATGTGGGAAACCATGTACCGTGCCGAAGGCGTGGGATTGGCCGCACCCCAGATTGGGCGTTCCATTCGGTTGTTCGTTGTCGATGGCTCCCCCTTTGGCGAGGGGCAGGAAGGGGATCCGGGGTGCAAGGACTTCAAAAGGGTGATGATCAATCCTGTGCTCTTTGATGAGACGGCAGAATGCGATGTCATCGAAGAGGGGTGTCTCTCAATTCCTGGCGTTCGGGAGCCTGTGGAGAGGCCGGTGGGCGTCACGGTAGAGTACTACGATGAAAATTGGGTGCTGCGCGAGGAGGTCCTGAGTGGCATCGCTGCGCGAATTGTGCAGCACGAAAACGACCACTTGGACGGGGTGATGATCCCGGACTATGTGCCGGTTTTGAAGAAGGCGCTTATACAGAGCAAGCTCAAGGACATAGGGGCGGGCAAGGTGCCGTCTGACTACCCCATGCGTTTCCCAGGCAAGCGAGGCAAAAGATGAGGTTCGGCATTGCATTTCCCTTTGTTTTTTTAGTCGTGGTCGCTGCGGCGTGCGCCAGCAGGAACACAGATGACCTTCTTTTGGAGAGGATTGCCAAGACTGAGGCCCGGGTCATTCCCAAACTGGATGAATGGGAAACGGGTCAGGGTCAAGATGTGGCTTTGGAGCAGGACATCTCCAGTTTGCTGCGCGATTATGCTCAATATGCCAACGCCCATCATGGCGATTCCGTCGCAAATCGGATGCTCGTCAAGCGGGCTGAGCTCTTGTTGGGCCGGGGAAAAGCGGAGGCTGCGGCGCGTCAGTGGTTGGACATTGTGGAAGGTGGGGCAGATGAAGCCCTGCTGCCAGAGGCACTGTTTAGGTTGGGGTTCATTCGGGAAACGGCGCTGATGGACACGACTGGTGCCATGAAGGCGTATGCAGAGGTGTCTCGGCTCTTTCCGGAATCTGCCTGGGCGAAGATGGCTTTGGAGGCGTCCAAGTGGCTCACATTCAGTGAGGAGAATTTTCTGCGGGCCTTGGGCGAGGGGGCTGCAGAAGGTCGCGACTGAGGCCGTGACCGTGGTGCGGTAAAAAAGAGGGGTTGAATCTCCGGGCGGCCAAGGGGGGGGGGCTTTAACTTCGCGGGCAGCAACACCAACCACACAATACTATGTCTCGATTCCGCTCAGGCGTCCTTCACGGCGAAGAGGTCGCCGCCCTTTTTGATGATGCCCAGTCCAGGGGATATGCCCTTCCTGCGGTCAACATCATCGGCACGAACTCCTTGAATGCCACTTTGGAGACGGCGGCGGCAGTGGGGTCGCCTGTCATCGTACAGTTGTCCAACGGTGGCGCTGCATTCTATGCGGGCAAGTCGCTCAAGATGGAGGGGCAGGGAAATGCTGTTCTCGGCAGTGTCTCAGCCGCACTCCACGTGCACGAGATAGCGAAGGCTTATGGTGTTCCCGTGGTATTGCACACGGACCACTGCGCCAAGAAGTTGTTGCCGTGGATTGATGGGCTGTTGGATCGGGGAGAGGCGCATTATGCCCGAACAGGACAGCCCTTGTTTTCATCCCACATGATTGACTTGAGTGAGGAGCCAATTGAGGAGAACATTGCCACATGTGTGGGGTATTTGAAACGAATGGCTCCACTGGGCATGTTCCTCGAAATCGAACTCGGTGTGACGGGAGGAGAAGAGGATGGAGTGGACAACACGGACATCGATGCCAAGCACCTCTACACACAGCCTGAGGAAGTGGCGTATGCATACGAGCAATTGGGTGCCGTCAGCGACCAGTTCACCGTAGCAGCTGCTTTTGGAAACGTTCACGGCGTGTATAAGCCCGGAAATGTGGAGCTGACACCGGTTATTTTGAAGAACAGCCAAGAGCACATTTCGGCAAAGCACGGAACGGGTCCTCGCCCTGTGAACTTCGTGTTCCATGGCGGTTCGGGCAGCAGCGTTGAGGAAATCCGGGAGGCCATTTCTTATGGTGCGGTCAAGATGAACATCGACACGGACATGCAATGGGCATTTTTGAGTGGTGTCAGGGACTATGTGGGTGAGTGGTCACCCTATCTCCAAAGTCAAATTGGAAATCCCGAAGGGGCCGACAAGCCCAACAAAAAGCGTTACGACCCTCGGGTTTGGCTGCGTCATGGGGAGCAGGCTTTTGTGGAGCGTTTGAAGCAGGCTTTCTCGGATTTGAATTGCTTGGACCAGAACAAGGGCTGATTGTTGCTATGGAAGAAGAGGTTAAGATTGCAGGGTGGGCTCCGTTCGATTTTGAGGAGGGCGCAGAACGGGTCGGCATGGAACAGCATGCCCTCAGGCTTGAGCAAACAGGTCTGAGTACACTTCAGAAAGAGCTGGGTAGGGTTGACCGTTGGGTGCTGGAGCCCGATGGGCTAGGCTGGCGCTTTGATTTTACCAAGCAACTCATTGATGATGGCGCTTGGTCCAGTTTGGTGGAATTGGCGGAGATGGCGGATTGGAAGGGGGCCAGGAAGGCACAGTTCCAAGGGTCTCCACTGAACGAAACAGAAGATCGCGCCGTTTTGCACATGGCGTTGCGCGGTGAAGTTGAAGATGGATACACCGTTGAAGGTCAGCCGGTCATGGAGGGTGTTGTGTCCACGCGAGAATCCTTCTTGGGCTTTGCAGAGGAGGTCCGTGATGGCCGATACAGGACGGTTTCTGGTGGGCGATTTACCCATGTGATCAACATCGGTATTGGTGGTTCTGATTTGGGGCCAGTGATGGTCCATGAAGCCCTCGCTCCGACTCGCTCTAAGGATGGTGAGCCGTTGGATGTGCGGTTTGTGAGCAACGTCGACCCCTTTCATTTGGATCAAGCCTTAAAGGGGTGTGATGCCGCTTCCACGCTTGTCGTGATTGTGTCCAAGACGTTCACGACCCAAGAGACCATGGCCAATGCCGAACGGGCCTTGTCTTGGTTGCAGAAGGGGGTGGGCAGTGAATCGGGAAAGCACCTTGCTGCAGTGACCTCCAACTTGGAAGGGGCTGGAGCCATGGGAATAGAGGAGGAGCGGGTCTTCGGTTTTGGCAATTGGGTCGGCGGTCGGTTTTCGCTTTGGGGCCCAGTTGGCCTTGCCATTGCGCTGGGTTCTGGGGCAAAGGCATTCCGTGCACTTCTGGAGGGTGCTCGTGCAATGGACTTGCACTTTAAAAACGCTGAAGCCGGGGCCAACGTTCCGCTGCATATGGCGCTGTTGGAAATATGGAACGTCAACGCTTTGGGCTTCACGAGCCGAGCGGTTTTGCCATATGCTCAAGCGCTTCATCGTCTTCCTGCATACCTGCAGCAGGCCGAGATGGAGTCTAATGGCAAGTCGATTGGCCGAGACGGCCAGCCGGTTCGATGGTCAACCCACCCTGTCGTTTGGGGCGAGCCAGGAACCAATGGTCAGCATGCTTTTCACCAGCTTCTTCATCAAGGAGTACACAAGCATCCACTTGAGTTTATTGCGTCAAAGCGCCCGCAGGGATCCGATACTGAAATGCACCGGTTGCTCTTGGCCAATGCCATCGCACAAGCAGAGGCATTCTGTATAGGCAGGTCCGAGGCAGAGGTCATTCAGGAGATGAAAATCGCTGGAATTGAGGGTGATGACATCCGGCGTGTTGCGCCGCATCGCAGCTTCTCCGGGGGGCGTCCTTCTGCGTTTTATTTGGCGGATGATTTGGACGCCAGATCCCTTGGGGCCTTGGTCTCGGCATATGAGCACAAGGTGTTTTTGGAAGGGCTGATTTGGAATGTATTCAGCTATGATCAATGGGGAGTTGAATTGGGCAAGAAGCTCGCACGTCAGCTGTTGGGTAACCCTGACCAAGGCAGTTGGACGGCTGGCACACAGTCTCTGATTGAGAAGATGTGAGGTTACCCTGACAAAAATCATTTCCGTTAGGTTTTCAGATTAGGCGGTTCAGCCTATCTTTTCGCTACCATGCCAAAATTTTCAGCTTTCCGCCGCTTGTTTGCGGCCTCTCTCTTTGTTGCCAGTTGCCTGACTGCTCACGCTGACTTCACAGGTTTGTCATATGAAGTCGTGGCCACCAACGATGTTGGCGTCACCTACAGGGTGTATGCCAATTTCGATGACAACACTGACATCCTTCAGGCGTTGTACGCGGAGGCTCCAGATGCAATGTCCATTACCTCTTCTCAAGGGTTTTACCAAGACCCCAATGGTGCTCTGACTCCCGAGGGAATTAGTCCTTTTCTCTATAGTTTATTTCCCCTGCTCGAATTTGATTCTTGGATTACCATTGGCCAAGAGGACAACAACTATCCCAGTAACATTGGGTCTGCAGGAGGATCAGGTTGGACCTCTGCTGGGATTTCATTCGAAGCCGGCAATGACTTTTATGTCAATGACGGTGTAGGGGGAAGTGTTTATGTCACACCCAATCAAATTCAAGGTCAACCCGATTCACAAGGCCGGGTGTTGCTTGCACAGCTCACAACCACTGGAGAGTGGGACATGCAGTGCAATGTGCAATGGCGCGATGCTGAACTTAATGTGAACCAAGAGGTGGGCTTGTCTATCGGTTATGAGATCACAGACTATACAGGCCTGTCATACGAGCTCATCGGTGAAGACACCGCAGGAGATGGCTTCGATACCTACCGAGTGTATGCCAATTTTATGGATGATGACGCTCAGTTGGTGGCCATCTATGGTCTTCAGGATACTGCATTGAGCATCACGACCACGGGCACCTTTTATCAGGAAGTGCTTGTTGGTGGCCCGACGGCGGCATCAATCAATGAATTGCTGTTCGGGAATGAGGCCTTTCCATACCTCGAATATGACTCTTGGGTCACCATTGGTGCGGACAACAACTCAGGATCGGTGGACTTTATTGGAATTGATTTCATCCCATTTGAGGCCGGCGGTGACTTGGTTATCGATAACAACGTTGGCGGAACTTGGTACGTGCTTCCCGATTTGGAACCCACGGCGTTTCCAGATGCGGATGGGCGTGTCCTGGTAGGCCAATTCACAACGGATGGCATTGTGGACTTGACGATCAACCTTCAATACAGAGCCTCAGATGGTTCCAACAAACAGGCCGTAGCCCAGTCGCTGACCTTCCCTGTTGTCACGCCAGGTTGCACGGATGCGGGCGCATGCAACTACAATGATTTGGCTGATTTTGACGATGGCACCTGTGACTTCCTCAGTTGCGCTGGATGCGGAGAGGAAGCGGCATGCAACTACAACCCTGTAGCGGTGATTGTAGACAACGACCTCTGCGAATTCCCGGTCGATTACCCCAACAACATTGTGGACTGTGATGGCAACTGCCTCAATGACGCCGACGGCGACGGAGTGTGCGATGAAAATGAAGTGCCCGGTTGTACCAATTCCGCGGCGAACAACTACGACCCGTTGGCGACTGATGACGACGGTTCATGTGTGATTCTGGGCTGCACGGATGCAGATGCTGAGAACTACAATAGTGATGCGACCGAGGATGATGATTCCTGTGAATTTTTGATTACCGGCACGCAGGGCTGCACTTATGACGATGCGACCAACTATGACTCGGAAGCTGACTTGGATGACGGTTCCTGTGAATTTGATTGTTCTGGAGGAGGTGCTTGCGCATACGATACCGATGGGAATAGCCTTATTGGTTCAGCTGATTTGCTGGTCTTCCTGTCCGTGTATGGATCGAATTGCACTGAAGAATAATTCAGTTCAACCCTTACGGTTTTTAAAATCCGGTCACCAATTGGTGGCTGGATTTTTTTTTGGTCGAGCATAAATGGCTGAACAGGAGGATTATACACCGCGCTGACAAAGGTCATTCCTTAGAAAGCGCAGGAACGGTTATCTTCAAAATGACCTCCGAATTGTTCCCATAATCGTTTGCCATGAATGCACCTTCACAACTGCTTCCTTTCAAGACATCAGCATGTATCCATGCGGGTCTCCTAATTTGTGTTTTGTCCCTAGCACAGGCTGTTTCGGCTCAAAACTGTGCGGACACCACTGCCTGCAATTTCAATCCCGATTATGTGCCGAGTGAATATTCTCTGATTACCGAGGTGGTTTCTGAGAATATTGGTCAGCTCGTTGACGGTGCGTCCAACATAACGGACTTGACGGGGTACAGCACCACGCGAATTTATTTTGAGACCACAAATCCGGATGATTTTGTATCGTCAGTTTCGGGTACATCAGAGCTTCCGACATATGTCACGACCACATCGGATTTCTATCATTCCGCGCTAGGGTCGGCCACTGCCAATAGCATCAATGACTTTCTGTTTACCGGATTTCCTGATTTGGAATACGACAGTTGGGTGACCATTGGCATTGACGGTGTGCCCAATGCGTTAGCTGGTGAGGCCGATGTGTCCACAGTACAAAGCAACGAGAACCCATGGGTGGCCAACTTTGAACCAGCGCCAGGGATGTCGGGAACCAATATTGAGATCGATGACAATGTAGGGGGGGCTTGGTATGTGCTCTATGGAGATGTAAATGGCGTTCCCGATGCGGATGGAAGGGTCCTTCTGGGACAATTCACGACCACAGGTGAACTGTCCGGTAACCTGCGTGTACAGGTGTTCCCCAATGGAGATGGAAACAACTTCGTTTTGTTTAACGGGGTGATTGGCGAGAATGCGGGAGGTGATGAAGGGGGGTGTGAATATCTGGCCACATACTATGTGGACGCTGATGGAGATGGCTATGGAACAACTGCGGTGGAGCTTTGCGGGTTCCAGGAGGGGTATGCGGCGCTCGGTGGTGACTGCAATGACAACAGCGCGATCGCCTATCCCGGAAACCCTTTAGACTTGGTTGGAGACGGAATAGACGGAGATTGTGACGGCGCTGAGACCTGTTACCGAGACATTGACAACGACGGCTACCGCAGCGCGGATACAACAGACTTCATCGGGTCGCCATTCAACATCAACTGTTCCGAATTCGGTGAGGCCTATTGGTATGACCCTGTGGATTGCGACGACCTCAATGCCGATTTGACTGCAGCAGATGAAGATGGAAACTGTCTCGATTTGAGTGCAATCAATGATGGGTGCAGTGATCCCATCGCATGTAACTATGACCCTGAGGCTACGTCAGAAGAGCAGAACTGCGACTATTTGAGTTGTGTGGGGTGTGGAAATCCAGGCGCTTGTAACTATGACCCCGACGCAACGTTGATCAACAATGAGACATGTGATTTTGAGTCCTGTGCGGGGTGTACCGATCCAGAGGCTACGAACTACAATCCCAATGCGGTGAGCAGCAATGATGGCTTGTGTGTTTACACTGGAATTCTGGCCATTTCCCCCATTGAAATCGAATTTAATGACGACAACGGGCAGGTTGGGCTTTACACCAATGACGTCTACGCACTGTTGCCGCCTGAAGCCATCCAACTCAATGCCGTTTTGGGTGTGAAGGGGGGCGACGTCCGACTGAGGGTGTCTCCTTGGGACAGCCTTTACCAATCGGCCACATGTGGGGGGTGGACACCATCTGAACTCGGCACGGCTTCTGTTGAGGTGGGCGGCATTGTCTACACCAACAACGATTGCATGAACGACAGTTGGTTTACCATCGGAGGAACCTCTCTGACAGGTCCTGACTTGGTTCCCTCAGGTTTTGATCCGGGCACCGTGGATACGCAGGCAGAATTTGACAGTGAGTCACTCTCTAGTGAAGGCGATACGCTGGGGTGGAGATTGGCTTCGGATCAAGGTGGAATACCCGAAAATCGCTGTGCGGAACTGCAGGGCCGCCCAGGATGTCAAAATGCCGTTCGCATAGCGCGATTCACGATGCCGCTGGGGCAGTCCTTTTCCATTCAGGCAGGACTGACATACACGGTCATTGATGGCACCGAGAGAACGGTTAGTGGCAGTGAGGTCACCAGTGACTCTGATGAGGTTAGCTCGGAAAGTGGTGGTGGCGGTGAGGCCGACTCAGAGGATGAATATGGAGAGGATGGTGAGAGCAGTCAGCTGTTTGGTTGCACGGACGGTACTGCGTGCAACTACAACTCTGCTGCGGATACAGAAAATGGAACTTGCGAATATGAATCCTGTGTGGGATGCACATACTCGCAGGCAGGGAACTACGGAGAGGCCCTAACACTGGACAATGGTTCATGTGTTTTCAATGGTTGCACGGACGCGTCTTACCTCGAGTATTCTGCCCTTGCAAACACAGATGATGGATCCTGCGCGACGCCACTGCAGACCGGGTGTGTTGATTCGGACTACCTCGAGTTCGATGAAGCGGCGAATGTGGCGGATGTCGATGCGTGCATGACCTTAATCGTTGAGGGTTGCGTGTATGCGGATGCAGCGAATTATGACGGAAACGCCAACCGTGACGACGGTTCCTGCCTGTACCAGGGGTGCACTGACTCCGACTACTTTGAATATTCTGCAGTGGCCACTCAGGACGACGGCTCTTGTGCGACGCTCCGTGTGGAGGGGTGCACCGACGAAGGGTACCTTGAGTTCGATGCAGCTGCCAACGTATTGGATGCAGCTGCCTGTATCACGGCGGTTATCACGGGTTGTACTTATGAAGCGGCGGAGAATTACGCTCCCGCCTCCAACCAAGACAATGGCTCGTGCACATTTGATTACACGCCTCCGACACTTTGCTCATCGTTTGATACAGATGATTCAGGTGCCATCGGATCGCCAGATCTTCTTGCGTTCTTGACCTTGTTCGGTCAGTCCTGCGAATAGGGATGTTGGCTCTGACTACATTTGGTGCCCCCATCCATTTCGGTTGGGGGCACTTCATTTTGTGACCATGAACACCAAGCGACTTTCCTTTTGGGAGATCTGGAACATGAGTTTTGGTTTCCTCGGCATCCAATTTGGTTTTGCATTGCAAGGGGGGAACATGTCTCGAATCTTTCAAACCTTGGGCGCTGCCAAGGATGAGATTCCGTTGCTGTGGATTGCGGCCCCCCTCACGGGGCTCATTGTGCAGCCCATCATTGGTCACCTGAGTGACCGCACGTGGCATCCCCGATGGGGGCGTCGGCGCCCCTATTTCTTGATTGGGGCTGTTCTAAGTTCCATTGCTCTGTTTTTCGTGCCATACAGCAGTGCATTGTGGATGGCCGCGGGATTTCTTTGGGTTCTGGACGCAAGCATCAACATCAGCATGGAGCCATTTCGCGCGCTGGTGGCCGATAAGTTGCCCGAAGAGCAGCGGAATTACGGTTTCGTTCTGCAAACCCTCATCATCGGAATCGGCACGTGGGTGGCCTCAAACCTGCCTTGGTTTGTGACGAAACTGGGCGTGTCCAATGAGGCAGGGGTGGGGGAGATTCCTGCGAGCGTCTACGTTTCGTTTGCCATTGGCGCTTTTGTGTTCTTGACGAGCATATTGGTGACAGTCTTCACGACCCAAGAAGAGCCGCCCTCCAACATGGAGGAGTTTTTGCGAGAAAAAAGAGAAAGTCGGGGGTTGGCAGCGGGCTTGATGGAGGTCTTGGGCTTCATTCGAGAGATGCCATTGGTCATGTTCAAATTGGGCGCAGTTCAGTTCTTCAGTTGGTTCGCCTTTTTCACAATGTGGTCTTTTGCCACGCCGGCACTCACGGAGTTTGTCTTTGCGGCTCCCTTGCCTTTAGAAGGCGCAGAGGGATATGCAGCAAAAAGCGCCGCTTACAATGAAGCCGCAAATGCCGTGTCGAGTGCTATGGGGGTCTATGGGCTGAGCAGCATGGTCTTTGCGCTTGTGTTGTCCGTTTGGACCTCTCGCCGCGGTTTGAATCGTTCGCTCACCCACCTGACCAGTCTTTTACTTGGTGGGGTTGGCTTTCTGTCGATGTCCTGGTGGACTCCGGAAACCGCAGGGAACTTGACCTGGAGCTTTGCCCTTATTGGCCTGGCATGGGGCAGTATTCTCAGTATGCCCTATGCGATGCTGTCCGGCGCCCTTGATCCCAAGCGGATGGGTGTGGGCATGGGGGTGTTCAACATGTTTATCGTCATCCCGCAGATTGTTGCCGCATTGGGCGGCATCAATTGGGCTTACAAGACCCTGTTGGGAGAAGATGCCATTCAA
>Ga0209503_10001271_pt1 | contig 13220 bp, 8 predicted proteins | sample SouAtlMetagenome_2_FD_187448 | JGI IMG/M metagenome (GOLD analysis project Ga0209503, IMG submission 187448) | Marine eukaryotic phytoplankton communities from Atlantic Ocean - South Atlantic ANT15 Metagenome (SPAdes) (version 2) | ecosystem: Environmental > Aquatic > Marine > Oceanic | place... | reverse complement strand
TTATTTTATCCGTTTCCGGAATGGGGACAATAATGTCTGCTACAAAATTTCCCATATATAAATCTGTATAAAATTTATCTGTCTGCTCTTTGTCTTCTTCGCTCTGCTCTTCGTCCATAAATTCATAGGACATTGCCACTATTCCTTGAGCTATAAAATAGCTTAAAAAATTAAAATAAGCCTGTTCCAAACCTAATCCGGCTAGGGATTTAAAAGCGGCTCTTCTTTCTTCAGGCAAAGGATTGTTTCGTAAAGTAGTTATGTCTGCATACATTCTGGTTTTTTGATTAATGAGAAAATTTGCAAAAGGAAATAAAACTTTTCTGCCAAACTGTGTTAAAAAGTCCTTGCTTCTAAAGAGCTGACCTTGAAGGTCTGGATCAGACACATTTTGTTGCCTATCTACTTGGTTTTGTGCAAAATTCACAGCCTTATTATTCCAATCATGATTTTTCCAATCTAATGAATTTATATCTACCCCTTGATTTTCTAAACTTTGCAAATAATATCCTAGAAAAGAAGCTCTAGCTGTAAATACATCAGGGTTTACTAGAAGTTTTCTCAGAGCAAAATCACTTAATTTTCCCACAGCTCCCAAATTAAAACCTTTAGATTTAGATAGCTTGTTTATTAAACTACTGTTTTCTTGAATAGAAGCCGTCGACTCTATACCTCTTAAATTTATTCCAGCTCCTAGTTTATTCAAGGACTCTCTTACATTTGGGTCTGACAATAACCTTACACCAGCTAAGGTATTAGCTACACCCGCGTTAGTAATGGTGGTCATAAAAGGTGAAAGTTGTTTTATAGGTTGTGTAACACCAGCCAAAGCTCTAGCTACACCTATAGAGGCGATTTTATTTAGTCTGTTAGTTGCTGTTACTTCCTCTCCTTTTACATTTAATTTACCTCTTTTAGAGGCTACATATTCGTTGATAGCGTCATTGGCTATCTGCCTAGTCCTTTGGTCTGGGAAGATGTCGTTAAAAAATTTGGAGTTTCTGAACCCATTTATTTGTTGAATTGTAGGAGCTACGTTTATATCCATATAAGCATCTCTAAGGGTTCGATTATAAAAAGTATCAAAATTTAAATTTACAATACGAGTCTTATCTTTACCTTTTAAGGAAGTTGGCCGTGTGCTTGGAATCAATCGCCCAGTTTCTTTAGAATAAACATATTCAGTATTACTAGGATCAAAAAATGGTTTGTTAAAATCTAATTCCTCTTGTTTGGTTTCTTCAATAACTGTCAAATTATCGGGAGTGTAATTAATATCCTCGCCTAAAGATATGTTATATACATTCAAACCTGTCTCTTGTAAATCAGGTCGAAGTAGTCTCCAAGTTTCAGTAACAGTTTCCACGCCTTCTAGATTAAGTGCGTCTGCCTTTGACTCTATAGCTTCTATAGTCTCAGAGTTCAACAAAAGTTTTTTATACGCTATCTCATATAACTTTCCTTGATTGTTAAATTCTTTGTTTGTTGAATTGTTTAGTTCTTTAATGGTTTCCTCAACTAATTGTTTTCTTCTTTCAAATTCAGCTTTCTGCTCTTGGGGTGTCCCGTCAACTGTTCTTCTCATAAAAGCAATTAGTCCTCTATTTATTCCGTTTTGTTCAGTAAAATAATCCTCACCATTTGCTTTTTTGTTTTTATATTTATTTACATATTCCGTAATTTTTTCATTAGTTAATCTGTTAGCTATAGCCGCTTGGTTTGTTAGTTGTGTAAAACCCATAGCGCGCATAACATTTCTAGCTTTGCTTTGTGATTTAAAAATTAAATCAAAAACATTAGGGGTGGTTGCTAGCCATTTAAGCCACATGTTTCCTAAAAATTTACTACCAATAAATTTAAAAGGCCTTGCTGAAATCCCTTCTTGTTTTAATCTTTGGGCTTCTACAATTCCATTGTACTTAGCTACAATAGATTGCATACCCCCAGTTGATTCATTAACAGCAAAGTTAACTAACGAGTCAATAGTCTCTAGTTTTTGATCAGTGGTTTCTAATTTATCTATGTCTATATTAATAAAGTCTCTAATTATATTTTTTTGAGAGGCTGTTAATTCACTTATAGGTTTTTTGATTCTACCAAGCGCAGCTTTTTTAAAATTATTAAATGCTTTTTGTATACCTTTTTCAATTTTAGCTTTGTTTTTCTCAATCTTTTTTTGTGCGCGCTCTTGTTGAGCAGGAGTAGTATTAGGGTCGGGCCTTAAGGCTTTTCTAATATCCTCTAGGGTTGCGTCTTTTGAGCTGAGGCCTGTAAGTAACTCATAAGCTTGATTTTGTTCTTGTTGCTTTAATTTTTGTTCGGCTTTTTGTTGTTTCAAAACAAAAGACTGTGCTTGCCTTACATTGAAAGGAGTTTTAATTTTAACTTTATCTTTTCCTATAGTTGATTTTCCTAACCCCTTGTTTATTTTTTCAGCTTGCTCTATAAAGGCATCAAGATTATCCGCCAAGAAAGGATCTAATAAAACAAATTCTTTGGCAGCCATAACCATGGAGTTGTCTTTTAAGTTTTTGGTTTGTTTGGATATTTTGTTTTGTAAATCTTTAGCTTTATCTATTTTTTGTTTTGTGTCAGCGTCAGTAAATACTTTATTTATTTTATCTAAAACATTTTTAACTCCTACAGGATCGTTAACGTCTAATGTTTTTACCTTTTTAATTAAAGCAGCTGCCGTTCTAGTAAGTGTCTTTCCTTTTTTAGTAAGTCTAGTAATGACTCGATTAAAAGCTTTGTTTTTTTGTGATTGACTTATATTAGGATCACTAAGCGTTTTAAGTTCTACAAAATCTTCTTCTGTTATTTCTGTTCCCTCTACCTCGCTTTCTGCAATTTCAGTTAAAGTTTCTTGTGATGCCACCTCTATTACATCACCTTCGCCATAGTCCCAGTTTTCTTTTGGGTTTTTGGCTAAAATCTCAGCATCTTTTTTAGTTTTAGAATAAACTAATCTTCCTGTTTTTTTATTTACTACAATCCATTTGCCATTTCCTTCTTCATCAACTTCTGTTGTGCTTCCGTCTCGATTATCGATAATTTCAAAATCGTTTCTAGCCTCTTTAGGGTCTTCAGGCAGTGTATAAGTTACCTCCTGGGTCTCCTCAATTTGAGTCTCAACCTGCGTGGGGTCGGCTGGTTCTGTGGTTTGCTCGGTCTCGACGGTTTCAGTCTCTCGGGTAACGGCTGTCCCTTGGGTGTCTCCCTCTCCCACTGTTGGGCTATCTTGGGTAGGTTGCGATACATCCACCTCCTCTGTGCTTGGCTTTTGAACGGCATCTTCTGTGTATTTATTAGTTATTTCATCTATTTTTTCATCTACTTTTTTTAATTCGTTTGCAGCGCTTTTAGTTGGATTGTCTATTAAAGCTCTTCTTCTTTTTTCAAGAGGTAATAGTTCTTTAATACCTTCATCAGGTATATCAGGGAAAACATTTCTTAAATCACGCTCTAATACTACGTCTTGTTTTTTGGTTTCAGCTAATTTTTTTAATTCAGAATTGTTCTCTATACTTATATCTGTAGCAGCAATTTCTTGTGCCGTGCCTTTGTTTAATAAAGTTTGCACTTGTTTTAAAGTGGCTTCACCTCCATTTAATTTGTACCTAGCTGGTTTACTTAATCCCACTGCAACAGACAGTGGGGCGGTGGCTGTACCTGTGACCGCTTCAAAACCTACTTCTGCTACGTCCATCTCTTGGCCTGCTGCGAGCCGTGCAACAACCTCACCTGTTGCTCCTCCAGCCGCCTCTACACCTGCGCCTGCTGCTCCTGCTAAAGCTCTCCCTGTTTTTAAAGCGGCACGCCGCGTAACCCCTGCTGCTAATCCACCCGTCAAAGCGTCGATAGCGGCAATAGAAAAACCCCTGCCTAAAGACCTATTTTGAATTGAGTCCATAGCATCTTCGTCTTCAAGTATTGTTCTTATTCCCTCTTCATTAAACTCTAAACCTTTTTTTTCTAACTCCTCCTTTAAAAACTCAGTATAAGCTAGGCCTGTTTCTAAAGCCCCTGACACGCCTGCTATACCCCCTGCTATTGTTCCGATCCCTGGGGCTACGGCTGTGCCTCCTGCTGCTCCTATTGCTCCTGCGGCGAGTGAAGCGGGATTTAACATAGCAGCTATAGATGACGTAAATAATTGAGGCAATACGCTTGGGTTGTTAGCAACGCCTTTTAAAAATCCATAAACACCCTTTCCTTCCTCCTGATAAATTTTACTGAAGTCTTGCATTTCCTCGGAGGGACCAAATGATTCCATTTGATTGACGGCAGTTATGTATTCTTGTAAGTCTTCTTGTGATATATTTTTTCCTTGAGCAAATAAATTTAAAGCATCATCAACTGTAGCCCCTTGATTAATACCCTGCACGCCTGACCTGTATAAATCACCAAAAAAATCGGTGACTTCGTTCTTTCCAAACATTCGCTCTATAGCGGTATCTTTTTCAGTTTGTGGTTGAGATCCGAGTTGAGTGTTGCGGAACTGCTCTGTTTTTGGGTCTTGGACTATAAGTTCCTCCGAGCCACCAATTCCCGATTCGGAAACCGTATCGTCGGATGGGGATAAAAAAAAATCATTAAAATCTCCTATATCATAACCATCGCCATCAAAACGCATATAAATTTCTTCTCGCTGGGGACTATCAATTAAAAGATCGCTTTTAAATTTATCAAACCCACCAAGGTTATATCCCTCTTCGGTAAAAAAATTATAAACCTCAATAAGTTTTTTTTCATCCATCTTTTAAAAGTATTACTTGGATAATGGGGTAAGCTTTTTTGGCTGTACTGTTTCTAATTGTTGATTAGCCGTTTTTACAAGTTCCGTGGCATCACTTAAAATTTTCTTTATAACATCTTGTATGTTTTCAGTTGTAGAAGGTACACGTTGTTCTATATTTAAGGTAGGTATTTTTATTAAGAAGCCTCTGTTAATACTTCTTCCTCTTCCTCCTTGTCCTCCGCGACCTGGAACACTTTCTTCATATACTTCTACATCTGCTCCCTCAAATTGTTGGTTTAAAAGTATTTCTTTAATGTCTTTTGCCTTTTCTTCGTTTACTTCTGTTATGTTTTCAATAACATCTGAAACTTTTTTAAATTTTTGGCTACCCCCTTCAATAGAGGTTAAGAAATTAAGAGGATCATCTATACTTTTTATTTCTTTTATTTCTTGCGGAGCGTATAAACCTTCAATATCACTTATTTGATAATTATCAAAATCTATTCTTTTTACTATTTCTGAGACATTTGTTTTTGGGCCTAACAATTGTTGCAATGCTTTTTCTACACTGTTTTTAATGTCGTCAGATAAAGTAATTGTTTTTTTAACTACTTTATCTTGGTCATTAACTATGGAATAAACAATAGAGTTATCTCCTGTTTTTCTGATGCTAGTAATTTTGGGATTAAATTCTTGAATAACTTCTAAGTTTTCACTTAAAGAATCTGCGTCGGTAGCTGCTAATGCATCCCTAACAAATTTACCTAAACGAACATTTGAATCTAATTCATTTTGGCGATTTCTATCCGAAGGCGTGATGCGCTCAGGAAGGCGCTCTTTTATTGAAGCGTCTACTCTTGATTTTAATTTCTTTTTAACTATATCTTTAGCTTTATTTAGTTGGTCCTCAGTTAACTGCACATTTCCATTGGGATCGTAGATAATTTTGTTTTTATCTTTGTTGTTTATGTCAAATGTTAGCGAATAATTCTCACCACTATGGTCTGCTAATATACTAGCGGCGGCTTTAGAATTTACACCACCGACTATAGCATCTACCTCTGAGTCAACCGCGCCGTTTAGATTTTCAACAAACTTCTTTTGTTGCGCTTCTGTTAACAAGTCAAAATTTAAAGAGGTGACACTCACTTCTTTGCCAGTTGCGTCTCTGTAGGTAAAGTTTCCTAAAGCATCAGTTACCTTTTTTAAGGTTGCGTCTAATTTAAAATTGTCAAAGCTTTCTGTTGAGAGTCTTACAAGTTCCGAGGCATCCATAAAGTCACCTCTTTTAGAAGATACATTTCCGTTTTCATCTAAAAGACTTACATTGACTGTACCTGTCAAAGGATTAATGTATGAACCGCTTTTAGCAAAATTTAAATACCCTTCCATTTGAGCTTTTAAATCCGCTTCTAAAACACTAGCCTCTCCATTATTGATTCTATCCATAGAGGCTTGGTAGTTTTTATTAAAAGAATTACCAGCTTTAAACATTAAATCTGTGCCTGTTTTTAAGTTAGCTCTTCTTTGATAATATTCTTGTTCAGAAATAGTTCCAGATTTTAAAGCTTGTAAATCTCTTAGGGCTTGTTGAGAAGCTTGGCTAGAAAAATCAGACATAAACCTGTTGGCTTCAGCGTAAGCCCCTTGAGGTTGGTCTAACAGCTGACTAGAAAACTCTGCCGACTTTGCGTTTATATCATCTTTTCTTTTCTGTCTGCCTGTAATTTCTTTATCAATAGCATCAGACATTTTTTTTCCAATGTCTGCCCAATTAATTACATTAGGCTTACTATCTCTTATATACCCATATCCCGACATAGTTTACATTTCAAATATTATATCTTCTTCTAAAACCTCGACAGAATTAGGATCAAAAGGGATAACTGGACTTGAACTAACAGAACCAAACACGTCAGAAAAAGATGGGTTGTCTCCTAGTCTAGCACTAATAGCGCTTAGAGTATCCATCTTACCTTTATCGGAATATAACTCTAACAACCCAGCTTCTCCCGTTGCAGGGGGTTTGCTACTCCCATAAAGACCTGGTAGCTTCATGGCTTGTGTACCAATATTTACTAACCCTTGTGCACCTGCTTGGTTTAGGGCTTGTTGTCTAGCTCGAGCATCCGCTGCCATTCCCTGAAAGCCAGTTGCTTCTGATAGATTAAGTCTTGCCTTCGCTCCTTGTAGTCTACTTTCTTCGGCAGCTGCCGCTCTTTGTAGCCCTTGAAGCTCTTGGCCCATACCCATTCTAATTTGATTTTGCTGTTGTTGATTTAAAAGCTGCGCTCTACCAGCTGTTGAAGCCACGCCCCTAAGCTCGCCTTCTCTTCCAGCTTGCAATACTTGAGCAGCACCTGAAATGCCAGCCTCTCTAGCTAGCTCATAAGGTTCTTTTTGTATAGATAATCCTTTTAAATAATTTACTTCTAGTTTTTTTTCCGCCTCCTCAAAAGCTTTGGTGGCTTTGTCGCTTGCGTCTTTAGCATCTCTTCGGGCTTTACCCGCCTCTACAAAACTTTTGGTTGTACCTGCGGCGCTTACAGCTAGCCCAGCAATTGCTAATCCTGTTGCTAATCCCATATTAAAATCCTTTTATCATTTCTTGATTATACTGATCACCTACAGCATAGCCGTGTTTTTTATATACTTCCATTAAATTTTTGTGTTTGATAAGAGCATAAGCGTATTTACTACCATTCATTTTAGATACATTTGTAAGACTTTCAATTAACAAATCAATAGCTTTTTTACGGTTCTCTTTATTTTTATACTCTTTATTAGATATAATCCAATCAACCCACGCTACTTGTGAGTTGGTTACATAAATAAATCCTGCACAAACAGGAGTATTGTTATCTTCTACTATTAAACCTCCCGCCCCATCCTCAGGAAGAAATTCTTTAGTTGGTGGTTGCCATCCCCAATCAGTCCACCATTTATACAAATGAGCGTCGTAATCGTCAGAAGACAATTGTCTTATATTCAATTTCATTCTAGAGCAAAGATACTAAAAATTAAGGATAGCTTTTCATTAATATAGACTCGATGGCAAATAGTTCCGCTCTACCTGGACCAATGTTTTCTAAAGTCATCAAAGCGTAGTGTCCAAGTATACCATGCGACTCAGCGATAGAATTTTTTAAAGCCATCATCAGTGGTGTATTTGTGGTAGGATTAGTAGCGCCATTAATTGTTGAGTCCACCGTAATAGTAGTGGCATCTTTAGCTGTTATCACTCCCGCTAATGCAGGAGAATTATTGTATTGGTTTAAATAATAAAGGTAATCTCCAATGCTAATAATAGAATCAATAGGCACTGAAAAAGTAAACACTCTCGGATTTGTCATTGTAAAGCCAGTGGTATTTCCAATACCGTTTACAGACCTAAAGTCAAAATCATTAAGAGTAGATGGACTTTGAGCTGTGTTTTTTATTGCAGCATAATATGCTCCTTCTTTGAACTCAAACCACGTGTTGTTTATAAAGGCAGTATTACTCATGTCTGTGTCCATGCTTACGTTCCAGGGAGAGTCAGATTCTAAACTTACAGTTTCAAACAGTTTACTCTCCAAAGGGCTTTCATTTATAACCGTTGTAATTTTACAATTATACTGCTCACCATAAAAATTATTTCTAGCCAAATTTGTGTTGTGGCGATATAAATTCCCACCTGAAAAAGTATAAAAGTAATTATTCATTCCTACCATATAATCAGGATGGTATGAATAAAAAGAAGGCCAACCACTTACACCATCGCTATATGTTAAAGTGTATAGCTCTCCTGTTGGGACTTGAGGAGGAGAGACTGGATTAGGGGAAGCCGGTATGGATGCCATATTATAAATTATATATGACACAAATATACAACTTTTCTATCTTAAGACTACAAAACTGGTGTTGCCGTAGGGGTAGGTGTAGGAGGCACGGGAGTAGGTGTAGGGGTAAGTGTAGGCACAAAGGTAGGAGTAGGGGTAGGAGTTATCTCAGTTCCCCCTATGCATATCTGAGCAGTACCTTTAGTTCTTCCATCAGGATCGTCAATCGTTAAAGCAAATGTCAATACGGTATATTCGCCACTGACTAAAGGGGTAACAGGGTTTGAAGGATAATATACCTGAGGCGATCCAAAACTAAAAGCTGGAGTAATTATCGAAGAAGGATAAAACCTTACATATTCATTACCTAGAGCATCTAAAATTACTCCTGTACCTGTAACTGTACCTGTACCACCCAACCAATTAGACTGTATATAAGGAGTAAGCCCAGCGCTTAACTGTAAGTTGTTTGCTAGGATTATAACTTCACGATTTAAAACATTATAATTAACTCCATCTACTCCTAAGTATTGACTAATAACAGGCCCAGAACTTCCTGTTCTTACTGCAGTAGTACATGATAAGTAACTCATAGTTTAAATTATAAATACAAATTTACAATTTTATTTTCTATGCCTTAACAATTATTATTTGCGCAAGAGCGTAAATGGAATTATTCATTACTGCATGCTCCTCAGGAGTATACCCTAAATCACACGGCATATCAAGTGCAGCTCCTTTGTTTAGTAACAACAAAACCATTTCTGCTTGATCATTAATACAAGCATAAATTAAAAGTGTTTTGCCGTTGATTTTTGTGTTAGCATGAATAAGGTTGGTGTCAATAGCTTTTTCTACAAAAACATAATCTTGGTGAGCTACAGCATCAACTAGTTGTGCTTCTAAATTATTGACTGTCAAAAGGTTAGACCCTAAAGTGATAAGGCCTAGAAGTAGCGAAGTGAGGGTGTAAGATAAGGACATAATGGTTAGATTTTATGCCGCAAAATTAAAACATAAATTAATTAAAAACTAGTGTATTTTTAATACAAAAGCATTATTATGAATCTTATAAAATAACCTCTTCTATTTTGTCAATCCATTTGTTTTTTTGACTGTGAGGCCAAACTATATATTTATATGGCTCTCTTCCTATAAATTCACTATTTATCTCTATGTGCTTGTCTTTAATAAACGAAGCTATCTGAGCAGGGGTGTAGTCTTGTCTGTTGATTTGATCTCCGTTTTTATCCTCGTAAATTACTGCTACAAATTTTACCCCTTTATTAGGTATTTTATTTCTTTCTAAAACAATCGTATGTCTTATATTGCTTAAATACTTTTCATCTCTAAACTCAGGAGGTTTGTTGTCTAGCGTAGATTGCTGAACGGTTTTATCCTTAAAGCTTATTCCTGCATACATCTGGTATGCTTCAATGGGCAGACTATTGCCTACGTCATAGCCAAGGAGTGTTCGTTTAGTACAGGGTGTACACCCTTGCTCACCCATGCCCAACAAATCACGGACTCTGTTTTGCGCGTTCTCATCAAGGCTCGACCACTGTGTGTTATCATCCCAATGCTTTGTTCTACCGTCTCTAGAATACTCATGCCACGCAATAACTTTATCGGGATGAAATAAGGAGAAGCCTGAGGTGTAAGCTCTGACCGCCATACTAATTTCTTCGCCGTGAAAATATAAATGAGGATCGTATCTTACTTCTTTGCAAAACCTGCCCAATGTAAAAGCAAAATGACCTGAAAAAAATCTAGCGGGTATAGGTAAAATAACACCTTTCTTTATATAATAAGGCCTAAAGAAAACCATTCCTTTAGGTGTAAACTTATCAAAGGCCATACCCCATGGAGTGTCAACTCTTTTTTTTGGATCATCTTGTGGATCGTAAGAAGGGAGGTAGGTTGTAAGTATAGGCTTACGGTTTCCTTCCATTTGTAAACTTCGAAGAGTATCAACACATGTTTCATCCCAGTGCTTAGCAAACCTGTGGTGTGAGTCTAACTGTAAAGTATATTTTTGATTGTCGTAAAATCGTTGTATTTGATAGCGTGCCCAACAAGTTCCCTTAGACTCTTTGTGTGGTATGTCTATAATAATAAACCTCTTGTCGTTTTTAAACTCATTTAAATTATCCCACTCATCATTCTTGTCATATTGATGGGCAATACATATCGTTAGTAAGTGGGGATACTTGGCGTTTTTTAATAAACTTTTAATAGTGGGTACAAGCTCTGGGTCACGATAACTCGCAATCTGTACATATATACTGTTCATTTAATTAGATTTAATTTTATAAGTAAATGTAATCAAATATTTATTGTAATTCAGAAGCCACTAGAGGCGGGCTTGTACAAGTATTACAATTACTGCCTACATGTTGTTTTAAATCTCTCGCAGGCACACCTTGTCCTATAGTAGATTCCGTAATTAATTGTACTGCCCAACATAACCCAAAGCTATCTAAATACACCTCTCCAATTAATCCACTTGTAAATATAGGGTCATTAGGCGCTTGTACAGCAACTGCTAGAGTCACATTAAGTATTGATTGACCAGGGGTTGCACCACAATATTTTAATAACACATTTTGTGTAGGGCAACCTTCAACCGGGCCTTCAAAATCTACGCTAGTAGATGTAAACCCTTGATTGTCAATAAGCAACACGCCTGTTTTTTCTGTTAACGTTGCCAAATCCCCCGTCGTTAGTCTCTCTTCTATTATAAAGATTTCCCCAGCGTCATCCATTACTCTTCTATTAGTGGTTTCGCTAACTAAAGATGTATAGTAGTAATCATTTCTATTGTCGGTGCAGCTGCGTAATCTATAGATATATTGATTAGTAAAATTGGTGCTACTATTATCAGTAGGACAATCTAATTCCCCAGGAATTTCTTGTAATTCTATAGCTAAAGTATCGGGTAGTGTATTAAAAACAAACTGACCAGTAGTTTGTTTAAATTCTGCAATAGTTAAATCCTTCCCGTCTCTTAGTCCTGTATATACATAATATTGAGGCGGTGTAGTATTGGTAGTCACAAATCGCTGTCCTGAAACAGGAGGAGATACTTTGGATTTAAACAAATATCCTTTGTCTCCACCTAAAAGATTTGATTTTGATGCTTGAGCACCTTGCGCACAGGCTTCTACAAAATAATATTTCATTTTGTCCTCTGGAATAGGAACTATTGTTCCACTTAAAGTATTAGTAACTGTTTCCCCACCACTAGGCACAGTACCTGAAGGGTTGGTGGCATTAAACGGAGCATCTTCACTAAATTCTTTTCCTGATGCAGGAGTTGCTTCTATTACAAAATCGTACGGATAATCATTTTCTTCAGTATCAGCTACAGGCCCTGGTGGATCACCTCCATCATATCCTGATCCAGATAAAGTATAGTCAACCCCTAAAGTACCCACTATATTATCTACCACATTTTGCGTTACCGTAGAAGTTGATCCTGCTGCTGGCGCTCCAGAGCAAGTAGGGCATGTTACAGCCGCTCCTAACTTCCCGTTTAATTGCTCTCTTGTAATAGATAAATCCGAATAATAAGCATCCGCTGCTAAAGTAGTTAAACTAGAATCTGTATACACAGCTGTAGCTTGTGCTAAAGTTTCTCCGTCAATGAATACATTTACTTCTGCCATAATTCAAAATTAAGTTACACATTTTACTTTTAATTGCCAACTAGTGTCTTCTAAAGGAGCAAAAACTTTAACTGTTATCGTAGTGGTTGCGGTGCTTTTTGTAAATGTATATGTTTGCCATGTATCATTTGTGGTCAATGGATACTCATAACCTGGAACACCAACCAATCTTTCAGCAACAAAGCCGCCGTTTTCTATTGTCGGCAACGGCGCTGTTCCGTTAGGCTCATAGGCTAAGCCAGAAATCGGCTCGATAAACGGAGACCCAGTAGCCGGGTTATTCCCTGATAATGCAGAGGATAAAAAGAAACTTGTTGGAGCGTCCCCTGGGTTGGTCATGTATTTTGAATCACCTATATACTGGCTATCAATAACGACCGCTCCGTCAAACTCTACTATTAGTCTATCAGGAATATTTTCTGCTCTAAACGTAATTTCTACCGTTCCTGTGCCCGATCCTACGTTAAATGTTTTTTCCTGTGGATAAGCTCCCCCTCCTTGAGTAAATCCGACTGTTCCGCCACCACAAGAAATTTGATTTGTAGGAGGTGTTGTACAATTACAACATGAATTATACTGAGCTAAAGCTGCAGTAGCCGTAGTGTCTTTACATAATATAGATTCTACAACTGTTCTGTAATCCCAAATTAAATATAAATTATTATCTGTAGATGCACCACTTGGCATAGTAAATGTAGCAAAATCAATTTCTCCTTCTTCTTGTATAGGTGTGGCCAACGCCGACGCGGTTATAAGCGCATCTATTTCTGTTGTAGTGTTATTATACACGGTAGCACTTCGTAAATATCTAAAACTATTTGTTTGTGTATTAAAGTCAAAGGTATCAGTTGCAAATTTGTGATTTATAAGCGATACTATTGACCCTTCACTTGGAACAACATTAGACCCTAAAGCACCACTTACCGTAGTGTACCTAGACACCACAGGGTTTATACCGCTTTCAAATACAACTAAATTAGTCTGTGTTGG
>Ga0209503_10001270_pt1 | contig 13228 bp, 8 predicted proteins | sample SouAtlMetagenome_2_FD_187448 | JGI IMG/M metagenome (GOLD analysis project Ga0209503, IMG submission 187448) | Marine eukaryotic phytoplankton communities from Atlantic Ocean - South Atlantic ANT15 Metagenome (SPAdes) (version 2) | ecosystem: Environmental > Aquatic > Marine > Oceanic | place... | reverse complement strand
GGACAATTAACTAATATTGTTCCACTTGCAAATCTCCAGGCAAAAAATGTTTATGCTGGTGACGATATAACAAATAAAGTTGGTATGTCCAGTAATTATGGATACAGAACTCACCCTATTCATGGTGGCCAGAGTATGCATAGAGGTATTGACATTGCCACCTCGCATGAAAGAGGTTTCCATGTTGCTTTTGGATTGACAGGAACTGTATCTCTTGTCACTACTTTAAGTGGATATGGAAAAACAGTTATTATCAATTCTGGAAATTTAGATTTTGTGTTTGCTCACCTGGCAAATTTTGATGTTAGACAGGGTGAGAGTTATACAGGACAAATTATTGGTGAAATAGGTAGTACTGGTACAAGCACTGGAATTCATTTACAATTTGAAGTCAGACCCAAAGGTGGTGGTGGGCAATCTGGTATTGATCCTAGTGGTTACATCAAATATTTGAGAATTGGTAAAGAATCTAAAAACAAAACTAACAATAAAACTACTAATACCACAACAAAACCTGTGGTTAATCCTCAAACAAGTCCTAACTCAAATCAAAATCCAAATCCTTTAAATAATATTTTTAATTTGTTTAATAATAAAAAACAAAACCAGACTAGAAATACAACAATTTCTCAACCACCAACAAAACAAATAGCGACTAACACCATTATAATCAATGGTGGTCAGTCAAAACCACCAGAACCACCACAAAATACTGATAAATCTCAAAGCATGATACCCTTCAATACTGCTAGTGTAAATAGTAGTGGAGCAGCAGCAAAACTGTTAGATCATCAAATACTTACTAAATTGGGTTAATGTCAGGAAAAGCTCAGGATACTTCAAACTATAGCGTATTTACAATTGAATCTTCGTTCAACCCAGCGAAGACGGTAGATCTCAGATTGGGTGTAATTAGTTTTAACTACTATGAGGATTTATTTTCTCCAACTATAACTGCAAAACTTGTTTTAGTTGATGGTGGTAATGTTGTCGTATCTGATAAAAGTTCAGATGGCAAAAAGGAATCGCTTTATAGTGGTCTGCCTCTAAGAGGTGGTGAGAGGATTGCGATAAAAATTCAACCTTTTGGTAACCCACCTGGAACTGATGGTGGTAATCCTGCACTTGATTTTAGCACTGGAACCACTTACTTTTATGTTTCCAAAATATCATCTGTAATGAAAGAGGGTCAAAGAGAAATTATTGTTCTTGATTTGACATCAAGAGAAGCTCTAACTAATGAATTTGCAAGAGTAAATCAAAAGTTTCCAAGAAATCTTTCAATCAAAGATTCTGTTGAAAAAATAGTGAAGGAAAAACTTTCTTCAGAGTTAGTTGATTCTGACGCAACATCTAACCAGTATGGTTTCATGGGTAACATGAAAAAACCATTTAATATATTAGTATGGTTGGCATCAAAAGCAGTTGATGCTAATAAGGAGGCAGGATATTTCTTCTATCAAACAAAATCGGGTTTTAAATTCAAATCTGTCTCAACTTTGATAGAGGAAGGTAAAAATTCACCAAAGTCTGAATATACTTTTAAATCTGTAGGGGCAACTCCTCTTGAGTATTCAGATGACATGATATTGACATATACTATTTCTCTCAATCATGATTTAATATCAAAGTTAAAAAGAGGGATGTATTCTTCTTTCTTTGCAGAGTTTGACCCTTCAACGGGAAACTATTCTAGTGTAGAGCAAGGTAAATTCAGTATTCAAGAAAAAGAACCTAGGGTTAAACTTGGTGAAGATTTTCAAGTTCCAAAAATTTTAGGAGCAGCAGAACTCACTAATTTACCTAGTAGAATTGTTTCAATGGTTGCTGATGTTGGAACTTTAGAGAAGGATGCTTATGTTGCTCAAAATGGTTCTAATTTACCTGCCAAAAATGCAAGTGGTTTTGAGAACCAACGGCAGTCTATTATGAGATATAACTTATTGTTTATGCAGACTTTAAATATTCAGGTCCCTTGCAATACAAATCTGGAAGTTGGTGATGTAATTAAGTGTAACTTTCCTAAAACATCATCTGAAAGTAAAGAAAATGACCCTGAGTTAAGTGGACTATATATGATTAAAGAGTTATGTCATCATTTTAACATTGACCAATCTCTTACATCCATGAAGTTAATCAGAGATACGCACGGGATGCCTAAGATCTAATGGACGATTTTTCTTTTAATACCAATTTTCTAGGCAGAGACGGTTTCACCTGGTGGTTGGGACAAATTGCACCATTTTCTGCCACAGAAGGTCAAGATGGTGCTAATGGTTGGGGATGTAGATATAAAGTGCGTATCATGGGATACCACCCATATACTACCGCAGAACTTGAAGATGAAGATCTTCCATGGGCAATTGTGATGCGCCCTCCAGGAACTGGAACTGGTTCTGGAGGTATGTCCAAAACTATTCACTATAATCAAGGTGATACTGTAATTGGGTTCTTCCTTGATGGTGATAATGCCCAGCAACCAATTATTATGGGTGGTCTGGGTAACTCTAAGTATGCAGCAAAAACTGATGCAGTGTTTCCATTTGGAAATTTCACTGGTTATAATAAAGTAATGGAGTCACCTTCTTCGAAGGTGAGAACAAAATCAGAATCATCAGATATTCAAGCACAACCATCTCCACAATCAAACACTCCTGAGAGAACTAAAGATAGTGATAATCCTGCAAGAGTTTCTGCTAATGATGGAATTACAATTACAAACCCTTGTGGTGGTAATGATAGTCCTGAAGATGCTAAAGGAAGTCAAACTTTAGCTAATATAAAAAATGCTGTTGAGCAATTTAGTGAATCAGTAAAAAGAATAAAAGCAGACTTTGATGAGGGTTCTGAATTTGTAAAAGATTGGATTAAGCAAGAAATCAAGGTTAGAAGAAAACAAATAGAAGGTTTAGCATATGGTTTTGTTAATGGTATGATTGTTGACTTTGCAGAGCGAGTAATACCCTTACTAAAGAAGGGTCTTGAGATGCTGTATAAGAAAGTATTTGGTTTGGTTTTATCAGCAACCGGATCATATCCTATCGCTAGAGCAGCAGGTCTAGCAGCACAACAAGCGATGGCAATTCCAATTAAATTTTTACAAGATACACTTCCATGTATTGTTAATACAATTTTGGGTAAGATTGGAGATACTGTAGAGGGTTTGCTTGGTTCTATTGTTGATAATGTTGATAACTTTGTTCAGTGTGTTGCTGATCAAACAATAGGAGTTCTTGCTAATGATGTAATCAGTCAGGCAGCAGATGGATTGAGTGCTGCCCTTGGTGGTATTGATAAGATTATGCAGTTCATCAATGCCTTCAATAGTCCTGGAGAGTTTGTTGAGAACTTGATGAGAAATACTGTGGGTGGTTTACTTGGTCTTATTGGTGTTGCTGGATGTAATGATAGCAAAGAAAAAGATGCCATGGGTCCATGTAAAACCATTTTGGGTGTTGGACCAGCATTTAATGACCCCACTGACTTGAGAGGAATAATCGATAATGCCAATATTGCCAACGCAGTTACTAATGTTGCTAATGTGGCAGGATTAGATCTTGAAGGTGTTCAAGATGTTGCGGGCGGTATTAAGGACGTGGTTGGTGCTTTTGATATCTTCAATCCAGATTCCAAAAAACCTGGATTTATGAGTGATATTGGTGGATGTTATACTGGACCACCACAATTTTGTAAACCTCCTACCATTAACATTTTTGGTGGTGGAGGAGATGGTGCTATTGCTGCTCCACTATTTGGATTCCCAGACTTTGGAACCAATACAGCGAGTATTATTGATATCGAATTGACAAATCCTGGTAACGGGTATGTATATCCACCGTTTGTTCAGATTGTGGATAGTTGTAATCAAGGATATGGTGCTATTGCTAGGGCAACAGTTAAAGATGGAAAGATATCTAAGATCTATATGTCTTCCGTTGGTGAAAATTATCCAGTTCAAGAAATAGAACCTCTAGTTGTAACTAGAGTTGATGTTGTTAATCCAGGTTCTGGATTTAGTAATGATGATATTGTTTCTGATAATCTTGGAAATCAATATGAACTTAATATTGTTGGAGGGGCAATCGTCAAGGTTACTCCCATAAATACTGTAGATGTAACTGAACTACCAAGAATTACTATTACAAGTGTAACTGGTAGTGGTGCTGTTCTTATTCCTAAACTTGGAAGAAGACAACTACAGGAAGGAGTAACTCAAGTCATAGACTGTATCGTATAAGATGGCAGAAACAAAAGTATTCACTCAATCATTTGCCGAACTCTACGGTCCAAAATTTGGTATCTATGTCAATGACCAGCAGATGGGAATTGATGGAAGGCAAATATATCAATTTTATGGTGTAACAGACCAGGATCTTAAGTCCTCAATCAGATTCAGTGAATCAGGTGCTTTAAAAATTCATAGTGATAAGAGTATTGAGATTGCTGCCGGTGAATATAATGAAGATAAGGGTATTGACATTAACATTCAAGCAAGAAGAGGAAATGTCAATATCAAAGCAGACAGGAACGGCAATGTAACTGTATCTGGTGCTAATATAATCGTTAATGCTGATAAGAATCTTGATTTGGTTGCTGGAAAAAGAATTCGTTTACTATCAAACGATGTTCAGATAAGGGCAAATTACTCTTCTATAAGAGCTCTCAGTGGAAATGCAACTCCATTACTAGAACAATTCATAGGTAGAATTTACACCGGAACACAGATAGGAACTGATTTCTTAAGTGGTGAAGTAGGAATCGATGGTTCGTTCCTTGGTAATGCTGTTGGTGGTGCTATAGGTGGTCCTGTTGGTGGTTTCGTCGGCGGAGCAATAGGTGGTCTCTTCTAATGTCAGATCAAGTTTTTAATAACGAAACAACATTTACTCAGAAGACTGAGTTTTTAAAAGACGTATACATTTACGGCACACTTTACTATGACTTTGTAGGATTCGGAACGGATCTTACTGTAGAAGATATTAATATAACGAAACAAGCAAATATTGCTAACCTGTATGTTTCGGGATTTTCAACGTTTGTAGGTCCTTCAGTATTTCAAAGCACAGTTTCTGTAGCATCTACTGCAACGCTTGCAGATGTTAATGTAACTGGAGCACTTGATGTAGATCAAATTGATGTTGGTATTGCAACAGTTCGGGAAAGATTTGAACTTACTAGTGACTCTGGAACAAACTATCTTGTAGGATTTGCTTCAGGTCCCCGTGCTGGTAGTGTAGGTATAGGTAGCACACTACCTGACAGAGATCTTGATCTTAATGAACTTAGGATTACTCGCAACATTTTTGACTCTGTTAATAATCAAGGGTCTAATGGATTTTACCTCTCTCGTGATGTAAATGGTATTCGTTGGGTTAATGCGGCACCAGATGCTCAGACTGATGGATTCTTCGTTCAAAATGAGGGTGTCTTAGTTGGTGTTGGTTCATTCACTACGATGAACCTGATTGGAACTGATAGTGGTGGAGATTTAGTTGATGCTACTGCTAATGGAACCACTGTTGATATTCGTATTAAAGATCACTGGCAAAAAAATGGTTCTGGTATTCATACAACAGTTAATGTAGGTATCAACCAAGCATCACCAACAGTCCCTCTAGATGTTAATGGAGTTGCTTTATTCAGACAAAGTGTTAATGTGAATGGTGTTGCAACCTTTGACGATATTGTAAGAATAGATGCTCCTTTAAGAGTTCATGATAATGATATTGTTGGCACAGCAACAACGGCAATATATGCACATAATGCTGGCGTATCAACTGTAGCATTTGCTGCATCTTTTACTCCACTTGCAGGTATATCCTCTTTTACTAGAAGAGCAGGATTCGCGACTGTTGCTGCTGCCGCAACATTTGCACAAGTCGCTGGATTCTCCACATTCTCTAATATTGCTTTTGCTGCTACATTTGCTCAGACTGCCGGTGTTGCCACCGTTGCTAATCAGACTGGATTTTCTACAGTCGCTGGTATTGCGACCTTCGCTAATCAGTCAGGATTCTCGACAGTATCAGGAACTGCTACCTTTGCTTTAAGAGCAGGTATTGTTACTTTTGCTAGTCAGACGGGATTTGCCACCGTCGCTGGCATCGCTACATTTGCTAATCAATCTGGTTTCTCTACCGCTTCTGGTATTGCTACGTTCGCTAAACTTGCCGGTCTTTCCACATTTGCCAGACAATCTGGTTTTGCTACAGTAGCAGGATTGGCAACAAATGCAACTAGAGCAGGTATTGCTACATTTATTGAGACTGTTCAAACTCTGACAGATCAAGAATTCTTCATTCCTTTTGTTGAAAACTCGGTATCTACTGGTATTGAAACAGTAAGGGTTGATAGTGGAATAAGATACAATCCAGCAAGAGATAATGTTATTGTTGGTGGTGGACTAACAGTTGGTGGTGCTACAACAATTCACAGTGCACTCAAAGTTGATGGAAACACTGTTATTGATGGGTCACTAGAACTAAACAGTACTCTAATTGATATTAATGGGAGTGTTGCCACTGGTAAGACTGATTATAGATTATCTTCAGTTGGAACTGGTGTGTCATGGAGACCACCTGGTGTTGAGACAACAAATATTTTATATGTAACGAAAGATGGTAATGATAGTAATACTGGATTACTTGAGGGTGATGCCAAAGCTACAATTGGTGGAGCAGCAGCAGTCGCTCTGGATGGAGACACCATATATGTAAGACCTGGAACATACTTTGAAGATAATCCTATTGGACTAAGGACTGATGTTTCTATTTCTGGTCAGGATTTGAGACTTGTAACTGTTGTCCCAAATAATCCAGCACATGATTTGTTTCATGTCAGACGCGGTTGTTTGGTTGAGAATATGAATTTTGCCGGTAACAATGTTGGTATTGGATACACTGGTGCCATGGTAGCTTTCCCACCGCTGACTGCTAATCAAAATAGTGGATATGTTGCTCCAGGACCTGCTAATGAAGGTCCAAGTGGCAGGTGGAGATCACCATACATTCGCAACTGTACTAACTTTGCCACTGATAGTATTGGTATGAGGGTTGATGGAAACCTTGCTGATGCTGCATTTAGTGGCACAAATAATCTTGGACAAGACCTTAAGAGTATGGTTGTTGACTCATACACTCAATACAATCAGAATGGAATTGGTGTATCTCTAACTAACAAAGGATATGCTCAGTTAGTTTCTATATTCACAATTAACTCTAAGATTGCTATCTTTGCTGGTAGCGGTGGTCAGTGTGACCTCACAAACTCTAACTCTTCTTTCGGTATCTTTGGTCTCTTTGCTGATGGCACAAGTGGCGACGAATTTACTGGTATTAATACTGGTGCTAAGATAGCGGACGTTGATACATTCCAAGTATTTGGTGTACGTGATGAAGATGCTACTGTTAGAAAACCATTTGATGGTCAAGGAGCTTTCTTCAAGATAAATCTTGATGATTATAGTGATACTGGAGTAAAGGCAGGTATTGTTACTGAACCACTTAGAGTGCTTAGAACTATAAAAATTACTGATGGTGGATCTGGATATAGTCAATCGGCACCACCAGCAGTTACTGTCTCCGAACCATTTGGTCCGGAAGGTATTCTGGCAGAACTATCTGCTAATGTTAGTGCTGCCGGAACTGTTAGTTCTGTTGATATTATCGCCAGTGGTAGAAACTTCTTACCTGCCGGTTCTGGTGCTAATCAGCAGAATATTTCAATTATATTCTCTGGAACTGGTGGTGCAGCAGCAGAGGCAGTTACTGACCCAATTTTGTTCACGGTTGATAAGGCAACTGAACCAACTACGAATACTGGATTATCTACCGTAACCTTTAATGAATTTGTTCCTTATGCTGTGGGAACAGGTGTAAGTATGAGCTTCCGCCGCCTTAGTCGTATCATCACCAGTTCTCACTCCTTTGAATATGTCGGTGCAGGTACAGACATAAATAGAGCAAACCCCTTCCAGGGTGGAGAACCTATTCCTGATAATGAAATTGTCGCTATCAATGGTGGACAAATTCCATTCACAAGCACTGACCAAAAAGGAAACTTTAGAATTGGTGCAGGATTAGTTATTGACCAAACTACATCTACAGTTTCTGGAAGAGATTTCAATAGAGCGATTCAGGCTAACCTTACACCATTGATACTTGCCTTGGGAGGATAATAACATAAGATGGCAGTCGCACCAGTCAATAAGTTTCTTACACTTGCTGTCCCTGTCGCACCAGGAGAGCAAAAACTTTACGAGGTTCCTACAGGGACATCTGCGATTTTGCTGTACGCACAAGTTGCTAATGTTGGAGTCGGAACTTATCCAACAGCAACTTTAATTCATAGAAGAGAATCAAGAAGCACGGGCAATCAGAGAGATATTAGAGTCATTAAGGATATTGAAATTCCACCTAATGATGCTGCCATCTTGATTGATGGTAGATTAGTATTAGAAAAAACTGCCACCACATTTGATAGGTTGTTCTTGACCGCAACACAGACTGGTGTGGGAACAGTTTATGATGTAAAATACCATGAACCCGCTGGTGTGGCAACTGTCACGACCATGGACCCACATGGATTTGAGGCAGGAGATCAAGTTACTCTTGCTGGACTTGCATTCACTTGTCTTGGAAGCACAGGTATTACGACAACGATATTCCCAGATCCTCAACAGTCCTACACTGTCGATAGTATTACTGATAATGTGGGAACCTCAAGAACATTTACTACATTTATTGGCGGTTCTCTTGGATACGTTCATGTATTCAATCCTGCTATTCACTACTTTGTGCGTTCTAAAGCAGAGTCCATCACAGACAATAACGGTGATAAATATACACCAACCACAGCAGAATATAGTGGAAAGACTGGTAATTTAGTTCTTACTATGCCTTCTCATGGTCTTACGACTTCTAATACTGTGAGTATCGGCACATCCTCTTTAATATTTACTTGCACCCAAGATAATAATTCTACAGAGCACGCATATCCAAGACCTACAGATCCCGTTGCTGGTATTCAAACTGGAATTGGATCTACTACTACAAATACCATCACCGTTTATGTTGGTGTTTCAACTGCTGGTGGGTTGGTCGCGCCACTTCAGATGGAATTCCTGGCAAGTATTCTTGAAAATACCACGGCGTAATAGAATATGGCAGACGCAAGAAAATCGACGCACAGATATCTTAGTGGTAGAGTCAAGATTGTCAATAATGCCGGTCTACATACTGACCGACATCTTTATGTGTCTCCGGGTGAAGTAGAACCAAATCTAGGATTTCCTGGTGAAAAAAGTGTTCCAATATCCGACCAATATTTTCAACTAATTACCATTCCAAATGGTGATACTTATGATAGGTATTGGCAACAACAACCTGGATTACAACCAGGTGGTATCAGTGTTTTTGATGAAGGCACTCTTATTGGTGTTGCTAATAGTATATCAAAACTTAACTTTGTTGGTGCTGGTGTCACTGCAACCGCTAGTGGTACTATTTCCACCATCAGAATTGATGCTGCTAGTGCTAGAGTAAAGGTATCCGAAAATCCACCAACATCTCCGGCACCAGTAAATGGTGATTTATGGTGGGACACTGATATCGGTGAACTTTATGTTTACTATGTAGATGCTGATAGTGCTCAGTGGGTAGAAACTTCTGGTGGTAGTGAAACTGTAACTATATCTGATGATGCCCCACCCAGTCCTAACTCTGGTGATTTATGGTGGGAAAGTGATACAGGTCGCCTCAAAATATACTATAACGATGGTGATAGTGCTCAGTGGATTGATGCAAATGGTGGTCTTTTAGATGAAATTAGTAGTAGTAGTAGATGGATAAGCACTAATGCTGGTATTCACACTCTAACGAATGTTGGCATAGGAACCACTAATCCACTTGCTGCTGCTAATTCTTCAAATGATAAAGTTCTCTCTGTTGGTATTGTAACAGCAAACTTTTATTATGGTGATGGTTCTAATTTAACTAACATCCCTGCGGGTCCTCAAGGTGCTCAAGGGCATCAAGGGCATCAAGGTGTTCAAGGTGCTACCGGTTCAGCAGGACCACAAGGAAACCAAGGTGTTCAGGGTGCTAATGGTCCTGCTGGTCCTGCTGGTCCCCAAGGTGTCCAGGGTGCTACAGGTGCCACCGGACCACAAGGTAATCAAGGTGTTCAAGGTGCTACAGGTGCAGATTCAAATGTAGAAGGACCTCAAGGTGCTCAAGGGCATCAGGGTGTTCAAGGTGCTGCTGGTCCTGCAGGTCCTCAAGGTAACCAAGGTGTTCAAGGTGCTCAAGGACATCAAGGTGTTCAGGGTGCTACTGGACCAACAGGTCCCACAGGTCCTCAAGGTAACCAAGGTGTTCAAGGAGCTAATGGTCCTGCTGGTCCTGCTGGTCCTCAAGGTGATGATGGTGCCACAGGTCCTCAAGGTGATGACGGTCCTGCTGGACCTACTGGACCACAAGGTAATCAAGGTGTTCAAGGTGCTCAAGGACATCAAGGTGTTCAAGGCGCTACTGGTCCTGCAGGTCCTCAAGGAAACCAAGGTGTTCAAGGTGCTAATGGTCCTGCAGGTCCTCAAGGTAATCAAGGTGTTCAGGGTGCCACTGGATCAGGTTCAAGCGTACCAGGCCCTCAAGGCAATCAAGGACATCAGGGTGTCCAAGGTGCTACAGGTTCTGGTGGTCCTGGTGGTTCAACAGGTCCTCAAGGCAATCAAGGACATCAGGGTGTCCAAGGTGCTACAGGTTCTGGTGGTCCCGGTGGTTCAGAAGGTCCTCAAGGTGCTCAAGGACATCAGGGTGTTCAGGGTGCTACAGGTTCTGGTGGACCTGGTGGTTCAACAGGTCCCACTGGACCACAAGGTAATCAAGGTGTTCAGGGTGCCACTGGATCAGGTTCAAGCGTACCAGGTCCTCAAGGCAATCAAGGACATCAGGGTGTTCAGGGTGCTACAGGTTCTGGTGGACCTGGTGGTTCAACAGGTCCTCAAGGTGATGATGGTGCTGCTGGTCCTACCGGTCCTCAAGGAAACCAGGGTGTTCAAGGTTCAACTGGAGGAGCTGGTTCATCAGTTCCTACTGGAGGGATTATTATTTGGTCTGGTGCAGCAAATGCAATTCCAAGTGGTTGGACTTTATGTAATGGTTCTAACAGCACACCTGATTTAAGAAATAGGTTTGTTATTGGTGCTGGAGATACTTATAGTGTAGGTGCTCAAGGTGGTAGTGCTAATGCCATAGTTGTCTCTCACACTCACAGTATGACTCACACTCACAGTTTGAGTCATACACACAGTATGAGTCACACTCACGGTGCTGGTAGTTACGATACTAGTAGTAGTGGTACTCACCAACATACCAGTGCTTATTCTACGCCATATTATGATTCAGAAAGTGACGGATTTAGTGGTTGGGCTCATTCTAATAACTCAAGTCCCTCTGGTAGTCAGAATATTGGTAATTCCACTGGTTCTCACTCGCACAGTGTAAGTGGTACTTCTGGTGGTTCTAGTATAAGTAGCACTGGTGGTGCTAGCACTACCACTACTAGTGGTGCCAGCAGTAGTAACACTGGATCGGAGGGATCATCTGGTAATAATGCAAACCTCCCACCATACTATGCGCTTTGCTATATTATGAAAACGTAGTATAATATAAATGATTAGTATTTTGTGTTATGGAAAAACAGTGGTATCATTCCTATCATACAGCATGTTATTATTCAAAATCTGGTAATTGGTGTATTACTGAAGATTTGACAAAAATTCATTATATTTTTATGTCAGATATTCTTCATTTGTTAACAGAAGAAAGGATAAAATCTATTTCATTAAAATCTATCGGGTGGAGAGATAAACATCTTTTTCCACAACCTTGGTCAGGAGAACGTTATGCTAGATCTGACACAAAATATCCAGGTATTGTTACAACCGGACACAATCCTCATGATAATAAGTATAGAATGATTGATGGGAGACGTAGAATACACAAATTATTATCCAGTGGAGTTACAAAAAGTAATTTTTATGTTATTCCGTGGGCAGAATTAAGACCTTTCTTTATGGAAAGTGGCGACTTTGAAGTTATTGAGAGATTAAATGTTCAAACCTGATCCTAATTTATCCTTTAATAGTTTTATCAAAGTATATGACAATACTCTTACAGAACAATTTTGCAATTCAGTATGTCAAAAATTAGATAAAGATCCTAGAAAAAAACTAGGAGTATTTGGTGGATCTGAGGAAACAGATCCTGATTTTAAAAGTTCTTTTGATTTGAAAATTAGTAACTTGTCAGAATGGAAAGACGAGGATGAAATATTTTTTATTACTATGAGTCAGTTCTTAAAAAAATATCAAGATGATATACAAACTGATAATAATAGTGCGAGGTTTTCCTTTTCCTATGGTAACGATTTTTTTGCAGACACTGGGTATATGGTAAAAGTTTATAAACCTGGTGGACATTATGATTGGCATCAAGATTATACAATTGATCCCTATCATGGTGTGCGAGAATTAACGTTTATATGGTATTTGAATGATGATTTTGATGAGGGTGAGACTGAATTTTGTAATGGTAAAAAGATTGCACCTAAAACTGGAAGATTGGTAATATTTCCCTCTAATTGGATGTTTGTGCATAGAGGACGTAGAGTCAAAAAAAATAATAAGTATATCGCTACTGCATGGTATCATCATCAGAGAGTGGAAAATAAAGATATGATTGATAGTATACTAAATAAAAATAACTAATACCGATTTATTTTACTGTGGGAGTCAAGTCTTTTAGTGATAATATTTTCCGTCTAAAAAATTCAACCAATAACACTATAGACAATACCACTGGGGATTGGGAGTTTGTAGAGGGTGCTGAGGATTTGTATTTAATCAATAGACTTAATAATAAAAAATATAAGATAAATCTTACAGAGGTATGAGGCAGATAAATAATCAAAAAGTGTAGATAATGGCACTAAATTTTCCTAATAGTCCATCAAATAATGATATCCATGAAGAAAATGGAACTAAGTGGCAATTTGATGGTTCATCTTGGATTCGTATAGTTAGTGCTGGAAATCAAGGTTTTCAAGGCACGACTGGATCACAAGGAAACCAAGGTGTTCAAGGTGCTCAAGGTGCTCAAGGACATCAGGGTGTTCAAGGTGCTACGGGTGCTGACTCTAGTGTAGTTGGTCCTACTGGACCTCAAGG
>Ga0209503_10001268_pt1 | contig 13234 bp, 8 predicted proteins | sample SouAtlMetagenome_2_FD_187448 | JGI IMG/M metagenome (GOLD analysis project Ga0209503, IMG submission 187448) | Marine eukaryotic phytoplankton communities from Atlantic Ocean - South Atlantic ANT15 Metagenome (SPAdes) (version 2) | ecosystem: Environmental > Aquatic > Marine > Oceanic | place... | reverse complement strand
AAAGAATATTGCACGCTCGTCCCTGTCGTATCCCCTTATAACATTGGTCTGGTAATTGAACATTTCGTCATGAATTCGATCCCTTCGTTGCCTGCTCAACAACATGTCGTCGATGGTTTCTTCCGTCGTTTCATCGTCCTCAGCCATGCAGGTGCGAAACAATCTCGTCTTATGGGATTTGTGGAATTCCAGAGTGGCCTTGAGAATTTTCAAAATTTCCCTGGGGGTTTCAGCTGTATTATTGTGACGGTTGGCTTCTCGCATGGCAGTAGCAAAGCGCGTTGATTTGTCTTGTTGATCTTCTGGCTGTGAACCATACCTTGAAAGGAACCAATATGCGTAGGAGCATTGTGCTGCTATCTCTTGCTCCTCATCGGTGAGCTGCTGGACCAGCCATCGTGCTTGCTCGTGCTGAGGCTTTTGGGACTCTGCTCGATAATAGTCTATAATTTGTTGGCAGCGACGAAAGGCCTTGGAATTGCCCGTGCTTGCATTTGCACCAAGACCATCTCCGAACTCAGGTCCACAAACTTCCTGCTGCCTCTTTAGCTCCGGAGAAGACGGAAGCGAGAGCGTAACCGTCATGAAGAAAAGATTCTTTCCTCTCTTTTCGAAGCCAAACAAGGCTTGCTGGTTGACAGAAAATTAATTCTGTTTCAATTGCAGCACACTTGTTTGTGTTGGTTGGCAGAGGTGCGTTGGGATTGATGAGATGATTTGGCAAGATTGATCCCTCTCATTATTTCTTGTTTCTCGTTGTGTTTGGAAAAGGACCCGATGGGATTGATGACGGCACCAACTGCCATTCTGTTTTATCCGTTGAATCTGCAGGCGCGCACGTTGCTGACGTGTGACGGTTATTGGGCCAATCTGGCGCGCGACTGCAGCGTCTTGGAAGCAAAAAATTTCGAAACTGTGAATAGGATTCCATTCGGTCAAAAAAAATTCATACCATGACACTACTACCAGAGGGGGGAAAGAAGAGACTGTATCTGATCAGTGAGAGTATTTCGCTACTAGGGTGCAAGAGTCGACAATTATCCCATTCATACGCCAATGACTCCCGAGGATCATGAACAAATTGATTACGGAGTTGTTTCAGAAATTTCGAAATGGAAGAAGCTCTCTTTTCTCGACTTATGGTATATAGATCCAACGCTATTGATTCCTATCGATATCGAGAAACAGCACAATCACGACAGCTCGCTAAAAAATCAATTCATGAAATCATCGAGGGGGAAGCATAACTCTGTTATGTTCGTTTTCTGGTGACATATGGTCCAATTTCGACCGTAAAAGCGAAAACATTTTGTGCGATGTCACGCCCGAATTTGCGGCAGATCATAATCGAAAGTAGACCCAATCAACTCATATTAAACATTGCATTTATGTGTGCTGTAAGATAAGTCTACAAAGTACCCAGTCGATTGTATTTACATAATTTTAGATTATGTATACTTTACGACAAAGATTTTTGGCGGAAGTTCCGAATAAATTTCTGGACGGCTTGTCTTTTGCGTTTCATGGAAACCGTTCTCTCAACCAAGCCCCTTCTACTTCGTAGCTCCATGCAGGAGCTTCACAACCTCACCACGAAGCACAACACTTTGGCGTCCCCAAGACATGATGTGGAATAGACATCAGGACGATTTAATCAAACGTGGGGATGTAGTTCGGAAGCATGACGTGATCGATAACATGGACAATCCCATTGCATGCTTCTATGTCTGCCATGATGATCTGAGGAAGCAGATTGTTTCGTCGGTTGCCACCTCCCTTTTGAATGTAAATATCCTCGAGGTCATCGGATTTTTGGCAACTGTGACGACTGTAGGTCCCATCTAGCATTTCTACAAGGCCACTGCAGTACATATCTTCGGCATAGACAGAACCATATGTGAAGTGGAAAAGGACTACGCCTTCGACAACGATTGTGTCAAGAGAATCTAGAGGTCCTTCGATGGCACCGAAAGCAGAATCGGTCGGCAGGAATAAGGTGTATTCTTTGCTGCTGAAGGTCGCTAACTCCTCTTCATCTGCGGACAATATGTCACAGAAAATACTGAAGGCAGGATTCATACAGACAATGTCAGCTGTGCGGCGTAGCGGCCATCCATCCAAATTGACAACGATGATAGATAGAAACGAGATGGTGTCGTGAGACGACAGTGATCGATAGAGCTATCGGAAATAATTCCTCAACAATACTTACGAATAGAGAGGCAGCCTCCATCGAAATCCGTAATTGTAATTGATCCTTCTGCATCTTCAATAATAACTCCATCATCATCGGCTCCACCTGCAATAAAACCGTCTTCATTGAAGGAGAAAGTACCCTCCTCATTAGTCACTGTGACAGCTCCAGATTCATCATCATATGTTACTTCTCCCTCTATAGTGATATTTTCACCAGTCTCTGAATCAAAAAAGGTTACAGAGTTATCTGTGACTGTGATGCCACCTTCTTCATCCCCAATAGTAAGCATATCATCATTGTATGCTATAAACCCGTCTTCATTGAAGGAGAAAGTACCCTCCCCATTAGTTACTGTGACAGCTCCAGATTCATCATCATATGTTACTTCCCCCTCTATAGTGATATTTTCACCTGTCTCTGAATCAAAAAAGGTTACAGAGGTATCTGTGACTGTGATGCCACCTTCTTCGTCCCCAACAGTAACCATATCATCATTTTGAGCAAGATACCCATCTTCATTGAAGAAGAAAGTGCCATCCTCATTGGTCAATGTAAAGACTTGATACTCGTCATCGTAGGTAACTTCTCCCTCTAGAGTAGTTTCTTGACCATTTTTATCGATAAAAGTGACGGAAGTATCCGTAATCGTGAGGGATCCATCTTCATTTGAAAAGTTGATCGAGTCGTCGGTGGTCGAAACAGTAGTGTCGTCTGTGAAAGATCCCGCGGTAGCGAATACGTCCCCAATACCAACAAATCCATACTGGTTGAAAGAGAAGCTCCCCTCGTCATTCGTCAATGTAAAGGCCTCAAGTGTGTCGTCGTATGTGACGACTCCTACCAACGTCAGGGTCCCGTACGTCTCATCCTGGAACGTAATGGAATCTTCTTTCACAATGATGGATCCGGACGCGTCAGCATAAATGATGGAATCGCCTGTAATAGTCTTGGTCATGTCGTCGGTATTCCCCGCGATAGCATCATCCGATTGGTTGAGGCGGCGATTTCTGCCCAAGTTTTTTGCAAGACGAGCCGAAGCGGAAGCACATAGTGTAAACACCAAGAGGAAGAAGGCAAACTTCATGACGAAGAATTCTATTTTTCTTTTCTCACGATATCATTTGCCACAAACCAATGGATTGGTCTTTTGTCGTGAACTGCTGAGACTATTATCGTCGGCGGATGGTCGATTTGCTTTTCCAACGAGTTCCGGTAGGGACATTCAACCACCGAAATTATTTCTAGAATTTTCACTTGAAATCCCGCACATAGGCTGGTTCTATTTTTAGATGTGCGACCTAAACTAACTGGCGCCCTTCAAATCTTCGATGAAACTGAGAGAGTTCGCACCGATGCCAGTAGCTCACTAACATTGATGAGACCCCAAGAATCAGAGGAGGGAGACGATAGGGGATCTCTCACCCGCACTGGCCCTCGGTCACTTTAACACCACAGGCAGCAGATTGGTCCACTCACTCAAGATAGTGATAATGATGATGGCCATGATGGTGCCATCTCTGGCTCCCAAGGTGCCAAGAGGCTGGGGGCTGCTGGGAATGAGGTATTTGACTCAATTGATCAACACCATTCACACTTACCAGGTTACTAAATGGGAGATAGGAAATAGACACCATTAAGCTTATAATTTAAAATTATCACCAATTCGAATATCTACATCAAGCTCATCATTCATCAAATCAATCCATCAGTGACGTACATAAACCTCAAAGTATATCATCATCAGGGGTGGAGGTCACTGCATAGGGTGATAGTTACCAAAGTTCATGTTTCATATAAAACATCTCTCCTCAAATATCCTATGTAATCAAGCTATATTCTTGATGATGGGGGGTGCTGGAAATGAGGTATTTGACTCAATTGATTAACACCACCCACACTTACCAGGTTACTAAATTGGGGGTAGGGGGTAGACACCATTAAGCTTATAATTTAAAATTATCACCAATTAGAATATCAACAGGGGCCCAAAGGAGTAGCCCTAGGGGCAGGGCTCTTGCTGCACCCCCGAGGGCCCTTGCTTGGCTGGCCACCAGGGGGCAGGGCCTGGGTCCCACTGTGTGTGGTGGAGCTCCCCCCCCCAAAAAAAATTAGGTGCAAAGTTGGGGTGCCTTGGCTGGGCAGTGCTGGGTGTTTGCAGCCGGCCAAACATGCCAGTGGGGTCCCCACTCAGCCCCTCTCTCGCAGATGGCAACCAACTGGGAGCCAAGGATATTTGGATGCCTTCTGATGGCATCACATCATAGTTTTGGGAGGCCTTGCAGCACTTGGACCACACTACGCATGAGCAAATTATGGCAGTGGTCGATGATGAAAAAACGTTCCCAGATTTCTGTGCAAAATAACGCAAAAAATAACTCATAGTGACCCAAAAGAGAATGGCACTCAAGTGGAATGGATGACACTTTACAAGTGAAGTTTGTGGAATATTACATGATAATTACTTATTGGTTATTACTTATTACGCTTTACGATATGGCACTATGATATGGACGGTGAAGTGGACATGATCTGAATTTCTGAATATTTCTTTCATTGGCATCGTTTTCTGTCTTGTATTTCCAAATCGGAGAGTGCAAAGAGATATGCATTGCATCGGGTTGCATTGCATCACTACGGTGAGGGCCATGCCATTATATTCCGTGTCTTCTTTTGGGGACACACACTTTAAGTGCTTTTAATCATAGCAGTAATCAGATTATGTTTGAAAATGAATTTCACAGGATCGTTTGACGATGGTGTGGTAGATAGGACATGGCGCGCACACACATATTGATCGATGTCCAACGATTTCTAGTGCAAATATTTCTGTTGCAAGCAGCTGTGGCGTCTTGCGAATCGCTTTCGTTCCACACGAAAATGATTCTTATGTGTGTGTCTGTTTATCATCTCATCGGTTGTGGATTCAAAAAAATTCGAATGCCTTCGTTGGTGCTAATTCGGATGCTATTGGGAGTGGAATTGATACCGCGAGAGTTGTTGTCGTTGGTGTTATTGCCTTCTCCGTTGTTCTCCTTGTCTTCTTCCGTTACCGGTGGACAAGTCACGGGAGTCTTACAGGTGGGACAGCACCCCTGCCTTTCGGTAAGCCACGGGAGGAGACACTCGGTGTGAAAGGCGTGGCCACATCGAGGAAGCAAGCGTATCTTTTCTCCCTCCTCGAAATCGTCGATGCAAATCGAACAAGAGGTGCTCATAGTTGTCGTGAAGACCTTTTCGGTAGGCTTTATGCTCGTCAGCTCTATGGAGGAAAGACCATCGCTCGTAGCATCGGTCAATGTCTCGCTATCATCATTATCTGTGTTATTATTGTTGGTCGAACAGTGCATACCGTGGTAAGTAGCTGCTAGCTCATCGTTGCCCGTTTCCAGATCCTCACAACGACCCGACGCCCGAAGAACATCGTCTTCGATCTTGGGCGCATCGATTTCAGGAAGGGCATATACCTCATCGGCTGTTAGCTTGCGAATACCACTGTCTCCGGCAGCACCACCAGCACCGCCATTTCGTCCTGGAGGTTGGCCGTAGCCCGACAAAATCAGCCACCGATCAAGGTCAGCCTGCTGATAGCGAAGACCGATGATCCATCCACGGGACCGGCCATCTTCGTCAACGCCCCCGGTCCTGCGAAAGCGGATTCTCCCCCCAGCCATATACCAGACCCGGAGACCACGAAGGCAAGGAAAGCAAATAATAAAAAAGAAGAGGCCGAATCGAAAAGCCATGAACACATAGTCCCTCCAGGTGTTATTGACGGGATCATAATCTTCCTCTGCATCGTCGGGATCTTGTTCAGTCACGACAGAAGGCTTACACTTTCCACAGCTTTCCTCGTAACGATTTTTGGCTGCTAGCATATCGTCTCCAAAATCACAATCAGAAGAGCATGATTCGCAGATTTTTGCGGGTTCATCTCCATTGCAAAATTCATTCGTACCGCAGTCATCGTTCGTGGAGCAAAGGATAGGCTGGATTGGTTGTAATTCTGCAAGGACAGTAGATAGTAACCCCGAAAGTTGCACCACCAGTACCGCCAGGTGCATGAGCCGTTTTGTCGAGTTGTTGCCTTTCATTGGGAGTTTTATGCCAACGAAATGGTATACGAAACGTTTGATCCAATTGCCTTTTTATTTCAATAAACAATTGATGTATTGGTTGAGTTGTCTGTCCTTTGCTGCTCTCTACAATGCCTATATGCTTGTTTTGAGTAGACTTTTTCGAATCGTAACGTGTTTCTCTGTCTTGTAATTGTTTGTTCGCTCTGAATGAGACTCAAGTGCTACTAGAGTCGGGACGACGAGTGAAGTGCCTTTTTTACTTTCGTAGGAGAATTATGGCTCTCTTTTTTAGAGAATGCTTCTGCGTTTCACGTATCAACTCGGAGTTGCTGTAGGAAATATATGTTGTATTTAGAGCTCTCTCCTATTTTGGAACGACACGACTAATAACTCGCCGATCCGAGTGACTCATTGAGTCACTGATGAAGAAGCGTTTGAAATTATTGGATGAAAGCGATTACATGCTCGAACTCTAGAACGTTTCATAAAAGTCCACAGAAGTTGTTCCTAACAAAAGTATTTTGAAATAATTTCTTACTCTAATAGCCAATTACTCGTATGTTTCGCCAATTTTTGGGCAATGTACGATTGGTGTTTGTAGCCGTTTTCTTTGCTACCAAACCAGTAGTGGTTTGCATGTATCTATAGTTTTCTTTTTTCATGGTTTTGGTAGATCTCTTTGTCGATGGAGCGGTGGTAACACCGCAGTAGTGGCTCGAGAGTCATTTGAAAATCGTCGTAGTAGCAAATATGTGTCAAAGATAGGCGGGTGATCGAGCCAAGGCATCTATTTGAACCAATGGGTATCCGCTGGTGTTGTTGCGAGTTCGGTCCGAAGAAGGACGTTTCTACTCCAGAGGCGGTCTTGTGCGAGCTAGTTGTTATTATTGTTGCCATCGCTACCATTTTCGCCATTGGAATCACCTTGATCCAATACTCCCATCTTACAGAGTGGGCAGCATCCCTGCCGATCTTTCAGCCATGGTAGGATGCAATCTGTGTGAAAGGCATGTCCACAACGAGGAAGCAAACGAACCTTTTCACCCTCTTCGAATTCGTCTATACAGATAGAACAGGTTGTGCAGGTTGTGGTGGTAAACTTTTGATTCCGGCGCTGTGTTCGAAAGGATACGGGCTGGCAGATTGTTTGTTCCTCTTGTTGGCCTTCTTGTGCGGAAGAAACAGAGGCAGTCGTTGTATCTTCTTCCTGCAAGAGCAACTGTTGCTCCTCGTCGGGGGGCAATTCTTCTTTCGGAACAATCGCACGGGGAGAAAGGGGTTCAACACCATTTCTGTTGAAGGTCTGGGAGGTGTTGACGGTAGTAACTCGTTCCGGGCTAGTAGGGAGTTGAAATCGAAGAGTTGGCTCGTTTTCGAACGACCTTTCGGAACTCATAGATTCGTCTTCGCCCACTTCTCTACATATCAATGGTTCTTGTATATCTACTATATCCATGTTAGAAGTGGTTGCGTTGGTACTTATAGTGTCTTCCGAAGGGATGTCCATTATTTCGGTGGGTTCCGCAGTAGTATTTTCATTGTCGTTGTCCTCGTTATCGTTGCTCATATCAATGTCTGACGAAACATCATCTTCAATGTATTTTGTTTCATTTTGAACCTGTTTCGTTTCGAAATCATCGTAATGAACCGGCTTGGTGTATATAATTTCCGGTAGGCTCATGATCTGCTCATGTGTCAACCGATCGTGGGGGCGTTCCGTGTCACCTGGTTCTGGCCCCCCAAACCAATTCTCCATCGGGGGGATGTATTGGAGTCCCACCACGCGATTGGCATCTTCATCGCTACGCCGTAATCGGATTCTTCCACCTCCTGCCCACCAAAGGTGAAGGGCTCTCAAACATGGAGAGGCAATTAAAAGCCCAAACAAAACAAATTTGAATACCGTAAAGGTGCCGGGTGCATTCTGCGGATAGGAGTCATTATTCCTTCCATTGGAATCATTGGATTCCTGGCCCCGATTGGTAGGTGAAACGACGACAGGCGCGAAATCAATACTTATTACGGGTGACAATGTGGGCACCATTGCGGGTTTGGCGACCAAATTATCACAGTTGTCAAAAATATCCTTATTATCATTTCTTGCAAAGAACATTTTCTGAATCCAAATCAGTGAGAGAACACAGGTGAACAAAGAATTAATATTTCGTGAGTGTTATTGCAAAGTAGAGATGCACAAGGAACACGTAAAATCGTGTACGTACCATATCCCACCATTGGTTGCCGGGCAAGGAAAAGTAAGGATTCAAGCCTGACTCATAAGCAAAGTGCATTGGATCGTTTGTTATCCTGTCCATTATTAACCTAATACGATACGCGTCAGCGTAGGAAAGCGATAAAAATATCATCGAATCGTTCATCTCGAGAATTTCTTTCAAACGTTCCATTTCTCCTCTATAGTCTCTATGTGAGAAATAATAGTTTTTGTAATCAAAAAAGTCACCAAATAACTCCGGGTTTGAGTCAAGGGTTTCATCGATTGGTGAAGTAGAAATTGGGACAGAAGTAAATGTCGGGCCCGCAGTAGTTGTAGTCACGAGTTTTGTAGGAGAATTGGATACTTCTGATGGTCCAAAGGATTCTGACGGTGATGGTGTTAAAAACGGGAAAGATGACGGCCCTAGAGACGATGACGGGACCTGCGACGAAGATGGTTCTGGAATGGCAGTAGGACTCGGTGACGCTGTTGGTTGTTTTGTAGGCGAAACTGATGGTGAGACTGATGGAGACTCCGAAGGATTTTCATTTAATGGTACATCGCTGAAACATGTTCCATCGCAACCAAGGGATTTGCATCCGGAGAAAATTTCTTTATTGCATCTATAACCAATTTTTGTGATGGCTCCGCTTGGACACAAATAGCACTCGCATTCTAAATCTTCCTCTAGAACTTCACAGCTTTCATCAAAGAGCCCAACTTTGCAGGAGCAAAGGCCTTTCTTGATAACTTCTATGGGAACCTCTTGGTTCATTTTTGTTTCGAAAGAAAGTGTACCTGTGGGGCAGACAATAGTGGCATCGATGGTTCGCTTTTCGTTTTGCGCGTTTAACACAGTTCCAGCTGGGCATACGGAAGTTTCAGCATCTGAGAAGTAAGTGCAATCTCGACGAGTTGTGACTGGATCCATACAGAACTCGCTCCACAATTGACTTTGAGGGAATGCCGAGGTCGTCGATGTTGGTTTAGTTGTCATGGTCGGAGACAATGTAGGGGCAAATGTCCCAGTTGGAGTAGCTGTTGTGGTTGGGTCATTGGTTGGAGTGTATGTCAAAGCAGATTCATACAAAAAGGTTGGATGAGAGGTTGGCATCATAGTGTATGACTCCAAAGAAAGTTCCGGAATGGTGTTCCTCTGACGAGAATCCCACTGACGGTTCGAATCGTAGAAGAGGACGTATTTCAGATTCTGGTTAAGTTCCTGTTGGATTTTGATAGCGTTCGTCGACTTTGTCACAAAGTCGCAGTTTCCTCCCGCTAGATCAACTATAATAGCAATCTTCCCCCCAGAAAGACGAGTACTGTCTGGAATCGAATCAATGTATTCCTTGTCGTAATCACCGCAGAGGTTGTTGAATTCTATGGGCGGTAGGAGGGTCAAAAAGGCAAAGGATCTATAGCCAAAATTCTTACTTGGATCCAAGGACTCTCCAAAATCGGCAACCCCAACCGTCGGACTGAACTCTATTGAGGTAATCGTCAGCGTTGCCGTGCACATGTCATCACGAAGAGGGTAGGCTTCTGTTGTCATCGAAAGAAAATTGTCGTACATTCCCACCAAAATCAAAGCCAAACTAAAACCCCACATACCAAAAAAACCCGTTTGATATATACTCCTTCGTGAATAGGTCCTTCGTATTATTCGTAAGCTGTGTTTCGACTCAATTGTTCGACCTGAGGAGCCAAAATTGCGTTCTGGATTTTCATATCCCTCCGCTAAAATTATCATGCCTGGGCATGGATTCGCCATTTCAATTATCTCATAGTCATCATCGCTGGCAGGCAGTGGGATTTTTAGCCCCATCGTTCAATGAAGACTGGAGAATTAATTTATTCTGATGCTTGCAACTCTTTGGTCTCCCGATAGAACTAAATACACGGCGACCAAGAATATAAAGGTTCTCGTGTGTTTGCGAACCGAAAGCCTTTGATTGCTCTACGTGGGACTTGATTTGTGAAATACTACAGTAGACTCCTCTGATACACCATAAGAAAGCTGGAGACTCGTAATCGCTGTCTCTTGAATTTGAGGGTGATAGTTGGGAGGGAAAGGGCGGAGAGATGATGATGTTGACCTGTTTCAAAAATCGAGCGGAATCAGTCTATCTCCGGAGATGTTGGTAGAATTAGGCACAGTTTTTACCGTACTTTTCCTACTGTTCGAATTTTCGGCATGCTGGTGCCAACAACAATGTTGAAATCGTCCGTGTTCTTTGTTTGCTGTCACACAAAAATCGCCGGTGATTCCGACAAGTCAAATGAATCGCACCACGACTCAAGATTTAGTAGCTTGAGTCATGAGGGTAAGCGGCGACATAACTACGGAATGACTCGCGGAATGCTGAATCAAAAAGACATCGATAACTCTTTCTTCTGTCGAAACCGTTGGGAAAAGCTTTTCTCGAAAATCTTACACCTATGTGGCGACATAATTAAATACCAATCCTGTATAGCAACAAATCAGTATTGATAGATACTTCTTGGAATTTTATCTTTTATTGCGATATAATAGTTATTCAGTAACCAAAACTAACAATGGAGACACCCAAAAAGGACGGATCAACTTCGGTTCAGGGCGATTGGAAAACATCGATCCACGAGAACGACTCCAAGACCAAGTATGGTGGGGTCAACGAAAGGGACATGATCGGTTACGGAAAAACCGCCGTCACGCCTCGCTGGCCTCGGTCTGCAAAAGTTGCCCTGAATTTTGTCATTCATTACGAAGAGGGTGGAGAAATGTCTGTCTTGCATGGAGACAATACGAACGAGACTGAAATCACCGACCTCGGACCGAACGTCACGGGCAAGCGTAAGTCTAGGATTTGCAATATATCGACAGGGAAATTCTGACATGGCATCGATTGAATCAAATTGGATTGTGAGGATAGCCTCTCAATTATCTCGAATTTGTCGTCTCATAACCATCTTCTTTCGCAACCTTGGCATATATTTTTATCGTCTAAATGCAAATTTTTCGACAAATGGAAATTTCTTTTTCAAACCAAATGTCAGCCGATGAACGGGACCTAACCATCGAAAGCATGTTCGATTATGGTGCTCGCTGTGGCTTTTGGAGGTTGCACCGTCTATTTAAGAGCCGTAACATTCCAGCTACGGTATGGGGAGTCGGTATGGCACTGGAACGCAACATGGAGGTCGTTGGAGCCATCAAGCAATCAGAGGACTGGGAGGTTTCCAGCGCTGGATACCGTCGGTGGGACTACAAGGATGTCTCGGAGGAAGTTGAAAAGGAGCACATCGATCGGGCTGTTTCCATTCACAAGAAATTGTTTGGAAAGCATCCCGCGGGTCTGTACCAGGGCAAACCCAGTATGAACACACGCCGGTTGGCCATCGAAGAGGGTGGATTTTTGTACGATTCTGATGCCTACAACGATGATCTCCCCTACTGGACCTTTGAGCACGGTGAGGAAGGACGTCCACATCTGATCATCCCCTATTCGCTGGTCGAGAACGACATGCTCTACACGACTCCCAACGGCTGGGCTCAGCCCGAAGACTTTCTCAAGCACTTGAAGCGAACTTTGGAGTGAGTGCTAAAAGACAAATCTTCTATTGTGACATGCATTTTCTTCAATATGTATCAACAAAATTCTGCTACATTTACATTTCTCATATTTTTTTCGATGTTTCTTCTTTTCTTCTCGTGTGTTTTTGAATTGTATCGCTAACGAAACAAAAATCCATCGATGATCGAATAATAATGGCATGAATACACTAATGAAACATCAATCATCACACAACAACAGTTACCTGGTGCTTGAAGGCCGTGCTGGTCAGCCTAAGATGATGACAGTAGGTCTTCACTGCCGATTGTCCCGCCCAGGTCGAGTTGCTGCCCTCGCTGAATTTGTCGACTATGCAAAATCATATGGCCGTGAGTGCTGGATCACGACCCGAGAATCTATCGCAAACCACTGGTATGAACACCAAATGCCTATCGGATGCGGTAGCCCAATTATGGCCGCAAAGGAAGCTATGGCAAAGAAGAAGGAAAATGGTGCACCCGAATCAGACGAAGCCGCTGCTACGGCATCTTCTCGTTTTTCCTTTTTGGGCAACCTCAGTGCCCCCAGAAAAGCTGACGGAACCGCAACCCTGAATGGAACTCCCAGAAAATTTCAATCTGTTTCAGACAGCGAGGAAGAGGAAGAAAGTGAAGAACCCGATGTCATTTAATGTGTGAGATGCTTGTTGCGGCAGGGTGGTTGGATATGAAGTGTTCTTCGTAGGAAGACCCTAGTGTTTTTTTTTTACACGAAAGGGGTAATAATATAAATTGCATAATGGAGCTCAAAGTATAGAAATAATTTCAATCAAGCCCATTCTTTCAATTTTAAGAAACAATGCAACCATCTCATGTCATATTAGAATAATCGAAGAACTTAGCCAGTGAGTTTGAACTTGGTGTCTGCGAACAAGCAGGAGCCTAATAGCTGTGTCGTGACTCACGTCAGAGCTGTGTTCTTCTGCCTTAGCTTTCCTGTGGTTTGTAGCAGTCTATTAGAATGTCAAAATGAATTTTAATTGAGGCCTATTAGAGGGCAGGGAAAGAGGCATAAGGACGACGACGGAGATATCTTCGAAAACCTGATACAGATCTAGGTCTGAATAAAGAGAGTGGAAAGTGTGCGTGGGCTACGAAATAGAAACAATCTCAGCAGAGAGAGCTGTGCAAATCCACTATTGCGTTGTTAAAAA
>Ga0209503_10001266_pt1 | contig 13246 bp, 10 predicted proteins | sample SouAtlMetagenome_2_FD_187448 | JGI IMG/M metagenome (GOLD analysis project Ga0209503, IMG submission 187448) | Marine eukaryotic phytoplankton communities from Atlantic Ocean - South Atlantic ANT15 Metagenome (SPAdes) (version 2) | ecosystem: Environmental > Aquatic > Marine > Oceanic | place... | reverse complement strand
TCTGCACCCCAAGCCGGAGCAACAGCTTGAACACGACCAGTAACACCATAAGCATCTGAAACCCAAATACCAGGTCCAAATGTTCCTGTTACGTGGAAGGCCCCAAATCCAAAACATAATAAACTTGCTAAAAACAGGTGAATACCAAAAATTTTTGGTAAATCTAAAGCAGGCTCACCAGTTCGTGGATCTCTAAATAATTCTAGATCCCAATAAACCCAATGCCAAATAGCAGCTAAGAAACACATTCCAGATAATACAATGTGCGTTAAAGCAACACCTTCAAAACTCCAAATCCCTGGATTTGATACACTTTCTCCAGTTATACTCCAACCACCCCACGAATCTGTTACGCCAAGTCTAGCCATAAATGGCATAACGTACATACCCTGTCTCCACATCGGGTTTAAAACCGGATCAGAAGGGTCAAAAACTGCAAGTTCATATAAAGCCATTGATCCTGCCCATCCAGCAACCAGCGATGTATGCATTAGATGTACGGCAATCAAACGTCCGGGATCATTAAGTACGACTGTATGAACACGATACCAAGGTAATGCCATGGTTTTTCCTCCTATAGAAAAATTTTTTACTTTCTTACTCTCACTAATAATACAAATTTGTACTAAAGTAGAAAAATTATACTTTTAAATAAGCTTCTTATCAAAAGATTATATATTGTAATCAATATTTTGGCTTAAATTTATCTAAAAAAATTATTGATAAAATAAATAATAGCTACTTTAATTTAAAAACCCCTAGCATTATAGTTAATTAGTTGTTATAATCTAATTTATAAGCGGGTGTAGCTCAGGGGTAGAGCGTAACCTTGCCAAGGTTAATGTCGCGCGTTCGAATCGCGTCACCCGCTATGTTTCTTGACTAACAAATAGTTTATATCTACCCAAGTACGAAAAAAAAGAATAGCTTGATGCATTTAAGAGTAGCAGGTTAAAAGTCTACCAGCGCGGGATTCTAGCTGATTAATTTAATTTTATTAATTTGATTTCAACTAAAAAAGTTAATGCGATAGAGTATTCTTAAATTCTCAGTTTCAAAATTAAATTAACTATATAGTTCTCTGAATCTATTACTCATATATGATATTATCTTTACTATTCTTACAACTTTTTATTACTTTCAATTAATTCAAAAACAGATAGTTAAAAAATACTAAACTTCGACTATAGACAAACTAATTACTTTATGTTTTACTTATATATGAATAGGTAATTCCTCAGTAGCTCAGGGGTAGAGCGGTCGGCTGTTAACCGGTTTGTCGTAGGTTCAAATCCTACCTGGGGAGATTAAATTTTAAATAATAAAAAATTAACTCTAATTAACTTTTTCATAGAACTTAAAACAATACGATAATTCTGTCCATTTTGTTGGCATCCTAACAACTTTATGAAAAATTTTACCAAAATGCAGAATAAGTAGCATTTTAGTAAACTAAAGTACTACTTATTCACTTATAGAGTTTAAAGTTATAAAATATAATATTTTATTTATGCAGGAACAACATTAAATATTCCTGTAAGAACTACTAATGCTGACCATAAACCAGCACCACTCCAGACAATACTCTGAGATTTCTCCCATTCACCTGGAGTTGCTAATATAACAGGAACAGCAACTACTAATGCAAATGATACAAGTACTAAAAGAGCAACAAAAAATTGGAGAATTCCGACCATGAGAAATTTTTCCTTTAATATTTAAAAAACTTAAATTAAAATGCTTTTTCATAACCAAATTAAACTGACTAAGAAAAAACAACATAAACCTTACTAAATAGTTTATAACATTTTTTCATTAATAGAGATTAATACAATTAGAAATTGTTAGAAAAAGTTCAATTAAATATTTCAGCACCTATTGTATAATTTAGTTAAGTATTTTTATTATTTTATATCGTGTTATGGATAACAACTTCTTATTAGCATATTTGCCTGAAGCATACTCGGCATTTCGTCCAATTGTTGACATAATGCCAGCAATTCCAGTATTGTTCCTATTATTAGCGTTTGTTTGGCAAGCAGCAGTAGGTTTTAGATAGAAAAAAATCTGGACCAACAAATCTCATAATATATTCTGAATCTAAATAATTTGATTAAATAAAAAAATCAAATTTCGAAATACTGTCTATTAACTAAAATCAATTAGTATAAAAAAATCTTTAATATGGTTGACACTACTTCAAAAACAGGAGTTATCTCACAAATTATTGGCCCTGTAGTTGATGTTGAATTTTCAAGCGGCGACTTACCGAAAATTTACAACGCTTTAACTGTTGGAACTGGTGATGAAATGATCACATGTGAAGTTCAACAACTTCTTGGTAACAACAAAGTACGAGCTGTTTCAATGACATCAACTGATGGACTAAAGCGTGGTACATCAGTAATCGATACAGGTGCACCAATTACTGTTCCAGTTGGTACAGCAACATTAGGCCGAATTTTCAACGTGTTAGGAATTCCTGTGGACGAAATGGGTCCATGTAATGCAGATTCAGGATTACCGATTCATAGAGCGGCACCACTTTTCAGTGAACTTGACACTAAGCCATCAGTTTTCGAAACAGGTATTAAGGTTGTAGATTTACTAGCTCCTTATAGACGTGGTGGAAAAATTGGTTTATTTGGTGGTGCAGGAGTAGGTAAAACTGTACTAATTATGGAGTTAATCAACAATATTGCCCGTGCACATGGTGGTGTTTCAGTTTTTGGTGGTGTTGGTGAGCGTACTCGTGAAGGTAACGATCTTTATTGTGAGATGAAAGAATCAAAAGTAATCAATGAAGAAAAGCTTACTGAATCAAAAGTAGCATTAGTTTACGGTCAAATGAATGAGCCACCGGGAGCACGTATGCGTGTTGGTTTAACAGCACTAACAATGGCAGAGTATTTCCGTGATGTAAATAAGCAAGACGTTTTATTATTCATTGATAACATCTTCCGTTTTGTACAAGCTGGAGCAGAAGTTTCTGCGTTACTTGGTAGAATGCCATCAGCCGTAGGTTACCAACCTACACTAGCTACTGAAATGGGAGGATTACAAGAGCGTATTACATCAACAACGGAAGGTTCTATTACATCAATCCAAGCCGTATATGTACCAGCTGATGACTTAACAGATCCAGCACCTGCTACAACTTTCGCCCACTTAGATGCAACTACAGTATTATCTAGAGGACTTGCATCAAAAGGAATTTATCCTGCTGTAGATCCTTTAGATTCTACTTCAACAATGCTACAACCAGAAATTGTAGGTGAAGTACACTACGGAATTGCGCAACGAATTAAATCAACACTTCAACGTTACAAAGAACTTCAAGATATTATTGCAATTTTAGGACTTGACGAACTTTCAGAAGAAGATCGTTTAACAGTTGCACGAGCTCGTAAGGTAGAACGTTTCTTATCGCAACCATTCTTTGTTGCTGAAGTATTTACAGGTTCACCAGGTAAGTATGTTTCATTAGCAGATTCAATTGATGGATTTACGAAACTTTTAGAAGGAGAACTAGATGATTTACCAGAGCAAGCGTTCTATCTAGTAGGAAACCTTGCAGAAGCTATTGAAAAAGCTGAAAAGCTAAAATAATAAATAATTATGACTTTAAACGTTCGTGTAATTACGCCAGATAAAGTTGTTTTAGATACTGATACAGAAGAAATCATACTTCCAAGTAGTACTGGTCAATTAGGTATTTTAACAGATCACGCTGCTCTACTTACATCATTAGATATAGGTGTAATATGGTTAAGAACAGGAACATCATGGAATTCTATGGTTCTAATGGAAGGATTTGCTGAAGTAGAAAACAATAAAGTTACAGTACTATGTAATGGTGCTGAAGAATCAAGCTCAATTGATCTAACAACAGCTCAAGCAGATCTTGAGAAAGCAACTTTATTAGTTGACGAAGCAACAAACCAAAAAGAAAAAATTAAAGCAACAGTTGAATTACGAAAATGTAAGGCACGCGTTCAAGCTTTAACTAAATAAAAAAAAAACAAGAGAAGTATTAATTAATAACTTCTCTTGTTTTTTTTTGTTATATATTCAAATTCTGGTAAAAAATTCAACTAAGAATCAGAATTTAACCACCAGGCTTTAAAACTTTAACTTTACCTTCATCTTCTGCATAATCTACAATTGCTGTATCACCAGACTTAATCTTTTCTGAAAGTACTTCTTCAGCTAAACTATCTTCTAATAATCGCATTACAGCACGACGAAGAGGACGAGCACCATAACTCGGGTTATAACCCTCATCAATTAATCGCGTTTTAAAACGATCAGTAACTTCTAATTGAATACCTTTCGTTGCAATACGTTCAAAAACTTCTTTTAACATTAGCTCAGCAATCTGACCAACTTCATCTTTTGTTAACTGTCTAAAGACAATAATTTCGTCTAAACGGTTTAAGAATTCTGGTCGGAAATATTGCTTCAACTCTTCATTAACAAGTAGTTTAATACGATTATAACGAGAATCAGATGGATCATCAACCAAATCAAATCCTATGTTACCACTCCCTTTTTCAATAACTTTCGAACCAATGTTCGACGTCATTATTAAGAGTGTATTTTTAAAATCAATAACTCGACCCTTCGAATCAGTTAAACGACCATCTTCAAGAATTTGTAATAATAAATTAAAAACATCTGCATGAGCTTTCTCAATCTCATCAAACAGAACTACTGTATAAGGTCTTCTACGTACGGCTTCTGTTAATTGACCACCTTCGTTATAACCAACATAACCTGGTGGCGAACCAATTAGTTTTGAAACAGTATGACGCTCTAAATATTCCGACATATCTAATCGAACCATTGCGTCTTCAGACCCAAAGAAATAAATAGCTAATGCTTTAGTTAATTCGGTCTTACCTACACCTGTTGGACCAGAGAATATAAAACTTGCAATTGGTCGATTTGGATTTTTTAAACCAACACGTGCTCTACGTATAGCTCGCGAAACAGCAACAACTGCTTCATCTTGACCAATAATACGACTATGCAAGATTTCTTCCATCTGAAGTAATTTTTCAGATTCACTCTTTGTTAACTTATTAACAGGGATACTTGTCCAAGAAGCAACAATTTGTGCAATATCATCTTCTGTAACTTCAGGAGTGGTATTATATAAAGCAGATCCTTTTTTACTTATTGCAATAGCATTAATTTGCGCCTTTATTTCCATCTCTCGATCGCGAATCTGACCAGCTTTTTCGAAATCTTGATTACGAATAGCCTCATCTTTTGATTGTAAAGTCTTTCTTAACTCACTATCTAACTCTTTTGCTGCTTCAGGAAGTTGAGAATTCATTAAACGGACACGCGAACCAGCTTCATCAATTAAATCGATTGCTTTATCAGGAAGGAATCGATCAGCGATGTACTGCGCCGCAAATTTTGCAGCTGCAGTTAAAGCTTCGTCTAATATTACCAACTTATGATGTTTTTCATAACGCTCACGTAATCCATAAAGAATTTCAATGGTCTCTTCAACAGATGGTTCACCAACCATTACTGGTTGAAAACGTCTTTCAAGTGCAGCATCTTTTTCAATATGTTTTCTATACTCTTCTAAAGTTGTCGCACCAATACACTGAAGTTCACCACGTGAAAGTGCAGGTTTTAGGATATTAGCTGCATCAATCGCACCTTCAGCAGCTCCAGCACCAATTAATGTATGAACCTCATCAATTACAAGAATAATATTATCTGCGGCTCTAACTTCATCCATAATCTTTTTCAAGCGCTCTTCAAACTCACCTCGATATTTAGTTCCAGCAATTAATAAACCAATATCTAAAGCAATTACAGGCTTATCTTCTAAAGTTTCTGGAATATCAGAATTTGCAATTCGCTGTGCTAAACCTTCAGCAATAGCCGTTTTACCAACACCAGGTTCACCAATTAAAACAGGATTATTCTTTGTTCGACGGCCTAAAATTTGAATAACACGCTCAATTTCTTTAGCTCGACCAACAACAGGATCTAACTTTCCTTCAATTGCTTTTTGTGTAAGGTTTGTACCAAATTCCTCTAAAGTAGGAGTTTTACTACGTGAATTTTTATCACCTGATGATGCTTCAGGGCTGTCGCTAAGTGAACGGATAACTTGACTTCTTAATTTTGATAAATTAACATCCAAGTTTTTTAGAACACGTACGCCAACACCTTCTCCTTCTCGTATTAAACCAAGTAAAAGATGCTCTGTTCCAATATAGCTATGACCCAATTGACGGGCTTCTTCAAGTGATAACTCTAAAATCCGCTTAGCTCGAGGTGTAAAAGGAATTTCAACAGCAACAAAACCAGAACCACGACCAATAATTTTTTCAACCTCCTGGCGAGCATCCTTTAAATTTACGCCCATTGATTTCAAAACTTTTGGACCAATTCCAGTACCTTCACCAATCAGGCCTAGTAATACTTGTTCTGTTCCTACGAAATTATGTCCAAGCCGACGAGCTTCCTCTTGAGCTAGCATAATTACTTTAATTGCTTTCTCAGTAAAACGTTCAAACATTAATAATTTATAAGCAAAATGTATTAGCAATTAACTTTGATACTACATAGTAGCAGAAAATGTAAACAATTAGGTAACAAATTTCAAAAATCTTTTAAACATAAAATTAATTAGAATTCATCCACCGAAAATCTCTAATTAAAATTCGAATACATAATCTGATTTAACTAATATCTTCTAGTTAATCTACGCCAAAGAATGATATCAGTCTGAAAGACGTAATCTTATTATTGAATATAATTTAACGCCATACTGAAAATTATATATGACTATAAGCTATCAGATCATGATATTAATAAATTAAAATTAAAATTAAAGATTTTACTTTTCTACAGATCTGGATCGCTATGTAAAATCGTTAACAATTTAGTAAACATTCTCGTCTTCAAACTAAATTTAATTATTCACATTAGTTTTAAACGAATTGTAATTTTATTATGCTCGATGGATTATAATATCAATTATATGGTATTATTCCTTTAAACTTTATAAATAAATTTATTTCAATCAAATGGGTATAGTAATACTGACTTTATGTGGAGGTATAGCTGGATTTTTAAAATTTTATATGGTCCTGCTCATGACCCGCGTTTATATAACTTGGTTTCCGAATATAAATCTATACGTACAACCATGGCAATCTATTGGTTTAATGACAAATCCTTATCTACGATTTTTTCGTGGGATCATACCAACAATTCTAGGATTTGACTTTTCACCTCTTGTTGGTTTTATGGCTATTACAGCATTAATTGATGTATTTTCGAGTATAGAAATAGCAGCCTAATAAATAACGTAAAATAAATTAAAAATGGAAAATAAGAATAGAAAAAATGGTTGAAAAACAAATAACCGATTCTAATACTATTTTAAAAGATATAGTTGAAAGTCCCTATAAATTTGGATTCAAAACAGAAATCGAAACTGAAAAATTTCCAAAAGGATTAAATTTAGAAATTGTAAATCAAATTGCAAACAAAAAAAATGATCCTCAATTTTTACGAGATTTTCGAGTAAAAGCTTTCAATATCTGGCAAAAAATGAAAAGTCCAAATTGGTCATATCTCAATATTCCTGAAGCAGATTACCAAAGTATACAATACTATTCAATACCAAAAACAAAAAGTAAAATTGGGAGCTTAGAAGACGCAGATCCTGAACTTTTAAGAACATTTGAAAAATTAGGCGTTTCATTAAACGAGCAAAAAATGCTCGCAAATGTTGCCGTTGATGCTGTGTTCGATAGTGTATCAATTGGAACTACATTTAAAAAACAACTACATAAATCAGGGGTGATATTTTGTTCAATTTCAGAAGCAGTTGAAAAATATCCAACTCTAGTTCAAAAATACTTAGGAAGTGTTGTACCAATCGGTGACAATTTTTTTTCAGCCTTAAACTCAGCCGTATTTAGTGATGGATCATTCTGTTACATACCAAAAGATGTAAAATGTCCACTCGAATTATCAACCTATTTTCGTATTAATAATGAAGAAGCCGGACAATTTGAACGGACACTAATAATCGCAGAAGAACGAAGTTCAGTAAGTTATCTAGAAGGATGTACAGCACCACAATTTAGTAGCAATCAATTACACGCAGCCGTAGTAGAATTGGTAGCATTAGAAAATGCTCTAATTAAATACTCTACAGTTCAAAATTGGTACGCAGGTGACGAAAATGGTATAGGCGGTGTTCATAATTTTGTTACAAAGCGTGGTTTATGTGCAGGTAAAAACGCTCGAATATCATGGACACAGGTTGAAACAGGCTCAGCCATAACCTGGAAATATCCAAGTTGTATTTTAGCTGGAGATTCAGCTGTAGGAGAATTTTATTCAGTAGCTTTAACAAGTAACCAGCAACAAGCAGATACTGGAACAAAAATGATACATATTTCTCCAAACACAAAAAGTCGAATTATATCAAAAGGTATCTCAGCTAATTCTTCAAAAAATAGTTACAGGGGACTGGTCAAAGTTGGTCCAAATGCAAATAATACACAAAATTATTCACAGTGCGATTCTTTATTAATCGGTAAAAATTCAAGTGCTAACACATTCCCATATCTTGAAATACAGAATAGTAATACAAGGATTGAACATGAAGCTTCAACATCAAAAATTGCTGAAGAACAACTATTTTATCTATTACAACGTGGTATTACAATGGAAGAAGCAATTGCATTAATGGTAAATGGTTTTTGTCAGGAAGTATTCAATGAACTACCACTCGAATTTGCTTCAGAGGCAGACCGACTATTAAGTTTAAAATTAGAAGGTTCAGTTGGATAAAATTAGAAAATTTTCAACGTAACTTTAACATTAAAATGTATGAACTTTTTAAATGATCTTATTCTATTATTAAAAGCTCGATATCCAATAATCTATATTTCAACCTATGAAGAAGAACGGATTGAGTATCTTATTCAACTATGTAGCAAAAAATACATATCGAGAACATGCTATTCATGGGATTTTATAAATGGTTACCAAGGAAACCCAAATGATGCTGGATTCGCATCAAAAAATCCATTAGAAGCACTAGAATTAATTGATCTCTTAACCCCAGAAACTGCTTCTATTTTTATTTTAAAAGATTATGCTAACTTTCTAAAAGATATTTCAATTATTCGAAAACTTAAAAATTTAAGTTCAACATTAAAGACACAACCTAAGAATATAATTATTATTTCACCAGAAATTAATATACCTGAAAGTTTAAAAGAACTTATTACAGTTATTGAGTTTCCATTTCCAACATACTCTGAGATTCAATCTGAACTTAAACGCCTTAGCAACTCTTTACAACAAGATATATCAGAAGAAAATTTAAATAATTTGACATTAGCTTGTCAAGGCTTATCTTTAGAACGTATACGTCGAGTATTATCAAAAATAATTGCTAAAGAAGGTGAAATTAATGAATCAAGCCCAAGTCTAATTTTAGAAGAAAAAAGACAAATAATACAACAAACACAACTTCTAGAATTTTGTAAGGCAGATAAAAAATTATCTGATCTTGGTGGGTTAGATAATTTTAAATTATGGCTTAAATGTAGGAATGAAGCATTTTCACAAGCAGCAATTGAATATGGATTACCTTATCCTAAGGGGCTATTATTAGTTGGTGTTCAAGGTACAGGAAAATCAATCGCTGCTAAAATCGTTGCAAACGAATGGAAATTACCTTTATTAAGACTAGATTTTGGTCGACTTTTTGCATCATTAGTAGGCGAATCAGAATCACGAGTACGAAATATGATTCAAATTGCTGAAGCATTATCACCTTGTGTTCTCTGGGTTGACGAAATCGACAAAGCTTTTGCAGGGACACAAAATAGTGGGGATAGTGGAACAACAGGTCGTGTTTTAGCAACATTTATAACATGGTTATCAGAAAAAACAACACCAGTGTTTGTAGTTGCAACCGCAAATAATATCGAATGGATTCCAGCTGAGATATTACGAAAAGGTCGATTTGATGAAGTCTTTTTTCTATCATTACCATCTCGCCAAGAACGAAAGGCAATATTTGAAGTACATCTTTTAAAATCAAGACCGAATTCTTTAAATAATTTCAAATTAGATTTATTAAGTGACTTAACTAAAAATTTTTCTGGAGCGGAAATCGAACAAGTAATTATTGATGGTATGCGATTAGGATTTAATGAAAAACGAGAATTTAATAATGAAGATTTAATTGTTGCAATACAAAATTGTGTACCACTTGCCAAAACAAAGAACAAAGAAATCAAAGCCCTTCAAGAATGGTCTGAATCAGGCAATATTTCTCGTGCATCAAGCTATCAAAATAATGATTAAAATTACGGTCTAATGATCTTAAATTGGGTCAAGACTAAATTTAAATATTTACATTTTTATATTACTCTATGATAATTAAGTAAATATAAAATGAATATGGTAATATATCATAGAGTAATTTAACAAATCCAACTATAGATATGAATACAATTAAAAATTCTGATCTCTTTTATAAAAAACAAAATCTACCTGAATTATCTGTCGGTGATAGTTTACGCGTAACTATTTTTTTAGAACTACCAAAAGATATCGAAACAGGTGAAAAAAAAGAAAAAGAAAAAACACAAGCGTACGAAGGTGTAATTATTTCAAAACACCTTAATACAGAACAAACTAACTCTACGATAACAGTTAGGAAAGTTTTTCAAGGTGTCGGAATAGAAAAAGTATTCTTTGTTAATTCGCCATGGATAAAAGATATACAAGTAATTAGTCGCGCAAAAGTCAGACGAGCAAAACTATACTATCTTCGTGAACGAACAGGTAAATCAGCTCGATTAAAACGTCGTTTCTAAAATAGTTAATTAAACTAACTTATTACATAAATTTAAATGTATAAAAATTGGAAACCTGATGATAACCTTAATTTTCTTACTAATATATTAGAACGAGGTTCATCTATATTTTCATTTGTCTTTGCTCTAAATGAAACTCTTTATTATTTTGGAGCAAACATTTTTCTAAATAATGAAAGCATTATTCTAAATTATTTGTATACAGAACACATTATTGAATTACAAACGTTCCAAGAAACATACGAATATATTATATTTGGAACAATGATTTTTCTTTTTACCATCTGTTCAACAAACAAAATACCTCTAACAAGATTTATAAGATACAATACGATCCAAGCAATACTTTTAGGTGTTATATGTAGTTGCGTAGGAAGTATATTTATGTACTTACCTATGGGATTTCGAGAAGGCATAATGGGCGCTTTGCTAACAAACTTTTTATTTCTACTCAGTACAGGAGTAATAATTTATTCATCCATTCTAATATTTTTTGGAAAATTTCCAACAATCCCCATTATATCCGAAGCCGCAAGGATACAAATACAAAAGAGTCACTACTAAAATTGACTTTTAAAATATTAGGAATCTTAACGAGTAAATTAATAATCCCTAATTGTTCATATCTGACTAATCAAAATTAACAATAATCCAAAAAGAAAATTTTAATCTGAACTAATCGAAAAGATAATAATAAAATTAGTACGTAAGTAGCTATTCATTAAACTTAGTAATGCCATTATTAATGATTTAATGAATAGCTAATTTTAAATTGATTACTCTAAATCCTTTCTGTTAGGGTTTCGAGAAGGGTCATTAGAAAGAAAACCAAAAGTGAAAAGTGAAATGAAGAATATAACGACTGTGTAAACTAATATTTTTAGTGTAAACATTGAATAAAAAATTATTTGATTTAATTACTAAAGATTATAATAGTAACTTCGAATATTTGATACTAGATTAACTAAATAAACTAATTATTTAGAACAAGATTGTACGTTACATTATACTATGATGTTTTTAGACTAATAAAATATTCATTAATTAATATAAATAAACAGTTTAGATTACAATATTTCGGACCATATTAAACTGAAAATCTAAAGGAAAGAAATATCACTACTTCTTTGCGTTTGTTGGTAATTTGCTTCCTTCAACTTTCGTAGAATTTGACCAAAATACTCTTGTAAATACTGTTCTAAACTAAGTATTTCTTTAATTTTGAATATTTCTGTTTGTGAATTAGCTGATGTATTTTTAGAACTCAACACTTCGGAAAATTGAAGTCTATCTGCAATATTCCAAGTGAATTCAAATAACCTAAAAAATCGACGTAAAGTACTTAAAGCAAAAAATGGTACGTATGAAACTTGTGCTTTTTCACCAGATAAACGCTCACATAATTCAATAATTTCTTGTGACGTCCAAGATTTTGTTCCGACAAGGGATAAAGTTTTTCGATCAGCCTTAGAAGTAATTAAACTACTAATAACTGCTTTAGCGGCGTCTTGGGTATCTAAATACGCAACTGGAGTAGATTCACCTAATAACCAAACTTTTTGTTTTTCTAAAATTGGTATCGCATATTGATTGATTAACCCCTGAAAAAATCCTGCACATTGAAAAATTGTATAGTTGATATCTGATTTATATAAAACTTTTTCAAATTTAAGCTTTAAATCTAATAATGGAATCGTTGGATTCGCATTGGCATTCGATACAGAAAAGAAAATAAATTTTTTGATTTTAGCTAATTTCGCCGCTTCAATTAAAGCAATCTTACCTAACCAATCAATTTTTTCTGCATTATAGTCATCCGTTGGTCTGACAGTTGCCGCATCAATAACAACATTTACCCCTTTCAATGAAGGAGGAATTGTTTCAGGTATTGATAAATCACCATAGACAAGTTCAGCGCCCCAATCTCGAAGAAAAGTACCTCTACGAAGATTTCGTACTAAACATTTAACTTGATAACCTTCGTCAAGAGCTTGTTTTACAATTTGTCGCCCTAATGTCCCAGTTCCACCAATAACAAGTAGGCTCATTCGATAGAAATTATATTAATGTTATACTAAATAGCAAATTATGCTGATACAATTTATAGCTTAACACAAAAGCTGTATAGTGGTCGAACCTTCAAAACAAGAACTTTAAAAAATTCTTAAGATTAAAACTTGACATCATCTAACAATATCTATTATTATTAAATTCAGATTTAAAAATTTATATATCAATCATTTGAATACCATGGAGAGTTTGATCCTGGCTCAGGATGAACGCTGGCGGTATGCTTAACACATGCAAGTCGAACGAAAGTTTTTTAAACTTTAGTGGCGAACGGGTGCGTAATACGT
>Ga0209503_10001265_pt1 | contig 13248 bp, 15 predicted proteins | sample SouAtlMetagenome_2_FD_187448 | JGI IMG/M metagenome (GOLD analysis project Ga0209503, IMG submission 187448) | Marine eukaryotic phytoplankton communities from Atlantic Ocean - South Atlantic ANT15 Metagenome (SPAdes) (version 2) | ecosystem: Environmental > Aquatic > Marine > Oceanic | place... | reverse complement strand
AAATAACATTAAACCGATGCCCTGCAAAAACCATATAGCATGGACATATAATGGGACTAAAATAAGATTATATACCATGGTTTTCGGATATTTTCAAATATTCAGCATGGATATATCATTAGATTTAGAATTTTATCTATGGATTTTTGGAATTTCTGAGTTTATGTATTTTAGGGACAAGGTACAAACGAAAGTCGAGTGTATATATTATGAACAAAATACATAATATAGAATGCAAACTTTCCGCAAATTACAAAATGCACTGGATTACAACGGTGGATCCACTAGGAGTATATATCAATGGAGTATACCCGCGCGTGCGTTCATTGTAGCATCTGAGCGCGAGTTTTTCAATAAAGTATTGCGTGGTGTTAGAACAGCGGAGCGTAATTATTACGAGGTAATTAAACCTGATAAACCATGTCATCTACATCTCGATCTGGACCTTAATTGTGAAAAGCATCCTAGTATAGAAATATCAGATGTATGGAAAAGTATACAACCATATATAGATGATTGTATAAAGGATATGGGACATGAGATAGAGCAATGTATTATAATGGATAGTTCTAATGAGAAAAAAGGTTCATATCATATTTTATATAAATTGAAAAATCACATATTTGAGTCTAGTGCACATGTTGGTGCATTTCTTAGGTGTTTGTTTGAACATCGAATAAAAAAACTCCCTGAAATTCGTTTTATCTGGAATGAATTTGTAGACATGGGTATCTACACACGAAATCGGTTGTTTCGTATGTTATCATGTACGAAAAAAAGCGATCCAACACGGGTACTCCGTTGGGAAGGACACCCTTGTAATTTTGAAACATGGCAAAAATGTAAAATTCAACCTGTAACAACTTCTAGATACTCTATCGAGTGTTCAGAACCGGATGGTGTGACACCTGCACAATATATGGGTTCATCACTTCAAGGCAGGACACGTTTTGATGTATTTGAAGATATATTTAAGAATTTTGCGTCCACTATTGGATCAGTCAAACGTATATTCTGGATGCGTAAATCTTTATGTTTCACTATAACTCTCGATGATAAATTTTGCGTTTTTAAAAATGACTATCATAGTAAAAATACAAATTATGTGGTTGTAAATTTGCACACAAACCAATACTATCTTAAATGTTGGAATAAGACACACACGTGTTGTAAAAATGCAAAAACGGCACCAAAACCATTACCACCCAATATATTAGCACAGGTAAATGGTATGCAATGTTTTACTATGGATCCTAGTTTCAATATTTGTTAAATATATCTGTAATTTCACTCAAGTCTGTGTGTATTTGATTTGGTATATTAGATTCTAAAATGCGTTTTATTATATCATTAACAGCGTAAACACGTGGTAAATACCATGATTGTTTACATAACCAATCCTTTATGATTTTTTGTATAAAATCTGGGAAGTAGCGTAACTTAAAATAATAATAACATATCTGTTGATATTTTTTCTGTATACATAAATGCTGTATTGTTTGATCTGTATTATATATAATTAATTGTACCCCGGATGTAGAAACGGGTATCGTTTTCTTATCTATCGAACATAAAGAATTAACAGGCACTGAATTAAGCTGTTCTATATTCCTAGAATGATGAATTAATTGTAATAGATTTTTAATTTTAGGATTAGAAAAAACGTTGCTACATAATTCACCACGCATTTTGTTCAAGTATACACAATCTCTAGATATATGCGTGGGTATGTGTCTATCTTGTGCATCCATCATATCCAATGTGTAATACTGTATGACATGTTTACATTGTTGCAATGTTAGCATTTATGTATTATCATAATAATTATATACAACTATATGAGAAAATCTAAAGTATAAATTACTAATTTATATTACCAAATGGTACAAACCGCAGGAGGTATATTGTTTTTGTTGGGAACTATTTCAACCGTGGCATCTATCGGATGGATGGCTTCATTGGAATACCCAGTTCCACCTATTCCGGCTGGCTGGATAGTTGGTGTAATTGCAATAATTCTGGGGTCTGCCATGTTTATAGGATCGTTTGTCATAATGATTAAAGTTTGTGCGAATCCTAAACGTTTTCCAGCACAATTTATGTTATTGTTAATAGCTTCTATGATTACTAGCTATGGTATTTGGGAGGTTGTCTTTCACCCATTGGAATTACCAGAATGTCCTTGTCCAGCAAATTTTTATGGAGCTTATCCATGTTTACCATGTCCGTCCTCTGGTGGAGAAGTATGTGGAGGTAAAGGTTTTTGCGATGATGGAGCTAAAGGTTCCGGTGATTGTCTATGTGATGTAGGTTGGGGAGGAGATACATGTACTATATGTGCACCAACATTCACCGGTAGTAATTGTAATAAATGTAAACGTGGATGGGATGGAGAGAAATGTGATGTGTGTTACCCGGGATATACAGGATCCAATTGTGATATTTGTGCTGCTGGCTGGATACCAGAGACGGATATGTTTGGTACCCTATGTAGAACATGTAAACCCGGACATTGGGGAGGATATTGTAAGACATGTAGACAATGTGAAACTCACGATCCATTGGCAGTATGTAGGGATAACGTCTGGCATGAAGCTAATATATACAATGCTGATCTATGCACCGTAAATGGTAATACATGTGGTGATAAATACGATTGCGATTCATTTAATTGTAAAGGAGTTTGTGCACTGGGTGATATTACCACCGGCGAGTTATGTGAGTTTGATGGAGATTGCTCTATAGGAGAATGTCTATTTAAACAATGTTGTTTAGAAAAACGTCATGGAGATGGTAATTGTGAATGTGGATCCATAGGATACTCTGGAGAAGACTGTCAGGCATGCCCCGGTTTTGATGGCGTTTACAGTGCTACTATATGTACAGGTCACGGAACTTGTGCTGAAGAGCTTGTAGATGGAGTATATGTAGGATTAAGATGTGCATGTGCAAAAGATGGAGTAGATCCATTCCCCGTATGGACGGGTTCAACATGTAGTTGTTTAAAGGATTCATTAGAAGATGAAGATTGTACAGAGTGTGCCACAGGATCATATGGCAAACAATGTAAAGCTTGTCCGGGAGGATCCGGTATAGGTCAATGTAATACACATGGTAAATGTGATGATGGAGTGAGTGGAGATGGAACATGTGAATGTGATATAGATGTTAAATTTGGCGGGATTGGTGCATTTAAAGGAGCATCCTGTGGCGAATGTTTATCGGATGATTTCTATAGTGATCAGTGTAAAGTATGTCCAAATTTGAAGGTGGTAGGCTGCCCAGCAGGGGGATTCCTAGCAACATTACCGGGAAGTGGCGGGAATCAGTGCATAATGAGTTGTGGGAGTAAACAGTGTAATACAGATACAGGTGTGTGTCAATAAATTAAATAGGTACTACTTTAGTAAATTTACCGCCACCGGTATTTTCTTTTATAACTTTCTTCTCATCCTCTTTGGGTTTACTCTTCAAGATCTGTGCCATCATTTGTTTATACGATAATTTCTTTTTAGTTTTAGGCATTTTGTTTATATCTTATAGTATTTAATATATTTATACTATGCCTACCTTGTCCCTAAAGTTAGGGGACAAAATTAATAAGGTCTGAAATAAATAAAATATATAAAAATCAAAAAAATGAGTTTATTTACAGCAATGTTTATTATGGCACCCCGTAGACAACAGGAACAAATACTAGAAGCATATGCATCGATTGTGATGTTGGCATTTATTATATTTATTATATTATATTTGAATGGTACCTTAATTATCGAAAATGGGGACAAGGTAGAAGTGTAGTATAAATACCAGATATATATCAAATGACAAAACAATACTTTCCAATGTGGAACAGAGGTCAAAGAGCAGTAAAACCAATTAAATATGAAAAAGGTCAACATCGTCACGATAACTTACCCGGATTTTGCGGTCCAGTAAGAGGAGAATTTTCGATTGCATTCACAGCACAAAATGCATTCGGTGTGGAAGATCCGACAACATTACAAGAAATATGGATTGAAACGAAAAAGACGCATCCCGACTCCGTGATATTGGTGAGAATTGGCAAATTCTACGAGGTATATCACAGAGACGCGGATATTCTTGTAGACCTTTGGGAAGGTGGATTATATATGGGCGGTAAAATCGCATGGTCTGGATTTCCAGAGAGTGTATTGGAAAAATTCACCAACAAATTTCATGAAGCGGGATATCACGTAATTAAAACTATTTAATATAAATATTATCTATAATTATTTTATATGTCAGATACTAATTTTCCTCTTAAAATACAAGGGCGTAGATATACATACGGAGAAATAGCTAAGGATGAAAATTTATTTCAGTGGGTACAAGATCAAAATTGGATATATGATTCTATTAAAAATAAACTATACAGAGTAAGAAAAGAATACGAAGACCGTATAGCTGAACAAAAAGCATGTAGACTTGAAGAAGCACGTTTAGCCGCGGAACGTATAGCTAAAGAACGTAAGGCTGAAGAAGAACGTATAGCTAAAGAACGTAAGGTTGAAGAAGAACGTAAGGCTAAAGAACGTAAGGCTGAAGAAGAACGTATAGCTAAAGAACGTAAGGTTGAAGAGGATTTATATCAAAAGATTATTAGTACACCCGGACCGGAATATGTAGCATATGTAGAAAAATCTGGCGCATGGTATTATGTAGGGGGTAAATACTCCGGTTCTCCAACTTCGGGGTTGTATACCATTTATAATGGTCCACATATATATAAAGTAATAGATGGAATTGGTGAATTAATAAAGTTCGGAGAGGATTATTATTACATTTATACACGAAGAGCATTAATCGAATCATTAGCTGGCAGTAGAGGAACATTAAACACTGAAAATTTATTAAAGGAAATAGCCAGACAATTGGGTCTAGATTTTAATATAGACGGTGAACAATTTTCTCAAATAATAGCAGCTTATTTACGAATCAAACGTGGGAATCGGAGAATGCCAGCAGCAGAAAAAATAGACTTAATACGACCGGGTACAATACGCGGATGGATTACACTTCCTTACAGGGAAGAAGATGATGGGAAACAAATTATATTTATAATACAAGAAAAGTTATGTATTTTTGTTCCATATATTGAAGTGTCTCAACGTTTTGCCATGGCATCATTTTATAAATTTAAAGATATTACAACCTCTGTAGAGGAATGGTTAGAATTAATTAAAGGAACATGGGATGACCCTCATGCGGAACACGGTCGTGATTTATTTTATTGTTTAACGGATAATGAAAAAAGTACAAAAATAAGAAAAATAACAGGACATATACAGAGGTATACTAGTAGACAAATGGATCAAATACTAGAGGTTTTAAATGCTATGAAATCAAATGACGTAGAGTCTGCTATGAATGCTATTCAGAATGCTGATTGTAATCGTTATAGAGAGGGTGTGGCAGCTCGAGCAAAAACTGGTGTTCAGCGTCAGGATTCTGATAATCCTCGTCCTAGACGAAGACGAAGACGAATAGAATTGCCACCACCACCATTGGATTCAGATGATGATGGAGATAACAGCTCAAGTGATGAAGATGTATCGTATAAATTAAGTAAAATGAAATTTTAAACATCTAATCTACAATTAGGACAAGTTTTACTCTCTATCAACCATTTATCTATACATTTTTTATGAAATTCATGACCACACTTCGGTATTTTTTTACATACTGAATTTTTCTTTATTTCTTCCATACATATAGTGCATACTACATCTGTTCTTTTCATTTTATAACTATTTACTATTGCCGGTTGTGTATCAGGTGCTGGTCTTCTTATAGTAATTCTAATTACTGGTATACTATTGCGTAAATCGGACCAACATCTATTGTCACAACAGTCATAACAACAATTATAACAACAATATATGATCCATATACCTATTATACTTAAAACCGCTATTGCAAATATAAAAATCATTACATCTCCGACACTTAAACTTAAAGTTGCACATAAGAAGAAGACACATCCGAATAATATCGAACCCATGCAACATATTGGACCACAGTCATCGTCATCGCTGTCCATTTTTTGATTGTTGGATCACCATATATATTTGTGACCTCTCTACCTTGTCCCCAAACCAGCGGGACAAGCTTTCCTCGTTTCATAGTATTAATATAATAATTTATATACATAAGATGAATGGAACGAACGCATTAGCACTTTATAGATTAGCGCGGGTTCCAGAAAAGAAAGAAACAAGGAAACGAACAAGAAATACTACAATTTCATTACCAACTACTTCAACGGAGACTGGAATAGAGTATTGTTGTTCATCTTGTAATAAAATCAATATAGTGAAATCAACTACTTTAATTCAATGCACATATTGCGACCATCGAATATTGGAAAAATCTCGCACGACGAAGGCAATAACATTAAATGCAGTATAAATAATAAGAATGTTTATACCAGTATGTGGGAATACAATTATCAATTTGAAGGTAGTAGTGAAATACGCAAATTCAAGGACGACCGTTCGTGGATGACCTCTGAAGCATTTTGTGAGTGCATATTGAAGAGTATATTTAAAGGACAAGCACCGTGTGGTCTTACCTTACTTCATAGTAAACAGAATATTTCAAATAACGACACTCTGGAAAAACCGGTGGTTGTCAGGCGCGATTATGCACAAAAATTTAATTATGAAAAAAAAATTGTACCACAACAAAAAGTCCTAATAAAAAAGAAGAAGCGTAGATGGAAATCACCGAAAGTGAAAAGACGTTGGCGGTCGAGATCACCAAAAGTAAGAAAATTTAGTATAAAATAATAATAATAATATATTAAAATGTTAAATCCTCTATCATTAATAATATGTCTTATCGGTGGAGTATCCTCCATTGGATTGATGGTTTATCAATTTACTATGTTGAATGAATATCCTTTAAATGTATTTTCAGACGCACAACTACAATACAATTGGTCTGGTGTTCTGTCTATGATTGAAACTGGACTGGCAGCTGGTGTATTCTTATTGGTTACTACCAACGCGGCACCATATCTGACAAGTAAAGTTCATAAAAATGCAACTACGATGGCGGCTATATTTCTAGGTATAATAACTATAGCTCAAATTGTAGCTATGTCATACAGAATTAATGAGTTTTGGGGTGAAGAAGGATTTTGTGCTAGTAATAAATGTCCTACCACTGTATGGAAAAATTCTGGAAGAGAAATAAATAATGTAGAAGACTGTAAATTTAATAACTACGCGGTATCATCTGACGCATGGTTAGATCATACATCTTCATCAAAATACTTAGTAGACTGGTCAAATAGAAGTAATTACGATGTTTTAAATAGGAGAAAAACATATGAAGCTTATAAAGCAGAAACACTAAACTCACGAGATATTAAAACAGAAGATGATTTTTATCTATACCACGACTGTTGGTACTGGGGGTGTGATTCTATATGCCATGGACGTCACACATACAACGAAACACAAACAATCCTATCTATCATATTTGCTTCATGTTGTTTCTTAAACACAATTATATTAATATGTCAGGCAACCTCCGATACCGATGTGATACCAGTCAAACCAAAACCGGAAAAATCTGATATTGAAGAGGCTTCCTCACCAGATGCACCCGATGCCGAGGATGATGATGATGACGATGATGACGACGATGATGAAAGTAAAGCTTTTCTCTCTTCAAAATCAACAAACTGGAGTTTTCTAAAATTATAATAAGCCACTACTATAGCTCTAATTACTATAACTACACAACAACATAATATTTCTATGTAAACCATTTCATCTAAAGCTTTACTTTTTGCTATATATGCATCCCACATGGGACATTCACTATCACAAATTTCGTGTAAATATGCACACCCTAACTCACAATCTTGTTGATATTGGATATAATAAATTGTAGAATTGATAAGAAATGGAATCGTATATGCAAGTTTCCACACAAAAACTACATTGTATAATCGTCCTTTAAATTCTTCTTCTTCAAACATATATATAAACAATAATATCAAACCCGATATCAATCCTGTCAGTGCGGTCTGTATTATTACATATGGCACCGGTATAACCCAAAACATGATACATGAAAACCCAAATATAGTGGAAGAAAATTTCAAATATAATTGAGTTTTCGCACCCATGTAGCATGAACATAATTTTCTTAAACATCTAGGGATATTACATGAAGCTACATCCTGTTTATTATATTTCGCTCGACATATTTCACAGTGATCATTTCCAGATTCTTCGATCCATTTAGTCAGGCATTCAGAATGTACATTACCACATTCACCTTTACATTGGCATGGGTGAACAAATGGTCCTTCTTCCTCTAGACATATTCTACAAGACATTTAGTAATAAAATATATAATATATATACTAGATTAAATATTTATACACTCTGCTTCCTGCATGGTCATAGTTTTCGTCATATTACACATCATGAATGTATTTTGGGTCATTGCCATCATTAACTTGTTCATTTTCCACATTAGGAAGTATACCATCGCAAATAAGAAAACTCCCAGTAATACTTGTGCTATTTTGCACAATAAGTTTTTAAATTTGTCTTCGTTTTCATGTTCAATTAGTCTGATATCCATTTTAAATATTACAAGACATATTTATAGTGTTGATAATTCTGTTTCCTTCGCCACCTTGTACGTATCTCCTTGTTTTATACTGTAGATCCACTCTCCTCCCCTATATAGTGGATACATTGGATTCATTTTCACATATTCACCATTATATGCCACATGTGATGAACAATCAAATTTAGGTGCATGTATCTCTTCAAAAATTTTCTCCGCCACAATGCACTGATTCCCATTCTTCATTGCTCTACTATAATAATAGAGATCATTGTCTATTTTTACCATATGGTAATACCATGGTCCATCTGGACTCTTCAATAGACTAATAATTTTAAAATCAATATTATTGCACCGTAATATATGATTTATCCAATCCGCGTCATTTATGGTCAATAATAAATCTCCATCACCATCTTCCATCTCTCTTCTGCGGTGTTGTGGGTAGGAACCACTCTCATTGTATACTACATTGTGTGGGAGATCCACCAATGGTATTTTAGATCCTTTATCAGTAATAAATTCCATGTTTAGTATATTTTTATATATTTTATATATTTTATATTTCTCTTACAGTCTGTACCTTGTCCCTAAATTGAATTTGAAGTCAATACCATTGTATAATAATTTGACACGCACCTCTTCCTTGTCATATAGGAAAAATGTAGGCTTTACATAGTTATACGCTGTAATAGCAGCCTCAAAATAATCCTCTGGATGCTTAAAATAAGGTTTTCCGTGTTTACAGTATTCATGCTGCCAAAAACTATGAGTACCTTTATTGCTTTTTGACGGACATGAGTACCATATATCATTTAGAATCTTAATAGTTTTAGGATCTAAGGTATTTACCATGAGAGTACACGAATTATGAGAATTATGTGCAAACCACAGACCATGTATAGAATATTTATTACGTATAGGACAATTTTGTACAGCTAGTATACATTCCATATGGTAAACATATAATTATATTTATATTATTTTAATTCCCATTGCATCTCACCATCTTTTAATTTGTATTCTCCCTCTCCCTCTACAAACGTCCAATACCCATTGGGTTTCTTCACATATCCCCCAACCGGAGGTAGTTCGAATCCATCTCTTTCTGCAATCTTTTTACAACATTCATTGATTTGTTTTAATAGATTGTCCATTTAATATAAAAATACATCCTTTATATACTTTAATCCTGATACGTATTTTTAATTCCCGCGGTAGTCTGTACTTCGAGAGCTACACCGAAGGAGTAAATCGTATTGAAAATATGGATCATCAATTTCGTTCCATTTATGAACATCTTTATTAGAATTGGCACTGCTGCACTTAAGAATAATGATCCTAAATAAAATGCCAATCCTATGAGTATAACATCCATATATCTTAACCCTAAACAATCTATTTCTTCTTGTGTGATTTCTACACCATCTTGTAAACGCGTAGCGATATCTTTAATTCCATCTGAATATTTTAATGCCCAGCTAAATGGTATTGTCGTATATAAATATAAAAATGCATCTGGAAATTCTTTTCTAAACCAAAATATAGGACTCCAGAAATACCCCAGTCCATCATAAGATGATAATGGCACGGTTTGATCACATGTTAAAAATGTTGTTTGTTTTGAACATATGAAACATTGTGCTGGGTCACAGTTCTGAGATAACCCCGGGTAATATGTACAGAAACAATTTGGGAAGATCTTATCGTAAAAGAATGCATATATGTCATCCACTAAACATACAGGGAAATTTGGTACACATGTTACAACAAATCCATATACCATGTACATTAAGAACAATGGTGCAAATGTGGTGGTTAACCATGCTCCAACTGTTGTGAATGTTGGTATCAATGTGAATTTTTCAAATGCCCATACTCCAACCACAATATAAAGTAGTAACCATAATCCTTCAACCATTTTATCTAAACGTTCGGCAGTTGTTGTACGGGTACACCAAACAATATCAGCTGGACAAGCCTCTGTAAACGGGAAAGCTATGATATATGGCAACCCATATGTAACATATGGTACACAAGATGTATCTGTGGTTTTCATCCATGTCGATATTACAGAGAATAAATCTCGTTTGTATCTATCATTGAATTTTATATTTGTAAGTGATATTTCTATATTATTGAAGAAATATTCCCAGTCCAATTGTGATTGTTGTGCACAACTCAATGTCGTATTTTCAGCTGTATATAATCTATGGGTACCATGCATAAACCGACCATTATTTTTTAAAGAATAATTATACAATGTTTGTCCGGGTGCTGCCGGTGAAGGTGTATCTGTCTGTGGACTAGGTGCAGGTGCGTATTCTTGATACGAATCATCAATTATTTTACCCATGTCTTGTCTCCATGCTTTCGATTCCTTTTCCTGTTGTTCAAAATATTCGATAAATCCCGGTACAGTAACTTTAGCATACGTATAGTCATAATAATTTGCCATATTTTCTCCCTGACCTAGTAAAACATCGAAAAAATTATCCAATATCAAACAATTTAAACATACTTTCGCGTCTTCTCGTTCACTACATGGGGTTGTATCTGATTTTACCCCAGCAGCACCCAATATATGCGATATATGAATCACAGTATTCCTAGCTACACGATTTGAATTTGATGATATTGGTTGTGTATTGCTTTTTAATATTTCAGGTATACCTAAAATATCTCTTCTTAACATTTCAAAATGTTTCTTCATTGGCATCTCATAATCATTATGATGTACCGCATAATACGTTTTTTGTGATTGCTCATGTAATTGCCCTAAATGTTTCTTCGAATGTTGATACATTTTCCCGCCAATTTTATATAAATTATACATATTACTCGTAGCGGTTTTATTTTTTTCAATATCTGGGATCCGTTTAAATGTTTCATGAACCATCCAATCTATATTAGCAATAGTCACCGTCCGATGTATACCATTGGTTATTTGATAAAACATGGGCAAATATAAGTTGGAGTTTATGTCTTTTTGTTTGAATTCTAACATCATTTCTTTAGCTGTCATTGATCCAAATGTATGTTGACCATATATAACACCCGCTTGAATGGTTTCGGCTGCCATGATCCATTTTCGCTGCCAATTGTATAGAATATCGACAGGTATAGGCAATTCTGTCCTATTTCTTATCTGTTCCCCTATAGCTCTAAGTTCTAAACATTCTACTATCTCTATTTGCTCCAATGGTCTTAATTGATTCCATGTATAGTCTTTATATCTATGCACCATTTGATCGCATCTAGTTGTGCCATCCCAATCAATAATAGTGGCTATTTTCAATGGGGTGTCTGGATGTGAATGGAAAAAATCCTTTACACCTGTACTTCTCAATGCGGAACATCCTATAGTAACATCTCCCATTAACGGTATCTCTTGTATCACACCTTCTATACCACTACATACACTCTTAATAGCAGCCTTTAAGCTATTAAATGGTTTAATGATTGGGTCTAATATACCAGTGCCTATAATCATATCCCATACTTTACTTAATATACTGATTATCATGTCAAAAAACTTTTGAAATAACAATGCTAGATCGGTAAAGAACCCATCTATGATGCCACCGCTAGCAAATAAATTTATGATTCCAGCGAATACTTTGACTACCAACCCTACTAATTCCAGTACAGCTTCACTAAGCATGTCTTGAAATATCTTTAACACGGTATCCAATGTAAAGAAGAATGCACCAGCACCACTCTTAATACCATTCATAAAGTTACCAAATGCTTCAAATATTCCACGGAACCAATATATAACAACATTCAATTCACTCAGAATTAACTCGAATGTAGCTGTCTCTGGTGATTTTCCTGTGGATTTACTTGCCATGAGGTCCGACACCCAAATAAGCACATTATTAATAATTTCTAATATTACTACGACAGTATTAATCATTTGAAATACAAATTGGGATATGCCCTTTTGCGTTTGTTTACTAACCGCTTTATCAAATATACTACCGATCATACTAGAAAAGGATCCTATGACACGCTGTAAATCACATAGACGTTCTGCTAGATCCAATTTGAATTTTAATAGATCCTGACCGATGATAAAATCACTAATTGTATTTACGATAGAGCGTACTTCGCTTACAATACCCTTTACGAGAACACGGAGGGTAATGGACAAGCCGCATACAAAATTAGTGGATCCATAAACTTTACATCCTCTAGCCGCATACTGTATTTTTTGACCATCTACCTTACGAACATGGTTCCAAAACTCCGAGTCTGCATCATATTCCCCTTTAGTATATTGAAGAATTGCAGTTTCAGTGACTTTATAATCGAGCCCTTCGCAGAAATTATCACCACCCGGGGAAAATATCTTTATTGCATCATCAATGTAATACGCCAATCGATCGAATACTAAGAACCAATACTCGAAATGGTAAGAATTACACCAATGATGTTGTGCTTCGGGTGAATACCATTTTTCTAAAAGGGGGTTTTCGTAGGCAAATTGTGCATATTGGAATTGTACATCTGGATAATAGAACATACATTTACATAAAGAATCTTGAGCCAACGGTAAAGCTGGATTACATGTACATCCTTCTTTATTTTCTTCTGTACAATAGTCATCTTTGTATCTCGTATGCTTTC
>Ga0209503_10001263_pt1 | contig 13259 bp, 1 predicted proteins | sample SouAtlMetagenome_2_FD_187448 | JGI IMG/M metagenome (GOLD analysis project Ga0209503, IMG submission 187448) | Marine eukaryotic phytoplankton communities from Atlantic Ocean - South Atlantic ANT15 Metagenome (SPAdes) (version 2) | ecosystem: Environmental > Aquatic > Marine > Oceanic | place... | reverse complement strand
TCGTGTTGAGGATGAGGTAGCGGTTGTCCTCGGTCGCATAGGCGAAGTGGTAGCGGTTGGGTTCGTCGTCGTTGCGGAAGACGAGCTCATCCTCGCTTTGTGGTTGTCCAAGCTTGTGGTAATAGACGCTGTGGAAGGTGTTCTCCGCGCTGAATTCGCTGCCGTCTGGCGCGGGGTAGCGGCTGTAGTAGAAGCCGTCGCCGACCCAGCTGGCGCCGGAGAACTTGACCCACTCCAGAACGTCGCCGGTCTCCTCGCCGGTCTCGAGGTCCATGACGCGGATCTCCTGCCAGTCACTGCCGGCCGCGTTGCGCATCACGACCACGTACTTGTCGTCATCGGAGGCGCTGGAGAGGCTGGCCGTCACCGTGCCGTCTTCGCTGAGGGTGTTGGGGTCGAGGAAGACGCGGTCTTCGCCGTCGAGGCCGTCGCGGACGTACCAGACGCTCTGGTTCTGCAGGCCGTCGTTCTTGCTGATGTAGTAGCGGTCGCCAATCTTCCGAGGCGCACCGACCTTTTCGTAGTTGAAGATCTGCTCGTAGCGGTCGCGTATGGCGTTGCGGAACGGGATGGCATCGAGGTGGCCGCGGGTAACCGCGTTTTGGGCCTCTACCCATGCGCCGGTTTCCTCGCTGCGGTCGTCTTCGAGCCAGCGGTAGGGGTCTGCGACTTCGGTGTCGAAATAGGTGTCAACCGCGTCTTCGGTTCGGGTGTCCGGGTAATCGAAGGTTTTCATATCGGTTGAAGGGGCGGTAGAACAGGCTGCCCAGAGGAGGGCAATTGCCAGGGGGAAATAGAGGTTGCGCATGTCGTGAATGGGGGGGCAAATTAGTGGACATGAAGAACAGCCACGAAATAGATTACCGCATTCACGGGGATGACCTCCAAACAGTAGAAATCGAACTCGATCCTCAGGAGACGGTGATTGCCGAAGCAGGGGCCATGAATTGGATGGAGGAGGACATCACATTTGAGGCCCGAATGGGGGATGGCACTGAGGCCGATTCTGGGGTGATGGGCAAGTTGTTTGGGGCTGGAAAACGCCTGCTGACCGGTGAGAGTCTCTTTATGACGCATTTCACCAACCGCGGTTCGATGAAACGCCAGGTGGCTTTTGCGGCCCCTTACCCAGGAAAGATTGTTCCCGTGGACTTGGCAACGCTGGGGGGGGACCTTCTGTGCCAGAAGGACGCCTTTTTGTGTGCAGCCATGGGGACCCGATTGAGCATCGCCTTCAACAAGAAGCTCGGCGCAGGATTCTTTGGCGGAGAGGGCTTCATTTTGCAAAAGCTGCAAGGCGATGGTAAGGTGTTTTTGCATGCAGGAGGAACGGTCGTCAAGCGAGAGTTGAGGGGAGAAACCCTTCGGGTGGACACGGGGTGCATTGTGGCCTTTGATGCCACTGTCGACTACGACATTGAGATGGTTGGTGGACTGAAGAGCATGCTGTTTGGTGGAGAGGGCTTGTTCCTCGCCACGTTGAGGGGACATGGAACGGTTTGGATGCAGAGTCTGCCCTTCAGTCGGCTTGCGGACCGCATTTTGATGAATGCACCAAGCTATGGAGGGAAGTCAAAGGGAGAGGGCAGTGTGCTCGGGGGATTGGGGCGCATGATGGACGGCGTTTGAGCACGATGCTGTGCACTTGAGGGGACGTTTTGTGATTGGACGTATGGGTTAATTTACCCTCTGAGAGGGTTAATTTTCGAGACGAATTAGGTTTTTTCGTCGATTAGTGGGTATATTTATGATTGCCCAACCCAGATTGTGCTCACATGAACCGTCTGACTGCCCTCATATTTTGCCTATCGGTATTGACCTTGAGTCATGCCCAGGTTACCAGCTACGGCCTGTCCGTGGAAGTTGTTGCCGAACACCAAACCGGTGCTTTGGCCGGTATGACCACCTATCGCCTCTATATGGAGTGCGTCAATACTGGAGACGTCGTGTCTTCGGTCAGTGGTGATGCCATCTTTCCATTGGAGGTCACCACCACCACCTCGTTCTATCAAGATCCAATTGGTGCGGCGACGCCCAATTCGATAAACCCGCTGCTCTTTGGGTTTTTTGCTGATCTGCAGTACGACTCTTGGGTGACCATTGGAATTGAACAGCAGCCGGACCCCCTCATGTCTGAGGGTGAGGTGAGCGTTGTTGAAAGTCCAACGCAGGGGTGGGCATTCCCCTTTGAGAGTGGAGGAAATATTGTCATCGATGACCCTACGGGCGGGGCATGGTTTGTGACACAGAACTATTCAAATGGCGTTGCGGGCGACGACCACAAGGTGCTTTTGGCACAGATGACCACGGACGGTGAAATCTCAGGCACCCTGTTGATTCAGATTTTTGAGAATGGGGTCGGTGAATCTGACTTGAGGTTCCATCTCAGCTTCGACGGCACCAATGGCTCAGGCGCTGGCGGGTGCACTGATCCGGAAGCAGACAACTACAACAGTGGTGCAGCAGTGGATGATGGGTCTTGTCAGTACGGTGGATGTATCGATGAGGCTGCCTGTAATTACGATGCTACAGCAAATGACGATGATGGGAGTTGCTTCTTTGCTCAACCGCATCGGAATTGCGAAGGCGATTGTCTTGTCGACACCGACGGTGATGGAACCTGTGACGAGGAAGAATCGTTGGGTTGCACAGACGACACGGCCTGGAACTATGATGCCTCCGCCACCGAAGAAGATGGGGGTTGCATTTTCTTCAATGCCTGTGGCATCGAGGCCGATGCCGTTGTGGAGGCGAGCAGCTTTGATTTCGAACCCAATGCGCTCAACCTTGATTTGGGGGCGACTGTAGTCTGGGTCAATGTGGGGGGACTCCACAATGTCAACGCCACGACGGACCAATTGACAGGCGCTCCATTTGACAACCCTCAGCCATTCAATATTCCCGCGGTCTTGGGTTCTCCGGAGGGCACCTGTTTGGGGTCCTTTGTGTTCAACACGCCAGGGGTTTACCACTATAACTCTTCCGTGTCCAATCAAGCCCAATTGGGCATGGTTGGCACGATCATCATTGGCAACGGCGGTTGCACGGATGAGGAAGGAGTCAACTTTGATGTCGCTGCTGAATTTGACGATGGTTCCTGTGTGTTTTCAGGTTGCATGGATGCGGAAGCGAGCAACTACAGTGAGCAGGCCACCATCGATGATGGCTCCTGTCTTTACCCGGGTTGTACGGACCCAAGTGCTGCGAATTTTGATGTTGGGGCCAACGACGATGATGGCTCTTGTTTGTTCCCTGGGTGCACGGACCCTCTGGCGGACAACTATGCAACTGGAGCCAACACAGATGATGGAAGTTGCAGTTATTCCGGCTGCATGGATGCTGAAGCTTGTAACTACAATGCCAGTGCCGACGTGGACGATGGATCCTGTCTGGATGCCGTGGATACCTGGGGTGTGGATTATCTAGATTGCGATGGCCTTTGTCTTCATGATGCCGATGGCGATGGGACGTGCGATGAGTTGGAAGTGCTCGGTTGCATGGACACCAATGCCTGCAACTATTCCCCCAGTGCCACGGACGAGGATGGCAGTTGCGACTATTGTTCATGCAGTGGGGCGGGCGACACGATTTATGTCCCTGGTGATACCCTCACGAGGCTGACCTTCCTCGATGACACAGTGGGCTATGCCCTTGATGTGGATTGGGTGGCCAGCTATACTTCGGGACCATTGGCTGGAATGTCAACGTATCGCCTGTATGCAGTGCTCAATGGACCGCAAGACATACTCAGCAGTTGTTTTGGCAATACAGCGAATCCGATGGCCATCAGCTCTACCGCAGGTTTCCATCAGGATCCAATGGGCAGCACTTTTGGAACTGGCATCAACCCGATGCTGGTTGACTTGTTCCCTGATCTCGCCTTTGACAGTTGGGTGACCATCGGTCTCGATGGTTCGCCAGATCCTGGTTTCAGCGCCATTCAGAGTGCACAAAGTCCCAATCAGAACTGGATTGCGAGTTTCGATTCTGGGGGAGAGTTGCGGATTGACGATGAGGTTGGTGGTGCATGGTTTGTGACTTCGTCCAACCTCAATGGGGCGCCAGACGCTGACCTGAGGGTGTTGGTTGCTCAATTCACCACTGCGGGTGTTGTCAGTGGCACATTGCCGATTCAAGTCTTCCCGCTTGGTGAGGGGGCTAACGAGTTGCGTGCTGCGTTCACGTTCACTACGGAGGGACTGGGCCAATCGGAGCTGATACAGCAGGTGAGCACCGGTTCCGGAAATGCATGTGGATGTATGGATGTGGCTGCGGCCAATTTTGACGCTGATTCAGAATATGACGATGGGTCCTGCATCTTTTTGGGGTGCACCAATCCCGATGCGCTGAATTTCGATTCTGCTGCCAATGCGGATGACGGCTCTTGCGTTGTTTCTGGATGCACCAATCCTTTGGCAGACAATTTTGACCCCTCCGCCAACCAGAATGATGGGTCCTGCATCTTGAGTGGCTGTACCTATTCGGATGCAGCGAATTTTGATCCCATTGCCAATACCGATGATGGCTCTTGTGTCTATTACGGTTGCACGGAGGAGGGAGCGGACAACTTTGATCCTATTGCCAATACCGATGACGGGGGATGCATTTATCTGGGCTGCACTGACGAGGGGGCAGACAATTTTGACCCTGAGGCCAACCAGAACGATGGCACATGTGAATACTTGGGTTGCACGGTCCCCGTTGCAGCCAACTTCGATGCCAACGCCAATGTGGATGACGGTTCATGCTTGTTTCCCGGTTGCATGAATTCCGAGGCGATCAATTACGATCCCACGGCCAATGAAGATGACGGCAGTTGCATTCTGGAGGGGTGCACGGATTTTTCTGCATCCAATTTTGACTCGGAGGCGAACCAGGATGACGGTTCCTGTCAATATCCAGGTTGTACAGATTCAGAGGCGATTAATTATGATCATTCAGCCAATGTGAATGATGGTTCTTGTCTCTATGAAGGCTGTATTGATTCAGGTGCAGTGAACTACGACCCGCAAGCCAACGTGGACGACAATTCATGTTTGTATGGTGGGTGTGTAGACCCCACCGCTGCCAATTTTGATGAGGCGGCTGATGTTGATGATGGCTCGTGCCTCTATCCTGGCTGCACCGACAGCCTCGCAGAAAATTTTGATGCATCTGCTAACGACGACGATGGCACATGCATTTATGCCGGATGTACGGACTCGAATGCGCTGAATCACGATGTGCTTGCCAGCGTGGATGATGGCAGCTGTCTCTATGAAGGATGCATGGATCCGGGTTCATGCAACTTTGATGAGGGGGCAGATTTTGAAGATGGATCCTGTACCTATCCAATGGCAATCAACGTGGATTGTGACGGGGATTGTTACAACGATGATGATGGAGATGGGGTTTGTGATGAAGATGAGTTCAGTGGTTGCACGGACCCTACGGCCTGCAATTTCAATCTAGAAATGACGGAGGATGATGGCAGTTGTGATTATTGTTCTTGCGTCGTTGGTGCTGGGGAAGGACTCAACAGCCATGACTACGAGTCCAACTTGGCGGGCTACGGCCTTCGCATGGAGCGGGTTGTGGACCATGCGTCGGGCGACTTGTTGGGCATGACCACATGGCGATTGTTCGCCACAGTCCCCAACGCGACCGATATGGTGTCGAGCGTGTATGGAAATGAAGGCCTTCCAATGGCTATCACCACCACAACGGCATTTTATCAGGATGATTTCGGCTCCACATTTGCGAGCGGAGTCAATCCATTGTTATTCGGTTCTTTTCCCGAGCTGGAATATGACAGTTGGGTGACCATTGGGATTGAGGGGACCCCGGACGCCGCTGCAGGTGAGGGGGACATCCAAAATGCGACCAGCCCTGGCCAGAATTGGATAACGTCCTTTGAATCCGGAGGCAATATTGTCATGGATGATGTTACCGGGGGCGCTTGGTTTGTAACCAACATATTCAACAATGGAATTGCTGGAGTGGATATGGAGGTCTTGCTTGGACAGTTCACCACAGATGGAGTATTGTCTGGCACGCTGAGTTATCAGGCTTTTATCGAGGGAAGTGGCACCGACGATATTCGCGTCACGGCTTCTTTTTCTTCGCTTGATTTAAATGGGGGTGCAGCGCCGGGGTGTGGCTGCACGGATCCTCTCGCGGACAATTATGATGCAGCAGCTGTTTATGACGATGGCAACTGTACCATTGCGGGTTGTATGGATGCTGCTGCTGACAATTTTGACAGTGCAGCAACGGATGACGATGGATCCTGTCTCTTTTATGGGTGCACGGATTCTGGGGCGTTTAATTATGATGCCTCCGCCAACCATGATGACGGTTCTTGCATCTTGTTGGGATGCACTGATCCCGCGGCCGAGAACTTTGATTCAGAGGCCAATTTTGAGGATGGATCGTGTATCATTTTGGGCTGTAACATTTCCGGAGCTGAGAATTTTGATCCGGAGGCCACTGAGAACGATGGATCCTGCATTTTCTCTGGTTGTACCAATCCGGCAGCAAACAATTATGACCCCCTCGCAACGATCGACGATGGCTCCTGTGTGGTCGCTGGCTGCACTGACCAGACCGCCTCGAACTACAATCCAGATGCCACGTTCAATAACGGTTCGTGTGAGTATTTGGGTTGCACTGATTCCCAAGCATGCAACTTCGATACCACTGCCCTGACGAATGATGGTTCCTGTGTCTATCCGGAAGACATTTTCGGATCTAGTGAATACGACTGTAGTGGAGATTGTGTTGCTGATTTAGATGGCGATGGAATCTGTGATGCACTTGAGATCCCGGGTTGCACAGATATCATGTCGTGCAATTACAATGGAGCGACAGATGATGATGGTTCTTGTGAGTACTTGTCCTGTGCAGGATGCGACGATGCTGATGCGGACAATTACGACCCTGAGGCACTGATCGGGAACAATGACCTCTGCGAATATGTCGGCTGCACAAATGTGGATGCAGACAACTTCGATTCTGGGGCCAATGTGGATGACGGCAACTGTTTGTTCAGTGGGTGCATGGACCCGTTAGCCGACAACTATGATCCTCAGGCCAATGTGGATTTGAATTGTATTTACTTCGGCTGTACCAACCCCGCTGCGGACAATTATGACGAAGGGGCGAACACCAATGACGGCAGCTGTTTGTTCAGTGGTTGTACGGACCCAGAGGCTGACAACTATGACCCTCAGGCAAACAATGACTCCAATTGTATCTATCTGGGATGTTTGGATTCATCTGCGAGCAATTTTGACGCAACCGCCAATACTGAGGATGGTTCTTGTGCGTATCTCGGTTGCACGGATGAGTCGGCTTGTAATCATTTGGAAACGGCCAACACTGATGATGGTTCCTGTATTTACCCTGCGACATCCAGTGTGGATTGTTCAGGCAATTGTCTTCTTGACACCGATGGAGATGGTGTTTGCAATCCAGATGAGATTGCAGGATGCCTGGTTCCCGATGCCTGTAACTACAATCCAGCGGCCACTGATGGCGGCGTGATTTGTGATTACGATTCCTGTGCAGGTTGTACTGACCCTACGGCGGACAATTATGATGCCACTGCAACCCTGCCCAGTGGAAACTGCGAGTACCTCGGGTGCACGGATGCAGCTGCAGAGAACTTCTTCCCTGGAGCCAATATTGATGACGGTTCATGTTCCTACGGTGGATGCACCGATCAGGAGGCATACAACTATGATGAAGATGCACTGTCTGATGATGGGACTTGCCTTTATGCAGGTTGTTTGGATGAGGAGGCCTGCAATTTTGATCCGGAAGCGGATACGGATGATGGTTCTTGCCAATATGCAGATGGAGACGATACCTGCCCGATTTTTGGTTGTCTTGACAATACCGCTTGCAATTATGATGCCCTGGCGACCGATGAAGATGGGTCTTGTGACTACTGCTCCTGTTTCAGCACGACGTCAGATGAGCCGGGCTATGGGGTTGAAGTAGAAGTTCATGCCGAGGATGCGATTCCCGGTTTTACAACCTACCGTGTCTATGCCACGGTCAATTCTGCAGATGATTTTGTCAGCGCTGTAACTGGTTTGGCTGGAACGGAGCTGGAAGTGAACACAACGGGGACATTTTACCAAAGCCCATTTGGTGGGGTAACACCTTCGGGCATCACAGACCTCATGCTTGGCTTGGCGCCCGATTTAGCATACGACAGCTGGGTGACGGTGGGCTTGGATGGCCAAGCCTTGGCTGATGAGGGACAAGAAGATGCGGCTACGGTATCTGGAGTTTTTCCAAGTTGGACTCAGGCTTTTGAGGCGGGAGATGGAATTCTCATCAACGATGGCACAGGGGGCGGATGGTACGTTTTGAACTCTGCGACTAATGGCCTTGCTGGAGAAGACCTTCGCGTGCTGTTGGGGCAGTTCACCACCGATGGTGATTTAAGTGGTTCCATGCGCATTCAAGTCTTCCCCAACGGAGATTTGGAGATGGACCTTCGCTATGTCGTGTCGTTCAGCACACCGAGCTGCGGATGCACAGACCCGCTGGCCATTAATTCGGATGAGGATGCCGTTTATGATGACGGAAGTTGTCAGTATTCGGGGTGCACCGATCCCGCTTCTTTGAATTTTGACGCGCTGGCGGATGCAGACGACGGAAGTTGTGTTTACGGTGGATGCACAGATCCGTCTGCAGACAATTTCGACCCGAGCGCATCGGTTTATGATGGCACTTGTCTGTTCTATGGCTGTACAGACCCCTCGGCCGAAAATTTTGATTCGCTGGCCAACACCAATGATGACAGTTGTGATTATCTGGGTTGTATGGATGCCAATGCGATCAATTACATCCCCACAGCAACGCTCGATGACGGATCATGTCTGTTTTCAGGGTGTGCCGACTCTGAAGCGGTCAATTTCGATCCGAATGCCAATGTGGATGATGGTTCCTGTTTGTTCGAAGGGTGCACGAACCCCGTCGCAGACAACTTTGACAATGGCGCAAACGTGGATGATGGTTCTTGCATCCTCTCTGGTTGCACGGATTCTGAAGCGGACAATTTTGACCCTGAAGCAAACAATGCAGATGGAAGCTGCGAATATTCAGGTTGTACTGACTTGTCTGCAGACAATTATGATCCCGCGGCCAATGTCGAGGATGGCTCTTGTTTGTTCGGAGGATGTACCCAGATGGGAGCGTGCAACTATGCGCCGATGGCCAATGTTGACGATGGTTCATGTCTGTTCCCTGAAGATGAGTTTGGTGTAGACTATGTGGATTGCGCTGGCCTCTGTTTGAATGATTTTGATGGGGATGGCGTTTGCGATGAGATTGAAATCGAGGGCTGTACCGACTCCAGTTCTTGCAACTTCGATGAGAATGCCACAGACGATGATGGTTCCTGTGACTCGGTTTCTTGCACGGGTTGTACGGATGAGGGCGCGGACAATTACGACCCCACTGCCACCGTGGAAGACGGTTCATGTCTGACGTCAGGTTGTACTTATCCAACGGCGACCAATTACAATCCCAATGCGGACCAAGAGGATGGCAGTTGCACGTTTGGTGGCTGTACCAACCCAATGGCGATTAACTACAGTGCCTTGGCAGACGTGGACAATGGATCGTGTATTGTCGTCGGCTGCACAGATTCGGCTGCGGTCAATTTTAACCCAGATGCCACCTTGGATGACAATTCATGTCAGGTCTTCGGCTGTACAAATCCACTTTCAGTGAATTTCGATGCAAATGCCGTCCAGGATGATGGAAGTTGTATTGTTCCCGGGTGTATGGATTCAAATGCCATCAATTTTAATGACATGGCGACGGTTGACAATGGGTCTTGTCTTGTGCTCGGCTGCACAGATCCAGAAGCTGAGAACTACAATCCAGAAGCCAACATTGACAACGGAAGTTGTGCCGCCGGAGGATGCACTCAATTCTCAGCGTCGAACTATGATCCAAACGCAACTTACGACGATGGTTCATGCGTGGTGGAAGGCTGCACAGACCCTGAAGCGGACAATTACAATTCCGCGGCTACAATAGACAATGGAACCTGCTACTTGGCTGGTTGCACGTTTGCACTGGCGTCCAATTTTAATCCAAGTGCCACCTATGACGATGGTTCCTGTATCATCGAGGGTTGCACGGACCCCGCGGCTTTGAATTTCAATTTCCTCGCCACGCTGGACAATGGTACATGTCTGTTGGTTGGATGTTTGGACCCCGAGGCCGACAACTACAATGCGGACGCTTCATTTGATATTGGTGACTGCCTCTATTTGGGCTGCACGGATTCTGCTGCGGCGAATTATTCTGAAACCGCCAATGCGGATGATGGTACATGTCAATACGCGGGATGCACGGACGTGCTGGCGTCCAACTTTGATTCGGATGCAAATCTTGACGATGGGTCTTGCGATTACTTGGGCTGCACTGACCCGACTGCTCTGAATTTCAACTTCTTTGCAACCACTGATGATGGATCGTGCCTCTTTGTGGGATGTTCGGACCCAGACGCCTCCAACTATGATGAGAATTCGGTGTTTGACGATGGCAGCTGTCTCTATGATGGTTGTACTGATGAAAGTGCCACGAACTATGACCCTCAAGCCAATGTGGAAGACGGGTCCTGCTATTTCGCCGGATGCATGGATGAAAACGCATCCAATTACGACGGGACGGCCACAGTGGATGATGGCACATGTGAATACCCTGGCTGTACGGATGTTGAGGCTTGCAATTATGATGAAACTGCCAACGTGGACAACGGGTCATGCGAATACATGACGTGTCTGGGAGGATGTACGCTCCCGTTTGCATCCAATTACGATCCAGATGCCACGTTCAATGACGGTTCCTGTCTGATTGATGGCTGCACGAACCCAGCGGCCTTGAACTACAACTTCCTCGCCACGGTAGACAATGGCACTTGCATTTTTGTCGGGTGTTTGGATCCTCAGGCGGACAATTACAATCCGGATGCGGCATTCGACAATGGCTCGTGTCAATATCTGGGATGTACCGACCCGGGTGCGGATAATTTTGATGCTGATGCCAATACCGATGACGGCTCCTGCTCTTATGCTGGTTGTACGAACCCCAATGCGGTGAATTATGATGCCATAGCCAACTCTGATGATGGTTCTTGTGTCGTGTTTGGGTGTACCAATGCCCTCGCTTGTAACTATGACTTCCAAGCGACCCAGGATGATGGTTCTTGTGATTTGATTTCCTGCCTCGGATGCGCGGATTCTGCAGCTTGTAATTTTGACTCTGGTGCGACCCAGGACGATGGGACCTGCATTTATCCAGTTGACATTTATGGTGCGGACAATCTCGATTGTAGTGGAGCATGTCTAAGCGATTCAGATGGGGATGGAGTATGTGACGAGGACGAAATTCCAGGTTGTACCAACGCCATTGCCCTCAATTTTGATTCTGCGGCCACGGATGAAGACGGCACATGTCAAATTGAAGGGTGTACGAACTCAAACGCAGACAACTTTGACCCTGCGGCCAATGTGGACGATGGAACTTGTGTCCTGTTGGGTTGCACGGACGCTGTGGCATCGAATTTTGATGCGGTAGCCAATACAGATGACGGCAGTTGCATCTATCCCGGTTGTATGGAAGAGGGGGCGTGCAATTTTGATTCGCAGGTTAACCTTGACGATGGAAGTTGTGACTATACTTCTTGCCTTGGCTGCACGGATGCAGGGGCCTGCAATTATGATTCTGCTGCGACACAGGATGATGGATCCTGTGAGTTCCCACTTGATCTGTTCGGGCTAAGCCATGTCGACTGTGAAGGTGAATGTTTGAATGATTCGGATGGTGACGGTGTTTGTGATGAGGTAGAAATCCCGGGCTGTACCAACTCTGTAGCGGACAATTACGATCCGGCGGCTACGGATGATGACGGTGGGTGTGTGGTGTCTGGTTGCACAGACGCTGAAGCGGCCAACTTTGATGCCGGGGCCAATCTTGAAGACGGTTCATGCCTGTTCCCAGGTTGTATGGATGAGGCAGCGGACAATTATGACGCTGATGCCAACACAGACGATGATTCTTGTTTGTACCTGGGTTGCACGGACACTGACGCTGCGAATTATGATTCTGGTGCCAATCTGAATGACGGCACGTGTTTGTATCCCGGTTGCACGGATTCCGGTGCCTTCAATTTTGATGTCCAAGCCAACGAGGACGATGGCTCCTGTATTTTCCCCGGGTGCACCGACGCCATTGCCGTCAATTACGATGCACAGGCCAATGAAGAGGATGGTTCCTGTTTGTATGGTGGGTGCACAAATGCAGATTTTCTTGAATTCGACCCTGACGCCGATGTGGATGACGGATCGTGTGAGAACCCCATCATTGAGGGGTGTACTGATTCGAACTTTGTCGAGTTCAATTCGTTCGCCAATGTTGACAATGGCACCTGCGTGACACCAGTTGTTCTGGGTTGCACAGACGCGGACTACATCGAGTTCTCATCAGCCGCCAACACAGATGACGGCAGTTGTTTGACGCTGGTGGTGTTGGGTTGCACAGACGCTGGCTACACCGAATATGACAGCGCTGCCAATGTGGACAATGGAACCTGTGAAACAATGGTTGTTTTGGGTTGCACGGATGAGTCGTATATCGAGTTTTCCATATGGGCCAACACAGACGATGGAAGTTGTCAGGAGCTCATTGTCATCGGGTGTTTCGATGTGGCGGCATGCAATTATGACGTAACGGCCAACATTCAAGGGCCTTGTATCTATCCATTGGATGTCTACGGAGTGGACTATGTGGATTGCAACGGTGCCTGCACGTCTGACACGGATGGAGACGGTGTATGTGATGAGGGTGAGGTGTTTGGGTGTACGGATGTGGTGGCTGTGAATTTTGAATCGTGGGCGACTGAGAATGACGGGTCTTGTCTTTATGGTGGCTGTACGAATCCCGATTTTATTGAATTCGATTCTTCGGCTGATGTGGATGACGGAAGCTGCGAAGTGCTTGTGGTCTTCGGGTGTATTGATCCGGACTACATCGAATACGATGCTGCGGCCAATGTCGATGATGGTTCATGCGACGATTTGGTTTCTCCTGGATGCACGAGTCCGATTGCATGCAACTACAGTGGAGGCTACAACTTTGACGATGGAAGTTGCATTTATGCGGTCGACATCTATGGCAATGAAAATGTGGACTGCTTCGGCGACTGCATCAATGATGCCGATGGTGATGGGGTGTGTGATGAGGAAGAGCTG
>Ga0209503_10001262_pt1 | contig 13276 bp, 11 predicted proteins | sample SouAtlMetagenome_2_FD_187448 | JGI IMG/M metagenome (GOLD analysis project Ga0209503, IMG submission 187448) | Marine eukaryotic phytoplankton communities from Atlantic Ocean - South Atlantic ANT15 Metagenome (SPAdes) (version 2) | ecosystem: Environmental > Aquatic > Marine > Oceanic | place... | reverse complement strand
ATTTCTGCAGGCAGATGACCAAGCAGTAAATAGTTCGGAAGTTGTCAGCAACAAAAAACAGCTGAAGAAACGACGGCGGCGGCGCAGAGAAAACGAGGATATCACTGCTGCGACAGAATCCGACTTGCTAGAGGCGACCGTGCAAGGCATGTTATACCTGGATCGCACTATGGCCACGCATACGGGCAAGACCGACAGCAAGAATTGTGCAATGAAACGAATTAACGCGGAATCCAAAAGAGCAAAGAAGAAACGCAAAAAACTGTTGGAGAATGATACCATGATTGGAAATAGCCGATCGTCCTCATCTCAGTTGAGATTGCCGACAGTATCAACCTTCAACAAGAAAAAACATAAACAAGAATTAGAAGAGAGGCGCCTTAGAGACATTGCCAAAATACTCTCCTCAAAGAAAATGAAAAATGCGACTAAAAAGGCAGCTTTGTAGTACTAAATACTAAATATATTTTTTAGATTCACTCAACTCTATATATGATTTTTTTATCACGTGAGTAATGGTGGATTGAGTTGTAAAATCGATCGCATAGCTCTAGAACCTCGTATTTCCAATACTTCTACGGCAACCATTCGAATGACCGAGATAAGTTCCTCTAGAAGTGGTTCGGCATCCTCACGCAGTCTCTCATCCGTCAACAGGTTCGATATTTCATCTAGCACCTGCCGCATTGCGAGAAGCCTTGCTTGACCATTTGCTCCCTCACTGTTATTATCTTCGGATGCTAGGGCACTTTGGAAAGTATCGAGTATCATCCTCATTTCTGACATGACCCGGGTATTCACGGGGCCGTTCATTCCTGGTAGGGGGGGTAACAACCCGTTTGTAGCTTTTAATAAGTTGGCCTCGCCCATACTAGCCATGCCGTCGATGGCTTCGGCTAATTCGTGCACCAATGGACGTTTCAAAAACAATCCCGTTTTGCTTGTGAGAAATTTGAAAAAGAGTTCGATCGTCTGTCTCGAAAGGCTCGCTTCATCGGCATCGTCTCCCTCGTCATCCGCAGGATTGTATTTCGAACGTGCTTTTTGTGCTAGGCGAAGCAGGTCTCGGAGTCGCTCCCAATCAATTTCTTTCCCTTCTCCATTTAGTGTTAACAACCGAATCAACAACTTTTGCAGGGCTGCGGGAGTCCTATCATCGACCTCGGGTACCAATAAAGAGCTCAAAATATACGGATAGCTACCACGCACCAAGCGAAATCTTGGATCGACGGAAAGTGCAACTCCCTCCAAAATAGTTAAGCTTCGAATGATGACCGTAAAAAAGGGAGGGGTCGAAAATTCTAACAAGTTTTCGCGACTTATGTCATCTAGTTCAGCTTGGAGTTTGGCAAAGTTCACATCAGATGCTTTGCCTGTACCACCGGTAGAATTTTTCAGCGCCGATCTCAATCTCGGTATTAGCTCATCTAACTGATCTGGATCCTCAATGAACCCAAGCTGAATGCCACGAAGAAAGGGAAAATGCAAAAGATCATTAGGGCATGAAAGAGAAATAAATATTTTTCATGGTCGCAAAACGCAAAACTCCATGTAGCATGAGCATTTTCTAACGCATTTTCCTCCTTCTAAATGGATGTACGTACTTTAGTAAATTTTCCGTCACCAATGGTAAATCTTTGTTTTGAAGACCAATACATAGCCCAAAAAGACCATAGCGGTCCTCTTCATCGATATCTGCCATCATTCCGAAGTCCAAAAAGGCTAGTTTGCCGTCCACTGTTTTCAATAGGTTTCCTCGGTGAGGGTCAGCATGAAACAAGCCAGTAGTCATGAGCTGGTCAACGGAACATTTCAAACCAAGCTGCACCATTTGAATGCCATCTTCGCCGGGCCAGGGTCCTTTCTGTCCGTCAACCCATTCCATAACCAATACTCTTTTTCGCGTCAAAGCGGTGCAAACGTCGGGGACCATAATGTTGTCCCAATCTTTTCCGGTTCCATAAAGATATCTGAATCGTAAGCAGTTGTCTGCTTCTCTCTCATAATCGAGCTCTCCAAAAAGTTGTATTCCAAATTGATCGGCAATTCCTAGAATATCTCCGCCTCTCATTTTGCTCAACCAAGTGGCAGTTCTCCTCAAAAGATACATATCGAGGGAAACTGAAGAAGCCACATCTGGTCGTTGAACCTTGATTGCAACGATCTTTCCACCCCATTTAGCAGCCATTTCTTTTCCAATTGCCGCTTCGAGCTGCGGGCCTTTTCGTATTTTTGCCTTATAAACCTGGCCAATCGAAGCAGAGGCAACAGCTCGAAAGTCATTTTCGAATTCAAAAAGACTCAGAATTTGGTCGTTGGCGACGATCTTCTCTAGTTTTGACTTTGCCATAGCCTTCCGCTTCCGAAACGAATCCTTCCATTGAGTTGGAGCAGCGTCCATCCTCAAAGCAACGTCTTTGAGTTCCGTGCGTATGATTTTCATCGCTTCAACGTCCGAAAAGGATCCCACAGCATCGACCAATTTTCCCAATTCTTCGGCCCATATCTTGTTTTTGATTATATCTGGCCGTAGACTTAACGCCTGACCAGACTTGATAAGCGCCACGGATTTGGATTGGACAAACGCTTCGCGCAACTCCTTTCCACGTTGACGTTGAACCGACGGAAGATCCAGGACGCCGTTCGCTTTGTCGATGAGTAGTCTACCGTACCAAAATAGTAGAGGGAAACCGATAGTATTTAATCTCCATCCCACTTGGAGTGGACGCATGTCATAATATTCTTCAATAGCTTTGGCATCGTATCCTGTAACGGGCATGGGCTTCATCTTTTGTTTATTCCGCGATCTACTCTCACTTCCACGCCGATTGTTAACACCATTGTTTCTGCTAAATCTATTTCGAATGTTTGCAACTCTTGTGGAAGATGCAGATTGAAGAGGATTCCAATAACGGCTTGTACTGTCATTTTTATCCTTCTCCAAAACTTCTGAACTACCGCCGGCCCGAGATGAAAAGAGTGGTTCCGGTTTCAAATAACGTGAGAAGAATTTACTGTAATGATGCCTCCAGTTGTGTTGTTGAAAGGCATTGGCCACGTTCTGGTTGCTACCACTCAGAAGAATTATTATAGAAACAATGCAGGTGGAAAATGATATCGAAGACTGCAAGCCTCGTATTCGGAAGAAAGAATACGCTTCCTTTCGGTCATTCTTCGTATTGTCGCTGTCTCGAAAGGCTATTTTGCGCTTTCGAGAGGGCCGTTGGGAACATGCGGCAAAATTGGAAGTAGTATTCATTGTCATTGGAATCATTGTGTATTATAAACTCGAGCACAATTGTTTTGATGACTGTTGGTTTCTTTTTCGTATGATCAACTAACTTGACTTAAAAGCCGACTCTTATGCTAGCAATATGATTATGACTTTCGTGTCATTTCTTCAAACTCCATCAATTGGATTAGATGGTTTGATTCCTTTCTGCTGGACTGTGGAATGAAGAGCTTGGTAGACGTGATGTGTGGTTTCTCGACAGATGGGTAATAATGATCTTGAGCATTGGGACCGCTTGCCTGGTGTCAGCATGAAATTCACAAAGAACAAATTTGAGGCGAGAATCGCATTTAGCTTACAAGACTAACAAACAAGATCTTCGTTCAACCAAATGTGCGTTAGAGTTAGTGATAAAGAAACAGTATTCGTGATTCATTTGTTTTTAAAAAAGACACCTGTTGTAACAATTCATCTCCTTTCATTACCACAACAGAGTAACGAGAAAAAGCGGCACACCTCAAGACTGCCATAAGATCGACGTTCACTTGTTCTCTAAAATGAGGAAACCCGGGGTCTTTTCGAATCCAACGCTTTGTTTGGCATTCAATTTATTACTTCTTAAAGTCGTTCTAAGATGCTCAATATCATACACGTTACCCGGCATTGTCGTTCGGTTCGGCCGTATCCGCCAGGGTTTTGGAATCCAAAATGTACCAGTGAATAGAAGAGCTGAAAAGGTTACTAGGATCCAATCGAAACACTTTCTCGCCAATTACGACCGACCAATCGAATATAGCCCAGAAAACACACTGGCGAGACGACGGGAAAAGTCATGGATTTTGTTTGTGGACGATGAGGAACCGATCCGAAAAGCCGTTGGTAGTTTCTTTTTGAGCGAGGGCTTTCAAGTAACTACATGCAAAGATGGAGCAGAAGCCCTCAAACTTGCCCTGTGTAAAAAAGCTGACAATACGACAGGAAAAATGATTCATCGTGTCCCCGATTGCATTGTCAGCGATATTCGCATGCCTGTGATGGATGGCCTCGAATTGTTGAGAAGAATTCGGACGGATGAGAAATATAGTATGCTTTCTCATATCCCGGTTGTTCTTTTGACAGCAAAGGGGCTGACGCAAGACCGAATAGCTGGCTATGATTCGGGGGCTGATGCATATCTAACAAAGCCCTTTTCTCCAGAAGAACTAGTAGCGATAGTCGATAACGTCATTCAACGCTCTGAAAACTTCAACGTCGAGAACGAGGATATCAATAAGAATATAAGTGTCGAAGACCTCAAGGGTGATCTGGATGAAATCAAGAATCTCCTTCTCAAAAAGGGCGGAGGAGGAGTGGGGAACGGCTGGGTGGCACAAACAAACATATTCTTGTCGAAAGACGAGCGCGCAGTTCTGGATCACTTGTCACGGGGTCTTATGACGAAGGAGATTGCGGCAAAGACGCATTTGTCCACGCGGCGGATAGAGCAGATACTAACGGGAATGTATCGCAAAATTGGAGTTAAGAATCGAACCGAGTTAGTGCGATGGGCAGTCTCGACAGGCAACGTTGAATAGGCTATGAAAATTCCATGCTGTTGAAAAAAATTAGATTTAGATTTACAAAGTATTTGATATAGTCCGGAACAAGAATACGAAACTGTTGATGCGATTGAACAGCTTTTGCCGAGTAAGGGCTGACGACAGTATCTAAAATGGTCTATATTCCTTTTCCTCTTTCAGACGTTTCACCTTTCTTAGGTCTTCCTCGAATTTCTTTCGTAGATCTTCCATGGTTCGTTTGCGATTATCCGCTCTCTGAAATCGATAAAAATCTTGTAGCTGTCCCGAACCGACAGCTTCTTTCTTTTTGCGACTGCGTTTATTCCCCTTTCTACGACTGGGGGTTGTTGCTGTTTCACTCTGCTCGAACTCGACCTTGCTTCCCACCGCATTCGAATACGAAACCGTAATGAATCCATCGTTATCCGGTTGCGACTTTGCAACCTCTTGGGCCCGGCGTTTCGCTTCTTCGGCATCTTCATAGGATTGCATCACCGCATTACATTCTTCCATAAGCTGGGATCTGCTTTTCAGGAACATACAACTCTCTCTATACCGTTGTGCGACCAACAAAAGATTCGCATATTTTTGGGGCTTCTCATTTGCATCCATATCGCCGTTTCTGCTACTATTTTCAATATCAGTGTCCGCATCAGAATCTTCTATGCTATCAAAACAATCATCTTTCATTAAGTTTCTGATATTCTTTTTTCGTTGTCGCAAACTCTCGTCCGATAAAGTCTGCAGTTCGAGCTTGTCGAGTATCAATACGCGTTTTTCATTTTCTTGCCCATCCCCCTTTTTGTTTGTTTTACCACCTTTCGAACGCCGACGAGAACCATTACTCGCCGAATTTGACATCAAGTCCTCGAGTTCCTTTTTGGCTTTTTTCATTTCTTTTGCTGAACTAAATACAACATGAGCATACTTTCCTTCGGTGGCAGATAATATATGAGGCAAGAACGTAGGTTGAAACATTTCCTGTTTATCGGTCCACGCAAGCAACGTTGATGCTGTTGATAATGACCTCGTTGTTGTAAGGTGTATGCTATTGGAAGCTTCATCTTCGGTCAAAGCAGCTGCCGATGCCGCTGCTCGTGGATTCTGCACCGCGGTGACTCGGGTTACGTCGGCGAAACGACCAAAGATCGATTTGAGCAGAAGCTTTGTAGATATACCGGGTATTACTGGCGCATTGGCGACGAACAACGTGGATCCACGTTTTGAAGTTGTTTGTGATTTTTCATCGCTATCTGCTGCCTTCCCCTGATGCTCCCGGACAAAGAAAAAAGTGTCTTCCGTCTCATCGTTGTCGTTCGAATCTTTCCGACGCAACAGTTGGGATTGCCGTGGAAGGCGAAGCCGAACAGGGAGATAACCCTTTATCAGAGGTGCTGATGAGGAGGACGATGCTGGCATTTCTTTCTTTGTTAGGTTCTATGTTCTAAAGGTTGTAGATCCGGGTTGAGATAGTCAGTTTGGCGCAGACAAAAGAATTCATAATTTTTTGTTTTGTCGGCCTGAAACTTGTGCTCTATTTGACTGGTTGGAATTTGTTTTTTCGATACATTAATCGAACGAATCGAGTCATAATTCTTATTCGAATGTGTGCTCGGCACTTGGTTTTTGACGATGACATGAAAATTATTGTGGAATAGACAAGATCGACACTTGACATAGACATGATACAACAATCTTTGCGAAGTATCTAAGATAGATTGATTCTCAAATCGAGAGTGTCACAATGGTGAAGGATGATGCCTCGTCGGATAACGATGACGAAATCCCAATGGTACCATCGTTATTATTTATGAAGAACGATGCCTCTTTCAGCAAAGACACCGATGATGAATTACCGGTAGACAAGAACATGCGCAGTCTACACCTAGACATACCATCTCTAAAAGCGAGACCCGATCATAGTGGATTGGTTGTTGACACAGCACTAGAACCAGAAACGACTGGCAGGCAAAATATCAACGGCCCAGATGGTTACGACGACTGTAGTGTTCCTTTTGATCGATCTTTTTCCCCGCCCAGGTCACCACCGACATCGAAGAAAACTGTAAGGATAGATCATTCGAAGACTCCACAGGCTGCACTTTCGGTTGTTGACAAAGGAGAAGATAGTTCGGCTATGGATTTCGAAATTTTACCGGACGAGTCCGACGAGGAGGACGAGGATTTCGAGGGTGATGTTCATCGTGACGATGATGATGAGGAGGAGGAGGAGGATGAGGAGGAGGGCGTAGCGTCTGACTCGAATGATGATCACGCCTTGGTTCGCAAAAAGCGAAATAACAAGGAGAATCCCAGTGATTCGGCCTCTACGAACAACAATAAAGACATTCAGTCGCCGGACTCCTCCGCTCATTCACAATTACCGTATTCCTCTGCCCATTCATCATCTCAAAAACCATCGAGTCGAAAACGATTTCCATTCGCTCCAAAGTCTCCTAAATCAACCCCAAAGTCACCTAAAAGCCTCTACAATATGTCACTCTTAGCGCCAAAGTCCCCCAGCCTCGCCTCTTTGAATCCAGCAACAGCCTCAGATTCGACGGGAAATAATGCCAGTGTCCAGCTGGATCGCGAAAAGCCAAGAGGTGGACAAAGGCTATCGACGATGATTCGTAAGATGAAGGCAGTAAGGAAAGAAAGTAAAAAATCTGATTCATTTGAAACTTCGAAAAGCTCAGATGCACTGGCAGGGGCAGATATAAATATGGTTGATAGTGCTTTGGATGAACAAGATTCTTCATCGGACGAGTCGTCTTTTGATGACGAAGAGAATTGGTCGGAAGAAGAATCACAACTTTTTGATGATGAAGTTGACCAGCCAGTCGATTGTTCTTCCCTCCATAGCTCCCTTCCCAAAAGCTTTTTGGATCTACCACCGGATGTGTATGATTATCTGGACTCAAATTTGGTGACAGAAATCGAAAATCAAGATGTCTCGACATACGCTTGGGAGCACCATCTTTTTGTGAAAGGATTGCTCCAGTTACTTGCGGAGCGAGACTTGATCGGTGTAGAGGACGATATTTTTAACGCACATAATGTATTGAAAATGGGCGTTTTGCGGAAGAAAGATGACAAAATTGGATGGCGTGTGAAGTACGTCGAAGTCCGAAAAGGAAACCTGACCTACTTTGATAATAAGGGGAATGAAAAGGGAAGAACAATTCATCTCCGGAAGAGAAGGTGTATGTGCCGAAAAATATCGAACAAGGAAGGGGGTCAAGATATTAGCTTTGAATTAGTTGTGGATGGAGGGAGGAGATTGCTGTGGACCGCAAAATCGGAAGAAGAATGCCACGGTTGGGTTAGGGCTATCAACCAAGCGATGATTGGTGAGGTTAACGATTCCAGAGACATTACATTGGATTTGTCATTATATAGGAATGCTATCGATGATTACCAGACCATACACTCTTCACTCAAAGAGGTTGGCACAAGACAAGAATACTTAGTTGCTATGACAACACTTTTGTACAGACAAACTTCATCGTCTGCACTCAGAGTTCCTATGAAATGGATTAGAGACAATTATCTGGAGGAAGAATCTAAGGAGGAAACAATGAAAGACAGTGAACGGATAAAATATGCTGTTCGAGAATTTTGGAAAAACTTGTGCAACACCTCAGTAATACTGAATGAGTATTCAGTAACGGCCGATGGTATATATTCTGGTGAAAGGGTTATCGGTGCTCTTTCCAGATGTATTCTGGAATTTGACAAAGTTGAAAATACAGGAGACTTTGACCAAATATTTAATTCTTTGAAAAAATCCCTCAGGGAGGGGAATAGTTCGATTACTGAACTGCAAGCAGTATTGTACGCCCGAAACATACTGAGCGGTGCGCTGCAAAGTTCTAGTAGAGGTGATATAAAGGCAGCGGTAGAGGAATTGTTCCGAAACGACGATGTAGCATACGCGGAACTCGAAAGTTCAGAACCACTTCATATCTATGTATCTTATGCTGGTGATGATTTCTCAGAGAGTAAACCTAGACAAACCGAATTCGTTGGGTGGATCGAAACGAAGTCGAAAAAGAGTAAAAAGTGGAAGATGCGTTATTTTGTTTTATCCGAAGGTGTATTAAGCTACTTCGAACGTGCCAATCCTCGTCCACACAGACTGAATGGACAAATAGTTCTCCGTGATGCCAAATTCAAAATCTTAGAGGGAAATATTATCTCACTAATTGTCCAAAATCGAGAACGACTGTTGCGATTTAGTGATAGAGGTGAATTGATTAAATGGAAGTCTATCATGGATGAGAAGGGCAGCAATGTAGATGCACTCATCGGACCAGATCTTGGAAAAAATGAGGAAGCACAAAAAGGTCTCGAAAAAATAGAGGCACAAAAAGATGCTGAAAGAATAGTAGCTCAAAAAGATAGCAGTGACGAAGAGCAAATGCCTGAGGAAACGACGAAAGAAGGCCATCTAGCTCCTTCTCGAGAAAGGCTTACTAATGCATTTTCTGAAGAAAACATTTCGAATGGAAAAAGTCAAGGTCGCGTGAGGGGTGCGGGTGCTAAGTTCCTGAAAAAAGCTGCTCTTGCAAAAAAGAGAGCTAAAGATAGAACTGGAGCCCGCATGAAATCGATCCGAACCGGTGCGGGTTCGTTCATTCGAGGAGTTCGAGGGAACTCGAACTCTGAAGAATCGATTGGACGCCGGCCAATCAACGATATGATAACAAGTAGTACGCGGAACCTTAATGATTCTATAGAAGAAAGAAAACCGACCGTGCAAGCGGTCGTTGAAATGAACAGCACGTTCAGAGTCGTTTCCAAAAATACGAGCGATGTAGGTAGGCAAGAAGAAGAAACTTTACTGTAAGTTCCAACTTTTTCATGAAATCCACTTTTAGTCAGGGAAAGAAACTTCAACATATGTACTGACCAATGACAATGTATTTTATTTATCTTTTTCTTGCTTCAGGATTGTTCGTGTAAAGCTTTATCAGGCGTTTCTTCTGTCGGGAGGAACGCAGGGAAGATTTGCTTGCGGCGATGAATTGTTGTTGATGGAATTTTCTGCTGGAGAAGGGGCAGAAGACATACCTAATGTTTTCCAGCCTCCGACTTCATTGTAATACTCTGGAACAATTCTAGAAAGCATTGAGCTGCATCAAACTTCGCCTATCATGGTTTCCTTTCTAAAACATCGAATACGGTTTCGTGATGAAACCAAAATTATCGGAAAAAATCTTCATAAGTGATAACAATAGAAAGAAAGTTTATGTTTTATATTCCCAAAAAGATACAGAAGGAAAAATTAATGGCTACATTGCTGTGTGTATAAAGATGTACTAGGTAACAGATAACTTGAAAAATAGACGTTTAATGAATAATTGGTGTAAACTTAAAACCCAAAAGGCTGTTGCTGCAATGGTGGAGGTTGTTGCCCATAGGGCTGCTGCTGCTGTTGCGGCAGGGGTGGTGGTTGTCCATACTGTCCAGGTTGCTGTGCTTGTGCTCCATATAGAGGCTGTTGCATGGGTGCCTGTGCTTGCATACCATATGCCTGTTGTTGCTGCATTGGCTGACCATATGCCTGCTGTTGCTGCATCCCTCCATAACCTTGCATTTGAGGCAGTGCGGGCGGTTGACCCATTGTTGGCTGTTGCTGCTGCCCCATAGTTCCCATGGTATTCATTCCTGCAAGACCACCATAGCCTCCGAAGTTTCCTTGTTGATTGTTTGATAATACCATAGCTCCGGGTGCGGCAGCAGGTGCATTCATAATTGACTTCTTTGGTTCCGATGGTTTCTTTGACTTTTGCATATCGGCAAGTGACGCATTTGTATTGGTCCCAGCGATGGAATTTGACGTTGAAATAGCAGTGTCAAATGGATTTTTACGAGCCTCGCTGTCCTTACTTTGCACTAAATCAAAAGCATCCATGTTGACAAGTTTGGCGTAGGCTTGGTCAGCCATCGATCCGGTAGCGGTTCCATTTGCACCGTTGGCCATACTTTCCGTTACGAGCGGTTCCGCCTGGCCGCTCAATACATTCATTGAAAGAAGAGCAGGATTGGAAGGAGGTGCAACAGTAGGTTCCACTGGTTCAGGTGCCTGTGTCTCAGCTGTTTCCACAGCTTGAAAGAGCTCTGGTTGCTGCTGCGGGACTGGTTGCTGCTGCGAAGATGCTTGTTGCTGATCATCCTGTGGCGGAAAGGGTTGGGCCATTGGGGATGCAAATCCAATGCTCGACGCTTGAGTAGCTGGTGTAAATTCTTGCTGTGGAGGACCGTTGATAGTCGATGGTGGAGGCGATCCAAATGGTGCCTGAGCTGCACCATAAGCTGACGACGAGGCTCCAACGGGGGTGGGAGGAGGACCTGCACCGAAAGGAGGTTGGTTGGCCGCAAGTGTTGGTATCCCCCCAGCATTTACATTTGCTTGATGCGTCGGCTGTGGAGCCTGAGCAGGAACTCCAAATGGATTTGAAGCCGGTTGTGTGGTGGCAGGCTGCGAAGGTGGGAGTGTTGCGGCCATGGTTGCCATTCCCCAAGGATCAGCCGCAGCTCCGGTACTCACGAGTTGCTGCTGCTGAGGTTGCGGTGCAGTCGTCGAAGGAGGAAGAGCTGCAAATGCAGGTTGCTGTTGGCTCGGTGGGGGTGCGCCAAAAATATCGTTAGAATACTGAGAAGTCGAAGGAGGCAGTGCCGGGACAGGTGCTGGGCCACTGAAAGTTCAATTTGATAAATTTGGGAGAGTGAGACGATTGGAAAGCAACGTTAGTGTGAAGTTGAGAACATACACTGGATTCGAAGTAAAGTTCGTAACTCAATCGAAACCAATACTGATTTCACAAACAAATACCGCAGAGTACTCAGACACTTACGCTGCAACAGGGGCGGGCGTCATGAAATCCAATAGAAGATTATCCCCAGGCGGTGCAGGTGCAGCAGCGGGACGACTCGGAGAAGGAGCTTCCTTCAATGAGTTTTCAATGGCTTGACGCAAATACGCATCCTCCTCTTCGGGATTATGAGGGGCTTCAATCGATGCAATATTGTTCGAGTTCATGGAACGAATAGAACGACCATCTCCTTCACCGCCATTGACATATGGAGCGAGGTTAGAACCGCCGTAATTGTTGTAGCCACTGTTGTTATATCCAGAGGGAACTATATTCCGTTCGGGCATGCCATAGTCTGGTTGCCTTCGTCTTCCTCCCGCACGAGGATCATTTGGTGCCAAGCCCAAGCGAAAAACTTTCGGGAAGGTAAAAAAGGACTGTCCGTCAACGAAGAAATCGTACTGACGAAACCCAGGTACTGCCGTCATAGGCGGCTGGGCATGTGCCACAACTTTCAGAACATGGTTTCCTTTCATTGTCCAGGTAAAGTCGAAGATGTTATTTCTACTTTTAGAATTGTGGACTTCTTTTCCATCGGCCAAGACAAGCTTCTTTCCCGAAGTAACACTCCAAACAATCGTCACATCGTGTTCTTCGCCACGGCAATCCGTTCCAGTCTGCCCAGCCGCTAACGCGTCAAGATTTGCGAATCCAAATCGCCTGGAATGATGAATTCATATGAGAATGATGATTATTATTTTGTACGATTTCCACGCAATGCGAATAGGTAAAACAACAGGATTAGAGCATTGTTGAATAACTTTTTTCTGGTCGTGATTCTATCAAAATGCACTTACCAACGGACACGACGTTTCGAACTGGCAATACGTTTACCGCTCGCGACAGCCGTAAAGTCGATTTGGTACACATGGGATTTGTTGCCCTGGCCTCCGTTGCTGGGAAACATGATTTTATACTTGAAGTCGCTATCTCTTCAAATTTGACCGTCGGATTTTTTCGTGATTCCGAAAGAGTAAAATGACCGACGAATCTTCGGCAAGTACCAATATTCCGAGCTTCGACAACTCTTTTTGCGTTATGCTGTTCAGGGGATAGGACCAAGGGGTATCGATTGATTCCTTTGGTAGCTTGATAGAGAGGGAGATTGAAGGTTGACGCTTAGCAGTGTTGGTGGTAGTCTCTCAGCACAAAGATGATGAATGACTTCGTGAAAGATTGAACACATGATGTATATTTAAACGTAGGAAAGTACCGAATTTACCGTATAGCGGGAATCGTGGGAAAAAACACATGAGAGATCTCGTGGGATTCGAGCGTTGGAAAAAATAATTTACGAGATAAGTCGAATTGATCGAGGCATATTGCCAGCGAGACTCGTCCCTCACGGGGATCTTTTGGTGTGGGGTGTAGTTTTGCTCTTGGCCACTCCCAAAAGGAGGGCAAATGACTCTCCCTCCTTGCCTCAATCCTGTTGTCTTCTAGTCCAAGGATGAACTGGCTCTTCTCCTGACGTGGCCTCCCAGCAGGGCCCGCCTGTTGGTGGTGGCTGCAGTGGTGGGGGGGCTGGCCCTGCCGGTGCCAGCTGCCGCCACCATGCCAGCCATGGGCGAGGCCAACACTGGGGGCTGGGGTGCTCCGTGCCT
>Ga0209503_10001255_pt1 | contig 13310 bp, 27 predicted proteins | sample SouAtlMetagenome_2_FD_187448 | JGI IMG/M metagenome (GOLD analysis project Ga0209503, IMG submission 187448) | Marine eukaryotic phytoplankton communities from Atlantic Ocean - South Atlantic ANT15 Metagenome (SPAdes) (version 2) | ecosystem: Environmental > Aquatic > Marine > Oceanic | place... | reverse complement strand
TTTTTCTACTAAATCACCAAATTCTTCACCTACTACATCATACCCCATTGAAGACTTAACATCAACAGGCGCTGACTCAAATTTATCTAAAATTACATCAGGTTTTAATCCTGCATTCTCTGCAATCGCTTTAAATGGTTCGTCACATGACTTTAATATAACATCAATACCTTTTTGTCTATCTGAGTTTTCTGCAACTAATGAACCATTTACCAATTGTCTTGCATGAATCAATGCAGCTCCACCACCAACAACAATACCTTCTTCAACTGCTGCTTTAGTAGCGAGTAATGCGTCATCAATTCTATCTTTCTTTTCTTTCATCTCAATCTCTGATTGTGCACCTACTTTTAGTACTGCAACACCACCACTTAACTTAGACAATCTTTTTTGTAGTTTTTCTTTCTCAAAATCAGACTCATTTGATTCAATCTCATTTTTTACTTGAGTGATTCTAAGCTCTAAATCTTCTGAATCACCATGTCCACCTACGATAACACTTTTGTTTTTAGTAGATATAATTCTATCACAAGAACCTAAATCATCCCAAGTAATATCTTCTAATTCTTTTCCAAGACCACCAAAAACTTCACCACCTGTCAATGCAGCCATGTCTTTTAACATTTCACTTCTTTCATTACCAAAACCAGGCGCTTTTAGTGCCAAACATTTCAAAGTCTGTCTTGCTGAGTTCACAACCATAGTTGCCAATGCTTGACCTTCTACTTCATGTGCAATTACTACAATAGGTTTATTTTTAGACGATGCGTTCTCAAGAACACCCACAATGTCATCCATATCTGAAATCTTTCCATCATATAGTAATATGTTAGGATTTTCATGAGTTACATTAAGTTTTTCTTGATTGTTAATAAAATAGTGTGATAAGTAACCTCTATCAAACTCAAGACCTTCTACAATTGTAAGTTCGTCTTCTGCCGAGTTTCCTTCTTCAACAGTAATTACACCATCTCTTCCAACTTGGTGCATTGCCTCACCAATCATATCACCAATAGTTTCATCACCATTTGCTGATATTGTAGCAACTTGTTTGATTTGTTCATTAGTATTTACATCAATAGAAATATCCCCCACAAGTTTATCTACAAGTTCTTTTGAAGCCATATCCATACCTTTTTTCAATTCAATAGGATTTGAACCTGCTTTTACTTCGTTCATACCTTCATTGAAAATATACTGAGCCAATACAGTAGATGTTGTTGTTCCATCACCTGCATTATCTGCAGTTTGTTGAGCTGCCTCTTTGATTACTTGTGCACCTACATTTTTAGTGTGGTCCGTAAATTCAATACCCTTTGCAACCGTAACACCATCTTTAGTAATGTGAGGTGATGCCTCTGTTTGAATTACTACATTTCTACCTCTTGGTCCTAATGTTACTTTAACTGCGTTTGCCAATTCATTGACACCTTCTAAGAGTTTACTTCTTGAACTCTCACCATGAAATACTTGTTTTCCCATAACTTATTTACCTTTTTTTTGTTTTAATTTCGCTTGTTTAATTTGTTCTGCTCTCCATTGTGGTTGTTTACCTCTAAGATTACCTCTTAGATTATGGAAACAATTGTAACACAAAAATCTGATATTATCTCTCTTATGATTTGTCCAATCATCATCCATATGGTCAAGAATCAGAGGAATAGTACCATCTGTAACTCTTTTTTCATTGTAACCACAATTGTGACATTCATGAGGGAAATCTAACTCAGGTTTATGTGCATTATTAATTAATCTTTTTTTCAATAAAAAAACAGGATACTTAGGATACTTTCCATTTAATATATCATTCAATGCGTATTTACCTTGAGTTACATTATATGGTTTCTTTACACCCTTACCTCTTTGATTCTTATGTAAGTCCCAAAGATTTTTACCTGATTTTTCGTCTTTATATAATTTAGAATATTTTTGATATGTAGTCAACGACACATTTAAGAATCTTGCTGCGCCTGAGTTTGACTTCGAGTTCTTCATCGCATACCGAATCTGAGACTCAGTTAGGTTCAAAGGAGTTCGTCCTTTTCCTAAAACATAACCATTCGGTAATTTAAAACCCTTTTTCATATCCTTTATTTATATATAAATATGGATTACCCATATTTTTCCACTATACTCTCTAAAAATTGAAAATCTCTATGAGATAGTGTTATTCTTTTACTTTGTACTTTTTCTTCCAAGTCGTACAATTTTTTCTTGTCTCTATACGAGAATAGTCCTCTAATGTGTTTTGGGTTATTATACAAGATTTCTTTTGCATTTGTTACAAAACGAAAGTGTCTGTACAACTCTCTTTCTATTATCATTTCCAAAAAACCTGTACACCTAACAATAGAGTAGCTAATGCTAAAGATACTGCTACTTTTGGTGTTATCCCTTCATTAAAAAACTTTGCAACCATAATTGCGTATACTACCATACCAACTCCAAATCCTAAGAATCTAGCTGGCCATAGTAATCCTTCAAACCCTTCTACTGAATATTTAGTTCCCCATATGTACATATACGATATTGGTATACCAAATAATGCTAGTAAAAAAGTATTTTCTTTAAACCAATCCCACTTAAATTGTCCATTCAGTTGAAAGAACACTGCGATGTGTCCTAACAAAAACCAAAATAAACCCAACAACACATACTTATTCATTATCCGTTGATTTTCATTAAGATTTCTTGTTCTCTGTATAGATTTAGTTTTTCACCATCTAACTTTAGTTGGACTCCTGTGTTTGGTACAATTACCATATCACCTACTTTTAGTCTCATAGGTATTGATGTACCTGTTGTAGTAAATATACCACTACCAACTGCGAGCACTTCACCTTTCATCTGTTCTTTATTAGATTCAGGTTTGTATAACCCACCTTTGGTTTTTTCTTCTTCTTTGATTACTTTGACTAATACATAGTCATTTAATGGTTGGTATGATTCATACCACTTCTTTTTTGCAGTTTTTGCCATAACTTCTTTCTAATTTGTTTACAATATACAACTTTTTTTTAACATATACAAGTGTTATTGTTGATTTCTTTTTAGAATATCAATCACTTGTCTTAAATCTTCTGAATCACGAAATACTATTGCATTATCCGTAATTGTTACTTCTAACTCATCGTCCCATTCATCGGAAGTATTTGATTGGAATTCAATCTCATCGATTAATAATGAATAAAATGCTGGTGGTTCGAACTCTTCAAATACACCATCCATGTTCACAGAACTATATTCATTATTAACCGATGCCTCTTCTCTATCGAAACCTAATTCGATGAGGTCTTGTTCAGTTATTATCATTATATTTTCCCCGCGTCTAACTTATCAGTATTATTAATATCTTCAATTAAAGATTCAATTTTTTCTTTAGTTAAATCTGTAAAACCATCTTCTAACAAACCATATACTTCCCAAAGATTATCTACAACTAATCTTTTTGAACATAAAGGATTTTTTGCTTTGATTTCTTTACCTTCTTTTAACCAATCTTTTACTTCGTCTCTTAAACTCATGTTATCATAATTATACCGTTACACTATCAAACCCACCATTCTTATCAACAATAATTCCTTTTGCTCTAACTTGATTAGGGTGTTTGTCACTATTGTTGTTGATTAGGATTCTCTCAGCTCTACCAATTCCCATCACTAATTGGTGGAATGGTATTCCCAAGATATCCATCTCTTGAATAGTATCATGTCTCAAAGACTCAGGTCTAGCAGTAGTCAATACAATGTGGTGTCCACTTTTGAACCATGAAACCATCTTATCAACTACACCAGGCAATGCCTTAGATTTGAAAGGGTCGAGGTCTTCAAAGTTTACTTGGTAAACCAAAGTCCCATCGATATCACTAAAAATTGTTTTATTCATATTTTACACATTTTTACAGTACTAATATAACAAATTATTTTCAATTAAACAAGCTTTTAATGTTAAATAATTGTTAAGTTTTACCAATTTTCTCTTCGTTTTTGGTCTTCATTATTTACCCAACTAAATAGCCGAGTCTCTTCAATATCATGTAATACTATTGTATGGTTTGTGACCTTATTATCATAAAAGTAAGGAAAACCAAAACAGGCGATATCTGAATCCATCTTTTTTATAATTCTGTTAGAAAAAACCTTACAACCATTTGCCCATTCTAAATCATCGTAAGTATCTAATAATTGTTTAATCATTCTTGAATTAGGAGTTGAACCATAAACAGTACAATCAAACAAAGTATTATTTTCTTGTGCTGGTTTTAGTCCTGTAAAGAATGTTATATTTTCAGTTAGTTTATTTAGTATTAAATCAAATGACTGAATTGGTTTACAATCAGAGTCACAATATATACCACCGAATTCATCTAACAATAAACATCTAATTCTATCACAAATAAACGCCCATTTATATAAATTAGGTGATTTCATATAACTTTTTAAATATTCATCATTTGAGTAATGGTCAAATACTTCATTACCCCAAAGTTTACATTCATATCCTTTATTAATAACAGGCATTTCATCTGTAAACTCCTTAATATGTTTGGGTATGGGTTTGTCCCCAATCCAAAGTTGATGTATTATTTTAGGTATTTTTGTCATATTGATAAGTGACTACACTTCTCTTTTAATCTTTTCATATGTTTACAAGGTGAATATGGTCTAAACTCCCTTGCTTTACATTCACAATCTGATATATGGTAATCAATAACAGTAACATTGTAATAAGACAATTTGTTTGTCTTTTTGTTACGACTACCCATTTCTCTATATTGCCATTTGTTTAACATGGGAAAAATATCCATAGTGAAACATATAGTAACCCAAAGATTCCACCTATAAACAAGGTAGACACAATTGCGTCTATTGGGTTTTCAATTATACTTTTTACTGCGTCTCTATTAAATTCGTACCAATCTTTCATATTAAAAATTTTCTCTTAATTGTTTTTCTACTTTTTTATCTAATTCTTCAAGATACTCTACTGATTCAACCGAACCAAGTATTGCGTCATATCTTTTGTGTTTGTATATTCCAACCACATATTCTTCACCCCATTCTTTTACTTTTTCTTTGAGGTCTTTTATTTCTGGTAAATGTACTTTATTAAATCCCATAGTTTTTTAAAAAAAAGGTGGTTTGTTTCACAGGTTTTTGTCCCTTAAGTCTAACCACCTTAAGAAAAGACTTGCGTTTCTTTATGCAAATGAGCCACTATTGATAAACTTACTAACAACTCCGTATTCTGAATGACTTAAAGCGTCATACCAATCTGATGCCACCTCATCGTCTACAAGAGATATCGGACAATCAAAGTCTGGCTTGTTGTTAACAAATGATGGATAAACAATTCCTGAGTTAGTGTCAACCCAACTTCCTACTGATTTCAATTCTACTAAATTCATATTTTTTATTTTATTACTCATTATTACACTACTAAAGTACGACAATTATTTGACTTTTCCAAATTTTTAATGTTAAATAATTGTTAAATTTTGCTTAACATTTGTAAACTCTTTATCGGTCATATAAGTTTTATTCTTACTTAGAAAGTCTGAAACATCTTTATAGTTATCTTTCAATTCGTTCCACTCATTCACCCAATACTCAACTGTACCCCACTTTGGTTTATTGTTTACAAAGACATAAGAAGGGAAATACTTCATTGGAGTGCCATTGTCAGTAGTTGGTGAATCCTCTCTGTATTCGTACATATCAATCATACCATTGAAATTACCACCTTGTAAAGTTTGTTTCCATTCAGATATTTTATCGAAGATTGAACTATCAACTTTTGAACCATCTTGATTAGAAACATAGATATCACAAGAAGAACCACCACTATATACTGAAGAAGTAGCCCATACCTTTAAGGAAGGATAGTTTTTCTTAACATATTGTTTGATTATCGAAGAACAATACTTTGCTCTCATTTGGATGTAGGTTTCATCATCCCATTTGGTTGAACCTTTTAATACTAATGCTGATTTTGGTAATTCGTAGATATCACCATTAATTGTTAACTTGATTTTTTTACTCATATTTTTTATTTTATATTTACTATTTCTCATTCTTACATAGTAAAGATACGCAAAAGATGTGGTTTCGCCAAACTTTTAATGTTAAGAAATTGTTAAATTTTACCTAAATTTGAATTTTTTTAGTGGTTTTTCCCAAATTTCATGTATTTCATCCTTTTTATATCCAAAATTGATATAATCATCATAAAATCTATCATAACAAACTTGTCTGAGGTGTTCTTCATCAAAATTAATTGGTGGAAATGCACTTTGACCAACAAATGGTACTTCAAAGTCATCAGGCATAAACCATAATTCTTTTAAGTCTTCTTTAATATTTTCAGCTCTAATAAGTAAATCTATTTGTTTTGATGTATTATTTATTAAATCCCATAGATTAAATGCACCTATAAAATCCTCTGACATACTTTGTAAACACTCTATTGGTCCATTTGAAGGGTCTATCATTTGATGTTGTTCACCACCATATCCATACTTCCAATAACTCAACCATCTATAATATGGGTGTCTAATACTTGCAATATGAATATAATCATCACCTGCCTCTTCAGGCCAAAGATTTACATGAGTAAAAGTAGAAGGGTGTTCTTCAGATGGCCAGTCAGGATTCAAATCACAATGTTCTATAAAAATATCTCTTACAGACCTTGATGCGACTTTTGCGGGTGCAGTCCAAACAAACTTGTATTTGTGACTTACATTTGCACCCCTCTTACCTGCGTCCATTTATTTTTCCGTATTAAAAAAGAATGTTTGGAATAACCTACCATCGTATTTGTCTCTACCAAAGTAGTCTAATGATTGATGAAAGAAATCACCTCTGTAAATTACTAATCTATTATATACATTTGCTAATCTGTCAGTCATTTCCCATTTCGTATAATCTTGGGAATCTTTATATATTTCATCCATAAGTTCTCTATCGTAAGAACCATCCTCTTTCAACGGATGACCGACCAAACCTGTTTCTTTGTGTTTAAATAAACCTGTTCCTGCGCTTAATGGGGCGTTTGGTGTAAGATAACAAACACCTGCCCATCTTGTGGTGTGGTCACAATGAATCCAACTTCTCTCTTTTGCACTTGTATATTGATATGCTCCTGTATACTCATCACCCCAATCTGTGATATTACCCCAATGTGGTGATATAACACTATTGATAGCATTCATTACTGATTCATTTAAAAATGGTTTAGTTCTTTGTCCTGGATAATTACCTCTGACACCGAAGTCTTGTTGTAGTGCGAATTCTCTTACATCATCTGCATTAGAGTAAAAGTCATCAACAATATATGCATTTACTTTCATAACTTTTTTTTATATTAAATTGTTCTAAATCTTCTTGATGAATTCCAATAAACTCTTGGAGTTGCTCCTAAAAACTTTTTTCGGTGAACTCTGTCATTGAAATCATTACGGGTTTGATTTAGTTGTGTATTTCCGTTTTGTTGGTCTTGATTGTTTATCATTACTTTTATTTCATATACTTTGTTATACTCTCAGGTGCGTTATCTTTCACCCACATAAATAGTTTCATTTTCCAAGTCATTTCAGGTAGAATTCCCTTACCCTCTCTTTTAACTGGCAGAGATAAGAATCCTTTTGCTATTCCTTCTACATTGTTTCCTTCTGCGTCTTTATAGAATACTGTATGTTTTGGATTGTTAAGAATCACATCAACCCTACCATTTAATCCTCTTGGCATTGCCTTTGTTATGAGACCCCAAACAGTATTTGCTGCACCTTCATGAGTTTTCAATAGAATATCTTCAGGCACCATTCTTTCTCGGTTTCTGTTATTTTCCATTGCGGTTACATAATTAGTAAGAATCCATGTTAAGTGTACATTTTTAGATTGATATCCTGCTTTTTTTAACATAGGAATTATATTTGTAATATCTGTAACATCCTTTGCAGTAATATCAAACATTATATTAGGAAGGGTTTCAGGATTATCTTTACCTACTAATAGTTTCTCTAATGAACTATCTTTGATACCCGTTGCTTTTACTAACTGATGTAATGCTCTAACATGGTCAGGTTTTTTTAGTTGTAGGTTTCTTAATTGAAATCCTTGTGATTGTAAACTTCTGATGTTTTCTATTTCTTTTGCTGGAATGTTTCTACCAAACTTCTTTATGATTCCATCTATGTCTATTTTACCCAATCTATTTAGAATCTGAAGTTGTTTTTTCATTTGGTCAACATCACGAACTTTGAATGCGGTATTGTCTATAAAATGTGAACTTGAGAATCCTTTACCACTACCTGCACCACCTGCCAAGAAGACAACTTGACCATATGGTTTTCTTTGATTATATACAATTAACTTTTCGTCTAATTGTTCTTCAGTAATAACCTCGTTTATCAGTTCTTTTATCATAATTACCTTTTCTTGAACTTACTATCTAATTTTGGATTTGATGGTGTATATGGAAACATTTTGTTCAACTTGTCTTGGCGTTTGTCACACCCGCAATCTTTTGCACCCATAACTTCAGCAATCTTCTCAGCCATTTTATCTAATTTAGTAGCTGATGTTACTTTCTTTATAGTATCACCTAATCCTTTTGATTCTTCATTCCATTTCATAAGTATCGTCCATTTCTACATTGAATCCCTCACTACGAAATAAATCGTATAGGTTTTCAACCATTTCTATGTCTCCATTATAAATATCACATTTTCCATTATTATGAACAATGTTTGCAACTGATTGTCCTTGTAGTATTGGAAACGATAAATATTTCCTCAAAACTTTGACTACATCATCAAATGTATGGTGGTCATCGTTTAACAAATACAACCTAGCCATTGTTAAAGTTCATAATTAATAACTTGTTTAATATCATATTTATTTTTATATTTTTCTACATAAATTGGTACTTCAATACTTGCACCAATAACCGCTTCAACATTTACATCATCATCTGTTTTTACATAAACTATACACTCTTCATTAAACTGAGGGTCGAGTTTTTTTATTACTATTTTCATTGGGTCTCTCCAACATCTCTAAAAGTTCTTTGATATGCTGACATTTACTATAATCTTCTATATCAATGTAGAAAGTCATCATCTTGTCTAACAATCTTTTTTTTGTAGAATTGTCAATGAAACTTGGGTTGTACAACAATATGTCGTAAACCTCGTCCATCGCCTTTTCTAACATTTGTTCAGCCATAAATATCAATTGGAAAGTTAATAAAATTACATTTTTGCAATAGCTTCAGAAAAAATCCATCCTAAGACACCAATTAAACCACTAAATAGTACCCAAAGTGCCTTTACAACACCTGATTTCCATTCTTGTAGTTTTTCTAATTCATTCTTTAGTTCTATTATTTCTTCAGGCATTTCACCTGCGTCTTTTCTAAATTCTGTATTTTTGTTTACTCTGACAATTACACCATTTTCAGGATTAAGTAAAGTGTATTTGATATCAGAGAAATCTTCTTTTAAATCTTGTTGAAACTCATGAAGAGCATTGATGGTTTGTTCCATTCTTTTAAGTTCACCATTCGGTAACTTAGTCTTCATTTTACCTATCTCTACGAGAATTTCATTTAGTATGTCTTTTTGTGTACCTGCCATTGCGAATCCCTTTTATTTTTATAAATATGAAGTTTTATACCAAATCGCAGCTTTACTATCTGATTTTTCGTGCTCTGGTCTATCTTTTGTAAAATAGTACAATGCGAATGAATATCTTGATACCTCTTCAGGACAAACTAATGGTGTTGGATGACCATGTATTGAGTCATCGGTTGTATTAAATATTACTGCTCTATTAAATGTAGGTAGTATAGATTTTACCTTAACTAATGGGTCTTTTTCATATAAATCTAAATGACCATTGTAGTTCCAATTTGGAGTAAGATATAGTAATAAATTAATTCTTCGCCAAATATCTTTGTTTGGGTGTTTGTTGTAATCTGAATGTAATTCTAATCTACCACCATTTTTAATTTTATGAATACCACCACCTTCAAAATCTACATCTGCAATCAAATCTTTTATGCCTGTTAAATTTTCCAAAAATAATAGGAATGGTCTTGAATTAAAATATTGTAAACATTTCCATACTGCGGGCATATCTGATTCTAATCTATTCTTAGACTCTGTATCAAATGGAGTCCACCATTTATTTACTTGTGAATCTCTTTCGTCTTCAGGATAACCTTCCATAGTATCAAACATCCATTGTTGATGTCGTGACATTTGATTGTAACATTGTAATGCTAAATCTTCTGGTATAAAATCATCAATTACAATATGTGGAAATGGATTTGCTAATGTGTAGTTTGACCGACAACTATCAGCCAATGATTTGTTTATCATAACTTATTTGTATATAGTTCTTTTATATAATTTTCTAATATCTGTTTTCTTTGACTTGGTTTAAGATGTTCTACTGCAAGTACAGATTTAATTCTAACATCAGGATATTTTTTCTGTAATCTTTGTACTGCTCTTACATTCTTAATTGAGTCATCCATGAATGCGATATCAGTATATCCCTTTTCAATGTGTTTCTCAATCCAATCTGCCTTGTCTTTAGGATTATTACTTGCCAATGTGACAGGGTAAACATCCATACCATAGGTATCTTTAAAAAACTTTCTGATTGGGAATCCTAATGCTCTTGCGGTTAGTATTGTTACCTTTTTTTCTGGATTAGATAACATTTTCTGTAATAGTTTGAAGTTCTTTTTGATTACTTTAGGATTATTCAACATACTATTGAAGTCTCTAAAATCAAACTCATCACCCCTTTGTGGTTTATATTTTGCGTATTCTGAGGGGTTTAATGTAGTTTCTGTACCATCTTTATGTGTAACATAGATATATGCGGTACTCTTTGCGAGTGTATCATCAAAATCAAAAACTCTTAATACTCTACCCATAATTTATCCTTTTATATAAATATACAAAAAATTTAGTAATTTTCCAAATTATGTAGTTACAATTTATTAATGATGTCTTTTGATACTTTTACCTTCTTTTTACCAATCTCTCGTTTATCATCAGGAAGGTCTTCAGCAAGTACGACATCACCTGACATTTCCCAAGGTCCATAGTGACCTTTACTTAACATAAACTTTGCCGCTTCCATGTATGTATAGTACTTACATTCTTTAGGATTAACTTTTCCTAATGCATAATATGCTCTTTTGTTTATAGAGATTTTTTTACCATTTGCGTAATCTAAACACTTATTACCAACCTCAACCCATGCGTGACCAAATCTGATACCATCTACTTTACCTTGACCATTGACCATACCATGAACAAGTTTTCCTTTATCACGATACTCAACAATAAGGTTTCCTGCTGCTTGATAACAATCACCAGTTCCTTCTAATAGTATTTGTTTTAAACTTATCACTTGATTTTCTTTAGGATAGGTTCGACATCTAATGCTATCGTATATTGTTCTTTATGTCTGTATGCGATAGGTTCAAACTTTTGTTTTGTTTTCTTAGATGCGAACTCTGCCAATTGTTCAGTAATTTCATCTTTTGATATACTACCTAAAGTATCAATCTTATCTAAATCTTTTGAACTCTTTGGAATACAAACTAAAGTTGGTCCTTTACCTAAGAAATTAGGACTTACATAATTAAAATTAAACTCAACATATTGAGATGGCATTTGAGCGTCTTTTGCGTTTGATTGGAGTACAACCTTTGCTTTTCCATAAAATATCACCTCGTTTAATGGTTGTTTTCCTTCGTTTAATATGTCTTTTAATTTTATCATAATTTCCTAATCTAATAAATACCCATAAGGTGTTGCGTCTATATCCAATCCAATTGGAAAGTTTTCTAATGTCATTGATACTGTCATACTTCTTTGAATGTAAGGATTGAAGAACTCACCCTCTGCCGTCAAACAAATTAATCCATCGTGTACATCCATCACTTGAACATCATTCCAAATAATATATTCTTGGTCACCTGGTATTTCAACACCTGCGTATTTGTTATCAGGATTTTCCCAAGTGTATTGTCCGATATCTAATAAGACTCCGTTATCTTCTGCGTCTGAATCTAAACAATATAATGAAAAGTGTTGTTTGTCTAATCTTGGCTCTCCATCATCTATTTGAAGATACAAGATAAAAATCTTTTTAAGTTTGTTATCAACCCATTTTTCACCACCAAATGTTTCTACTTTAGCATATCTTTCATATGGGTCAAATGATTGGCCATCTAAACTAATTTCAAAAAGAGGTTCTAAAATTACCTCTTCTTCTTTTGAACATCCTAATAATAGGAAAATACTTAATATTAATAATAATTTTTTCATTTTTATTCTACCTTTACTTTATTCTGAATGGTATATCGTGTTCTTTCCAAAACTTATTAAGTGTGTTTCTTAAGTCTTTAACTAACTTTACTGATTTCTTTTTGTTCTCAGGTGTATTTGTATCTAATCTTCCTTGTGGAATAATTCCGCTGATATAATTAGTTACAGGAAATACACCTACTTCGTTAAGTTCGTCATCATGCGGACTAACATCTTTGTGAAGAGTTTTATTCATACCCACACCTTCTTTCTGATAAGTATTTCTACCACCCAAACACCTACCATCTAATGTAACTGGTCCTGGACATTTGTTTCCAAGATTGTCGTAGTAAACTTCTTTTATATACTTATCTTTCACCAACATTTGATGTAACTCTTTACCTTTTCCTTTGATATCTTTCTCTGCCATTCTATATGTAGGTCCTTTGAATAATTTTACATATAATTTTTCTAAGAAATCATACTTTTTTTTATCAGGTAAAGATTTCATTACTTTATTTATTTTTCCTCTATTTTTGTAGATATATTTTTTCATATCATCATAGAAGAATGTATTTACATTTTCGTCTTGTGGCATATCGTCTGGAAACTCTACCTCGATACCTTCTTTAACTATTCTGAATTTAAGAAGAGGTCTTCCGTTGATTGTAATATCACCCTTATCGTTCTTACTGATTGATTTAACAACGATTCTTTTGTTTTTGAACTTGCCACCCAATACAGTATCACCTACCTTAATAGGGATAGTTATGTTTTCGTTTTTTGCTTTTCTTTCAGCCATTATATTCTATTCATCTTTTTTAAATAATCAAACATCTCGTGACCTAATTTCATTCCAAATCTTGAATCACTTGCGTAATGAGCTCTTCCTATATTTCTACTTTTTGATACATCTAATCCTATATTCATCAAATTAAATTTGTGTTTAGGAAACATATCAGATAATACTCTACCT
>Ga0209503_10001252_pt1 | contig 13348 bp, 13 predicted proteins | sample SouAtlMetagenome_2_FD_187448 | JGI IMG/M metagenome (GOLD analysis project Ga0209503, IMG submission 187448) | Marine eukaryotic phytoplankton communities from Atlantic Ocean - South Atlantic ANT15 Metagenome (SPAdes) (version 2) | ecosystem: Environmental > Aquatic > Marine > Oceanic | place... | reverse complement strand
CGGTGGCCTCTATTTTAGGATTTCTTTTAGGATTCCAATTACTTTTCTTTGGCTTAGTTTGCTCAATTGATTTTGAAAGACGTTATGAGACTGCAAAAAAAATAGGCGATCTAGTTAAATATCCAGGTCTAAAGTTTTCTGAGCTTTTTACTGATAGTGAGGATACAAATAAAGAGCCTATTTACTTGGATTTACAAAAAAGAGTTAATGTTTTTGCATGGATGAATATGCGTAAAGTTCTCCGTTCATTTGGTGAAGCTTTTTATTTAAGAATTGAGGGTTATACATCTATCCTAATTTTTTATTCTTTATTCTGTGTAGGCCTCTTAAATCTAATTATATGGACAGAAATGCGCCATCATATTTCAACTATTTTTGTAATAGTTGCTATTATTGCAATCATCTCGGGTATCAGTTTGCTTGCAATGTATATGGCAATAAGACTCCAGTCCTTAAGTGCTGAGCATAGAGATTTTGTTCGTAATGAGCTTTTTATTATTGAAGAAGAAATCTGGGAACTTAAGTTAGCAAATGCATCTCCGGAGCGTATTACTGATCTTGAGAGTGCTAAAGCTCTTCTTCAACAGGTTGATGAATCTATTAACTATAAAGAATTAATTTATAAACCTACTACCATTGTTGGCATTGCTGCAAATAATGGAGTGATTGGTTCTATATTAGGATTAATTATTACAGGTTGCTTGCTTGCTGTTCAAGGCTTTGTAACCACTGGCATCGAATATGATGCAATTGGATGGTTTAAGTTTTAAGCATTTAAAATTAAGAATTTTTTTAATAATTTAAAAATACTTTCGCGTGTATTCTCAAATGCTTCGGCCTGCTGAATTTCATCAAAAGAAGAATGAATAGGATCAGGATGCTGCCAGTTTAAAGTGGTTGCTTGGTTTGGGATAACAGGGCAAACCTCATCGGCACACAAGGTTATAAGATAGTCTAAATTATCAATAAAATCTTCATCAAGATCAGCAATATATTTAGAAGTATGGTGAGAAATATCAATACCAATGGCCTCCATGCATTTTATAGCACCTTGATGAACGCTGCCTGATGGATCCGATCCAGCGCTCTCAATTTGGTAATCTTCACTTAACATAGCTTTAGCTAAGCCTTCAGCTATCTGACTTCTTGCAGAGTTACCAACACACATAAAAAGTATATTCATTGCTTTAATTGTAGATTTTATTATTTAAGAGTATCTTATATCTTATAAGGAAATAGTGGAATGAAATTTCGATTGTCAAAAAAGTCAATTCTAAAAGGCCTTGAAGGTCGTTTGGGAGAAGATGATTATCTTGAGCCATTAGAGTACTTAATTGAATCATTTAAACATGAAGCTAAATTAAACTTAGCTGGAAATCTTGGGGTCCGTCACCAGCTTATAAATCGTCTTAAAGTTAGAGCTCAGCTTAATGAGTTTATCCAAAATAAAGATCTTCCAGCGCCAGCTAGTCCACTTTTTGTTATGGGGTTGCCACGATCAGGAACAACTTTCTTATTTGATTTATTGAGTTGTGATTCGCAATATCGCTCGCCTCTTTTTTGGGAGATCACCAGACCATTTCCCCTAGTGGATGCAAGTAGCAAAGAAGCAAAAAAACGTATAAAACAAACCAATAGAGAGTTAGGTTTAGCAAGAAAATTTATTCCTGAACTTTTAGGTATGCATCATATACATGCCGAAATGCCTGAAGAATGCTCTTTAATTAACACCATGAACGTTAGAAGCTTTATCTTTATGTGTATGGCAAATTCTCCAAGTTATGAAGAGTATTTAAAAACTTGTGATTTCACAGATACTTTTAAATGGCATAGACGTTTTCTGCAAGCACTAGAAACTCAATCTAGGCCAAAAAAATGGCTCTTGAAGGATCCAAGTCATATTAGTCACACACCAGAGCTAATCTCAACCTATCCAAGTGCAAAATTTATCCATATTCATAGAAATCCTGTTAAGTCTATTGGCTCACTCTCAAGTTTAACTATGAGTGTGCGTTCTGGGCTTTCAAACCATGCAGATGCTCACAAGATTGGTGCAGCCGTGCTTGATTTTTGGCAATATGCAGTGGCTAAAAGCATTAAAGATAGAGATACACATTTATCAGCAGAACAAATTATTGATATTGATTACCGTGATTTTGTAAAAAATCCACTTGAGCAAATAAAAAAGATTTATCAGCATTTTGATTTTGAGTTATCTCAATCAACTCTTGAGCTAATGCAGAACTTTATTGATAACCAAGCAAAAGGAGAGCATAAGCCTCATCTATATAATTTAAAAGATTTTGGTTTGGAGGAAGTTCAAGTCCAAGAAGCTTTTACTAACTACAACCGCATTCATAACTTTTGATGATAAAATAAAAAATTATTAATAATCTATAAAGCAATACTATGAAGAAAATACATCTATTAAACATCCTTATATGTAGCATTGTGTTCTCATCATCAATATATGCTTCATCTCAAAGCAAGGAGAATGCTATGACGTCCGTAACTATTAACACTACTATTGGTGCTATCCATTTAGAATTAGATCAAGATAAAGCCCCTATTACAGTTGCAAATTTTGTAGCCCTAGCTAATGCTGGATATTATGAAGGCACTATTTTCCATAGATTAATTAATGGTTTTATGGTCCAAGGTGGCGGATTAACTGAAGATATGCAAAACAAACCAAGTGGAACTGCGCCTATTCAAAATGAAGCAAATAATGGTCTTGCAAATGATCGTGGTTCAATTGCTATGGCAAGAACTATGGATCCACATTCAGCTACAGGCCAGTTCTTTATTAATCATAAAGATAATGACTTTTTAAATCACACTGCTGAAACTTCACAAGGTTGGGGTTACGCAGTTTTTGGTAAAGTTACCGACGGTATGGATGTGGTTGATCAATTAGCTGAAAGTGCTACTGGTGTAGTTGGTGGCTATCAAGATGCCCCTCTCGAACCTGTAACTATAGAATCGGTTGTTGTATCTGAATGAAGCCTCGCTTTATCTCAGATTTACATCTTAGCGATAAACATCCTGAACTTACACAAGCCTTTTTTAATTTTTTAGATGAATCTAAAGAGGCTTGTACTCATCTTTTTATTTTAGGCGATCTGTTTGAAACCTGGATTGGAGATGATGATGATCTGCCTCTGTATCAAGATATTAAAGATAAATTATTAAATTTCACTACCGATGGCCCAAAAACTTTTTTCCTACACGGCAATAGAGATTTCTTGGTCGGCGAATCATTTGCAGAGGAGACGGGCATCACTATTTTACCTGACCCTTATACTCTTGAGATCAATGGTAAAAAAGTAATTCTCAGTCATGGGGATTTTTTGTGCACCGATGATAAAGACTATCTTGATTTTAGGAAGCAAGTTAGAGAAAAAGACTGGCAATCTAATTTTTTAAAGAAAAGTCTTAATGAACGCAAACAAATTGCTGCAAATCTTAGAAAAGATAGCAAAGAAGCTTCAGCTAAAAAATCGAATTCTATTACTGATGTCAATGATCTTGCAGTTAAAGAATTTATAAACGATCGTCAGCCTGACCTCTTAATCCATGGTCATACGCATCGACCAGATATTCATGAAATTGGCTCTTCCAAGAGGGTTGTTCTTGGAGATTGGGGAAATTATGGATGGCTCTTAACTATCAATGATCAAGACTTCAATTTAGAAAAATTTTCTATTGCTTAGCCTTAAGTTTTACGAATAAGCCAATAATTAATAAAGATATTCAAACTTTTATAAGAATTTATTTTTTTTATTTGCTATAGATAATAGAAATATTATTACCGTTACTGCGAGAGCTATCGGAGCCCCGTCTGCTCCTGGCGTATTGCTTGTTGTATAAACTCCTATTGTGGTTATGTCATCACTTATAAGAAATCTTAGACTCCAGTCAACAACCCAAAATAAGCTCATTAAAGGAATAAGCGATTTATACCTAAAAACAACAACCCAACAGACAAAACAAAAAAGAAGCTGTGTAGCTCCCCATAAAGAAAAAAATTGATAAATAACTGGCATAGGGTCTGGATCACCCGTTAAAACAATAAAATTTGCAATACCATGCAACCCCCAAGTTTCAAAGAACATATGAACTATCGAGCGCCAAGTCATTAATGCCGTAAATAACATGAAAGCCCATATAGCAATCTTTGGGCTATCCAGCTCATTATTTGCTACCTTAGGAAGCACTTTAGAAAAAGTAAACATAAATCTATTCTACATAAATTAGAGGTATAAAGTGTAGGTAGTTTCTCGCAAAGCTTGGTTAAGAAAAATATTGTTCTAATTCAGTTTATACTGTATATTTATACAGTATTTAAGAATCCTTATGAAAGTTAACTATATCGGAAAAATCTCTGAAGAAAATCTGCCGGCAATATTTGTGCCTTATTTTCTCGAGTCGGTGCATGCAGGGTTCCCTAGCCCTGCAAGCGACTACATTGAAAGTCCGATAGATTTGAATAAACATCTTATAAAAAATGGAGCAGCTACTTTTTTAGTCAGAGCTCAAGGGCAATCCATGCTCGGTTCTGGAATAACTGATCAAGCTGTCTTAGTGGTTGATCGCAGCATTAAGCCTAAACATGACAGTATTGTTGTTGCTTCTATTGATGGTGAATTTGTTTGTAAGCGTCTTAAGTTGAAACCTAGAATGTGTTTAATGCCAGATAATCCAAGCTATCCTCCAATATTTATTAATCACGGGCAGGAATTAGAAATATTAGGAACTGTGACAGCGGCAATTAATAAATTCTAATGGCTTTAGCTTTAGTGGATTGCGAGAGTTTTTATGCCTCCTGCGAAAGAATATTTCGTCCTGATTTAAAAAATAAGCCTATTGTAGTGTTATCTAATAATGATGGCTGTGTTATTGCTAGAAGCAAAGAGGCCAAAGCTTTAGATATTGCCATGGGAGTGCCTTGGTTTAAGGTGAAGGATGCTTACTTGCAAAATGGTGGTTATGTCTTTTCTTCTAACTTTGCTTTGTATGGTGATATGTCGGCACGAGTAATGAACATCCTAGAAGCTGTCTCTCCAAGCGTGGAAGTTTATAGTATCGATGAAGCCTTTTTAGACTTAGATAGGTTAGATAAAAATTTTGATTTATATAGGTTTGGTTGTTATATAAAAGGTATTGTTAAGCAATGGACCGGGGTTCCAGTACGTGTTGGTGTTGCACCAACAAAGACTTTAACAAAAGTAGCAATCTATCAAGTAAAAAAAATGAATATAGCTACTGGTGTTGTCAGGCTCATCAGCAAGGCAGATATTAAAAAAGCTTTGTCACTAACTCCTGTTGGGGAAGTTTGGGGTGTAGGTAGAAGACTAAACCAACACTTGCAAAATGCTGGTGTTGTTACAGCCTTAGATTTAGCTCAATGCAGTCCTGAACATATTAGACAAAAATTTAGCATAGTATTAGAAAGAACTGTTCGAGAGTTGCGTGGTGAAAGATGTCTAGAAATAGAAAAAGATCTTGCAGCAAAAAAACAAATCGTTGTTAGCCGGAGTTTTGGGCAAAGGGTGGATGATTTATCAAAACTGTACCCTATTATGAGTAACTTTGTAGTAAGGGCGACAGAGAAGTTGAGACAAGAAAAACAAAAATGCTCACAAGTATCTGTTTTCGTCAGAACTAGTCCTTTTAATGATAACAAACCGCAACACAGGGGTTTTAATAGCTTTCAATTCCCCTACCCAACTAACGATACTCGAGATATATTACATGGAGCTAAAGTGGCTTTAAGGCCAATATTTAGAGCCAATTATTCATATGCAAAAGCTGGGGTATTACTTAATTTATTTTCAAATGAAGAGATTCAGCAAGGCTCATTATTCCAGGATGCAGATGCACCTAAAGATAATTCGCGTCTTATGCAATATATTGATGCTATGAATACTCATGGAACACAGATATATTTTGCTTCACAAAATACATCTCAATATTCTCCTATGCGTCAAAATATGGTCTCACCAAAATATACTACTAGTTGGTATGAAATACCTTTTGTTAATTAGGTTTAGAAAATAGACTTGATTTAATTCAATATTCATCTAAATTGAATAATAAGCAAAATTATTTTCAGGGAGAGAATGAGGAATGATTGAAATTATTTTATATACAGCCTTGCTATACTTAATTCAGCTAACACTTCAATCATGGTTACGGCGTTCAGCTGGAGATATTTCTGAACGAGCTAATAAAGCTGTACATAATTTTCGAGAATCTTTACCAATATTCCTAGCGCTAGCAATACTCTCGGTATACTTAAATATTGAGGCTAATACGCAATTAGCAGCATATTGGCTCATCGTAAGAATTGCCTTTGCTGTGATCTATATAAGCGGTATTAGTCTAAAACCTGCAAGTGAAGGCTCAACTTATGAACCACAACCATTGCGTGGTTTAGCATGGGCTATATCTATATTTATTCTTATAAAAATGGGGCTTAATCTGCTCTAATTACAAATAAATAAAATCAAATATGTTTCTAGATACGAGCTTATATTTTAAAACTTTTTTTATCTTAATATCTGAATTAGGAATACTCTTTGGGTGCACATATTGGGTAGTATATTCAGCAAAAAAAGCCTATGAAAATAATACTGCTTTTATGGGAGTTACTTTCAGGTTAGCAGTAAATATGAAAAATCAGCCAGATCTTGTACCCTCGGATTCGGTTGAAACATACAAAATTTTTACATGGCTTACTCTAGCTTTATTAGTATCTGGTGTCTTAGTAACCTATGTTTCGGTCTCACAAATGAGTCCATTAATTGGTGTAATATGCATGAGTATAAACGCTATATCGTTTGGAATTATTCTTGGATTTGTAATGCTTGATATGGATGAGAATGATGGTATGCGTGCTATCTACATTACTCTTTTAGTGACTTTAATCACAGCTATAATTGGGACATACGGCAATATTGATTTTGCTAATGCGAATTTTGGCCTGTTTTTATTTGTAGGCTTGTTGTGCTTATTGGGTTTTCAAACAGCAAGACTATTTATGGAATTCTCTAGAAAGGCTTCAAGATACTGGGCAATCTTTGGGGCATTTTTATTTAGTATGTATTTATTGTTTGATTTTAATCTTTTAATGCAATTATCAGAAAGGACTAATGATTGGAATACAGCTTTATTCATGGCCTATTCAATTTATTTAGATATCATTAATCTTATTTTGCAAATACTGGATGCTATGTCTAATTCTTAAAAATGAATATACGTAATCAAGGCCTCTTAATTTGTTTTTTTCTCTATTGCATAGCCTTTATTGCTGCTTTTTTCACAGCAGCATCTATTGATACAAACCATTTGTGGATAGTGGCATCATTTGCACATCTGACTGCAACTCTAGTAATTTTTCTTGGAAGCTTTATTTTTAAAAATTCTAGTTTATATGATCCATTTTGGTCTGTGGCACCTGCTCCCATGGCAATATATATTGCATTTTGGGCAGAGCCAAATTTAATAGATATAGAAAAAATATTACTCGTTCTAATTCCTATATTACTCTGGTCAATCAGGCTAACTTGGAACTGGGCAAAGAAATGGGAGGGCTTAGTTGAGGAAGATTTTCGTTATGTAAATCTTAAAAAGGGTTCAAAAATGAAAGTGGTTTTTGTAGATCTTTTTGGTATTCATATTTTTCCAACATTCCAAGTAAATCTTTCATTGCTCCCTATCTATTATATTCTTGCGATACCGACCCTTGAGGTAAATATTTTTTTATATTTAGCTAGTTGCTTTACGGTGTTGGCGGTAATTTTAGAAACTATTGCAGATAAACAAATGTTTAGTTTTGCAAAAAATCCTGCTAACAAAGGTAGCACCATGCAACAAGGTTTATGGAAATACTCAAGACATCCCAATTATTTAGGGGAAGTTTCTTTTTGGCTTGGTTTATATCTCATGGCTTTAAGTGTGGGAAGTTACCCTGTCTGGTTATTTGTATGCCCATTAAGTATGTATCTAATGTTTGCATTGGTAACTTGCAAGATGATGGATAATCGATCCTTGGAAAGAAGAGAAGATTATGCTGAGTATATGAAGAAAACGTCTCAGCTATTCTTATGGCCACCTAAAAATATTTAGATTCTTTTAAAATATCTATCGTAGTGAGCTTCGGAGAGCTCAAGAAATTCTTTATTGATTTGCTCTCTAATCTTTGGCAAAGCCTCACTAATGAGTGTTTTTATACCAAACTTTTCTAGATCCAGCTCTTGACTACCAGATGCGCGTAATAAATCAAAAATCCAGGTTAAAGGATCTATTGAATTATTGAATCTTATGGCATTTTCTTTAAGTTTTGCAGCAAGTAAATCTTTGTCAGAAACTAAAAAACGATTTTTTAGAACGATTATCTTAAATTCCTCTAAGCGAGCATTGACTAGCTCTTTTTCTTCAGAATTGAATTTATTCCAATCAATTACTTCATGCACAAAACGTTTACAACCTTTGCAAACGCTGTCTCCATATGTTGTAGAACATATCCCAAGACAAGGAGTTGTTGATCGAGTCATAGACATAATATTTTTGAAATAATACCTTATTTTTGACTGGATTAGTGGCTAGTATTTAATTAGAGGAGTAAAATAGCGTCGGAGACTCATATGCTTAAAGAATATAAATCACATGTAGCTGAAAGATCTGCACAGAATATACCGCCACTTCCTCTAGATGCTGAACAAACTGCTGAATTAGTTGATCTTTTAAAGCAAGACCATGTTGAAAATGAATTACTTCTAGAGCTTTTAAAAGAAAGAGTTCCTGCTGGTGTTGATCAATCTGCTTATGTTAAAGCTGGTTTTTTAGCTGACATCACTACTGGAAAAAGCTCCAGTCCTTATATTGATAAGTTGGATGCTGTAAGAGTTTTAGGCACTATGCTCGGTGGATATAACATTCAGCCACTTATTGCATGTCTATCAATTGATGAACTTGGTGATGAGGCAGCAAATGCTTTAAGTAAAACCTTGTTAATATTTGATGCGTTTAATGAAATATTTGAATTATCAAAAACTAATCCACATGCTAAAAAAGTTATAAATTCATGGGCAGAAGGTGAATGGTTTACAGAAAAATCAGAAATCCCTGAGCAAATTAAGCTTACTGTTTATAAGGTCACTGGTGAAATAAATACTGATGATCTTTCACCTGCTACTGATGCTTGGTCTAGACCTGATATACCTTTACATGCATTGGCTATGTTTAAAATGCCTCGTGAAGGTCTAGATAAGCCTCTTGAAACCATAGAAGAATTAAAAGCAAAAGGAAATCCATTAGCATTTGTAGGTGATGTTGTTGGTACAGGTTCATCAAGAAAATCTGCGACCAATTCGGTTCTATGGCATATGGGTGATGATATTCCCTCAATACCTAATAAAAAAGAAGGTGGTTATTGCTTTGGTGGAAAAATTGCACCTATTTTCTTTAATACTCTCGAGGATTCTGGAGCTTTTCCAATTGAATGTGATGTGTCACAACTAAGTATGGGGCAAGAAATTATTCTTGAACCCCTAAATGGTCAAATTACTGATGCTAATTCTGGTGAAGTCATTACATCTTTTCAATTAAAGACAGATGTATTGCTTGATGAAGTTAGAGCTAACGGACGCATTCCATTAATAATTGGTAGGCAATTAACTGATAAAACTAGAGAAGCGCTTGGTTTAGAACCTACTAATATATTTAGACGTCCAGATGATACAGATGATTCTAAAGCTGGATATACCTTGGCTCAAAAAATGGTTGGTAAAGCCTGTGGTATAGATGGTGTCAGGCCTGGAACTTATTGTGAACCAAGAATGACTACTGTAGGTTCGCAGGATACAACTGGTCCTATGACTAGAGATGAATTAAAAGAATTAGCATGTTTAGGTTTCTCAGCTGATCTGGTGATGCAGTCTTTTTGTCATACTGCTGCTTATCCAAAGCCAGTTGATATAGAAACGCAACACAATCTGCCTGATTTTATTATGAATAGAGGTGGCGTATCCCTTAAACCTGGTGATGGGATCATCCATTCATGGCTTAATAGAATGTTGTTACCTGATGGTGTAGGTACGGGTGGAGATAGTCATACACGTTTTCCCCTTGGAATTAGTTTTCCAGCCGGATCTGGATTGGTTGCTTTTGCAGCTACTCTTGGTGTTATGCCTTTAGATATGCCTGAATCTGTATTAGTAAGATTTAAAGGTGAAATGCAACCTGGAATTACACTTAGAGATTTAGTTAACGCAATTCCTTATGCCGCTATTCAAAAGGGATTATTAACAGTTGCAAAAGAAGGAAAGAAAAATATATTCTCTGGTAAGTGTCTTGAAATTGAAGGGTTACCTGACATGAAAGTTGAGCAAGCTTTTGAGTTATCGGATGCCTCTGCTGAAAGGTCTGCTTCAGGCTGCACGGTGAGATTAAACAAAGAGCCTATCATTGAATATCTAAATTCAAATATTGTTATGCTTAGATGGATGATTGCAAGCGGTTATGGTGATCCTAAGACTTTGGAAAGAAGAGCGCAGGCTATGGAAGAATGGATTAAAAACCCCGAATTGCTTGAACCTGATGCCGATGCTGAATATGCAGAAATAATTGAAATTGATTTAGATGAAATAAAAGAGCCATTATTAGCCTGCCCTAATGATCCTGACGATATAAAGCCTTTGTCAGAGGTGTGTGACACAAAAATTGAAGAAGTTTTTATTGGTTCATGTATGACTAATATCGGACATTTTAGAGCAGCTGGCCATCTGTTAAAAAAATATAATGGGACTAAGGCTCGTCTGTGGGTTGTGCCACCAACGAAAATGGATGAAAAGCAATTAATGGAGGAAGGTATTTATAATGTTTTTGGAACCTCGGGTGCTAGAACTGAAATTCCTGGATGTTCATTATGTATGGGAAATCAAGCTCGAGTTTTAGCTAATTCAACCGTTGTGTCAACATCAACTAGAAACTTTCCTAATAGACTAGGTGACGGTGCAAATGTATTTCTCGCTTCCGCAGAGCTCTCAGCAATCGCAGCTATATTGGGCAAATTGCCAACTCCTGAGGAGTATCAGCAATATATGGAAGAAATAAATCCTGTTGCTGATGACTTGTATAAATATCTTAATTTTAATGAGATAGATACTTATGTAAGTAGCGCAGAATCTGCTGATATTCCTGCCATTAATATTGTGAATCCTGCATAGTTTATGAAGCGAGCTTTTCTTGTATCATTTATTATTGCCAGTTTTCTCGGTATATGGATTTTAAATACCAACCCAATAGAAGATAGTGGTCTTAAGCAAACCCTAGTTCATGATGGTATCGAAAGAAAATATATAGTCTACAAACCTGAGAATTTACCTTTAAATGCTCCACTTGTTGTTGTTGCTCATGGCTATACATCTAATGCAGAAAATATTATGTCCTACTCAGGCATGAATAAAATTGCTGATAAAGAAAAATTTCTTGTAGTTTACCCTCAAGGAACAGAAGATCTAAGAGGTAATAACTTTTTTAATGTAGGTTACAGCTTTCATGCAACATCAAAAGTAGACGATGTAGGTTTTATTAAAACTATAGTAGGTAAGCTTGTTAATGAATATGCACTTGATCCTGAAAAAGTTTTTGCAACTGGTATGTCTAATGGTGGCGACCTAAGTTATTTTTTAGCTTGTCATGCATCAGATGTCTTCAAGGCTGTAGCTCCTATTGCAGGAACTATGATGCTTTCAACCATTGAAAATTGTGCTCCTAAAAAAGCAATTCCAATATTTGAAGTTCACGGAACTGCAGATGATATTACATTATTTGCAGGAGACATGGCTGATAAGGATGGCTGGGGGCCTTACCTTGATAATGAGAGTGTTATCAAATTTTGGGTTGAGCAAAATAATCTAGAATTATATGAAGCTTTTGAATTTGTTGATGTTAATACAAATGATAACAGCACCATTACATTTCATAAATATTGGTCTAATGAATCTAAGAATGAGGTTTGGTTTTATGTAATTGATAATGGTGAGCATGACTGGCCACTTCTTAAATCACCATTTACATTTTGGGAAAGCCCGCTTGGTTGGTGGTATTTTAGTTCAAGTAATATGGATATAGATACTGGTACAGAAGTATGGAATTTCTTTAAACAATACTCTAATTAGCTTCTATTCTTACAACCTTAGAATCGTCATCTCTAGTATTTTCAAGATTTTCTAGATAGCCTTCATTTAATGGCGTTATGTACTCGCCTGTAAATACAGAACATTCAAATTCTTTTATAGCAGGGTTGCCCTCTTCAACTGAAGTTATAAGGTCATCAAGATCTTGATAGATAAGCCAATCTGCTCCAATCTCAGCACACACCTCTTCATCAGTTTTTTGAGATGCAATAAGCTCTTTAGTTGCAGGCATATCAATACCATATAAATTTTGATACTTCACAGCAGGTGCAGCTGAAGCAAAATAAACTTTTTTGGCTCCTGCCTCTTTAGCCATTTCAATAATCTTTCTACTTGTAGTGCCTCTGACAATAGAGTCATCAACCAATAAAACATTTTTATCTTTAAACTCAAGATCAAGAATGTTTAACTTGCGCCTTACTGATTTTTTTCTTTCTTCTTGGTGCGGCATAATAAAAGTTCTTCCAATATACCGATTTTTTACAAAACCCTCTCTATAGGGAATCTTTAATTCATCAGCCAGCTGGAGCGCAGCTGTTGTAGAGCTATCTGGTATTGGGATTACAACATCGATATCATGATCTGGCCTTATTTTTGTTATTTTATGCGCAAGCTTTTTACCCATTCTCATTCTAGATTTGTAAACTGAAATCTGATCTATTGTTGAGTCTGGTCTTGCAAAATATACATACTCAAAGATGCAAGGTCTTTCTTGGTAAACTTCAGCACATTGTTGTGAATGTAATTTACCTTTATTATCGATAAAAATAGCTTCGCCTGGTTCAACATCTCTAAGCGTCTCAAAACCAAGTGATGTAAAAGCAGCATTTTCTGAGGCTATCATATATTCGTCTCTAGTTTTGCCTTTTCTAATACCAATAATTAAAGGACGAATTCCATTTGCATCTCTAAATGCAACTAAACCAAAGCCAGTGATAAGACCAATAACAGCATAAGCTCCATCACAGCGTCTGTGGGTTTTCTTTACAGCTTTAAAAATATGCCTTGCTTCCGGATAGATTTCTCTTTGTTTTCCCAATTCATGTGCAAATATATTTAGTAGCACTTCAGAATCTGAATCAGTATTTAGATGACGCATTTCTGCATGAAATAATTCATTAGCCAGTGACTCTGAATTTGTGAGG
>Ga0209503_10001251_pt1 | contig 13353 bp, 11 predicted proteins | sample SouAtlMetagenome_2_FD_187448 | JGI IMG/M metagenome (GOLD analysis project Ga0209503, IMG submission 187448) | Marine eukaryotic phytoplankton communities from Atlantic Ocean - South Atlantic ANT15 Metagenome (SPAdes) (version 2) | ecosystem: Environmental > Aquatic > Marine > Oceanic | place... | reverse complement strand
ACTGAAGGGCCCCGTAGGTAAGTGGTGTAGCCAGTGGCGTGCCACACCCACAGAGAGAGAGACAGAGACGCGTAAAGTAGATAGATAGAGCGATGGTGTTATATATATTTATAAGTTACCGAGATACAGATCGTTTTGCACTTTGCACACACACACTCACACACACACAGTATAAAAGTCCGTCTGCGGTCTGGGCAGGGCTCTCTGCTGGCCTCTGCCCATGCTTGGGCGTTAGGGCGCCATGTGCCTCTCCGTCTCGCTCGCGCGCGCGCGGCTCGTCGCGTTCGTTCGCGAGCGCGCACGCCGCGACCGCCCGCCCGTCACCGGGTGACATGAGCGGTGTGAGGGTGTCGGGGGGGCGGGTTATGGAGTGTGTGTGCGCACGTGCGTCTCGAGACCTCTCATGGGTTAGTACTTTTTAAGTGGTTGCTCTCTCGCGTAAGTGCTCAGAGACGCTCTCCCACGGTACTCCAAAGCCCGGGCGCCGGGCCGGCACATGAATCGAACCCAGGGAGATCAGAGATCCGAAGAGAGCCCTGTGTGTGTGCTCTCATGAAAGCGTGTCCAGGAGGCGAGGGTCGTGCTCCCTCGCCTTGAACTTTTGCAGCTGGTCGACGATGACGAACTGGAGGGCATCGCCGAGGACGGGCATGCAGTAGAGCGAGAGGAGCGTGCGCACGGCGCAGCTCAGCCCCGAGACGTACCACGCGCGGGCCACGAGGTCGACGGGGCTCGTCCACTCGGGCAGGGCGTGCAGGCTGAGCAGGATGGCCAGGATGGACACGACGCGCGCGGGTATGCCGATGAGCAGCACGGCCTGCACCATCTGCGCCCCGTACCAGTTCCACCGGAACTCGCCGGGGAGGGGGCCGTACATGCCAAACTTTGTGTACGGCTCGAGCCACGCCGCGTGGCTGCGCTCGTACCAGCGCGTGAACCCGCTCTCCGTCCACTTGCGGAAGCTGCCGGTCAAGTACGTCGTTAGTATCACCTCGAACGGATCTGCCACCGCGCAGCCGCGCATACCTCGTCAGATGCACACCTATCTCTCTCGGCGGCTAAGCTTGGTTGCGGCGCACATTCCGCAGCGTACCAGGCGAGCGAATCGTATTTCTGGTGGGCGAGCAGGACGCCGAGCACGACCATCATCGCGCCTCCAAACGCCTGCTGCCCCGCCTGCTTCGAGGCATCTGCAACGAGCGTCGTCAGGCTTCTCTTCTCCACGCCTCTTCGGATCTGGATCCAGGTGTAGAGCACGAAGAGGAGCACCGCCGCCATAATTATAGCCTGGCGGGCTGCGAAACTGGCCACGAGGGTGCACTTGATGGGCTCGCCCATGCCGCCCGGCCTGCGGCTGCCCAGCGAGAGTGGGCGTGGCCTCGAGTGGGCGCCAGGAGCGCGCGCGTGATTGTGGGAGGTAAGCGGCGAACTTGGCGAAACTCAACTTGTTATGGCAATCAGGAATAAGCGCATCTGACCCGGCTTCGCCTATCGTTGCTGATGATCCGCGCTGCGCCGCCGGCAAGCATGTGCACGCTGGCGGAGGCCTCGGAGGCGGTGGGCATCTTGATCCTCTGCAAGTCCGTGCGCAACGTCTCGCGGTCTCCGTCGACCGCGACCATCGATCGGCAGCGGTGCGCCGGCACATGCGCCACGAAGTGCGGGTGCACGCGCAGGTGGACGCGCACCTCGGGCTGCACCGCCGCATGGGCCGAGTCGGTGTGCGCGAGCCTCTGCGCGCCCGTGGGCGCTTTGGTCGTGACGAGCACGGGCAGCGTGCGGGCGGGTGGCGCGCGGCGCGGCGGGTACATGCGCGTGGAGGCGGGAGCCAGCGTGGGCGGCGCGCCCCAGTTGGGCACGGCGGGCTCGGCCTCGGGCAGCTGGTCGTCCCCGGGCCAGCCGTCGTCCAGAGGCAGGTCCATGCGCGGCAGGTCGCGCCCCGCGGCGTACTGCGGCGTGCTCACCCGCAGCCGCTCCAGGTGCGCGCGCACGGCCGCCCGCTTGCGCTCCTGCCGGGCCGCGAGCTCGCTCGCCGCCTCGACCACGCGGTGGCGCAGCATGCTCGCGCGGTCCGCCGCCTGCTCGCGCGTCAGCCCGGCCGCCCGCTGCCAGCTCGCCCTCGCCCAGCCCGGCCCCCTCGGGATCTCGCCCAGCCCGGCTCCACCCGCGCCCTCCGCGTCGCGCGGCGCGCCGCTCGGAATCGCAGGGGCGCTCTGCGACTGGGCCAGCGCCGCGGCCGGCCGCCGCCAGGTCGCGGTCGCGACGTGGGCCCGGGCCTCGGCGGTCGTGGGCCTCTCCCTTGCCATCGGCCACGGCGCGCGCATCCCCACGGGAGGCAGCTTAAACTGCGCCCTCATCCGGCCGTCACTCAGCTCCCGTGCGAAGCTCCCGAGCTCGCGCGCAAGAGCGGGGTCTTCGCTCTCGCTGACTGCCTTGGCTAGCGCCGCCTGCACCGGCGTCATCGGTCCACTTGCATGGGCGCGGCCGCGGCTGCCGCTGCTGTCGCGCGACAGGAGTGTCTGTCCGCTACGGCTAGGTATAGTGCGACTGCTCTTGCGCTTCCGCCGCCGGGGACTCTCTTGCATGGCATCGAGCAGCTGCTCGGTGCTCAGCTCAACGATCTCGAGGGCATCGAGCACCTCAAAGCCCTGATGGGGCGCCACACGGTCCAGACCGCGGCTCGTGCCGGAACCGCGGCTCGTGCCGGAACCGCGGCTGGAGCCTCGCCTCGCCTCGCTCCGCAAGCTCGGCTTCGCCTTCTTCATCCTCCGCTTGGGAGCGGCGCCGCCCCGCGGCTCCGCGGCCATTAATCGTTACACTTCTCACGCGCCCTCTTGGCGCAGGGGCAACGCTTGGGAGGCACTTCCAGCGGACGACACGCCTACACAACGCTTGGGACGAGTAGAAAGAGAAGGAGTCGCCAGTGCTGGCGCCCGCAGCAGCACCCCGTGGGCGTTCGACCAAAAAGAGGAGTCCCGCCGCTTCCGCCCCTTCCGCGGTCGGCGCGCGGCGCGCCTGCGCGCTGCCGCGGCTGCTGCGCGCTGCCGCGGCTCGGTGCCGGCTCAGGCCGCATGGTGCTTCAGAGGCTGGCGACGCTCGCTTCGCGCCTGCTCTCGCTGATCATCCTCCCGGCTCAGCTGCCTGACGACGTGATCGACACACTCGAAGAGCTGGTGCGGGCGCCACTCAGCACCCTGCGCACGTGGTCGCCTCGCGTTGCGTGGAGGCTGCTGCGGCAGCTGGTCCGGATGGAGAAGCTCACGCTACCCAGCGAGAACCAGACGCGGCGCCTGGCCGACTCGCGGCAGAGCTTTCTGTCGCGCGGCTGGGCGCACGCTCCAGTTCGCACCGCGGACGGCTTCCTGCTTGACGCAGTGATCAAGGAGCCGCCTGCCGCCAAAGGCAGGAGCGGCGCCGACGCTGCGCCGCGCTTCGTGATCTTCGTGGGGGGCAACTGCCAGAAGTACGAGGACTGGCTCGGCTACTACGAGGTCTACGCCCGGGATGTGGGCTGCGGCTTCCTCGCCTTCAACTTCCGCGGCGTGGGCGAGAGCGAGGGCGCGGTCACCGCCGCGGCGGACCTGGTGGCGGACGTCGCCGCGTGCGTCGAGGTGCTGCTGGGGCGCGGCGTGCAGCCGCAGCACCTGCTGCTGCACGGCTTCTCGCTCGGCGGCGCGGTCGCCGCGCTGCTCCTCGCCTCGCAGCCCCAGCGCGGCATCTGCTACGTGAGCGACCGCAGCTTCCGCTCGCTCTCGCGCACCGCGTACGGCATCGTGCGCGGCCCGCCGCTGCCGGGCAGCGGGCGCGCCACGGACGGCCTCTCGCCCCTGGGCGCCGCCGCCGCCGCCACGCGCGGCGCGCGCCTCGGCCGCGCGCTCGCCGCGTGGGGCCGCGCCGTCGCCGGCTGGATCGCGGTGAGCACGCTGCGCGCGTGCGCGTGGGACATGTGCGCCGAGGAGGCGTGGCCGGCCATCACGAGCCGCAAGGTGCTGCTCTACCACCCCAAGGACAACGTGATCCACTACACCGCCGCGTCCATGTACCAGGCCCTGCTCGGCTCGGGCCACGTCATCCCCACGTGCCTGGGCGCCGCGACCGACCCTAGCCTGCAGGTCATCCAGGTGCAGCGCATGGGGCACAAAGGCTGGGCAGCGCACGACTTCCCCCTCTGCGTCGACTCGACGGTGTGGAAGGAGCTCGTGCGCTGCGTGCGCGCCGCACTGCAGATGACACCGTCGCGATGACAGTTGTGACACGCGCATCTTTTCGGACCTTCTAGATGTTGAGTATTTATTCTCTCTCTCTGCTTTTACGCCATTACGGTTTTATTACTAGCTAGGGTGGCACCCCCCACTGTGTCAACACGCTAAGAATACTGCGTTAGGCACACATATATGTGTGTGAGTGCGCGTCCGCTAGTTAACACCGATATATCATGTCCGCTAATTAACACCCTCGTGGAAAACCCGGTGTATTCTATAGTGAACGTTATCACAAACTGTACGGCGACACAGTTTTACTGAACTCATTAAAGTAATATAATGATCACCTGCGTGCGTGTGTGGCGCGCTACACGCTCAGCCCCCCCCGTGCTCGCCGTACGTTAAGGGAGCCTGGTGCAGGCGCTAGACGGAGGCATTCAGCTTGAACTGATCGCACGCCGAGCGCGACGGGAGGCGACGACGCGTGACGACGGGCGACGGCGGCTGGCTCCTCGGCAGGGCTCGGCGGGTGACGACGGGCGACGGGTGGCGGATCGGCGGGCATGACGAGGGGGGGCGGCGGCTGGGGGCGGGCGACGGCTCCTGGCTCTTCGGCACGAGGCCGAGGTCCTCGTAGAGCAGGGTGGTCAGCCGGCGCATGCGCTCGTGGTGCGGCCGCGGCCCGGGGCGCGCGTTGCACACGATGACCACCGACAGCCCGTGCAGCGGGTCGACCAAGCCGAGCGACGACTGCGACCCCCCGTGGCCGAAGGTGCCCGCCGAGGCGTGCTCGCCATAGAGCGCGGAGCCGACCGCGAGGCCGAGGCTCCAGTCGCACCGGATGCCCTGCACCTCGTCGTGCATCCCGACGCGGTGGCGCGTGCTGAGGCGCCGGACCGTCGAGGGCTGCAGCAGGCGCGTCGTGCCGTCGGGGGCGACGCCGTGCGCGGCGAGCATCTGGAAGAGGCGCAGCCACTGCTCGGCAGGGCCGCGCCCGTTGGCGCCCGGCACGCACGCCATCACCTCGTTGGGGCTCGTGCCGTGCGAGCGCCTGCCCACGAGCTGGCCGCCCTTGGCGAGCGTGCGCAGCTCGGCGATGCGCCCCGCGCTCGCGTACGCGCGGTACTCGGCGGCGGGCATGCCCACGTAGCAGTCGCGCATGCCCAGGGGCAGGAAGATCTCCTCGCGCGCGTACCGCGCGAAGTCGCGCCCGTCGACGCGCCGCACGAGCTCGCCCAGGAGGAACCACGCCGAGTACGGGTGGTAGCCCGCGCGCTTGCCCGGCTCCCAGCCCGCCTCGAGGCTCGCGTCGCAGATGGCGTCGAGCACCAGGGTCCACTCGTGCAGCCGCGCCCACATGGCCATGTCCGCGTACGGGATGCCCGCCGTGTGCGTGAGCAGGTGCTCGACCAGGACGCCCTCCTTGCCGTTGCGGCCGAACTCGGGGATGTACTTGGCCACCGGCTCCGACGGGCTGAGCAGGTTGCGCTCCCACAGCTGCCCGATGGCCACGACCGCCACCGGCTTGGTGGTCGACATCCAGTTGCACAGGATGTCGCGGCGGAAGGGCTCGCCCTCCCGCACGTGGCCCACCCACGTGTGCAGGGGCGGCTCCCCGGGCAAGCTGCACGAGAGCTGCGCGCCCGTGCACAAGCCGCTCTCGATGCCCCGGCGCAGCTCCGCCATCACTCGGGGCAAGCGCCGCTCCGCTGTGGCGAGCAACGCCGCGTCCTCCTCCTCGTCCGCGGCAGTGCGGCAGCCAACCGGGCGTGACTTTGCCAGCGAGGGGGGCAGCGGTGGTCCGACCGCCCCGTCTCTGCTCTCCCAGCCTACGCAGTCTTGGCTATCGTCGCGACGGATGGCTGGCACGCTCTTGCTCAGCTCGTCGTCGGAGGTCTGCTGCTGCTGGCCCTGAAAGAACGCACGAGGCGTCAGCCGCGCGGATGAATACGTGGCCGATTGGCTCACCGAACAAGATAATCTGGCTGGCAGGCTGCACGTTGCAGGGCTCCCATCGAGCTCGTCGGCCGACATTGAGCGGCGATACTGATGTTGCGCTTCACGAAGAGGAAACTGGTCGTGCTTCTCGACAGGCTTTGGAGGAGGTGGCCGGTGGCCGGTCGGGGTGGACTCGCTCGAAGACGATTCCATTGAAGAAGTGGACGTGGGCGGCGACGGCTTATCGAGCTTTGCCAAGACATCATCCCAAGACCTCGACGTAGGACAAGCCGACGGCTGCTTCTGCAAGATCTCGTCCAATGGCAAGCTCTCCTGGTTGAGGACCCAGGAAAGCCTACGACTGTTGTCCCAGCTTTCCATCGCAGCTCGAAAGACTCGCGCTCCTCACAGCTCCCCCGTCGACTGCGTCGGTCCAATGTCCGACCCTGTCCGACCGAGCGAGCGCCCGCGCCACAACAACTCGGCAACTTCGGTGATGCGGGTGACCGAGGTCTCGCGGGGTTGAATCCGATAGTGAGCTGCGTCCGTCCACTGAGGAACTCAAAGCTTGTGAAGCGGCACTCTTTGTCCCTTGCAGGGAGGGAGCAGCGAGCGAGCGGCTTTCGAGAGCAGCACGAGACCAACCACGACACAGACAGACGGCAAAGTGCACAGGTGCACTCGGTGGAACCGTGCCAGTCGGTAACATAAGAAAGCGTAAAGTACAGAGGTATATGTACAACGGTCGTATGTCCCCAGCTACCTCCCTCACCCGATGCCAAAGGGGGGATAAATCGCGGCTTCGGAATCTGTAACGGCGGATCCACGCGACGCTTTCGGCCGCCCGTGTGAGGCAGGCAGCCGTCGGCGCCCACCCGCAGCTCGCCGTCTCCGTTTGCGTGGATGGCGGATGTAAGCAAACTCACGTCGAAGCTCTCTTCTTCGAAGCTATCGCTTCGCAGCGCCGGCAAGCTCGCCCAGCTCAGCAACCAGCTCGCTCATGACATCGAGGCTGTGCACTGCACGGCGCAAGGGCAAGGCCTGACCGGCTACATTGCGCAGCAGATCCCGACCAGCTTTACCATCCAAGCGGCGGGCAAGGGAGGCGTTCCGGCCACCAAGGGTGGCCAAGACTTTCGGATCACCGTGCGAGGCCTCAACCGTGTGGACCCAGAACTGATCGACAAGGGCAATGGCACGTACCTCGTCAAGCTGACCTACCCGATGAGCGGCAAGTACGAGGTGAAGATCTCGCTTGAGCGCGCGCAGATCCACGGCTCGCCCTTCGAGGTGACCGTGCAAGCCGCGGGTCGACCCGCCGTGCCGCCGCAGCCCTACTTTGGGGCCGGCGACGTGCTGGAGTGGGCCGAGCCGGAGCACACGGGCGGCCTGCCGCTCTCTTCGTACTCGGTCTGGCGGCTGCCGCAGACGCGCGGGAGGACGGGCAGCCGAGACGGCGCCAGGGAGTGGGAGCTGGTGGCCACGATCACCCAGTTGATCGACGGCGCGACGCGACGGTACGAGCTGCCGCGGCTCGAGGCGGGCGAGCGGCGGAGCGTGCACTGCGGCTGCTACGCGATCTCGTGCACGAATAGCAAGGGCGAGAGCGAGCGCGGCATGCCGGGCCCGCCGTTTGAGGACGATCCCGTCGACGAGCCGCCGCCCAAGGAGAAGCCACCTCCGCCGCCACCCGCCGCGCCCATGCTCGAGGAGCCGCCGCCGCGCGTGCCCGGGTTCAACCCGGCCGACGGCCTCTTGCTGCTCAAGCGGTGGGACAAGGAGCAGGACCAGGAGCAGGATTGCCGCTTCTGGTTCCTGCTCGGCGGCTACCGCTCGCGCGCCGCCGCGGAGGTGGCTCTCGACGAGGGCGACGGCAGCCTCATGCACCGATGCGCTCTGCGCAGGCTGCAGAGGGCGGCAGCGGGCTTCGTCGGCGGCAAGATGGTGCGCCGCCGTGCCGTCTCCCCCTCCGCCTCAGTCCACCTCCGCCTCCCTCCCCCGTCCCCCTCCCCCCTCCCCACCTAAGCCCTACTCGCACTTTGCCCTCGGCCCCGACCTCCCCTGGCTACTCCTCGGCCTCCCGCCCTCCGCCAGAGCAAGACCGATCTCGAGATCGCCGTGGAGCACGCGGAGCACGTGGCCCGGCTGCAGCACGTGCTGCAGCAGGCCGCCGAGAAGGCCCGCAAGGCAGGCGGCAGGCCAGCTTGCATCACCGCCACCATCTTCATGGAGGTCGAGGTGCCGGAAAGTCCCGAGGCGCGCCCCGCCCCGCCGCCGCGCCTGGCAGCTGCCCCGGGGCCGCGCCTGCCCCCGCGCGCACGCGCACAGCTCCGCACTCGGTGCATAGGCCGCTGGAGTGCGAGGGGCTACGGTCACGTCGCCCCGTTCACTGGCAGGCGGCGGCGCTTCTGGAGAGGATACCGGCGATTAAGGGGGCGCTGCAGAAGCTTGTGGACGCGGACGAGGAGTCTTTCGCCGACATACCTCTCACCTCCGCCGTGATCGAGCGCACGGTGATAGGTGCGCTGCCGGAGTTGCCGCTCGAGGTCAAGGCGGCGGCCTTCGCCAAGGAGAACGCGGCCGCGGGAGAGGTGGGCTGACCGCGCCGTGTGACGTTGTGAGATGTCTTAGTTAGAGACCTCTAGACCTTAGACGATGTGTCTGACTCGTGTGTCGTGAGTCGTGTGGTCGTGTGTTTAAAATATATGCCGTATATATCGCGCGTGAGACACGCCGCGTGTGTTCGCGATTATCCCCCCTCTCCCGCCCCAGCCAGAGGGGCGAGTGTACACACAAAAAAATCAACAAATAACCACGAGTATCGTCGGATCGATAATAGGCCTACAGAGTACAGTAGGCTTTATTTTATATAGGCCTGCACGCTGCAGCGTGCAGGCTGCAGCGTGCAGCACTCCCTCTCTACTCGGCGAGCCTGCACCCTGCAGCCCTGCACCCGACCCGAGATTCACAACTCTGCCGGGTCCGAGGCGCTGCGAGCGGCGGCGAGTGTTCGCTGAATCTCCTCCATCTGCTCTCGCTGCTGCGCATCGCTGAGAGCCGGCAGCATAAAGGGCTCGTCGTCCAGGCGCGGCAGGATGTAGCGGGCGTCACCAGCTCCAGCGCTCGGGTCCACGGAGCCACCAGGGTCTGCGCCGCCAGGCATCAGCGCCGCAGCCACCGAGCCGTCTAGCTCCATGTAGCCCATGCTCATTGGGGGTCTACTTGCGGCGTCAGCCGCGAGCGCTGGCAGCGCCGCTGCTGTGAGCTGACTCGACCCGGCCCTGCCCTCCCAGTCGCCGTCCATTGCTGCTCGCAGGGCTGCGTCCAGTGCCGCAGCCTCGTCCAGTGGCCCATCGCATCCGGACAGGGTCCTGTCCGGGACCGGGTGATCTGTCATGTTTACCTGTTCCTGCGACTGTGCGGGGAGTTTGGCTGCCGCAGCTGCTGCTGCAGGTACAGCCGCAGGCGCTGCAGCATTCCCGCCGCTGGCACTGCTGGGCCCGTCCCAATCGTCGTCCATGGCCGCCCGGAGTGCAGCGTCAAGCTCGGCCACGCTCATGTTATCCATGATGCCGCCTCAGCGCGCGCGAGCCAGCTCGCCGTCGCCACGACAGCGCGCCCACATAAACAGCGGAGATAACAAGGAGCGGTGTGTTCGGCGCGTGAAACGAAGAGCCCGCGCGAAGGCCTCGACGAGTGCGGCGCATAGCGGGGTCGCTCGCCTTCCGCGCGTTTTCCCCTGCCGGGCAGCGCGACTAGGCGCTTGTGCATTTTTCGCCTATCGCTGGCTGCCCTGTGACCATGCTCCATGTCTGTGCACTCTCTCGTGTTCGTAGGCCGTCCCGTCCGTGTGTTTTATACCCCGCTTTGGGCGAAAACTCGTGTACGCGCGCACGGCGCTTCAAGGCATGACGGCGCGCTCCGCAGCTGGGACGGCTCGCTCCCAGCTGAACAGCTGGCGTCGCACTCAAGGCCAGGATGGGCTCGTCGCGAAGGAGGCGCACGACTTGTATTGCTGGGGCTTTGGCGGGCTTGGGCAGCTCGGGAACGAGGCGTTCCGCGACGAGGTCCAGCCGTACCTTGTGCTCAAGCTGCGCGGATACGGCGGCACGCTCTTGGTGAGCTGCGGTTTCGACCACACCTGCGTCGTGAGCGGCGACCTGCGCGCCCGCGGCTGGGGTCGAGCGCAGGAGGGCCAGCTGGGCGTTCCGCCCGAGGAGTGCGTCGAGAGCCCGGCCGGCGTGGCGGCGGCGCTCGAGCCCTCCCTGCCGCACTTCTGCCGCGGCGAGAAGCCGATGTCGGTGCAGGCGATCTCTGCGGGCGGCATGCACGCGGCGCTGCTCTCGCTGCCGCGCACGACGCACGACGAGCCACGCGTCTACACCATGGGCCGCAGCCTCGAGGGGCAGCTCGGCCGCGACACCGCTCCGGAGGCGGCGGCGGAGGCAGCAGCCACAGCACAGAGGCTAAGCCCGGGGTCGGCGGCGGTCGAGCAAGAGAGCTTCCGCGCCGCCCTCAAGCGGAGGGAGAAGCTGGAGAAGAGCGTGGCGCAATCGCACCTGCAGCTGCCCCCCAAGCGCCTGCCCGTCCTCGTCGCGTGCGGCGGGCTGCACTCCGCGCTGGTCACGGAGCACGGGCAGCTGTACACGTGGGGTCACTCGGGTCACGGGCAGACGGGGCAGAGCACGCGGGAGGTGATCGCGACGCCGCGGCGGCTGCCGTCGACTGCGTGGGAGGGCCGAGCTGCGAAGGAGGCGCGCCGCTATGCTCGTCCAACTTACCATGCGCGCTGAGCGGGAGGCGCCCCTGTGACTGACCGCACGTGCTGTGAAGGAGGCGCTACTATGCTTGCCATGCGTGCGGAGCACGAGGCGCCCAGCTCCGTGCACCCACAGTGCACCCAGCCAGCACCCAGCCAGCAGCCCCACGCACCCAGGCGCCTCGGCCTGTGATCGTCTCTGCGGCGGAGGAGGGCGGCAGGACCTTCAAGCTCAAGGGGCACCCCGGCACGCCGCTGCAGGTCTCGTGCCTGGCGTGCGGCTACTACCACACGGCGGCATGCACGGTCGAGGGCGAGCTCTTCTGCTGGGGGAAGAACAGCGACGGGCAGCTGGGTCTGGGCGACCTGCACGACCGGGGCTTCCCGCACCTGCTCAGCGGCTTCGGCGGCGAGCTGCTGCTGCAGGTGACCTGACGACCTGCCCCAATGGCATGCTACCGCCATCCTTAACGGGCGCACCCCTGCCGCCCGTGGCACGCGATGCGCCATGCGTGCCCCCCCCCCTGCTGCTGCAGGTGGCGTGCGGCGGCCGACACACGCTCGCGCTCACGCAGCGCGGCGTCCCGTGGAGCTTCGGTTGCAACGGCCACCGCCAGCTGGGTCGCAGCGACGGGCACGGCGAAGGTGCGCTCGAGCCGAGGCCGGTGAGCGCCCTCTCCGCGACGCGCGTCGTGCAGGTGGCGTGCGGCGGCGCGCACTCGGTGGCGCTCGCAGAGGACGGCAGCTGCCACGCGTGGGGCAAGAACCAGAACGGCCAGCTGGGGCTGGGCCACGCCGAGCTGGTCGAGGCGCCCACCCTCGTCGCCCTGCTCCCCCGCCGCGCCGCATGGGTCGCGTGCGGCGGCGCGCACACGGCGGTGCTCGTCCGATTACCGGAGTAGCGGAGTCTGCGGTTTACAGTAATGGGTTAGAAGAATCGCTTGCAGCACGAGGTGCCTCGTGCTTACTGCGTACCTCCTCTGCCTATCTATCGAGTATGTTCCGCTTTAATTCCACAGGAAAGTTCCGCCACGACGGCGCGTCGCGCCCGCCCGCCACTAGTCACTGTCCATGGATCCAGAGCGAGCGCCACCTCGCAAGCGCCGCATTGACGCGAGCTCCTCCATCTTCCGCCAAGTCCGAGGCGTTATTGACGATCGCAAGGCGTTCCACGACGACCCCGACGCTGCAAAGCACAAGCTGGCCCGCTGGCAGAGCGCGCAGCGAAAGGCCGCACCTGCGGCCGCCTCGTCCGCACCTGCGACCGCCTCGTCCGCACCTGTGGCCGCCTCGTCCGCACCTGTGGCCGCCTCGTCCGCACCTGCGGCCAACGCCTCGAGCTCGTGGCAAGACCTCGAGGGCCTCGGCCGGCCGCGCGTATCGGATGACCAGGTCGCCACCTTCGTCAGCGAAAAGTTTGGCCTCGAGGTCACCGCCATCTCGCGGCTGACGGGTGAGCGCGACCTCAACTTTCGGGCCACTGCCGGAGGCCGCTCGTATGTGGTCAAGGTGGCCAACGCGAGCGAGTCGAGGGCGCAGCTGGAGTGCGAGCACGCAGCGATGCTCCACGTGGCGGGCCACTTGGCGCGCCACGGCGGGGGGCCGCCGCTGGAGACGCCGACGCCGCTCGAGCTGTGCGGCGAGGAGGGCGAGGGCAAGGGCGGCACGATCGCGTGCATCGAGGCGGCGGGCGGCGCGCGCCACCTCGTGCGCGTGCTCTCCTACCTGGAGGGGCGCATGTGGTCGAGCTGCGCGGCCGCGGGGGCGCTGGCCGCCGACTTCGCTGCGTCGCTCGGCAGGACGGCCGCGCTGCTCGACGGCGCGATGCTCTCCTTCGCGCACCCCGCCGCGGCGCGCGAGCACGCGTGGGACCTCGCCGCGTGCCAAGCCACCGTGCGCGCCTACCTGCCAGAGGTGGGCACGGAGCTGCGCGGGCCCGAGGCGGAGGCGGCGCGCGCGCTCGTGCGCCACTTCGCGCAGCTCCACGAGAGAGAGGTGGCGCCCCTCCTCCGCAGTGGGGCATTGCCGCGCAGCGCCGTGCACCAGGACCTGAACGACAACAACGTCGTGTGCGGCGCGCAGGGCCGCGTGAGCGGGGTCATCGACTTCGGCGACATGAGCCTGACGGAGACGTGCAACAACCTCGCCGTCGCGCTCGCCTACGCATTCTTCGGTCGGCCCAAGCCGCTCGAGGTCCTCGCAGAGGCGGTGGCGCCACCTCATTCGCTGCTGTGCCTTACTTCCCGCACAGTAGTCACACGAGCCCTCACCTTCGGATGTAGCCGCGCGCCCACTACCTCAGGTGCGCGGCTACTCGGAGGTGCGTGCGATCTCGCCGGCCGAGCTGCGCGCGCTCTACCCTCTCGCGTGCATGCGCGTGTGCACCACCGTGGTCATGGCGGCGCACTCGGCCAAGCTCGACCCGGACAACGCCGAGTACCTCACCATCTCGCA
>Ga0209503_10001243_pt1 | contig 13424 bp, 11 predicted proteins | sample SouAtlMetagenome_2_FD_187448 | JGI IMG/M metagenome (GOLD analysis project Ga0209503, IMG submission 187448) | Marine eukaryotic phytoplankton communities from Atlantic Ocean - South Atlantic ANT15 Metagenome (SPAdes) (version 2) | ecosystem: Environmental > Aquatic > Marine > Oceanic | place... | reverse complement strand
AAAAATAATTATTAAATATAAATAATTTTAAAATTGAAGGTAATTTTATAAAATTTAATTTAAAAAAAAAAAAAAAAAATTTATTTCAATATGTAGTACATAAATATTTTTTAAATAAATTTAATATTAATCTTGATGAATACAGTAGCTTTATGAGTAATAAAGATACTATTGATACAGATGTATTTTGTTTTTTTCATTTTTTTATTTACACAGTTGATCATAATAATTGCGATGATAATTTTCGCAAAATAAAATTTCAAAAAATTAATAAAATTAATAATCAATTCTTTATTAACAAAAATAATATTTCTACTATTGTTGATATTTTTGGAAAATGTCAAAAATTATATCATAGAATGTTACTTTTTAAGAATTTAATAAAATGGAAATATTCTAAAAAATTTGATTATAATGAAGATTTAACATCAACACCATTAAATGAAATAAAAAAACATCATTTAATTGAAATAAATCAAAACAATACTATTTATACATTTAGAATAACTGATTTAATGAAAATTATTGAAACTTCACTCTATTTTTATAATTCTCAAGTTGTTTATTGTGAACCAAAAATACCATGTAATCCTTTTACAAATATTCCATTTAATTTATCTAATTTATACGCTATATATTTTAATTTAAAAGCATTGGAGTTTAAAATTCCATTATTATTTTATAATTATTTTCTATTAAACTTTGATTTATCAAAATTTAAAATTGAATGTCATATAATAATACGTGAAAAATGTATCACACATTATATTAATAACTTAACAAAAGCTGAATATATTAAAGGTATCCGTAAAATGATGTCAAAGAAAAATAAATTCTGTAAAGTAAAAACACAAATTAGCGATGATTTTCCTAATGATATTTTAATTCAAGCATTGGGTAAAATGTATACATTATATATAAGTACAATTTACACAGAAAATAGTCATAAATATTACATTAATAAAACTAAATATTGTAAATATATGAGAGCTTTTTATCATTATAATTTTAGATTTGGTAGAAGATATATAAAGGTAAAAAAAACGAATACTTATGACACTAAATATATTGAGTATGATAAAATTGAAAAATATATCGAAAATGTTATGTCAAAAGATGTATATGAAGAAAATTTTTTTAATGAATTTAATCAAGTGGAGAGAAACATTTTACAGATTCCATTTCCATTACTAGACGAAATGAATAATATTATTGCAAGTAATTCAAATTATGAATATGTTCCACGTACACCATCTGATACACCTCCACAAAGCACAAGTAGAGCAACATCACCTACTAATATTGATTTATCAAATGAAGTAATAGAAGAATACAATGAAGATATTACAGTTACTTATAATATTTTAAATGATAATAATGAGAGTGATAGTGATAGTGATAGTGATAGTAATAGTGATAATAATACAATTAATACAATAATAAATCAAAACATTAATAATAACTATTATGACAGTGATGATGAAAATGTTGACAGTGATGATGAAAATGTTGACAGTGATGATGAAGTATGAATTAACAAAAATTAAATAAATATGTATTATTATTTATTTAATTTACCTTTCTTTTAACTTTAATAGTTTTTTCTATGTTTATATTTTTAATTGTATTTTTTTTTGGACGTCCTCTTTTTTTTACAGTAATAGTAAAATTAGCATCATTATTAAATGTAACACATTGTGGTGGATCAAGAGTTACATCACATCTAGTACCTTTTTCACACCTTTTACCACATGGCAATACTCTTTTTATTTTATTCTTTTTTTTATCAATTATAACTTTATCATTATTAGAATTTATATCATTATTTATTTCGACGTTATTGTTAATATTATTTAAAATAATTCCATTCGTATAATCTAATATATATTTTTCATTTGGAATAAATGTTTCTTTTGTACTATTTATTACATCATTATTATTATTATTATTATTTGGTAAATTATCATCCAATAACAATGTTTGTGGTAATATAATCTCATTTTCTTTTTTATTTGTTTCATCATTTAAATTGGAAAATAAAATGTAATTACTATCAATAAAGTAATATTTTTGCATTATATCATGGCGTATTATTTCATCACTTACTTTATATATATATTCATCACTGATCAATGAATCATTTAGTTCGTTTGAATAACTTTCTAATATCTTTTTTAACTGATTAAATATTTTTTTTATTTTATTTTCATAATCATCTTCTTCTCTTAAAATTGTTAAAAAAATATTTTTTGTTAATCTTAACTCAGTTTTATTAATAACATTTCTCACTAAAATTTTAAATTTTTCATAATTTTTTTCATTTTCTAGAATAATATCTAATTTTTTGTTTTCTTTCTTATTTATTTTATTTTTTAAAGATATTTTTGAATCTAAATTTATAAAATTTTCAGGAAAATTTTTGTCATTAAAATATATTCCATAATTAATCGTTTTTTCATCTAGTTCATCTAATACTTCATTCTCATCTATTATTGGATTAATTGGTATAAATAATTTATTATATGTTTCAAATCCTAATACTTTATTTTTAGATATTACCTTCTTTTTTGGTAATAAATTATATTTTTTGTCAGTTTTATCGTAAATATATTTTAGTATATTCTTTGTTTCATGATAATCCAAAAATAAGTTTTCATCATTGATAAATGTTAAAGGTATATCTTTGAGTATACCTGACTGTTTACAAGGTACAAATTTTATTATTTTATTTACTTCGTTATCATCATTATTATTATTAACATATTCAACTTGAAATCCAATAATTTTTCCATTAAAATATACTATTTGTTTTGTTATTTTAAAATTATTATTTTCTAATATTTTTTTCAATTCATTTGCATTTGTTTTACTTTCTTTTAATAATTGTGGAGGTTCAATTGAAAATAATCCACAATATTTATTATTATTATATAAATGACTTATTTTTTTTATAAAAGATCCAATAATACCATTTGTAGAATGTGCTAAAAATAATTCAATATTATTTCCCTTATGTATGACACGTCTTATTAATAATTCATAATAACTTTTATATTTTAAAACAACTATTGATTTTTTTTTATTATCAAATTTATCATTACTATAATAATTTGTTGGACATATTATACGTGCGTCTGATTCTAATTCCATATTATCTATTTCAATTACAATTAAATTATAACCATCACTAAAGATATTTTTATTTGGTGTAACAAATAAATCCCATAAATATGTATGATCTATTTTTATATTATCATTTTTTATATATAATTTAAAATTTTCATATGATTTTATTATTTCATCTAAATACACTGACTTCTCTTTATTGTTTTTAAATAATTTATAAAATTTTGTATTTATAACATCAGCTGAATATTCTTTTTCTGTTTTAAGATTTAATTTATTATTTTTAAATAATAACGGTAAATTACCATTATGTAAAGATACAAATAAATCTAAATCTATTATATTTTTTAGTAAATTTTGTTTAAAAACTTTATTTGTTGGTATATCTTTTTTCAATAATGTTTTATCTTTTATTGCATCATATAAATATTTTGCTGATGATAAACACGATATAAATGATTGTTTATGATTTTCTTCTACACCTAATCTAAATAACTCTTTTGTTTCTTTTTCTGTTAAATTTAATAGTAATTTCACATTTAATGGTATTTCACCCATTTTTTTTACATCTAATGGAAATTTATTATATTGTTGGATATATGCTTCTTCTTTAAAAAATTTTAATATACTATCTTTGTTATCTATTATTTCATTATTATTTTCTCTTGCGTTTTTATTTTCATTACTATTACTATTTACATTAGTGTTTTGTCTACATTTTTTATCAATTTTATCTTCTTCATATTTTGGAATATTATTTTTGGTAGTTTTAAAACAACATGGAGCACATACTGTTTTATTAGCTTTTGCATACCAATTACCAGGATTACCTTTTATTATTTTACCATATTTGTCGTCAATAGTTTTACATTTATCACTTATTATTTTACCATCTACTTCTTTGATATCTTTCTTATTCAATGATATATTTTCATCAACACACCAATATTCTGGACAAATATAATAAAATTGATGTTCTTCATCACTTCCATATTTGTAAGGAGCTATATACGATTCAGGTGATATTTCATCTATTCTTTTCTTCTCTTCTTCGTTTATTATTATTGGTTGTCTAAAAGAAGACTTTTGGCACTTTGTACTCCACTTATTATTAGGATGTACCTTATTATTATTTTTTAAAATTTGTGGATCTCTTTCTTCTATTCTCATTTGTCTATACCCTCTATCTTCTCTTATTTTTCTTCCACCAAAAGAAATATTATTATCTTCTTCCATTTCATTATTTAAATTTAATCCAAATAAATCTTTTTTTTTATTATTTTCTTTACTATTTAATTCACTTACTGGTTCTACAATTTCATTTTCTATATTTAATTTATTTAATTCATTATTTAATTCATTATTTAATCCATTATTATTATCATTATTTATTTCATTTTTTTTATATTCAATTTGATTTGCTACTTCTTCTTTATCTATTAATTCTATTTCGTCAAATTTTTTTTCATTAAAACTCAATATACCTGTTATATCCAATAAGTTATCGATATATTCAAGTATATAATAAGCTAAATGAATATTATTAATATTTTTTAATGTAATATTAAATTGTTTTGGTTTTGAAGTTATTCTTTCTATTTTTATTTCACAATTTTTATTAATTATATTTGTTTGATATCCTTTATACAATAATGTCATTGTATTACTGTCAACCTCTATTATTTCAAATAATGGTAATATTTTTTTTCTTATTAATATTATATTTTTAAATAAATTCTTTGAATCTTCAATATTTTTTGAATATGAAAAAATATTATTATTATGTTCTATATTTGATTGATCGATCTTATTAATTAATGAAAAATAATTATTTTCTTGTCTATATGCAATATTTATATAATTAATTAAATTATTGTAAACTTCTTTCAATATTTTATCTACTTCATCAAAACTTAATTTAAATTTATTATATTTTTTATTTTCAATAACTAATGAGTTTTGGAATGATATATTACAAATTCCATCTTCCATTATTTCTACGATTATTGGTATTATTTTTTTTTTATATTTATGTTCTATTAAACAAGAAACCGAACTATGTTTAGATTTTGATAACTCATTTGTAATTTTTAATATAAATGTTCTTGGTAAATAAGATATTTGTTGTTTTAATTTATTTGAATATTTATGTGAATATAATCTAAATATTTTTTCTTCACTTTTACCCGGTGAATATTTAACTATTGGTGTTTTTTCATTTAAATCAATAACATGAAATAAAGTATTCAATACAATAAACATATTTTTATTGGGTTTTATTGTTAAATTTAAATTTTCTATCAAAGTTTTACCATTAAAGCTATTCTTTTTATTTAATATATTTTTTAATTTATTTATATTATTATACTTTTCATTGTTTACATTAATATTTTTTGATTTTCGTTCTCTATATTGATCAAATGTTTTTATATTTTTTTGTGATAGAAATGGATAATACAAATTTATCAAATGTAAAATATTATCTTCATTTTTTTTTAAAATATCAATAGCAAATATCACATATATATTTATTATTTCATCATTTTGTATGATATCACATAACTGTTGATTAAATATTTGTTCACTATTGTATTTTTCATTATTGTAATTAAAAGGATTTATATGTATATCATCATTATGTGCTATAGATAATGATTTTAACTCTAATAATGATGTTTTATCTTTTAATAAATCATTAAATTCAAAATAATTAATATCTTTTTTATAAGATTGTTTCATAATGTTATTATTTCTAATAAATTTATTTATTTTATCTTTTTCAATTGTATGATCATATGTTAACTTTTCAAATAAATTACTAATATCAAATTTTTTATTTTTTTCAGTATAAAAATACACATCTTCATGTGAATATGTATTATCTAATTTCAAAAAATTATGTATTGTATTATATAACATGTATATTGTATCATCATAATGGATTGTTTCGTTTGTTATTTTAACTATTTCATGTAAATCAATAGTTTCATATTTTTTTATTTCATCTTTTGAAAAATATAAATTTAAATCCAAACTTTTATCATTTAATAACTTATTTAAACTAATTATTTCACTATTATTTTTTGTATTATCAAAAACTATTATGCTTTTTGGTTTATTTATATTTTCTAGTATAATTATTTTAATGTATTTCATATTATTCTTATATATAATATAATATGAAAATCTTTGTAAACATATAATTTGCTTTAATTTCATATGAATACCTATATTTTAATTATAATCATAATAAGGATTATCATCTATTGTCATTCCACAATATTCTTTAGGTTGTTTTTTGAAATTTTGAGGCATATAGATTTTTGCTTCTTTTGCTCCTTGTAATAAAAATTTGAAATTTTGCCAAAATTCTGGCTTATGTCCTATACTTTCTGTCATTATGTGTGACAATTCATGTATTGCTACAAAAGTTAATGTTTCTAAATCAATCAATTTAGTTTCATCTTTTTTTTCTGCTAAACAAAAAGCGATCTTTTCCCCTTTATTTTCACTATATGCAGTTAATGTACTTGTTGGTAATGTTTCTTGTATTACTGTTTTTTTAAAACCTTCTGCTAATCGTTTAATTCGTTTGTCATCTCCGTATTTTGTTTCCATATGTTTTACTAAATTTTTACAACGATCTTCTACTTTTGCTAATAAATCACTTGCTTCATTTATACGACTTCGTTCTCTTAAACAATATTTTCTTCCATTTACATCAGATACTACACATTTTAATTGAAACCATGCCGACTCAGAATATATTCTATAACATAACCATAGTAACGATATTATTACAAATATTGTAAAAAATGTATCTTTATCAAAATATAACATAATATATAATAATTATATATTAAATTACTTATTTATTTTGTTTTTATTTAATTACGTGCTGGTGAAACTCCTAATTCTAAAGGAGTACGTAAGTTATCACCTTCAATAGTTGTTTGATTCCATGGTCCAACATTATCACTTCTTGGGATAGGAGGGTCAGAGCGTAATTGATAATTAGCATTACGTAATGATTGACCAACAGTGTTTACTCCTACGTGGTGTCCTGCAGGTAATGATGAATATGAATTCAAATCACCTTGTCCAGATGGATTTAATTTAGCCCATTCACTGTTTTCATCACTTGGTAACAAATCAGAAGGATTATTTACTGTTTTTTGGTCAACAGATGGTAATCCTCTTCCGGTTTGAATACCTTGTACCTTGGCATAATCAGAGTTTGTACCTAAAGGACCAGCTGGTAAAACAGATCCACTTCCAAATTCGTGTGTATTCATACCTTCTGGTGATCCCATTGGTGAACCCATATCTTCCAAACCTTCAGGAGGAGAACCAGGACCATCCATAGGAGGAGGAGAACTCATACCTTCAGGTGACCCCATATCCTGAGGAGAACTCATCATTTGTGGAGAACCACCCATCTCAGCACCGTCTGTCATTGAATCAGCAGTGTTAAATTTGACCATAGAATAACGTCCAATACCGACTATACCTACTAATAAAGCTAAAATTACAACCCAATTATCCATAAATATTTTATTTACTTGTTTAAAAATTGATGCCATTTATATAAAGAAGTGACAAAATTTTTTTTGGAAAATGTATAAATAAACAATAATTAATTACTAAATTAGCTTAATATAACTTAATATTCATACATTTTTTAATTTTCTTCATTTTCACTATATTCATTTTCACTATAATCTTCTTCACTAAAATTTTCTTCTTCACTTTCATCATTATCATCTAAATCATCCAACATATAAATATTCTTTATCTTTTTTGCTTCTGCTATTAATTTTAATGTTTCTTTTCTTGCAATCTTTGCTTTATTTTTTGCTTCAATGTATTCATCATAATGTTTTTTCTTATTGTTTATTTTCATTTTTTCTAATTCTATAACTTCTATATCTTCGTTAATAACTGGTTCATATTCAACCAAATCATCATTTTGATTATTTATCTCTTTGCTTAATTCTTTTGTATATTCAATCTCTTTAATTATATTTTCTTCTTCATTAATTTCTTCTTTATTAATTTCTTCTTTATTAACAATATTATCATTAGATACAATATTAGTTTCTTCATCATTATTAATAATTTGATTTATTTTTTCATCTGTAGCTAGATCATGATTATCATTTTTTTTTTCTTCTAATATTTCTCCACCATTGTTTTTTTCATTTATATCTATTTCTTCATTTTCCTTAACATTTACGTCTATATTTTCCACATTTTTTTTTATACTTGTATTTATCAATGGTTTATTAAATATATTATTCTCTTCTTTTGTTACTAATATTTGCTTTAATTCTACATACAATTGAAAATTCTTTGTTGAAAATTTAATTCCATGTATATGAAATAAACAGATTAATTCTGTATTATTATCAATATCTGTTTCATTTAACACATTACCATTATCGTCAAAAATATTTATTATATTTGTTTTTTTTACAACACTTCTTGGTGATTCTGTGTATAAACGTAATGTAAAAAATTTTCCAGATTTATAACTTTTTAAACAACTATTATACATTTCTTCAATATCATCTTTTTGCAATTTTTCACCATGAAACCATTCATCACTTTTTTCATATATTGATTGTTGTATTTTTTCCTCTATTTTTTCAAACCATTCTAATGTATTTTGGTTTATTTTTGAAATCATAAAATCACAATATGTTTTTTTTCCTGATTTTACAAAACCATTTTTCAAAAGGCCTTTAGGAGTTTGAATTATTAATTCATTTTGTTTATTTAATACTTTGCTAAAAAAAGTTTGCCCTTGTAAAACAATAGGTTTTCCTAATTTAATATTATTAAAATCAAAACTATCATTATTATCAATATCAATTATATTGTCAATCATATTTAATTATAAATTAGAATAAATACACGTGTAAAACACGCAAAAAAAATATAATATAATATAATTATGAAATTGAAAGCTGATAACAACGATATAATTAATAATTTCCTAAATATAGGTGATATCAAAAAAGAATTAAAAAATATTATTAAGAGTATTTTGAATATTGTAATGGATGAAATAAAACCTTATATGTTTTTAACTGTTATTTTCATATGTACTATTTTTCTTTTAATTTTAGCAATATTTATACTACAAATTCGCTTTTTAATTGCACGTTAATTTTTTTGTTTATATTATATATAAATGGCTGGTTGTAAAAGTTGTCAACGTGGTGGTGCAGATCCAATGAGTGAACCACCTGCAAATATGGATATGGGATCTCCTCCTCCTGCTGGTCCTGAAGGTATGGGATCTCCTCCTCCAGAATTAGAAGGTTCTCCTGTAGGCTCTCCTGCAATGGTTGGAGGAAAAAGACACCGTAAAAAAGGTGGTAATCTTACCACACATGCTGTACCTGTTCTTTTAACTCTTGCTGCTACAAGAAAAGGAAAATCTCTTAAAAACAGATTAACTTTAGGTATGTTAAAAGGTGGTAAAAAATCAAGAAAATCTAAAGGTAAAGGAAAAAAAACCAAAGCAAGAAAAGTTAAAAAAGGAAAAAAATCCAGAAAATATCGTCGTTAAATAATTTATATTATTAATATTCTAATATCTCTAATAATATAAATTTTCTACAGTTAAGTATTATTGTTATTACTATTGTTGATTTGGCTTACTATTGCATTTAAAATATTATTTGATACATCATTACCCCATGCTTCTTCTAATGAAGCAAAAGTTTCAATTAATTGTTGTGATAAATCTCTTAAATCATTCGACTCAAACGTTCTTGTAAATGTTCTAATGAAATTATTACTTTCATCATTAATTGTTGATGTACTATTTTCAATATTACTATTGCTAGTTTCATTATCATTATTTTCATTATTATCATTAATAATATTTTCTTCTTCTTCTTCTTCTTCTTCTTCTACATTTCGTGTATGTGAATATCTTCTTATATCATATCTACATAAAGGGCATCTTACATTTCGTGTAAACCATTGTCTTAAATCATTTTCTACAAATATGTGTCCACATTGTCGAATTACCATTACATTGTTACTACTATCAGGATGAAAACGTGTTAAACTTATTGGACATGTTGTATTTATTGGATTAATTATTGTATTATATGGTGTAATACGTGTTGCATTTACAATTTCTTGTTCTGTTGGTACAACTGGAACATCTTCAAAATCAACAGTTAATGTTTGTCCAGGTGGTGGTACTAAACTTCTTCCAATTATACTCAATACATTATCTTCAAAAAAACCATTATTATTAATAGGTGTTACTAGTGGTGGTGATATATAATTGCTACGTCTATTTATATTTCTTGTTCTTAATATATCAAGTGGTTCATTAATTTGTGTACCATTCGCTCTTAAAGGTCTTGTAAATAGTGTTTCTTGCTGTCCAGCTCTAGTATTAGCATTATTAGTAAATGGAAAATTATTAGAAAATCTAGGTGTTGGATCACTATATCTTAAATTATCAGCATATGTTTCGAAAATTAAACGTGATAATGTTTGCTCTTCCCTTCTCATTAAATCAATCATATTTGCAAAACAATTATTATTATCACGTAATAAATCTACGTATGAATTTATCATTCTTCTTCGTGAAAAAGTATTATTATAATTTGGATCATTCATATTCATATTAAAATCGTGAGAATAAAAAAATCTATTATTTTCTGTCATTATTATTATTATTATTATTGTAAAATTGTTTAATTAAAAATCGACATAAACATTTAATACCTATATTAGTATGAGTAATATATCAGGATTAGTAAATTTAGGAAATACTTGTTATATTAATGCCACAATACAATGTTTAACTAATACAAAAATATTAAATAAATTTTTTAATGTAAAATATGAAAAATTAGTGAAAAATCCAAATGATTCTAACGCTATATTTACACATGAATTTAATGAATTAAGAAAACTAATGCAATCAAAAGAATGTGTTATAAATCCAAAACGTTTTATAGCAGTTATACAAAAAATATCCTCAATTCAAAATAGAGTTGAATTCACTGGTTATGACCAAAATGATGCTGGAGAATTTATTCAATATTTTATTGAAATTATACATAATTCTATTAAAAGAAAAGTTAGTTTTTCAATTAAAGGAGAAATTAAAAATGATAAAGATAAATTAGCCAATGAATGTTTTAAAGCGCAAAAAAATTTTTTTGAAAATGAATATTCTGAAATACTTAATATATTTTATGGAACAATGATAACACAAATAATTAATAATAAAAATCCAAAAGAAAATAATATTATTTGTGAGCCTTTTAGCACATTAATATTACCAATACCAGATAAAAAAGAAATTACATTAATTGATTGTTTTAATGAGTATATTAAAAATGAAAAAATAAATGATATTAAAGAAAAATATAACAGATTTTGGTCATTACCTGATGTTTTAATTTTAGTCTTAAATCGTTTTGCTTATGATGGTAGTAAAAAAAATCAAAAATTAATTAAAATTACTACAGAAGATATTGATTTATCTGATTATGTTTTAGAATATAATAATGAAACTATTTATAATTTATTTGCTACTTGTGAACATAGTGGTAATATTAATGGTGGTCATTATACAGCTAATATTAAAAATAGCAAAGGCTTTTGGTATAATGTTAATGATAATATAATTAAAAAAATTAATAGTGATAAAATAATTACACAAAAAACATATATTCTCTTTCTAGAAAAAAAAGGTGTTAATATATAATATAGTATATTAATATGAGTGAAATTCAAAATGAAAATTTAGGAAATACCCAAGAAGAAGCACCTTGTGATGAAATTAAAAAACAATTAGATAATTTATATAATACATTCGTTGAACCACTTGGAGATATTATTGTACATCCAATAACATTTTTAGTAAATATTATGTTAACTGTATATTTGTATCTGCAAGATCCTAGTGCTACAGTCAGTGGATTTATTGGTAATTCAATTCTAGGAATTTTTATTATGTTTATTTATGTTGTTAATATTTTACATCACATCTTTGAAGTTAATATTGTTGAATTACTTCAAGCAGTCGTTAGATATATATTCTTTTTGTTAAAAAATTTAAGAGAATTAATTATTAAGCTATTAGAAATAATTTTTTGTTTATTCGGTTTAGATTTCCATAATTTATTTGGAGAGTCTAAATGTAGTAAAAGTGAAACAAATGTAGGAAGTCAACTACAACAACCAGTACAAGAAAAAATGTCTGATGAAGAAGTTTTTCATATTCCTGGTAATCATTATACTTATAATGAAGCCGCTAATATGTGTCAAGCCCATGGAGCTCGTTTAGCATCATATGATCAAATGGAAGAAGCTTATAATGAAGGTGCCGAATGGTGTAGTTATGGTTGGTCTCAAGGACAAATGGCTTATTTCCCAACACAAAAAGATACATTTAATGAATTACAAAAAGATCCAAAAAGAAAAAATGATTGTGGTAGACCCGGTGTAAATGGTGGTTATATGGGTAATCCTTACATTAAGTTTGGTGTAAATTGTTATGGTGTAAAACCTGAAAAAACTGAAAATGATAAAATGTGTAAACTTGCACCGGTTAAAGAAAAAAAACCTAGTGTTGCTCTTTCTGGATTTAATCAAGACACTTGGAGTCGATATGAACGTGTTTAATTAAAAAATTTAATTATAATTATAATTAATTAAATTTTTCTATTTTAATAAATAATTTATTTTTTACGTGTACCTTTTCTTTTTGGTTTTCTTCCTTTTACTTTTTTTCCTCTTGTTTTCTTTCCACCTTTCTTTTTCTTCATTGACATACGTGCTGCTACTAAAGTAGCAACAGCAGCATTATTTGCACCAAGAGCTAATAAACCTCCTTTTTGAGATTTTTTCTTTTTGTATGAAATTGCTGATGCTGTTAAAGCAGCTGGTAGTAATGCTTGTTTAATTAACATCATACCCCCTTTTTTTGCTTTACCTCCAGTTTTATTATAAACATTTACAGCGTTAGTGCTTCCTTTGCTATTATTAACAACAGATGCAACATTAGAAAGTGCTCTACTTTTAGATTTACAATCTTCATATTGTTTGTATAAATGACAACCGTATGACTCACCAGTATTAGATGCACCTTGAGTCATATCGCCATTTTTCCAAGCAATTGGACTATCACAATCTATTTTCATTTTTTCTAAGTCATCAGGCTTAACGCATGTTTCTGGGTGCTTATTATTTCCTTTATTGCTATTGTAATTAGACATTTATAATATAACTTTGCAAAAAAAAAATAATAAATA
>Ga0209503_10001241_pt1 | contig 13452 bp, 10 predicted proteins | sample SouAtlMetagenome_2_FD_187448 | JGI IMG/M metagenome (GOLD analysis project Ga0209503, IMG submission 187448) | Marine eukaryotic phytoplankton communities from Atlantic Ocean - South Atlantic ANT15 Metagenome (SPAdes) (version 2) | ecosystem: Environmental > Aquatic > Marine > Oceanic | place... | reverse complement strand
TGCTCCTGTGGCTCCGGGCTCTCCTGCTGGGCCCTGTGCTCCTGTGGCTCCGGGCTCTCCTGCTGGGCCCTGTGCTCCTGTGGCTCCCTGTGGCCCCGTTAAATCGACAGTGATCCAAATGTTGTCTGAACATGTTTGGAAGGACGAGTCTCCTGCGACGTAGTACAGCCTTCCATCTTGATCTGATCCGCATGTCGGTAATTCAGATTCAGATTGAACGTAGAAAACATTCCAGTCATCGAGCTCTGGATCGGAGTCAGGTTCTGTTTCATCTGAGCTTAGGCACCCGGAGAAAGCGGTCGCAAGCATAGACAGGCATAGGCAGAATGAGGCAATCTTAGTGGCATTCATGACGCGTATTCGCAGGGGAATACGGATAATGTTTCGTCAGATTCCACCTGCGTGTAGCATCAAAAGTGCTGCTATGAATATAGTTGGAAGCAGGGCCTCGAATAGAAGATTGGCTCTCCTCATCGGGGATTTCTGACGAAAATCTTCTAGCTGCTCTCCGACTATCTGATTCATTCTCATTCGGATTACACTCATCACAGTAGCATGTATCTGATTGGAGAAAGGCGCGAGGATGTTGGAGTCGAGTCCTCGCTTTATTTGCTTTACAACAGCAACTGCAAGCGGATTTTTTGACAGCAGGCCCGCGAAACCCGAGAATATCCCACTCTCCTCTTCAGATGTCTCATTTAGATCGGCCTGCTGCAACTCATTGAGGAACCATGATCTTCTGAAGTCTTGATTCAAATTCCACGATTTGAACTCCTCCTCGGCGAATACCCACATGCCCTCTAATCGGATATGTGTCACCTCCAAGAATGCTCTGAGTCTGGATGACCTGCGTATATCTCGGGCCAACCACACGACAAGGAATCCGGAAAAAAGAGGATAAGATATCGGAGACAGTTCGGATGCGTGTATCTCTCTCGCTCCCACAAAGGTCATCACAGGGAGGGCGATCAACATAGGTGCGAAGAGGATGAATACTTCACTGATAATGAAAGATCTGCCGAGTTTCTGAATAGAAGGCTTCAGGAATATCTCGCTCACATTCATCAGATTTGAGACGGTGCTCCTTTGCTCCATGTCATCATCGATTGATGTTGCTAGTCGTCGAAGTGGACCGATTATCATGGAAATTCTGATGATGAATGCAATGGCTAGAACTACTACCAAGTAATCTCTGACCGTTTCTGGCGGCAATGCAGGCAGTATTTGCATGTCATGCCCCCCTATCCAAACAGTCTTCAGAATTACACAAGAGTCTTTTCTCGCCAGTTATGTCGATTGACGGCCTCGTTTTATTCATGAGGATGGTCGGCAGGTTCCTGCATCTTCCTCCGTAATATTGCGAATATGAGTATCGTCGATGCGCATAGAGCCACCAATGGCGCCAATAAGGCAATGAAAATCAGCAAGATAGAGGCGATGTCCTCGATGAGAGAGAAAAATGGGTTCGCCAGACCCAGCGTAAACATCGATGATAGGCCTCTTCCAGCTACAGTTGCGGACTGAATTGATAGAGATGTACCGCCTCCTGCAATAATTGCAAGAGCCCATTGAACAGATGGATCTGCTCCCTCCAAGGATACGGCAACCACAGATACCCCTGCGAGACCCGCCATAGGCGTCGCGAGTGAGTCGAGCATGTTGTCCATCCATGGAATCTTGTAAGCCAGTATCTCGGATAAGGATGCCACACCAAGAAGCAGGATCGACACGTCCGATGAGAAGGCCTCGAATTCGGTGCCTTCTATGTTTACGTCCAGGAAACCGAACCTCACCCAAACGGCCATCAGAAATGGGGGTAGGAATACCCTGAACCCGGAGGCTGCGGCTAGGCCCAATCCGGTAGATGCTGCAATGAGGACTTGTAGGGCATCCATGGCCTATGCGTGTGGCGATTCAGCCATAGGTTTCTTGGCTTCTTGATCGTTAAAATGCATCTTTGTGCCTTTTCCTTGAATGGTCATTTGACCAATTATATGCAAGTTGTAGTATCTTGAGGAATTCTCCCTGTCCATCTTTTCGCATCCTGTCATGCAGAGCCTCGTTCTGGATGAATACATCGCCCCAGATATTTGCCGCTGTTCCCTTGCCGCCCTTGGGCATGTCAAATACCTCGTCCAATGTTGGCTCGAGCATTGACTTCCAAACTCTGGCAGGGTCAACGGCCATGGTGACTTCCACAATAATCTCATCTGTGTTCAAACCGGTACCTGTCTGCCAAGTGTCCTCGCCCATGTCGGCTAAGAATGGAAGGCAGATATCCGAGACCGATAACGCAGTGAGAGGGTCGGCTCCTGTCATCTCGGCGAAGGCATCTCGCATCCTGCCTCTATCCGCGCCCTTACTGCCGACCAGAGTTCTCATCTGGTCTATTGAATTGGGTACAAGGAACCTTAGATCGGTGAAGTAAACGAATGGCTTCCCATCCTCGGGGGCGAAGATATGCTTGAAGGGGGACTGTCCTGGTACCTCTCCTAAGTCGTCTAGCCTGTAGACCGTCTTTAGGGCGTTTGTGCCTATTGACTGTATGCATCGTCGAATGATGCGCTCAGGAGCAGCCGATACATCGTTGAAAGTATCCATATATTCGCTCATAGTCATGATGTCATAACCGCGCACTGCAAGGATGGTATGTACGTTAGGACCCTGTACATTCTCGCCGTTGACCGATGCTGAGCTTATCCATTTCGCTCCTCTGCTGCTCTCACTTCGAGCAACTAGATCCGCATATGCTGTGAATCTTCTTGAGACTCTATTCATGAAGTCAGCTTGGTCGAGTTTGGTGAAGAGAGACGCAGTGAAATTAGTCTTCAATGCATGATCAGCGACCTGGCTTGCGTTGACACAGGTCAAGAGGTTCCCCTGATCATCAGGGTAGACGACGAGTCGTCGTCGCTTACCGCCCCCGCCAAGGGTCCCCGTCTCGTTGCTCGTTAGGTAGTAACCCAGGGCAGCCGTGACTTCAAACAGCCTAGCATACTTATCCTCATCACTAGCTCCACGTATCCATTCGTCAATACCTGGTTCAACTAGATGGAACTCGAGAGGAACAAGTTCGGACCCACCGCCAAACATCTGACGTACGGTAGCGGAACGCATCATACCCATCATCGTGTAAAGTGAAGTTTTCCCGGTGGTGATGTAGACATCTGTGATGCCATCCTCTCCGAATGATGCTCTTCTATCCGGCATGTTGACTAGCAGATTGAATGCAGTAGCGTTTTCTCTATTGCCATCTACAGCAGGCCATATCCAGGAGTATGGCCTAGTCATCATGTAGCCGCTAGCGTCTTTCCCGAATCCTGCAGGGGAGTATCTGGTCCAACCGAGCCTGTTGTTGAATGTGACTCCGCGATGCATCAGAGAGGGGTAGTATACCTTGTCTTGAGGGTCGGATCCGGGCACTACGCCCCTGTGTCCAAGCCCCCAGAGAATTGGTTCCCACTCGGCGTAAGCCGAGTCTCCTTTACCCAGGAAGGGGTGTTGATCTGAGATGTTATTCTTTGGCTTACCGTTACTGGACAAGATTGAACCGCCTAGCCTATCTTCGTCCCCAGTTGAACAGAAAAACAGGGTCTGAGTCGTGGAAACTTGTTTGGGAGTCCACATATTTGCATTTACGACGGTCTTCTGACGGATGAAATCTGCAGGGGTGTCAATGCGACGCTCGAATTTGAATCTCTGAGTGTCGATCCAGGATGAGCCCAAGAATAAATTTGTATTCATGAGTCGGGCTTTCCCTGGTCCCACGTATCTCTCGATTGGATTATCTTTAGCCTCGTCATTACCATCTAGACGAGCCCATGGGCCCTCCATTGGTATGTGCTTCAAGAATCTCTCATAGTCAAGTTCTTTACTCTCAGCTTCCTTTATGCTATCTTGAATTGCATCCATGAGACGTACATATGTCTCAGATGGAGCGATTGTCTTCGATTTTCGCATTTCTGTATTTGATATGCTTCTATGTTCCCACATCTTAATTCACCTCAGAACTTCGGTTCCGGCTCCTCTTCAGGCTCTTCCTCTTTGCCTCCGAAAGGAAGGGACGGGATTGGGTTGTCGCCGGAGAACAAAAGAATTGCAGAGACTGCAAGGGACCCTATTCCGAGTATTATCTTGAACATATCATCCGAGTCAGATGTGATCAAGAAAGCATCAGCAAGAGCCAAGACGCCTATTGCCCCGGAAAGTGCGATTGGCAGCATTTGTTTTTCATCGGCTTCGCTCATTATTATCTCTTCAGTGTCTCAATGTATATATTACCTGCCGCTGATGAACGGTTTACTCGGGTACGTTGAGATGAGAATTGAGAAAAATACTGTGCTGTTTGGCCAGATATCGGTGCGAACATCAAGAACCAGTGATTGTTGGGAAGAGCATGGCAGGGAGGTCCCAATCGATCAGAAAGATGGGTTTCACGCTTCGTTCGTCCCTCTCATGGATCCGCCCCATGGCTGCAGCCGTGATTGCATACGCAGTACTAGGATGGACCGAAGTATGGCAATGGGGGGGAATATTTGCTGCGACGTACCTGATGGAGTTGATCGCGGTGTACTTATCTCTGCCCACGGGCCCGGTCAGCGACGAATATGAGGGGGATTCTGACAATGAATCTGGCAGAAAAATGCCGAAGATAAAGAGAAAATTCTGATTCAGCTGAAGGCTAGAGAGATCAGTATTGTTTGCTTTCTTGTCCGTCTTACATTGAAGCCGCCGTCAACCAACATCTGCTCGACCCTGTCAAGTACCCTTTGTGTCACATCAAGTTGAACTCCCCAGTAGGCGACTTCACCCTCAGAGTTTCCTGAGAACAAATGCTCACCATCGTTGCTGAATCTGATGTCATTTATTCGTCCTGGGCCGCCTCTCAAGGTCTTTCGCTCAGTACATGATTCCAAATCCCAGATCCTGATGGTATTGTCCTTTGACCCACTGGCAAGGAGTTTTCGATTGGGCGACATAGACAGCGAGTAGACTTCTCCTGAATGGCCTGAGTACGTCCCGGTAATCTCACGTTCATGGGTATTCCACCGGTGTATCTGCTTGTGATCAAAGGCAACGACTACGGATCGGTCGTCTTCCAACATTACTAGAGAGTTGATTGGTTTTCCGAACTCTGATGTGCCAGCAATGTGAGACCCGGCGGGTAGCTTCCAGACATTGACTGACCCGTCTTCACCCCCGCTGGCGAGCGTATTGCCTGAGGGGGAGAATGACAATGCTGTTACAGCTTCTTCATGTGCTCTGAATTCCATAATCGTCTCCAGTGTTTCTATGTCTGTTAATCTGACATTCCCATTGTACAATCCTGATGCTATCGTAGATCCGCTGGGGTCGATATCGACGCTTAGCACCCCGAAGCCGCCCAGATCCAATGTCCGGAGGTGTTGTCCATCAGAAGTATCCCAGATTTGGACGGTTTTATCTAGAGATCCGCATGCAAGCAGAGATCTGTCGGGAGATACTGCCAAGCGGCCCTTGTATGCGGTTTGATCGAGGGTTCTGACTACAGTATCGGTCGCGGAATTCCAGAAATGAATTCTCTGATCCATCCCGACTGAAGCGCAAACAGAACTATCCACGAATGCCACTGATGTGATTGGATCTTTGTGCAGTGTTCTAGAAAACAACGGTCCGCTAAGCATGACTTCGATCTGTTCGTTAGGTCCTTGCAAAACGGATAGTCGTTCCTTCAATCTAAATATTCTGATGAAATCCAGTGCAGCCTGCTGCTCGTCTTGGGCTGCAGATTTCTTTTCCTCCTCTATTCTCTCCTTTATGTCGCCACTCAATCCTGCGAATGGATTTGGAAGATTTTCTGAATCTTCATCTTGCGGAGGGTCCTCGATCATGCATATCAATCCGATTTTCAGAGTCACCCTTCATCCTCGGAGCGGGATGATTCGAGTCGTTTGCGAATGTGGTCGCGGATTAGAGGGGTGGCGAATAAACCGACTACGAGGAGGAGGGCAATGAAAGCGCCGAAGACTGCGAAAGTCTCGCTCACTTGGGCTCCCACTGACTCGCATTCTTTGTTGTTATCGACATCGCTTGGCACATCATTGGAATCAAGCGGATCTGATCTGCAACGTATCTCTTCCAGATCATCCCACCCGTCGCCATCGTCATCAAGATCTATCACTAACGTAGAGGGTATTCCTTCTATCAAATAATCTGTGAGGCCATCGCCGTCAGTATCAAGGTAAGCAGCTGGATCGTAAGGGAATGCATCAGGCCCACCCGTACATATTCCCGGGAAGCTTGTGCTTCCGTCGCAAATTTGGTCACCATCTGAATCTGGATCCGAGTTATCGCCTATTCCATCGTTATCTGTATCCGAGTATTCAGTCGGATCGGTTGGAAAAGGGTCTGAGACATCGGGAGTTCCGTCCATATCGCAATCAAGGGAAAGTATGCATTCAGGATGTTCGTATTCATTGGCAAGGCCGTCCCCATCCGAGTCTAAATCAGAGTTGTCTCCCACTCCATCATTGTCGAAATCACTCCAGTCATTGGGATCTTCTGGGAACCTATCCTCTGAGTTGAATGACCCGTCTCCATCCATATCTGGATCTTCATCATCACAGATGAAGTCGCCATCTAGGTCATCTGGTACATCATTTGGATTGAGCGCAGATGAATCGCATTTGTACTCCATGCTATCTGTGTACCCGTCTCCATCATCATCGGCATCCTCGTCTCCATAGAAGGCCGGCCATTGGGGGTCGACCTGGTCTGCAAGGCGATCTTGATCTCGATCCATTGGTATATTTGGGTTGAAAGGCTCAGGATCCTCGCCTCTGGAGCATGTGCCCGCTACCTCATTACTTCCATCGCAGAATCCATCGCCGTCCGAATCTGGGTTGAGCGGGTCTGTTCCCCTATCAGAGGGCGAGATGTAGAATCCAGTTCCAGTCTCGACAGTGTCATCAAGCCCATCCCCGTCGTCATCATAATCCTCAACGAAATTATCTGCAGCATCGTCCGGGAGATTATCCCAAAGTCCATCTCCATCGGTGTCCATAGGGAGTAAGGGGTCTATTGGATACGGGTCAGGGCCCGTGGTACAAGATTGACGCGCATAGGGGCCATCGCAGATACCATCGTCGTCAGTGTCTACGGAAGTGGAATCTGTTCCTGCTATATGCTCATCTACGTCATCTACCCCGTCATTGTCGTCATCTGTATCAGAAAGATCGCCGACAGTATCGCCGTCTGTATCGAGCCAGTCAGACGGATCGAGGGGGAAAGCATCTTCAGAGTCGATGAATCCGTCATTGTCATCATCATCGTCAGCCACTGCCGGACCATTTCCATCGAAGTCAGAGTCGGCTAAACGATCGCCATCCGTATCAAGGGGGAAGTTGGGATTCATCGGATAAGGATCTGGGCCGTAGGTGCAAACTCCAGACACTTCGGTTGGCCCATCGCAGAATCCATCGTCATCTGAATCGACATCTAGGGGCGAAGAGCCCGAATTCACTTCTACTGAATCTGAAATACCGTCATTGTCATCGTCTGAGTCGGAAATTAAGTCCGTATATGATGAGAGATCATCTGGAACAGTATCTGGTATACCGTCAAGATCGTTATCAGCCAGAACAGCTATCTCGATGTAAATGCTTACCGTTACTCCTGAAGAGTTAGTTGCATCTACCTGATATGTCGTAAGATCGGTCACCTGAGTGGGAGTCCCGCTTATTGTCCCATCAACAGGAGAGATCTCGAGACCGTAGGGGAGTGCTGGCGATACAGTCCACGCTACTGCTGAGTTATTGGTTGCATTCCTCACAACCCAGAGATCGCTTCCAGACGCACTCTCCTTAGCATCAAAATACATGTCCCTATTCATTATCACGTAACCTGTACTCCTTGCTGATTCACTGGAGTGGGAACCTGGCCGGATATCTGCAAGTAAGGACGTCGAGAAGTCAGTCGCATCAATAACATGCGGTTCGTAACCGCTGCCGCTCGATGATGCAGTGAAGTAAGCATGGCCTTCATCTGTAGTGGTGAAACCGCTATATTGACCTGGATAGGAAGATATCGAGCCCGACGTAAGATCAGCGGCCAGCCATGATGTTGAATTTTCAGGAGAGTAGAACCATAGCTCATTTCCAGATGTGCCATCATTGGCAGAAAATGCAATTATTCCGGCTATGTTGTGAAAACCTCTTGAAACCGAACCGGGATTACTGCCCTGCGATCCGGGCCTTATGTCCGAGTTGCGCGTACACGTTTGATCTACAGAGTTGAATGACCACAATTCACTGCCATGAGCCTGATCCCTTGCAGAGAAGTAAATCCGGTCCCCGATAACCGCTGGTTCATCTGAACCAGAGTTTGGCTGTCCGCTTGAGCTTCCTTGCCAAATATCGCAAACCAAAGTGGCCTCCCAGTTCTGAGATGTTTTGTCTATGGCCCAGAGTTCTGTCCCATGAGTTTGGTTGCTTGCATCGAACACGATATGATCTCCCACATGCATGAAGGGTAGTAAGTAACCCGGTAAGCTTGGAGAAGTTCCGGGATTTATGTCACCTAGAAGAGTCGTGTATCCCGTGAATGTGTCATGTACCCATGGCTCTATTCCTGTCGTGCCATCATCTGCATCAAACAATAGCCATCGATCTGAAATGGGAACCAGTCCGGAAAATACCCCTGGCGAAGAGCCTGATGAACCAGGGGAGAGGTCTGTCACCATCTCTGCTGTTCTAGAGGATGGATCATAACTCCACAATTCGTTTCCATGTGTGCCATCTTCAGCATTGAACCATAATTTTCCAGACATGGGCACTAATCCGGTGCTGCTTCCAGGCTTGCTGCTTCCACTGCCTGAGCGTATATCATCAATCATCCAGTATGTATCATTCAAAGGGCTATATGCCCATAATTCAGTTCCAGATGCTGATTCAGTGGCATCAAAATACAGAATATGCTCGAGAGTCGCGAATCCGCCATACTTGGCCACCTGGCCCCCGTAGGAGCTTGACTGGGAGATTGAAGTAATCTCCGATATTGAGTCGGTTGAAGGGTCATATTGCCATAACTGTGACTTCGGGGTGTTTGCATCGAAGTACAGCATCCCGTCCATGGCCACCATACCGGAATTTTGGCCCAGAGTACCAGATGAGGGGATGTCTGCTAACTTAACAGGAGTTTCTGGCTGTGGACATATGATTGGGGGGGAGCAGTCTCCTTCTGCCTCACTGCCAAAAGCAGGCACTGCATCGAATGTCATGGGTTCAATTTGAGATCCTTCAACCACTATCGATGGATGGTTAAAGTCCGCTTGAATTCCCGAATCTGAGTGCGTTGATGCTGTATTGTATTTCTCCAATCCAAGAGGGGTAGCAGCAGAGCCCAGCATAATCATGACGAGCAGTGTAGTCAATGCAACACTGAGTGTGTGCCCTCGTCCCATGTCATTAGCCAGATTGATCTTCTTCAAAAATGCGGTGCCGATGTTCTAGTTATACATGCGGACTTGAATGATTGTTGGTTTTATTCTGATTTGACCCATATTTTCATGGAAGGCATCATTCACTTGACTCGGTTGTGAGGCGGTATGGAAGGGAGTGGGAAAGGTATCGAGGTGTTTGTGCGATCTGTATCAGATGGATCGATGTCCGATGAAGAGGTGGTCGGATACCTCAAAGACATCTTCGAGAATGGGCTTGATTCGGATGATACGGTTCTCTTGACGAAGGAGATGCGCGATTCTGGAGAAGTAATTCATTGGCCTGAAGAAATGGGCGCTCTTGTTGTTGATAAACACTCAACAGGAGGTGTTGGTGACAAAGTTTCGATAGCCTTGGCGCCTGCCTTAGCAGCCTGCGGGGCGAAAGTTCCGATGATATCTGGACGAGGGCTGGGGCATACTGGAGGCACTCTTGACAAACTAGAATCAATACCTGGTTTTAGAACTGATATCTCAGTTGAAGGATTGATCGAACAGGTGTCAAAAATAGGAGTTGCAATGGTCGGCCAGACTGAAGACTTGGTTCCTGCCGATCGTCGGATGTACGCTCTGAGGGATGTTTCCGGACTAGTGGCATCGGTCCCACTTATCACTGGAAGCATCATCTCCAAGAAGGCAGCAGAGGGAATTAGTGCACTCGTACTTGATGTGAAAACTGGTAGAGCTGCATTCATGAAGGACAGAGCTTCGGCTGAAGAGCTAGCGCGTTCCATGAAGAATGTCGCTGAAGGGATGGGGATATCTACGACCTGTCTGATAACATCAATGGATCATCCCATTGGACATGCTGTAGGTAACTCTCTGGAGATTGTTGAGTCTGTTGAGACACTTTGTGGAAGAGGTCCGAGTGATCTGGAAGAGCTTGTGTGCATTCAAGGCGGCTTACTTCTCAATTCGATAGGCTTGGCCGTGGATCAAGGACATGGGTCGGCTATGATGCTTGATTCGCTCTATGATGGATCTGCATTTAGGAAATTCTTGGAGATGGTAGAGGCACAAGGAGGAGCATCGTCAATATTCGATTCTGATCAAGACATGTTTGCAGGTCTTGGCTTGATCAGCTCCGAATTATATTCGACGGATGTTCTCTCTGATCATGACGGATGGGTTTCAGATATAGACGCAGTTTCGATTGCTGATTTGTGTCTTAAGCTTGGAGCAGGGAGAACAGAATTGGGAGGTTCAGTCGATCATGCTGTTGGAGTTGTTATCCATGTGGGGGTAGGAAGTCCGATTTCAACGAATGAGATTGTCGCCACAGTCTATCACAGGAGCAGGGGATCTGATGATTTTCACAATATTAAGGATGCATTCAGCATATCTGAAGAGCCCCAGACCCCATTATCCAGAATTCTAGGGGTCGTCTGATCAAACATTTGGCGCTCTACCGGCCATGATTCGCCTCCATATTGGAGGGACTAAGCATGGCCACCAACATGCATAGTAGCCAGCAGGGAGAGATGGAGCATCAGGGTGAGGGCGGAGTTTCCAGAAGGGTACAGATGCACGTAGATGGTGATCGCTGTGACGAGTTAATTCAAGAAGACTCCAACGCGACCATCTTGATTCAGTGTTCCACGCATGCTCTGCTTGGAATTTCTTATCTGAATCGTCACGTCTGAGTCCCCAATGTCTGATGTAGTTGACATACTCGAGTGTCAAAATTGATATCGCTGAGAGGATTAGCCAGCCTATTGCAATTGATGCTGCCTGTTTGTGGTCCAAGAAGTATGCAATTGCCAGAAGAGCAAATATCGAGATTTGAATCGCAAGGCCCCTCCATGAAGGATTTGAGAAGCCTGTTCTTCCTTTCTTGTTGTGTATTCGCACAGATGATGAAAACTGTCCTGGGATGGTTCTAACCCAAAATGACCAGATTCCTTCCTCAACTCTCGCACTTGCTGGATCTTTATCGGTTGCCACATTCCGATGATGATTGTGGTTGTGTTCAGTTGTGAAATGTGGATAATTTATGCTGAAGAGTAGTAGACGTGCCAGTCGCCATCCCGGACTTCTCGGCCGTTGGTGGCCCAATTCATGAGCAGTCACTATTGCCGATGCAGCTGCTGCAAGGCCAGTGGATAATGCGGCTGCGACAAGCCAAACTGTGATTCCTTCTGCATATGCAAAAATGAAGAATGAGCCCATCATTACGAAATGTACAGCCCCATGTATCCAAAGTAACGTGATAAATGGTCTACCAGAATCCCGAGGAGGGCGAGTGATCTTTGACTCGCCCATGATAATGTCGAGGATTGGACTAACGACCCAAATGAAAACGACGCCCAGAAGCGTGTAAATGCCCCCAAGAAGATTTCCAGCGATTACTAGAGAGGGGCTGATGAGGCCCAAAAGATGCAGGGGCCACGGTTCGGGAGCCAGGGGTTCAGCAACTTCTCCCATGTTTTGTGTTAAGGGGTAGGATGCAAAAAGTTGTGCATAAACGCATTATTCGATTATTCGTACAAAATAGAATGTTTTTTTCTCGCTTTAGCCACCTTGGGGGCAACGGAAAACATGCAATATGGCTGATTTGGATTGCGCTTGAAATAATCTTGGTGATAATCCTCGGCAGGCCAGAAGATATCGATTTTTTCTAACTTCGTGACTATCTCATTCTCATAAAGTTCGGCTGCTTTTTCAATTGCATCTTGTGCAATCTTTCTCTGGTTCTCGTTTCCATAGAATATGCAACTCCTGTATTGGGGCCCGATATCATTCCCCTGCCTATCGATTTGTGTCGGATCATGAAGAGTGAAGAATACGTCCATAATATCTTGAAGTCTCAATACATCAGGATCGAACGTGATTTTGACTACTTCGGCGTGACCTGTTTTCTTTCCACATATTTGTTCATATGAGGGATTAGGAACATCTCCTCCAGAATATCCAGATTTGACTTCCATAATGCCCCTAAGTCCCTTCATGCCTCCTTCGATACACCAGAAACAACCGCCTCCGAGTATTATCTCATCCATGCTTGAATCAAGAAGTTCTATTGTATCAATCTACGTCATAGCGCTCATTAAGCCAAATGCAGGCATTGTACTGAAATGCTCTCACAGGTAGGAATGTTTGTGGAAGCATCATTTGACATGGGGGGTATTCGCTTCTCGGGTTTACTTCGACCTTCCCAGGTTGATGCTTCAAAGGCCATTGATGAAGGACTTGGATTGGGGTCTAAGAAATTCAATATTGTCGCCCCGCCTGGTTCTGGAAAAACAATTCTTGGATTGTATTCGTGGAGCGATATGATCAGAAAACCCGCTCTGGTGTTGTCGCCCAATTCGGCTATACAGGCACAATGGGCCGCCAGAGCAAAGGATTCTGGGTTATTCGATCTAAATGGGAAGGAGTGTTTCATCAGTACGAATCCAAAGAAACCGGGTCTACTTACGAGCCTGACATATCAATCCGTGACTCTTCCAAAGAAAGCGGACTTCGAGTTGGAAATAGAGGCTCTTGATCTCTGGATAGATCGGCTAATTATGGAGGAAGAGGCCTCTGACCCTTCCGGTGCAAAGGCGTGGATTGAGGATCTCAGAACTAGAAATCCAACATACTACAAGAAGAGGTTTTCAACATATACGAAAAAGGTGAGGGATCTTCGAATAAAATCTGGAGAGGTTGAGGGTGCATTACATGCCTCATCATTGGACACACTATCGAGATTGTCTGAGACTGGTGTGGGGATGGTCATTCTAGATGAGTGCCACCATCTACTCCATCACTGGGGGTGGATACTAGATTCGGCGATGGAACTTCTGGGGAATCCTATTGTTATCGGATTAACTGCAACGCCTCCCGATCCAGAAGATGTAGATGAGAAAGATTGGTTACGATACAGAGAATTCTTTGGAGAGGTCGACTATGAGGTACCCGTTCCAGCCCTGGTGAGAGAAGGCAATCTCTCACCCTACCAGGATTTGTGCTACTTTGTACGTCCAGATGGGGAC
>Ga0209503_10001240_pt1 | contig 13471 bp, 25 predicted proteins | sample SouAtlMetagenome_2_FD_187448 | JGI IMG/M metagenome (GOLD analysis project Ga0209503, IMG submission 187448) | Marine eukaryotic phytoplankton communities from Atlantic Ocean - South Atlantic ANT15 Metagenome (SPAdes) (version 2) | ecosystem: Environmental > Aquatic > Marine > Oceanic | place... | reverse complement strand
TTCCTTCTATAGGCTTTTATGCCTTTTTTGGTCATTCCCGCCCCTTTTTTAGTAGGACGGTAGTTAGCACCCTTGCCTTTTGTAGTTTTTCTTATAGGTTTTTCCTTTTTTCTAGGCATTTTTACCTTTTTTTCCTTCTAACAGGCCTTTTTTTAGCTGTTTTTTTAGATTTTCTAAAGGCTTTTGCTGTTGGAGCGCCTTTTGAGCCTGGTTTTCGCATTTTTTCGCCTGAGCCGCCCTTAATTCGCTTCCGTTTAGCGTGTATGTTTGCATATAGTCCTCGTTTAGCCATACTTTTTGCCTCCTTTGTAGGATTTTTTAGTTGTGCCTTTCTTTTTCTTTTTGCCCTTCATTTTCATCGATTTAGGCTTTGCGTTTATACAATGCATATTAAATCTCCACTATGTCATAAATTGTTTTCGTAGGGACCATAAATTGTGAAACAAACGGTACCTCCGATTTTTCATTATCGCCTGGACGCCTTTCGCCAAACTCTACATTAAATAGTTTACCATTAACCTGTAGGAAGGCGTCAACATATTCTTTAACTGTATAAGACTTACCCGAGCCGATTGGTTCTATGGTTTTTGTCCCGGGCTGCCCAACCGCGGATACAATCGCCGCGCACAAATCGTCGATGTGCACGTAATCTCTAACACACGTCCCATCCGGCGTATCGTAGTCATCTCCAAAAATAGTAAAAGTTCCTGACTCTATTGCGTTTTGTGTTGCTACGTACAAACCTTCTGGATTAGTTGGCGTTCGACCACCGACATTAAAAAAACGAAAAATTGTATAGTCTGAACAACTTTCTTTTACTATTTCCTCGGCCGCTACTTTTGATCGCGCATATGGTGACGTTGGATCATATGCTGCTCCGGTCGATGCAAAAATAAATTTTGCATTTGGGAATCTATTAATAACATTTTTTGTTCCGACCGTGTTGGTATAAAAGTATGCTGTAGGTCTTTCGACGCTTTCGCCTACTTTTACTAATGCTGCTAAATGTACTACGACATCTATATCAGGTGCTATATCCTTGGACGCGTGTCGGATGTCCCACTCTTCCATATCCATGGGTGTAAGTTGTAGGCCAGATTTTTGAGAAAGAAGTTCTACTACCTGGGTGCCGATATATCCTTTGGCCCCAGTTACTACAACCTTCACTTATTTTTTTTCCTTCTTTTTTGCAGCTTCTTTTTTAGCTCCTGCCTTTCTGTTGTTAGAAGCAATTTTAGTTGCTTTCATGTCTGTACGTTGATTACTGAGTTTAGATGCTTTTCCGGCAGTAGTTTGTGCTTTTCGTTTTACAGGCTTGTCTACAGATGCCGGTTCGGCTTTATTTGAAAACGTCGTAATTTTTACTCCGTTTTCGAGGGTTTGAGTTTTTAGTTTACTAAGTGTACTCATTTTTTCCTCCCTTTAGATTTCTTGAGTCTGCCCTTTAATACATCAGCAAATGTTACTTTACCATCTCCAGTTAAATCAGGAAACTTCTTTCCTTTCGTCTTTTTCATTTTACGTTTGGTGGCTCTCGCCTGTTGCGCGTATTTAGTCATTAGTTTCTCCTTTAGGTTCTAAATAAGACATATCAACACCAGCTAACTTCAGAAGCTCGGCATCCGGCAGTCGTTCTAGTTGTTGAATCTTGTCCACGTTTATATTAACCTGGGTCGCTTGTTCAGGAGCAAATAGTCCATGAAGTTTACATAGAGAGTCGACGACGTTTTTTTCTTCTGTGGCATTTGCCGATTTTCGGTGGGCCTCAAGATACATGGTAGTGGCCGTGTTTCGATCAAACTTAACTTCTTCTCTCATTTCTTTACGCAAGTATTCAACTGCTTGGTTTATTTTGGGTTTCTTAAATACTTCGTACACGTGGTCCATGTTGCGATAACCGGCAGCACGACCCGCAGCGGCTTTGCTTAGACCTCTTATAAAAAATAAAATTAATCTTTCTTCTTGTACAGATAGCTCAGAAAGTTTGACTCCGGCGTACGGAAAATGTGATTGCAAGTCTGCTCTGTCTTCTTCAGTTACTTCTGCAACTTGTGCTTCGACTAAACTCATATTGCTAAATATACCTTATAACCTTTTATATTGGAAATTTATAATAAAAATTTTTTTTGAAAAAGTACTCATATACCACTCGCTCATTCCCCCATCCATACTGCCAGCGGGCACACCTCCCCCCGATTCGATACTGACAACACTTATCCAAAATCAATCATTGGAACCTTGTCTTACAAAATTGACCATTACTCATAGTCATTTCCTAAGAAATGGTTGTTGGTTGTTTATCTTACGATAATCAACAACGCATTTCTTTATCATTTAATTTAGTGAATAGGTTGTTAAATAGAAATTCATTCTGTTGGCTTATTCGATTACAAATTATGAGGAAATATACTATGAGTAATCAAAATAATACTAACGCACTTACTGACTTAATCGACTCTGGCATCAGAGAAGGTTATACAAGGTGTTCTTTTAAGAATGCATCCGACAGGACTAGAATGGTTGCTAAAGCATGGAATGCTGACGCTCCAGCTGGTAAGAAATACTCTTTCTTAACTATGACTGAAGGTCAATATGACCACATTCTATTCCCTACAATATCTCTGGTGAACAACTTACCAGCGGTATCGATTAAGATGGACAAGGCTTATACCGACGCTACTGCTAAGCAGAAAGACGAGGCATGGGCTCAGATTCGTGCTAAGGCAGAGGCTGGTTCTCTTAATCTATTCGTAGATGACATTGAATCTAAATACTGTAAGTAACGCAGTATATCTAGGGCAGTCTTCGGACTGTCCTTTTTTTATTAATCGGGCAGGTAGTTACTATCATTGCCTGCCCACAACCGAGGACTATTATGCAAATAGGATACACATTAGGTAAAGCAACCAAGGGAATTATCAACCTAGGTTACTCTGCCAGCAAAGCGATAGCTAATCATACTGGACCATTCGTCAAGAATTTTATGGACGGTATGAATACACCAAAGACGCCACTGCCTGTTGAGGTAGCGGATGAGAATCCAACTAACGAACCTGTTCAAATGGAATTACCACTTGAGCATCCAAATCAGGAGGACCACGATGGAAACATACAGTCTACCTAACGATATATACTTCTCTATATTCGGACACTGGCGAGGTGACCTATGGAGTTAATAGATTACGCATCAATTGCTGTCTTGTTATATATCACTTTTACTTTCTTGACGAGAGCAATACTTATCGGACTTTACGCTTACTTTCTTCGTGAGTGGATGAAAGACGATGACAAACCTACCGAGCGATATTCATCGCAAACTTCAAACCTTTACAATAACCAGTAATGTCACCTAGGGGGTCCGAAAGGGCCCTCTATCTACCTTACTAACTACTATCATCACGACGGATGTCGTGTGCCTGCACGAATGTGCCAATCTTGAATAATGTTCCACGTGTTCCACCGGTCCCTGCCGATGTGGAACCTGCCAGTGGAACCAGGATTTATGTTGTAGCGGTGGGCCAGCGGGCGGTGCATATCTGCCTGCGGTTCCACGGTTCCGCGGAGTTCAGAACCTGCAGGCTTATGGTCGACCCTCGACCTAGGATAAATGATTATGATTATATGTTATTTTTACATGGAACAATGGAACCATACCCTAGAACATAGGTCCTTACTGACCAAACTGTGTTCCACATCATGTGGAACCGCCTGGAACATCTGGAACCACGGGGCGCAGACTGTAGCTCCAAAAAACACTGGAGGCTGTGGCGCAGTTCATGGTTTTTTGTATCATGTAACTTTTTGTAGGTTAGGTAAATGTGTATCCAACCGACGTCATCGTGTGGACGGACTAAAGCACACGGCGGTGGTTACGGAAAGCCCACGACAGGATGATAAAGCCTGTCACTCATGGTCTGTATCTAGGACAACGGGGTAAGAGCGACTAGACTAAGTAACGAAGAGTGCAAGACAAAGCAGACCACCTTTACCCTATTTATTTCAAGGAGGAACTTATGGGAATGGACGTATACGGATTAAATCCGCAACTAAAAAGCAAAAGACCGAAGATAGACTTCAGCGACGCGACAGAACAAGAGCGTACGGAGTATTTCGACGCTCTAGATTTATTCGAGAGAGATAACCCAGGTTATTACTTTCGTAACAATGTGTGGTGGTGGCGACCACTCTGGGACTATGTATGTGACGTCTGCGAATCAGTTATGTCTGATACCGACGCAGAGCGTGGTGAATATAACGAAGGTTATGAATACGACGCAGAGTTGACTGCCAAAATGGTAGCACTACTTGACGCTGACATAGCACAGAATGGTCATCATCTCTATGAGAAGAAACATCTTGCTGAGCAAGAGAAAGCAAAGAAGAAAGAAGAATCCGGAGAGATTGAAAAGGCATGGGTGTGTAGCTACCCCTTCGATCCTGTCAATGTTGAAGAATTCGTCGATTTTCTAAGGAACTCAGGAGGGTTCAAGATATGTTAAAAGACTATACTAAATCGGTGTTGACCGGCACAGCAATTCTGTTTGTGCTGTTCGGCATTGCAACGAGTATTCATTACTCGCTAATCTTACTTGGTGTCGGGGTCGGCATCGGGTCAATTCTATATTTACTTTGGAGGTTGATATGAATGCAAACGTAGTTAGCGCGCTGACAACAGCGCTCTGGATATTAATCGAGCTTATACAATTTGCGTATATGGCTTATCTAGCATGGAGGAACAAAGATGTTACTAGTAGGAATACTTTCCGCACTAGGCCTGTTGATTCTTGCGCTTAAAGCAGGCGGCAAGAAAGCAATCGGCCACGACATTTTTGTCGACGTGCTAATTACAGTCACACTGATGATTTGCTTTTACGGCACATTCAGCGGTATGGCTGCAGCAATGGTTGGCGGTTTGTGTGCTTCTATTGTTTTGTTCGTTATGAAGAAGACAATGACTCACGAAAAACTAACTGTTGAACGAGGTAACAAAGTGCTTTTCGATAAAAAGCCCCTCAAAATCGTAGTTCCTACAGTCAAAACTAAATGGAAGACTGTGGAACCTAACTGGAGAGACTAATGCAAACCATTAATCCACTAAACTTAATGAAGGAGTTGAAAGACTGCGTCCTATCCGGCACACCCGCAATGATATGGGGTGGACCAGGTATAGGTAAGTCTGACATACCTAATCAAGTCGCCGCTCAGATGAATATGAACATCATAGACTTTAGAGCAAATTTATTCGACCCTGTCGACGTTAGAGGTATTCCGTACTTACATCAGCAAGATGTAAATTCTACGAAATACACGTCATGGGCCGTTCCTGATGTGTTTCCGATCGCAGAACGCGACGGCGACAGAGGTATCTTGTTTATCGACGAGTTACCAACTGCGCCTCCTGCGACACAAAACGCATTTTTACAGCTATTGCTTAACCGACAAATTGGTGACTACAACTTACCAAAAGGCTGGGCAATTATATGTGCTGGTAACAGACTAACAGACTCTGCAGCTGTCTATCAGATGCCAAGTCCAGTCAGAAACCGACTAGCACACTACGAGCTAGACCCTATCTTAGACGACTGGGTTGCTTGGGCACACCAAAACAACATTGATTCGAATGTTATTGCATTTATACAATACAGACCGAACCTGTTGTCGCAATTCAATCCTGACGAATATGCGTTTCCAACACCGCGTGCGTGGTCGTTGGTTAGCAGAAAACTGCAACGCACAAGCGTAGATAAAGACAGGTTGTTTTACGGCGTATCCTCACTTGTCGGTGATGGACCAGCTGGTGAGTTCGTTGCATTTGCTGAAATATCTGACAAACTACCGGATATTGATGCAATCATCGAAGACCCAAATAAATACAAGAGAGACGATAACCCTGCGTTGTTGTATGCTCTTGCTAACGGTATCGCAGCCCGTGCAGCCGAAGATAAGATGGAAAAGATTATGAAACTGTCGGACAAACTGACAGTCGAGTATCAAGTTGTGCTTGTCAAAGGCTGTCTTGCTAGAGACCGAGACTTACGTGGACATCCAGCAGTTAAAAACTGGATTACCAAAAACGCTAACGTTGTATTGTAGGAGGACACATGAAAACAGTTAGATTATCAGAAAACTTGAAACATGAAATCAGAGAAGCGGCCAAGAAGAAATTCAAGGCTGCCAATCCCGAGAAAGACTTTCCAAAGGATGGTATGCAAGTATTCACTGAACAAGGTTATCAAGACAAAATTAATGCTACTTGTAAACACTTCAAAGAAACATGGGGTTACGATTGCCCTACTGAGAATGTGGACACCTTAGCAATACGAGCACGATGGGAAGTGACGCAGGACGACGGTGAAGGTAATACACACACCAAAGACTATGATGAGTCTTTTAATCTTAATTTACCAGATATCCAAGTTCCTACGTTCTTGTGTAGATACAGAGAAATGCATGTCGAAGTAGAACCCGACAACCCAGTATTTCTAGAATGTATGGAAGTGCGTATGTTCAATAAAAACGTTCGCGACAAACTGTGGGACGAGGATTACAAGCTTAAAGGAGTATTGAGTGAATTCTCTACTCTTAATCAGCTTATGAAATCAGCGTCTTGGTTACAACCTTTGATACCAGCAGAACGTTTGCAAAAAATGCACGAGAAAGATGACCGTGGCGAGCGAGTAAAGCACCAAGCTGAACTTGCTGACAACGAATTATCTAGTCTTAGAGAAACGATCCTTGAAGACGCGTTGCTAGGAGATGACTCATGAGCCCCTCATTTGTCAAAGCAAGGTCTAGATTAATCCTTGATAATCCGTTTCTTGGCACCTTATGTCTGCGACTCAAGCCGATTGAGTGGGAGGACCAGACTGGTGCCACGGACGGTGTTCATCTGTTCTACAACCCAAAGTGGTTTGAAGGACTGACTGACATGGAGAAGATAGGTTTTCTAGCACACGAAGTAATGCATGTTGTCTTTCTACACATTACGCGTAGAAACGAACGTAACGCTACAAAGTGGAATGTTGCTTGTGATTACGCAATCAACAACTACTTGATCGCTGAAGGTTTAATATTACCTAGGGGCGGCTTAGTGGACGAGCAGTATAATGATATGACTGCTGAGGCAATCTACGCACAGTTACCTGACCAAGGAACTGATGCGTTAGACCCTGGTAAATGTGGTGGAGTTATGGACCACCCTGGAAGTGATGGCACTGCTGGTAAAGCTAGTGCCATTGAATCCGAATTTACTGTAGCTATCCACCAAGCAGCTGAAGCGGCTAAGGCCCAGGGCAAACTCTCTGGTGTTATGGAGTCGCTAATATCTGATATTACAGACCCGAAAGTTGATTGGAAGGCTGTGTTGGCGCGCTTTTTACGTGCCAACAACAAGTCTGACTTTAGCTGGGTTAGACCAAATAGGCGTTTCATCGGTAGAGGTATGTATCTACCTTCGTTACACAATCCATGTCTAGAAGAAATAGCAATTGCAGTTGACACATCAGGTTCTATATCTGATGAAGAACTAACACAGTTCACAGCTGAGACCTCACACATACTACATGAGCTGGCACCTGAGCGTGTCCAGTTCATACAATGTGACTCTGAGATTAACGAGACGACCGAGTACAATCGCGAATCTTTACCTCTTAAAGTTACATACAAAGGTCGAGGCGGAACTGAGTTTACACCTGTGATTGACTATCTAAAAGAGAAGCACCCCAATGTGGTTGCTCTTGTATATTTAACCGACTTAGAATGCAGTGACTTTGGCGATGAGCCACATTTTCCTGTGCTCTGGGTTACAACTAACGCGACCGACGCCCCTTACGGCGAGGTCATACAAATGCAATAGGAGGAGATTATGGCATCTGTAAATATGACACAACAACTTCAACATGACGTTGTTGCTAATTATCGTAAGCAGGTTCAAACTGCTTACGAAACTAAAACTGATATATCTAGCACTATAGAATGTATTGTTTCTACACTACAAGACAATGCTGGACCTAAGTTCTTTGAAATGCAAAAACTGTCTGAACAATATGGCAAAATAGCCTATGAGATGGTTGAGCATTACAAAGCTACGATTAATAAAAAGTCTGGACCACCTAAAAACAGGTGGGATAACAATGATAAGTATGCACATGGCTATTTAGTAAATGCTAGTGGTTATCACTACGATGAAGACAAGGAAGAAAATGTTTTTGAACCTATGAGAAGGGTCAAAGATATTGCACTTGTCGTTAACAAAAATAGAGATACCGCAACGAATTTATCTATGATATGCGACTGGAACGATGAGTATACACAGCGTTGGTCGCAGGACGACGGTGAAAAAATAGCACGTAGCGAAAACTTTGTTGAAGGTGATTTAATATTTAATCACACTTTTGCTGAACCAGTGTTTTTACCTTTTACTACAAACGGTAGCTCAAATAACCACGCAGCAAGTGAAGATTACTCACCACATGCTAGTGTAGCTGTTTTGGTTACTTGTCCAAAAATGTGTGACGACATCTGTAGTATTCCAGAAACAGAAGCTAAAATAGGCCAAGCCGTAGATAAATTTGAGAAATTTTTAGAGCAGTTTACTACTTTAAAAAGATTTTTAGATAACTACCCAGAAGGCAAATCATTAATACCAAGCTATGCTATGGAAAAGATGGCTGCAAAAGCAAAACCACGAGTGGCTGTTAATGCTGTCAAAGAGCTAGAGGTTCCTGATGACTTGCGTGATGAAATGAACCAAGTTATCCTAGAAAATAAACTTTTGGGGGAATCATGAGTAAATCAGAACATATCGCATCTTATCCAGAATTTGAATACAACGATGAAATATCGTATGAAGATAATTTCTGGCGTTGGAGAGACATGTCAGACTACGAACGCAAATGCGTTAATCTACCCTACTATAACAAAGACGAGGCAATAGCTAAGTTTCAACAGATGTGGGGTTTTAAAAGTAGAGGAGTAGCATTATGAGCGCTATTAAAAACTACATGTGGGACGTAGGTGAATATGCTGTGGACAACGGCATAAAAGCTGCAATGACTAAGTATGTAGAAACAGAAGAAGGCGTTAAAGTCTGTATTATGTTTGTAAGTGCTTACGACGGTAACTGGGAACAGTTTATGTCCGATGGAAATTGGGAGGAACCTCCCGTTCACTAACATGCCAAGGAGTGGCATCAGTATAGCCCAAGATTCGGTGTCCCGGCTTGGGCTATGCGACTTAGATTACGCTACTGTAATCCAAATTTCTAATGTACCTGTTGCTACGTCTGAACCAGGAGCTACTTCACAGATGATATCAATTGTATCGTCTGCGCTGTAAGTCTTTGGACATACGTCAGCGTCCATGTGATCAGCTACACCAGTTTGACCTGCTGTTGATGCACCGATATAGTAATCTGTATCGTCGCCATCACCAACACCCCAAACTAAAGCTGTACCACCGTCAAGGTCACTAGATTTAATTACAACATTGTGCACTGTCTCACCAGCAAATACGTCTACCATTTTGTATACGTCAGCTGCGTTAGGCGCTGCACTTAATGTAATTTTAGAGTATCTAACACCTAAAGCTCCACTTGGGAAAGGTTTAAATGATTGATTACCCGCTACCATGTCACTTGTAAAAGTTGCCATAATATTTCTCCAGTTTGTATATCACACCACCATGGTGTAATATCTATAGTCATAAAGACTTTTACAGAAAAGTCAAATTTAATTAAGGAGTAATTAAATGGCACCAACACATGTATATGTAAAACGTAATCCTATACATCCATATACATACAACAATCCAGACGATTTACCTTATATACAATGGAAATATGTCCGCATATCAATTGCTTACAGCATGTACACCAGTAAGCAAATTGGTTGGGAACGTGCAAAGCGTTCCGAATACGAAGACTGGTGTGCAAAAATGAAAAAGTTCAAGGAGGAACTATGAAACTAAATATAACAACTAAAAAAGCAAACACAACTGGCGTTCAATTCAGAATTGACCCAGACACTAAAAAGAAACTAACAGCCCTGAAGAAATTCTACGGGGTAGGTACGGGCGTACTGATTAAACAAATGATTGTGCAATGTCATGAATCATTATCAGAGGTAGACAAATGAGTAACATAATAGATAAAGACGGCGAACCAATAAAGTCAAAGCAAGAACTGGCACATGACCAGTTGTTTGAAGACTTAGACGAAATAATATCTAAAGCTGCACAAGATTTAGATGTACCACATATTTTACATGTGGGTTTAGATTATTTTATTGGACTTGCATATGGACTTGCACCTAACGCAGAAGATGCAGAAACAATAATAGATAAAACTATAGAGAGAGCAAAGAATGAATACAAACCTGACTAAATTATATTTAGATTTCGAAACATTCTATGACACCCATTACTCACTGACAAAAATGTCGACAGCACAATATATCAATCATGAGGATTTTGCAGTTTGGGGCGTGGGAATAAAAGTAGAAGACGGTGAAACAGAATGGTATAACGAGGATGACACCCCGGCCATTTTAGAGCAAATTGATTGGGATAATACTGCCCTGGTTTGCCACAACACCTTATTTGACGCTTTTGTTCTTACACAGCATTTCGGGTATAAACCTGCGTACTATTACGACACTGCGGCGATGAGCCGAGGTTTGTATCCGAACATGTCTGCCAGATTAAAAGATTGTGTCGTGCGCGAGTTCCCATCCGATCCAACTAAACGTAAGGGAGAAGAACTAGTAAATGCTAAAGGCGTGCGTGTCCTGGACCCAGAGCTTGACGCACAAATAGGTGGTTATTGTATACAAGATGTTGATTTGACCTACGACCTATTTCAAAGTTACATCAAAGACTATCCTACTTCAGAGTTAGATTTAATAGATTTAACTGTGCGTATGTTTGTAGAACCTAAACTTTTATTAGACCGACCTATGCTACATGTCTATAAAGATGAGATGGCACTTCGTGCAGCGGAATCGATAGATGCGTCGGGAGTAACACGAGAAGTTCTAGCGTCACAACAAAAATTTGCCGCGCACTTAGAAAGCCTGGACATTACAATACCTACCAAGAAAAGCCCGACCACCGGCAAACAAATACCAGCCTTTGGTAAAAATGACCCGGCATACATACAAATGTGCAATATGTATCCGCAACACAAAAATATATGGGAAGCTAGGGAAGTAGTTAAATCACGTATAGATGAAACTAGAGCACAAAGATTTATAGATTCGTGCAACCCAGATGGAACCTTTGGTATACCACTCCGATACTATGCTGCACATACAGGTAGATTCGGCGGGTCAGACAAAATTAACTTACAAAACCTACCAAGGGGTTCTAAACTTCGAACTGCAATACACGCACCTGAAGGGCAGCGTCTCTTCATCGCCGACTTGTCCAACATCGAAGCACGTATGCTGGCCTGGCTTGCTAAGGAGGCTGATTTACTTGACGCTTTTGCACAAGGTAGAGATGTGTACTGTGAGTTCGCGTCCCAGATATATGGACGCACGATTACCAAAGACGATGCACTAGAAAGATATGTCGGCAAAACAGCAATCCTGGGGCTGGGCTATGGCATGGGACATCAAAAGTTCCAAGACACTTTAAAGTCAGGTTCGCCTTCAGTTGACGTGTCGGACAGCACTGCAGCTCAGATCGTTACGCAATACCGTGGCATGTATCCAAACATACCGATATTGTGGGCACGAGCAAAAGAGTTGTTATTTAACATGGGCGCTCAACAGCACTACGGTACAAAATATGGCCCCTTGACTATTGCACGAAACAGATTAGTTTTACCTAACGAAATGTCATTAAACTACCCAAGTTTACAATATATAGGTGGAGAGTTTTTATACAACACTTCAAAAGGTAAGATTAGGACATACGGACCGCGTTTAGTAGAAAATATTATTCAAGCACTAGCACGAATAGTTATTACAGACCAAATGTTAGAAGTACACGCAATGCCTGAAGTTGATGTTGTTATGCAAGTACACGATGAAATTATAGCAATTGGCTCAGAACACGGTGCTGATGCTACAATGGATAGAATATTACAAATCATGAAAACAGCCCCTAGCTGGTGTCAAGATTTACCACTAGATGCAGAAGGAGGCGTTAGCCAACTTTATGACAAATAAGAATTTAATACTAACAAGAAAAGTCGGTGACCGTGTAAAAGTTTACACAAGTCGTGGAGATTTATGCACGATTACTGTAACTAACATATCACAAAAAGCATGCAAACTAGCTTTCGAAGCCGACGATTCTGTACGTATAGATAGAGAGGAAGTATACTCAAAGAAGGAGATTAACGAATGAAAATTACTTTTTTACAAGCAAAAAAACGCCTTGCTAAAGAAATAAATGAGCAAGGTTCAAAACCATATCCACTAGTCAAAAACTTTACTTCGCGAGAAGAAGAAGTAAGTTTAGACAAAAAAGGATTTAATAAATTGTTTCGTGCATTATGTACCGCAGCAGAAGAAGGTGCGTGTATGCACAAAGGACCACTCAAACGACCAATCGTAGATGAGTCTCGTGCATTTTTATCTGACAGGTCTGTCCCAACAGAACTGTTAGTTATAGATATTGATGGATTACGTGCAACACCCGGCGATGACCTCCAGGCTATGGCCGATCGTATCGTGCTTCAGTTACCTGAAATATTTCACGATGTGTCGTATATAGTACAAGCAAGTGCGTCATTAGGTATTAAAAAAGATACCGTGTCACTACACTTATTCTTTTTTATGGACATGCCCGTACACCCAAAAACATTAAAAGATTACTTACGCGTACTTAATTATGAGTGTGAGTTTCTTGCGGAACAAATAACATTGTCGGCTAACGGTCAGAGCTTGTCTTGCGTATTAGACCCGTCAGTTGCAGACAACAGCAAACTAATTTATTTAGCACCGCCTACATTTAATGGCGTAAAAGACCCCTACCCTAACGGTAGGTTTGTAAAAGTTGACCGTAGATATATTACTCTGCCGATCTCCTCATCTTTGATTGGGGTAAATCCCGAAAGAGTTCATACTCTTGGTTTGCAAATCAAAGATAACCTAAGGAAGAAAAGTAATCTACCTAAAAGAGCAGGGAAGTTGTCTACGGTTAACGTTGCTGGTGAGTCGCACGAAGTATTAAACAACCCAGACAATATGACTATACAAATATCACGTGTAGCAGAACCTTTTGTAAACTGTAATGTAAACGGAGGAGATAGCGGTGGTTATTATTTTGTATTAACTAACCCGCATTACATGTATAACTTTAAAGGAGAACCTATTTGGGAAATAGAAAAAGCAGACTCAGATTTTTACAGAAGTATATTTGAAATTTTCGCCGATAAGATAGACAGCGAAACTAAAAAGAAACCTATAGTGTTACGTGATTTCTTCACAGACACATATTTTAATGGAGTATTTGATGAAACAAA
>Ga0209503_10001239_pt1 | contig 13479 bp, 6 predicted proteins | sample SouAtlMetagenome_2_FD_187448 | JGI IMG/M metagenome (GOLD analysis project Ga0209503, IMG submission 187448) | Marine eukaryotic phytoplankton communities from Atlantic Ocean - South Atlantic ANT15 Metagenome (SPAdes) (version 2) | ecosystem: Environmental > Aquatic > Marine > Oceanic | place... | reverse complement strand
TGGCTGGCATACTTTGCTGCACCGTTTGCCACCCCTGAGATAACCACCCTTTGGCATGATCTAATACCAGCAAATCGTACCCTGTAGCTTCTCTACGCCATGGTTTTGCGTTAATTAAGTCGATAGCTTTCAGCTTAATATCGGTAGCCATGCTGTCGAAAAATAAACTGGCTGGGTCATGTGCATGCAGCAGCCCTGCTTTACGTCCCTGCAAATAACTGACAATAGCCGGGTGTTTGCTTAAGGTTTTGTGGAACAGGCTCTTTTTAGACAATAAATACCGTAAGCTTTGCAAGTCATCTTGCCAGGCCCATTGCTGTGCGTAAGCAATAAGCTTTTTATGCAACGCAAGCATTTCTGGGCACTGTAAAACAGGTAAATACAAAGACACACTTTGTAACAGCAAGCGCACGCTCTTGGCCACTTCAGCTAAGGTTTTAATAGAGCCACTTTCAATAAATACATGCTCATGGTGCTGCCAATGGGCTAAAGCCAATTGAAGTGCGCTTGAAAAGGCTTCTTCGGTAGACGATTTTGGATTTAGCGGCAAAAAGTCTGGCAAGGGTTTTACTTTGGCGTTAAAGCCATGCAGTAGCTGATACCCTTGCGCCGCTTTAGACACGTCGCTTAGCCTGACATCCATACAACTATTTATGTGCGTTGCCAATATAAAGAGGCTGTCTAGGTCTCCACTTTGCAATTCTAGCTCAATTTCATTAATGGGCGAGCTGGCTTTATCGGTAGCCGCCTCACCGCAATCAAGCACTACCTCTACGCGACTCTTCTCTACCTCTACAATATAAGCATGGCGAGTAAAGTGGGTACTAAATTGCTTTTCCAATTTGCTGTTCATGCTGGGAATATTCCAGCTAGAAGGCCACACTGAAGTATCAAACAGGGTTAAGTCGGGTTCAGGTGCATCAAGGTCAATGTTGTATTCTGCACGTTGATGTAACCCACCACTGACTTTCCCATTGGTTTTTAAGGTTTGCTCGTAGCTGCCATTATTGCCGCGCACACGAAAACCCATCTTACTTTCTTGAAAATCGTGATTTACCGTATCGTAGTAATCGTTTTCAAGCCGAAGTTCGGTGTGGGAAATGAGGGTAATATTATTTTTTTCAAAAAGAGGGAGTACGCGGTCTTTAAAAGCTTGATGCGCACCATCTTGAGTAACAAATTTTAGTTCAATTTCAGACATATTTGCGCAGTGGCACACGTGATAATGATGCAACCTTACCTGTGTCCAAACTAATTCGCAATGACACTGTTAACTGGTTGCGATGAAATTAACCAGTAGACAAAAGTGGAACAAACTTGCCTTTATCGCGGTCAACCAATACCATCTCCATGTTTTAGACGAGTATTTGGACTACCTATGATTCGAAAGTGGTTAGCAGTTGCCCTTTTTGCATGCTCTTGCCAAGCGCTGGCTCTTCAAGAGAGCGATACGCTAGAAGCGTCGTCGTCGCACTATATTCGCGATGATTTATTTATTTTCCTACACACGGGACCAGGCCGGAACTACCGTATTCTCGGGTCTGTAGAGGCAGGCACCCCGATTACTGTGATAGACCGTGATGCTGATGCTGAGTTTACGCAAGTAACCGATAATGAAGGCCGTAAAGGGTGGGTTGAATCAAAGTTTGTTAGTACAGAAATGTCGCAAGCGGAGAAACTCCCTATGCTAAGTGAGCAATTGGCACAAAGCCAAACCAGCTTACAAACTGCACAGCGGGAGAATGCGAACCTGCGCCAGCAGCTTAATGAAGCCCGCCAGCAAATCACGCAACTTACCACTGACACTGAACAGCAAAGCAACGATATTCAACGCTTAAGTGCACAAGTAGAAAGTGCCGATAAAGATGAATTGGTCACCTGGTTCACCCGTGGCGGTATGGTTGCCGGCGCAGGTATTTTATTAGGCGTACTTCTGACTTATATGCCGAAAAAGCGTAATCGCAGTAAAGAATGGATGTAATTACCTGTACTGCTCTATCGACAAGGCAAAATTGTCGAGGTTAAACAAAATAAGCGGCTTGTTAGCCGCTTATTTTAAATCCAGCCTGTTAAGTGACATTCACAATTACACTCACAACTACACATCGGTATTTTCAGGTTCATTGAGAGTTAGCGTGACGTGATAACCATTTACGACCACACCTGCTTGGCACTGCCATCCCAACCGTTCTGTTAATTTAGTAATTAGCTTAAGTCCCAACCCGTAACCAGTATCTTCAACGTTTGATAGTGGAGAAGCCTCTGCGTCATTCTGGTTCTCGATGGTTAAGGTAGTGTCACATAATGTAATAGACACTACGCCGCTGTCGGTATGTTGGAAGGCATTTCGGATAACATTACCAATAATTATTCTACTAGCAGTATCTGGCAGGTACATTGTTGTACTTGGCACATTCACATCGACGGTTACGGTTTTTCCTTTTAGTAAGTATGCTAAGTCATCACAAAGCTGCTCAACCGTGGTGGCAATATCCACGGGATGATAAGGCAAAGGTTGACTGTCTTCGCGCGCTAACCACAATAAGGTTTCAGTTAAATCGGTCATTGTTTTAGAGGCATTATCAATCCGCATTAAGGCATTTTCCCCTTTACTGCCTATTGTATGCGCTTGATTTTCTAACTGCTCTTTTTCCAAAACACGCTGTAGCAATTCCGTACTGCTTCGAATAACAGCAATGGGAGTACGTAACTCATGACTCGCGTGATTAACAAAAGTACGCTCTCGCTCAAGGGTTTGTTTCACGCTTTGCAGGCTGTTGTGTATCAGTGACGCAAGCGCATTGAGCTCTTTGTAACGAAACCTTGGGATAGGCGCATCAAGTTGCTTTTCATCTAGCGCCGCCGCCCAATCCTGAAGCATTTCTACGGGCTTAGTCACGCTTCGCATGATAAGCAACAATACAATTGCAAACACAACCAGTGCACTTATTCCAATAATGATACTCACCAACTCATGGCTTAACCACACCGGCCGACGGCCACGCCCTTTTGGCTCACCAAACACCTGAGAAATGTACCTTACCTCGCCGCTTTCAAGCGGTACCATCACTAAAAATCGTGCTGCGTACGGGCGCGTGAAAAACCAATCACGCTTTAAATCTTTAGCTAAAACAAAAGGAATAAGCTCGTCTTGCCTAAATGACGCGAGGATTTCTTCTGGTTGTTGGTCAAATTCGGCACTGATGTAGAAGTTCAAAACACGTTGAGGTAACTCACCTGTTAACTCGGTATTGCTTGCCACGCTTACCATAGTGCCGCGCAACATGCCGTCCATACCTTGAAAAAAGCGCTCAGCTGAAAACATTGAAAACAACGTGATCAGCACACTTCCTACGGCAAGCAAGGTCCACAACACATAGCGACGTAAACTCAGGTGTAAGCCTTTAACCATATCAAACGTCCTCGGCGAGGTAAAAACCACTGTTTGGTTTACTTAGCACCGAAAGTGAGGCATTCACCTGTTCTAGACTTTTTCGTAAATGATGCATGTGCACTTTGAGCACATTGCTTTCGGGTGCTCCATCTTTCCAAGCTGCTTCAATAAGCCGTTCTCGGCTAACCACTTCCCCTTTAGCTAACAACAGTTTTTTAAGCAGTGCATAGGTAATGGGGCTAAGTTTAATAAGGTTGCCACTTGTATGGGCTTCTTGCGTATTCATGTTGAGTGTCACATTACCCATAGCGATTTGATTTACCTGCGCAGAACGGCGCCCCGATAATGCGGTTATCCGCGCCACTAATTCAGCCATCGCAAAGGGTTTAATCAAATAATCGTCGGCCCCTTTTTGAAACCCCGTGAGTTTGTCTTCAAGCTGATCTCGCGCGGTGAGCATAATAACAGGGGTATCGTTGCCGTCGTTTCGCAAACGCTCACAAACGCTGAAACCGTCGAGTCGAGGCAAGTTGATATCAAGCACTAGCACATCGTATTGATGCTGATTAATAAACTGCAATGCCGCCACGCCATTGCTGGCATGGTCGCATTGCATATCCTCTAGTTCCAAGTAGTCAAGAACGTTACCAGCCAAGCCAATATCATCTTCCACTAACAACACCCGAATCATTCCGTCCACCTTTTCTACCCTGCCACTTGTACAGCAGCGTCTTTGGTTTTTTTACCTAGCTGCGCTACATCTTCGTAAATTAACAGCAATGCAGGAATTAATACTAATGTAATAGCCGTGGCAAACAAAATACCATACCCCAAGGACGCAGCGGCAGGTATTAAGAATTGTGCCTGCATGGAGGTTTCACCCAATATGGGGTACAAACCTAAAAAGGTAGTAATGGAAGTAAGCAATACGGCACGAAGACGACTTGAACAGGCTTCAATAACCGCCTCTTGCACACGCATACCCGCTTCTTTCAATGCGTTATAGCGAGACACCAACAACAGGCTGTCGTTAACTACTACCCCGCTCAACGCCAATATTCCGTTAAGAGAGAGTATGCTAAGCATTAGCCCGTTGCTCCAATGTCCTAATACCGCACCTACAATGCCAAACGGAATAGCGGTCATAATAATAAGCGGCTGAACGTAAGATTTAAGCGGAATGGCGAGCAAGGCGTAAATAGAAATTAACGCTAATATAAATACGCTCTCCATTGAGCTTTGGGTTTCTTCTTGCTGCTCGGCTTCCCCCGCAAAATGCAGTGACAAGTCTTGATACTGACGAGATATAGTAGGCACGAAACTTTCGTTTAAGTAGTTCACCAGTTCAGTGGCGGTTATTACGTCACTGTCTACTGAGGCGCTAACAGTAAGCGCACGAAGCCCGTCAATACGCACCACCTGCTTTTGCTGAACATCAGGTGTCATAGTGGCGATAACACTTAATGGCACTACCGTACCGTTATCTAAACGTACTCGCGTATTCATCACATCAGACGGGTCCATTCTGTCTTCTTCAGGGTAACGTACGCGCACTTTCACTTCGTTTTTATTGCGCAAGTAACGCTGCACTATTTCGCCCCCAAACGCTTTTAACAGCTGTTGCGATAAGCTTTGGGTGTCCATGCCCATAGCACGACCTTCAGGCGTTAACTCAAAGCGCATCATGGCTTCACCGGGCGTTAAAGAACTTTCCACACCAAATACGCCATCTATGTTTTCCAATGCGTCTTGAAAGGCGGTGTTAGCCGCTGTTAAGGTGGCGTCGTCTATACTTTTTAGCTCTACTCTGAAGGCATCAACCATTTCACGTCGCGCTTGAATCTTAAGCTTTTTCACCGCCTCTAAGTTGCCACTTAGTGCTGTCCAGCGTGCGGCTAGTTCATCCAAGGTATAAGGCTTATCTTCAGACAGCGAAATGGTAATTGTGCCACTTTGATCGCCACTAGCTGTCACTTGCAGGCTCTTCATGCCACTCGCACTCACACCCTTTTCTTCTACCAGCTGCTTGTCGGCTTCAAGTGCAGCGTTTTCTAAGCGTAATAAGTTACGTTCGGTTTGACCAAAGCTGGCATCACTGTAAAGCGACATATTGGCCGACACGGTATCGCCTTGCATACTTGGGAAAAACCCTACCCGTACTACGCCGGTCAACGGCAAACTCATAACTACAATAAACAAGGTAATGAACAACAGCACCGCCGCATAGCGATAAGCAATCGTGGCACTTAATGCTGGTTGATAGAGCTTTTCGTTAAACCAATTTAGCCCATTGTCGGCACCGTCTTGCACTTTACCCCACAAACCAGCAATGCCTTTTTTCGTAGTTTTCTTGGTGGGTAGATGCGCCAAATGAGAAGGCAGTATTAATTTAGATTCCACTACCGACAATAAAAGGCAAAGGGTAACAATGGTACCGAACTGAGAATACAAGGTGCCAAGGCCGCCAGATACGTTCGACAAGGCAAAGAAAGTGGCCACCGTAGTAAGCACACCAAAAATAGTAGGGACGGCGACTTTTCGGGTACCTTCTATGGTATTTGCTAAAGTATCGCCGTAACGCCGCCTAGTGGAATAAACACTTTCGCCCACCACTACGGCATCATCTACCACAATCCCCAGCGCCATAATAAAACCAAAGGTGGTCATTTCGTTAAGGGTCATGCCGGTGTAAGAATCGGTCATGAAATACAAAGTACCGAAGAAAATAAACGGTAGTCCTGCGGCCACCCAAAAGGCGACTCGTAAGTTTAAAAATACCGCGAGGGTAATAAATACCAATACAATACCCATTAGTGCGTTATTGGTAAGTAAGTCTAAGCGCTCTGTGATAAGCGTACTTCTGTCATACCAGGTTTCAAGCTGTACACCTTCGGGGAGTAACCCGCGCTCGTGCCAGCTATCAACGACAGCATGAGCTTGTGCCACCATATCGGTAACATCGCCGTATTTATCCATTAATACTTGCAAGCCATAACCGTTTTGGCCGTTATATCTGGCTAATGAGTAGCTATCGTCGGCAAACGTGTCGGTTACTTCTGCAACATCATCTACGGTTAACACCGCACCATCAGCGCTAGTCACTAAAGGTATCTTGGCAAAATCACCGGCGTAATAAGCTTGTTCAGAGGCTTTTAAACGAATAACTTTCTCTTGGTTCCGCAAGCTAGTGGTGAGTGACGTAGACGACTCTTGGTTAATACGTGAGGCCACATCTGACAAGGTTAAGCCGTAGGCTTGTAGTTTCGCCTCATCAATTTCTATCGACATCATAGGGTCAATAAAGCTGGCTGCGCTCACATCGCGAATATCATCTTGCGCCAGCAAGTCTCGCTCTAATTGCTCACCTAAATACTGCAATTCAGCATGACTGGCATCGCCATACAGCTGCACCCAGATAACGTGCTCGTCGCGGGTAGCTTTGTCAATAATGGCGTTTTCAGCATCAGAAGGTAAATTGGAAATACTGTCGACTTCGGTTTTAATGTCGTTAAACATCACATCTAAATCGTAGTCGGTTTCTTTTTCGACCTGAACATTCGCGCCATTGGCGTTAGAGGTAGAAGTGATGCGCTTAATTCCTGGCACGGTTTCAAGCGCATTTTCTATTTTAATCGCGATGCCTTCTTCGGCTTGCTCAGCATCACCACTTTCATATGTCATGGAGATACTAACAAACCTAGGCTCCATACTAGGAAAGGCTTCCTTTCTAATATCGCCGTAGGACACCATGCCTAGCACGATAAGACCAACCATTAGAAGGTTGGAGGCCACCGAATTTTGCGCAAACCACGCAATAATGCCCTTGTGACTATTCATTGCCATTGCCCTCAACTACAGGCTTCACCAGAGTGTTTACAAGATAGTTATTAAGCGGGCGCGCTACAATAAGCGCTTGGTTAGCACCCGCCATAGGCGTGATATAAGCAAAACCTTCGTACTCAAAAAGCACGGTAGGGGTAAACTTGTTGAGCAAGTTAGTGTCGGGCGCGACAAACCATACTTCTTGTTTTTGCGATATGGCCGAGGACGGCACTTTCCATACATTATCAAGGTCACGGCCTTCAATTTCAGCCACTAGAAACGTACCGAAATACAAAGGGCTCGCTAACGATAATGGCCTTTCCACAACGGCAACAGCTCTGCGCTGACGGGTATCTTCGTCTTGGTGTAACTCTATACGCTCAATACTTGCCAGCCACTGATGTTCGCCAGTGGTATCGGTTAGTTGTACTTTCCAATCTGGCTTTTCACCTACCTGTGCTTGGGGCAACTGTGCCCATTGGCTAGGCGAGAGTGGGATAGAAATTTCTGCCACATCAGCGGAATACAAACCGGCCACTTCGGTGCCCACTTGTACATAACTTCCAGGCTGAATGCTGCGGCTAACCACTAAGGCATTAAATGGGGCGCTGATGTTAGCAAAAGCTAAATCGCGCTTTGCCGCCGCGACATTCTGCTCGGCTTCTCGCAATGCTGCTTGCGCTGATTTAAGTTGAGGTGCGCGAAGCACTAAGGCCGACTCTGGCTCACCGGTCAACCCTGAGCGTGTCCATTCGTCTTGTGCTTGCAACCCTTGAAGGCGTTCTTCTTCAAGAGCGACGAAAGCAGTTTCATAAGTTGCTTCGGCAGCGGCTAGTGCTTGGCGATAATCAGTATTATCTACATACGCCATCACCTCACCTTTATTTAACAAAGCGCCGGTTTCAAAGCGTGGCGACAATTCAGTAATTTGCCCACTCACTTGCGCTGATAACGTAAGCATGTGAGTAGCACTGGCTTGCCCGTACCCTTTTACTTTTGCATTGTAGGTAGTTGGGTAAACCTCTACCACGCCCACTTCGGCAACATCTGCTGAGCTACTGCCAGCCGTTTGATTATTGGCTGCACTTTTCGCCCCGTTTTGATTTTGGCTTTGATCAGGCTTTTGACCTGACTTTTGACTAGACATATCGCGATGCGGGCGCTCACCAGGCTGACGGCCTTCACCTTGTTCATCTGTCGGCGCAAGCACGGTTTGTTCTACACCACGTTGTGCTTCTACTTGAGTAATCGCTTTTTCAGCATTCGCATTTCTAGGCGCACTAATCTCATGATTTCCTTTACCTGCCCGGCCTTCTTTTCCTCCTTTGGGGCCAGGGCCCATACCCGGACCTCCTGAGCCACCTAATTGGCTCATGGTATAAAGAATGGCAATAACAATAGTCATTGCGGCACCAAGGGTTACGATAATTTTTTTCTTGTTCATTGTGACACTCCAAGGCCTAGCGCAAGGCCCAAGTCGATACGATTACTTAACTGAGAATATTGAAGCTCGACGCGCTGCGCCTGCAAATTAAAGGTGGTGTCGTAAACTGACAGTAAATCTAAAATGTCTACCAAGCCTTGACGGTATTGCCCCGAAAAAGTTTCGGCGCTATTTAATGCATTACGGTAAGCAATGTCGGTGTAATACTGACGCTGAGTAAACGCTTTTTCGTTATCTAACGCGTTTTGCACTTCTTGTACTGCGTTAAGTAATGTTTCCCGATATTGCCACCAACTGTTTAACGTATTTAACTTGGCATCATCGATTTGCGCGCGAAGAGCGCCGCCTTGAAACAAGGGGGCGGTTACCTGCCCAAGAAGATTCCACAGAGGGTTAGAAAACAGCGATTGAGAAGGTGTGACACCGTTGTCAGTTAGTCCCGCCGACAGATTGATACTAGGTAGGAGTGCTTTGTATGCGACTTTCACATTGGCTTCATCGGCTTTAATAGCATAGTAAGCCGCTTGTAAATCGGGGCGTCTAGCTAGGTCTTGCTCTGGCAAGGCAAGCATTGGTTCAAGCACTTCTGGAAATTTCGTTACTGCGGGAAAGTCAGATAAAGATTGGTCTTGGCGACCTAGCAACACCGCTAGCGTTCGCTTGGCAGCACTAATCGTATTTTCATACAATGCGATAGAGGCTCGGGTATTTGCGCTACTGGTTTTCGCGTTGTCTAAATCATCAAGAGATCCAAGCCCAGTACGGTAGCGCTTAAGGATAATACTTTCACTATTTTCGTAAACGCCCAACCGTTCCTGCTCAATAGCAAGCAATTGTTTCTGCGTGATAATGTCTAAGTAATTACGGATAACACTGGCAACAAGTGCATCGCGAGAAGATTGATACGCTGAGCGGGCGCTAGCAGCATCAAAACTAGCGGCAGTTACACTGTCGCTAATTTTTTGCCATAGATCCACTTCCCAGCTAACGGTTAAGCCGCTAGTGTAATTTGCATCACTATTTTCCGTTTTAGCGCCTGAAAAGCTGGCATCTACATTAAGGTTATCTGCCGCATCAGCCGACTTAATCGCCACCTGCGCTTTCCTCAACGTAATAAGCGTTTGCTGCAAGCTTGCATTGTTTTCAAGCGCTTCATCAATATAGGCTTGCAGCCCTTCTACCGACACTAAGTCGGTTAATGCAGTGGCCGCAACAGCATCTTCTGATTGCACTTGCCACGTAACACTTTCTCCTGTCATTGCAGATGCCGACTCGCTAAGCGAAGCCTCGTCATGACTGGCACACGCGGTTAACCCCGTCAGTACAAGTGCCACAAATGGCATAAATGAAATTTTACCTAACCCGATCATTGTAATTCGATTATTGCCTACCATGCATACAGGGTGTCACAGCGGGGGTTAAGGCGGGGTTAACGACCAAAATTTTGTTTGAAGTTTTTTATCGCGCTCAAATAAGCGAGTCACTAATGCACTATGAAATAAAAAAAGCCAGTCACAAGGACTGGCTTTACATGGTTACCGATTACTACAAGGAAAATTACCTTGTGCTATTACTCATCGTCTTCCACTAACGTCATGAGAGATGTATTACCACCGGATGCCGTAGTATCGATACTAATGGTTTTTTCAGTCATTAAACGCTGAATCAACTTATCGTTATATTCAGCGGTGATCACTGGCAAAATAGCCCCTTCACGCGATGACAGCATTGCGGTAATACGCGCCGTACGTTCAGTGCTTGAATCCACAACTACGCCCGCTAAGTCTTCATCCATCAATAAGGCATCGAAGTGACCTAAACGCGCTACTTGGAATACCCCTTTCGGCGCACCCGTAGATTCAAACTTATTTTGAATCTCAATAGCTTCTTCGTAGAAGATTTCAGATACCACCGATACCACCGTGTTACCTGTAGCAAGTGCGGTAACGATAGACAGCATCCAGTACTCAAACGATACGTCTTTATCGGCGAAACATACCAGGGTGCCTCTGGGTTCAAGGTAAAGTTTGTTAGATTCGCCTGTAGGACCAGGAAGCTCGGTAGGTTTCGCTAACTTACGCTCAACACTGGTTAACTGCTGGCGGGCAGTGGCCAACGTGCGGTTTAAATCATCGGCTAGGTCGTCAACAATGTCGACCTTGGCAATTTTGGCCAGTAACTGACGTACCATAGAGATACGATCATTTAAGGCCATATGTCGCCACTGGGCTTCAACTTCCTTAGCTTGATCCATCACAACATGGGCACGTTCGGCAATTTTATCGTCACCGACTAGCGCGTTATCTGTACCATCAACATCATCAATCAATGTTGGTTTCGGTGTAGCACGTTCCATCATTAAACGTGGCAAGTAGTTAGGCCCACCCGCTTTTGGACCCGTACCTGATAACCCACGTCCACCGAAGGGTTGTACGCCAACAATAGCGCCAATCATGTTGCGGTTAATATAGACATTACCTGCACGGCTCTTAGCAGCAAGCTCGTATGCACGCTCTTCAATGCGCGAGTGAATACCCATGGTTAGGCCGTAACCCGTACCATTAATTTGCTCTAAAACATTGTCTAGCTCTTTCGATTTAAAGCGCACTAGATGCACCACTGGGCCAAATACTTCTTTTTCCAGCACATCCAAGTTATCAATCTGATAAAGCGTAGGTGGGAAGAAAGTACCGTTTTCAGTGCCTTCAGGCAGATCGTTTCGATAAAGCAGTTTTCCTTTTCCTTCCATAAAGTCTACATGGTCGGTTAGGCTCTTAAGTGCTTTTTCGTCGATAACTGGGCCAACGTCAGTGGCCAGCATGGTCGGATCGCCAATGGTTAACTCTTTCATGGCACCGATTAACATACTGATAAGATCATCAGCAATTTCTTCTTGCACGAATAATACGCGAAGGGCTGAACAGCGTTGTCCCGCACTTTGGAAACCAGAATGAATAACATCATCAACTACCTGCTCTGGTAGCGCGGTTGAATCCACAATCATGCAGTTTTGCCCGCCAGTTTCAGCAATGAGCGGTACTTGCTCACCACCACGATTAGCAAGTTCTTGTGAGATTAGCGTGCCCGTTTGGGTAGAACCGGTAAACATCACCGCTTTAATGCGTTCATCAGAAAGCAGGGTTTCACCTACTTCTTTACCTGGGGCAATAATGAGTTTTAACGCGTCTTCAGGCAGGCCTACCGATTGCATAATATCCACAGCGCGTTTCGCCACCATACTGGTTTGTTCAGCTGGTTTGGCAATAACCGTATTACCGGTAACTAATGCTGCGGATACCTGACCTAAAAATATTGCCAGAGGGAAGTTCCACGGGCTAATACACAGCACCACACCACGAGGAAGCAAGCGCTTGTCTTCAGCCAATTCTTGGGCACGGGCCGCGTAGTAACGACAAAAATCCACCGCTTCACGTACTTCATCAATGCTGTCTTGCGCGACTTTACCTGCTTCACGCATACAAATAGCAATAAGTTCTGCCATGTGGCGCTCTAGGGCATCAGCGGAGCGATTAAGAATTTCAGCACGTTCTGAAGTGTCACGCTTAGACCAAGCGTCGAAGCCTGCATCTGCGTCGTCTAACGCTTTTCGCATATCATCAGGTTGTGCGTAATAATGGTAACCCACCACATCGTCGTGGTTCATTGGGTTTCTTACCGCTGTTGCGCCCTCAGGAACACCATCGGTTACACTGTAAAACTCTTGCCAACGCTCTAGTTCGTGTTGAAGCGCGGTAACCGCGTTCACGTCGGTTAAATCTAGTCCGCGAGAGTTATCACGTTCAGGTGCGTATAAACCACGTGGTGTTTTAATTAGTTTGTTGAAACGCACTTTAAGGCGCTGGGTTTTTTCCACCGGATCTTCAAGTAATGATTCAACCGGCTTTTCATCATCAACAATGGCGTTTACGAACGACGAGTTTGCGCCATTTTCTAATAAGCGACGCACTAGATAAGCTAATAAGTCTTCATGTTCACCCACAGGCGCATAAACACGGCACTGAATTTTTTCTTCGGTTACTACCGTATCGTAAAGGGTATCGCCCATGCCGTGTAAGCACTGGAACTCAAACCCTTCTTTATCGTCGCCAGCCAGTTCAATAATCACTGATGCAGAGTAGGCATTGTGAGTAGCAAATTGCGGGTACAAAGTATCGCGGTATTCTAATAATCGGTTTGCACAAGCATGGTAAGACACATCGGTAGATGACTTACGGGTAAACACAGGAAACTCTTCTAAGCCCGCTTGTTGGGTAAGCTTAATTTCCGTATCCCAGTAAGCGCCTTTTACCAATCGCACCATTAACGAACGGCCGACTTCTAACGAAAGCGCGCGTAAATGTTCAATTACATGAATAGCACGTTTTTGATAGGCTTGAACCGCTAAACCAAAGCCAGTCCATCCGTTTAAATCTTCATCACGGAATACCGCTTCAATGATATCGAGGGAAAGCTCTAAACGGTCAGCTTCTTCAGCGTCAACCGTTAAGCCAATATCGTACTCTTTAGCCAACATACACAAGGCTTTTAAGCGCGGCGGAATATCACGCATTGCGCGCTCTCTGTGTAAGAACTCAAAGCGTGGATGTATTGCCGACAACTTAACTGAAATACCTGGTGAGCGCTTAGGTCCACGGCCGTTAGCCGCTTTACCAATCACTTCAATAGCTTTAACGTAAGAATCATAATAACGGTCTGCATCTTCCATAGTGCGAGCGCCTTCGCCCAGCATGTCGTAGGAATATACATAGCCTTTGGTTTCTTTTTCCTTAGCACGCTCTACCGCATCTTTGATGGTTTC
>Ga0209503_10001235_pt1 | contig 13510 bp, 11 predicted proteins | sample SouAtlMetagenome_2_FD_187448 | JGI IMG/M metagenome (GOLD analysis project Ga0209503, IMG submission 187448) | Marine eukaryotic phytoplankton communities from Atlantic Ocean - South Atlantic ANT15 Metagenome (SPAdes) (version 2) | ecosystem: Environmental > Aquatic > Marine > Oceanic | place... | reverse complement strand
TAGTTGCTAATACTCCCATTCCAAATTCGTTTGCTGCCAGACCTGATGCAACCCATGCCTCATACGACTGCCAAGCTGCTATTGGTACACCAATAAAGTTAACAAGGTCATTTCCAGCAAATGCTAGCGCTAGCCCAAATGTACCCACCCCGATAATTATTTTATAAATATTAAATTTAAAAAACTGAATAAAGGCATAAGAAAGTAAAGACATGAATACAGAAGTATACATTACGATTTGAAAGACATTGTTTTCTAAGAAATTTTTAATTGTAACCCCTCCAATTAAATCAAAACTTTGTTTAGCATAAGATGTTCCTTTAATACCCTTCATTAAAATGAAGTATGTTAGAGCTGTAAGAGCAACACCACCGAATAGGGCACCAACCCAATTAGGTTTGGAGTCAAAATTATAGGATAATAAAAGTCTGGAAATCCACTGGACTATTGCTCCAATGGAAAATGCAACGAATACAGATAAGAGAATTCCTCCAATAATTTGGGTTGCTTTTGAAGTGTTAATATAATTAACAACATCCCCAAAAGATCCATTATCCATTCCGATTTTAATTAATGCCATTGCAACTGATGCACCTAAGAGTTCAAAAACAATTGAAACGGTTGTAGATGTAGGCATTCCAACAGAATTGAAAAATTCAAGTAATAATATATCGGTAATCATTACTGCCATGAAGATGATCATAATTTCATTGAAGTAAAACTCACCAGGATTAAAAATACCCTTTCTTGCAACCTCCATCATTCCACTAGAAAAGACACATCCGATGAATATTCCAATACTCGCAACAATCATAATGGTTCTAAACGAAAGTACTTTTGAACCAAGAGCTGAATTTAAAAAGTTAACAGCATCGTTACTTACCCCAACAACCAAATCAGCTACTGCAAGAGCAATTAGGGCAACCAACATTAATAAATATATATTTTCCATTAATTAATTTTTTATAATTTAAACTCAACATTAAAGAAGACCTCAAATAAATTAGTGTCTAAGTTTTCATAACTAAAGTTTCTTGCATTTAAAGAAAACTTTACCCCATCATTAGCTTTGTATTGAGTTCCAATAATTATTAGTGAGCCATCATCATCATAGTTCCAAGAGTTTGTAGCACCATCTAAAGTATTAGAGCTAATTTGATCAAATCTAGCAAAAACTTCATATTTATCGTTTATAGAATATCTATTATAAATTGAAATTCCATCCAAATTATGATTGTCTACAGGGTTTTTATATGTAGTTCCATTCTCCATTTTATTATATTCTGCTCCGATACTATAATCGCCTACCTTATAGCCAGCAAATAATCCGAGATTGCTTAAGGATTCTGATGATTCTGAAGCTTGAGTATCATAGTAAACTTTCATTTTTAATTTTTCAGAAACATCATAGATAAGATTTAATCCAATTCTTTGGTTTCCATCAGCATCTTGTGGGTTTTTATATCCTTCTCCGTTTAAAGCAAAAATATTAGTAGTTAACTTATCACTTAATTTTATTTCTGCATTAACACCAAGGTCTGCACTAGACCCAAATTTATTTTCGTCTTGTAAAGTTTTGTAGATATATCTATATCCCCAAACTTTTTCTTGATCGTTAAATTGCTTTCCGCCAATCATACCCATACTAAGTTTTACTTTTGTACTTAGTTTGTAATCAAGTTGTGCAATTTTAACAAAGGCAGTGTAATTACTGCCTGAGTCATTTTTGCCTACATCATAAGTAATTTTTGCAGAAATATTTTCATTGAATTTGTATTTATATCCTAAATATACTCGGTCAAGCTCAAAGGCACTAGTTTGGCTAACATCATCGGAAAAATCATAATTGTAATTCCAAAATACTTTGAAATGAGGTTCTCCTTTAGGTTCACTTTCGGAATTTTGAGCGAATGCAAGAAAGCTAATAAGACTAAATAATAAGATCAATATTTTTGATTTCATGATAAAATTTTATTTATCACAAATATTAAAATATAATTCGGGTACAATGTTAACTCAATGTTAAGTTATAGTCAAATAATTATTTGCTTTTAATCGAGTAATTATAGTTTAATCTTAATATATGATGAGAAACCGGTGAATCAACTCTAACTTCTTCTTGAAGTATGTATTTTATTGTTAGAGAATTAGGTCCTTTTAAGTTTAGTTTTGTACCAAATGAAAATCTGTATTTTTTATAGTTCTCATTAAAATTTAAATCATCTTTTGTAAAGAACTCAATACCGATTCTGGGATCAGCTTTCCAGTCTTTAATATCGTATCTTACCTCAAACCTCGTTCTAAAAAAATCGTTGTTTACAGAATCAGAAACCCCAACTTCATTCTTTCTTTGAAACTGAAGTCTCAATCTGAAATCAAATTTTTTATAATCATATGCGCCTGTTAAAAAAGCATGATATCTATTAAATTTTTCATGGCCCTGTATGTTTCCAACATCATCCAATTCGTCAATTCCTCTAAATCCAAATCCAGAGCTCAGATGGTCATTAATTTTGATTTTTGCACCAAATTCATAAAAGGACTTGTTATATGTGTCCCCAATAGATTTTATTCTTAATTGTCCACCTCCATAGATATCAATATTTTTTGTTAATCCATAATCAACTTCAATACTAGACCAATTTTCATACACATCGTCATTTTGAGCAAATTGTGTTAATAGTGATCCAAGAAATAATATTAGTGATAGTTTGATTTTCATTTGAAAATAATTTTAAATAAATATAAATGAATATTATATTATAAAATAATTTAAAATCACAAATGGAAATTTTAATTACAGCAATAGCAGCCTTTTTAGCAGCACTACTAACATTTTTTTCAGGCTTTGGTTTGGGAACCATACTAACGCCTGTCATGCTTATTTTTTTCCCACCTGAAATTGCCATATCACTCACTGGAATAGTTCACTTTTGCAATAACATATTTAAGCTGACAATTATAGGTAAACAATTCAATAAGGAGGTCTTAATCAAATTTGGGGCGCCAGCTGTTCTATTTGCTTTCGTTGGATCTTATGCTTTATTCTTTATAAGTAATGACAATTTATTTACCTACAGTTTGCTTGGTAATAACATGAATGTTTCATACTTACAATTTATAATAGCAATTATCTTAATAGCTTTTGCGCTGATTGATCTCATGCCATTTTTTAAAAAACTAAAGTTTAATAAATCCATATTACCAATGGGTGGAATATTGAGTGGTTTTTTTGGAGGCTTAACAGGAAATCAAGGTGCACTTAGAAGTGCTTTTTTGATAAAGATGGATCTAGACAAAACTGTATTTATTGCAACAACTGTTGTAATTTCTTTTTTTGTTGATCTTACAAGAATAGGTGTTTATTTCTCAAACATAAAGGATTTTGACATTTCAAATTATATAGTACTTGGTCTAGTAGCAATCTTTTCTGCAGTCGCAGGGTCATTTTTAGGTTTCAAATCGTTAAAAAAGATTACTCTAAATTACATTAGAAATTTAGTTGCAATTATGATTTTATTAATTGCTTTTTTATTATTATTGGGGATATTATAGTCTTTTATGGAATGGGAAAAATTATTGTCTTTAAAAAGACATGGGGACGAATTTAAAAGAAAAAGAATTGATCAGGATGAAACAAGACTTGGATTTGAAGTTGACTATGATCGAATTATTTTTTCCTCTGAGTTTAGAAGCCTACAGGATAAAACTCAGGTAGTACCATTTTCACAGGGAGATTTTGTTCATACAAGACTTACGCATAGTTTGGAAACTAGTGTTGTAGGAAGATCTTTAGGCAGAAAAGTAGGAGTAGAAATCTTAAAAAAATACCCAGAATTAAAAAATAAATTTGGATACCAATCAAATGATTTTGGCGCCATAGTAGCTTCAGCATCACTGGCACATGATATCGGCAACCCACCTTTTGGCCATTCTGGAGAAAAATCAATAGGACAATATTTCATATCAGGGCCTGGACAAAAATTCAAGGATATCTTAAATGAAAAGGAATTCCAAGATTTATGTGATTTTGAAGGTAATGCTAATGGGTTTAAGATTTTAACCCAATCTCGTCCCGGAAGAAAAGGTGGGCTCAGATTAAGTTATGCAACACTAGGGACGTTTGTAAAATATCCAAAAGAATCACTTCCTGTAAAACCCTCCTCAAATATTTCCGATAAGAAATATGGTTTTTTCCAAAACGAAAAAAATATATACGAAGATATTGCCAGTGAACTTGGATTATTAAAAGATGGTGGAGGTTATAATCGACATCCTTTGACTTTTTTAGTTGAGGCTGCAGATGATATATGTTATACCATAATAGATTTTGAAGATGGTATAAATCTTGGCTTGGTTGAAGAGGATTATGCACTAGAATATTTAATCAATCTTGTAAGGGATTCAATTAACACTGAAAAGTATAATGCATTGAATAATACAATCGACAGAGTAAGCTATCTTAGAGCCTTATCAATTAATACATTAATTAATGAGGCAGCACAAATATTTATAGAATATGAAGACGATATTTTGAAAGGTAATTTTCAAGTATCTCTACTCAAAAAAAGTAAGTATAAACCTCAGATTTCAGACATAATAAAAATTAGTGTTGAAAAAATTTATGAATCAAAGGAGGTAATTGAAAAGGAGGTGGCTGGCTATAATATTATTAACAAGCTTTTAGATACTTTTATCTCCTCAGTGAATAGATATTATGAAGGAAATCAAACGAGTTATGATAAACTGATCTTAAAATTATTACCTTCAACTACGAATTTAGATCATGATAATCTTTATTCTAGATTACTTGAGATTTGTCATTATGTGGCTTCACTTTCTGATAGAAAAGCTTTAAATGTTTATAATAAAATCACCGGTATTGAATACCAATAGAAGACTATGAAAATTGAATTTGATGACAATTATTTTATGTCAAAAGCAATTGATGAGGCAATGATTGCCTTATCTAAGGGTGAGGTTCCAATTGGAGCTGTAATAGTTGCTGATAATAAAATAATAGCAAGATCTCATAATATGGTTGAGGCTTTGAATGATGTAACTGCCCATGCGGAGATATTAGCAATTACCTCTGCATCAAATTATATAGGAGGAAAATTTTTGGAAAATTGTTCTATTTATGTGACATTGGAACCATGTCAAATGTGCGCAGGAGCATTATATTGGAGTAGAATTTCAAAGATTTATTATGGTGCAAACGATCCAAAAAGAGGATTTCAAATACTTGGGAATAAAATACATCCAAAAACTAAAGTTTTTGGTGGTATTCTTGAAAATGAGTGTAAAAGTCTATTGGAAAAATTTTTTATTTCAAGAAGAAACCTTAATTAAAGATCTGAATTTTCTTTAAATTTTTTCAGATTTTCATTATTCAAATAATAATCCTCAATTTTTTTATCTTTCCATCGATGATATGAGAACAGGGGAAAAACAATAAAAAACAATATTAAAGTACCAAAGCCAATAAATTTATGGTATTCTTCGTTTTCAACAAATAATCCGTAAAAAATCATTGATACAGAAATTATAAAAAAGAAAAATATTACTTTTTTCAACTACCTAATTTGTATTCTTAAGATTTATTTCTTTTAACTGGTCATTTGAGATTGAAGACGGAGAATCAATCATTACATCTCTCCCTGAATTATTTTTTGGGAAAGCAATAAAATCTCTTATAATTTCATTTCCTCCAATAAGTGCAACTAGCCTATCAAGACCAAATGCAATCCCTCCATGAGGGGGGGCACCATATTCAAAAGCATTCATTAAAAAACCAAATTGTTTTTCAGCATCTTCTTTAGTAAACCCTAGACAATCAAACATTTTTTGTTGTATTTTTCTGTCATGGATTCTGATTGACCCTCCTCCGATTTCATTGCCATTTAAGACAAGATCATAAGCGTCTGCTCTAACTGCAGCTGGGTCTGAATTAATCAGATCTATATGATCTTTTTTGGGGGAAGTAAAAGGGTGATGCATAGCGTGATATGCTTTAGTTTCTTCATCCCATTGAAGTAGCGGGAAGTCAACAACCCAAAGTGGTTTAAAGTTTTCGGGATCTTTTAGGTTTAATTCATCAGCTACATGAACCCTTAAAGCTCCTAGCTGATTTCTTACCTTTTCTTTATCCCCGCTTAGAATAAATAAAATATCTCCTCTACTACCTTTAGATTTTTCTGACCAACTTTTCAAATCTGATTGATCATAAAATTTATCAACCGATGATTTAAAAGATCCATCGTCTTGAATTCTCATGTATGCAAGTCCTCCAGCTCCAATCTGAGGTCTTTTAACCCATTCGGTATATTTATCAATATCTTTTCTTGTAAAACTATTTCCGCCTTTAATAATGAAACCTACAACTAACTCAGCATTATTAAATACATTAAAGTCTTTATGCTGGGTAACATCATTTAATTCTACGAAAGTCATATCATATCTCAAGTCAGGTTTATCTGTTCCAAATTTCTCTACGGCATCATCATATGACATTACAGGAAATTTGTCAAGATCAATTTTCTTAACCACTTTGAATATGTGTTTAACCAAATTTTCAAAAGTAGTCAAGATTTCATCTTGGTCAACAAATGCCATTTCACAATCAATCTGTGTAAATTCAGGCTGTCGATCTGCTCTTAAATCTTCATCTCTGAAACACTTAACAATTTGGAAATATTTATCCATGCCAGCTACCATCAAAAGTTGTTTGAAGGTTTGTGGTGATTGTGGTAGTGCATAAAATTGCCCTGGATTCATCCTTGATGGAACAATAAAATCCCTAGCTCCTTCCGGAGTTGATTTTATTAAATATGGAGTTTCGATTTCAATAAAAGAATTTTCTGATAAATATTTTCTAACCTCTTGAGTTATTTCATGTCTAAGGATTAAATTATTTTTTACAGGATTTCTTCTGATATCCAAATACCTATATTTCATCCTTAATTCTTCACCACCATCGGATTCGTCTTCGATTGTAAAAGGAGGTGTTATGGATGTATTTAATATTTTTAAATCTGTGACTAAAACTTCAATTTCCCCGGTATCCATCAAAGAATTTTTTGAAGCTCTTTTGATAACAGTTCCCTTAATATTTATGACAAACTCTCTTCCAAGAGTTTTTGCTTGCATGATTACATCTTCAGAGGTTCTTTCTTGGTCAAAAACCAATTGGGTGATTCCATATCTATCTCTTAAGTCAACCCACATAATAAAACCTTTGTCACGGATTTTTTGAATCCAACCCGAAAGTTCAACTTGTTTGGTTAAATCATTAATTCTTAATTCTCCGCAATTATGAGATCTATACATTTCTATAACTTATGCCCACAAATTTAATAAGATATTATTATAATTTTCTTCTATGACAAATTAATTGATACAATTTTTAAAAAAGTAGTATTCAATTATCATATATCTAGTATTTTAGTAAAATGTTATCAGTAGAGGAATATCGCTCAAAATTTTTATCATACTTAGAGAATTTTGAGTCCCCAAAAAATCCCAAAAACTTATATGAACCTGTTTCGTATATCTTAGGTTTAAAGGGAAAAAGAATTCGACCAATATTAACACTGCTAACGTGTGATATTTTTAACGACAAGTATGATAATGCCTTCGATGCAGCCCTTGCTGTTGAAGTTTTTCATAATTTTTCTCTGGTTCATGATGATATTATGGATGAAGCCCCTCTGAGAAGAGGAAATGAAACTGTGCACAAAAAATGGGATTTAAGTACTGCGATATTATCTGGAGATGTAATGTTAATTCTGGCTTATCAACTTTTTGAAAATTATTCAGGTGATACGTTTATTTCATTGGCAAAACTTTTTAGTAAAACAGCTATTGAGGTTTGTGAGGGTCAACAAATGGATATTGATTTCTCTAAAAAAGTAGATGTTTCAGCAGATGAATATTTAAAGATGATTGAATACAAAACAGCTGTTTTAATTGGAGCATCAATGAAAATGGGAGCAATTGTTGCCGGAGCCTCTGAAAAAGATCAAAATAATATTTACGAATTTGGAAAAAACTTGGGCTTAGCTTTTCAAATTCAAGATGATTTTTTAGACACTTATGGTGAAGAAGAAAAGTTTGGAAAAAAAATTGGTGGAGATATTCTTGAAAACAAAAAAACCTTACTTTTTATTAGGGCTAAACAATTGTTAAATACAAGCGACAGTGAAAATCTAACAAAATTATATTCCTCAAAATTCACTGATGATTTAAATAAAATTTCTGAAGTTAGAAGCTTATTTGAAAAATGTAATATTCCTGCAATAATATCTGCTGAAATTGAAGATTTTACTAAAAAATCCTTTGAAATGTTAGACAGCATTAAAATTAGTGCTGAGAAGAAACAATTTTTATGCGATTTTGGAAATTCTCTAATGAAAAGGAACATTTAAAAAGTTTATATTATTTACATTTGTTATTAAATTAAACTAAGTGGACAATTTCTCTTTTCTAAACGCTGCTCACGCGGGGTATTTTTCTGATTTATATGACCAATACCTTAAAGATCCTGATTCTTTAGAGCCAAGCTGGAAGGCTTTTTTCCAGGGATATGATTTTGCAAACAGTGATTTTTTAAAGGATGAACTTTTAGAAGGAATTAGTCCTCAGGTTCCAGATCACGTTCAAAAAGAATTTAGGGTAATTAATTTGATTAATGCCTATAGATCAAGAGGTCATCTTTTTACAAAAACTAATCCTGTTAGAGACAGAAGAACATATAAACCAACCCTATCTATAAATAATTTTGGTCTAAGCCAAGATGACCTAGTAACAACATTTAATGCAGGAGAAATAATTGGATTAGGTCCGCAGCCACTAAGCGTAATAATTTCTCATTTGGAAGATATTTATTGCGAAAGTATAGGAGTTGAATATATGTATATCCGCGCTCCTGAGGTTATACTATGGATACAAAACAAGTTGAATATAAATAATAATCAGCCAAACTTTTCAGCTTCTCAAAAGAAAAAATTGATGACCAAGTTGATTGAAGCTGTTTCTTTCGAAAATTTTCTTCACACAAAATATGTTGGACAGAAAAGATTTTCATTGGAGGGAGGAGAGTCTTTGATTCCAGCTTTAGATATATTGATTGAAGAGGCGGCCAATAAAGGGGTCGAAGAATTTGTCATGGGAATGGCACACAGAGGGAGGTTAAGTACTTTGGTTAATATTTTTGGAAAGTCAGCAAAAAGTGTTTTCAGTGAATTTGACGGCAAAGATTACGAAGAGAAAATTTTTGACGGAGATGTAAAATATCATTTAGGATGGACAAGTGAGAGGGTCACGGACAATGAAAAAAAAATAAACCTAAACATAGCCCCCAATCCATCACATCTGGAAACAGTAGGTTCTGTAGTACAAGGAATTTCAAGATCTAAACTTGATAAGTACTTTAATAATGAGTCAAATAAGGTTTTACCGATTATTGTACACGGTGATGCTGCTATTGCAGGACAAGGATTGGTCTATGAACTGGTTCAAATGGCTAAACTTGACGGATATGAAACGGGTGGTACAATTCATGTTGTTGTAAACAATCAAATTGGATTTACAACTAACTACCTTGATGGTAGATCAAGTACCTATTGTACAGATGTTGGTAAGGTTACACTATCACCCGTATTACATGTAAACGCTGATGATGTTGAAGCTGTTGTTCATGCTGTTTTATTTGCTTTGGATTTTAGACTTGAGTTTAAAAGAGATGTATTTATTGATCTTTTAGGTTATAGAAAATACGGGCATAACGAAGGTGATGAGCCCAGATTTACACAGCCAAAACTTTATAAACTAATATCAAAACATCCTAATCCAAAAAACATATATGCATCACAGTTGATTTCTGATGCCCTAATGACTGAGAAGGAAATTAAAAAAATTGAAACTGAGTACAAGCTTAAACTTGAAAATCAATTAGAAGATTCTAAGAAAAGTAAGAAGACCAGAATCACCGATTTTATGAGTGATGAATGGGTAGATTATATCAGGGTTGATCAAAGAACAATGATTAAGCCGGTTGACACAACATACCCTAGAATAAAACTTGATAAAATTGTTCAATCAATATCAAACTTACCTGCTGATAAAAAATTTATCAATAAGATCAAAAAACTTGTCAATAACAGGCAGATAATGTACGATAATGATATGTTAGATTGGTCTATGGCTGAGCACTTAGCTTATGGAAGCTTGTTAGAGGAGGGATATAATGTTAGAATTTCTGGACAAGATGTGGAAAGGGGAACTTTTTCACATAGGCATGCGATTATTAAGGTTGAAGAAAGTGAAGAAGAGATTTCACTACTAAATAATATAGCAGACAATCAGGGTAAATTCACAATATATAATTCATTACTTTCTGAGTACGGTGTACTAGGTTTTGAGTATGGTTATGCAATGGCAGATCCAAAATCTTTAACTGTTTGGGAAGCACAATTTGGAGATTTTAGTAATGGCGCTCAGATTATTATTGACCAATATTTATTTTCAGGTGAGGATAAGTGGAAAACTCAAAACGGACTTGTTTTATTTTTACCTCACGGATATGAAGGTCAAGGGGCTGAACATTCTTCGGCAAGAATGGAAAGATATTTACAGCTTTGCGCAAAGGACAACGTATTTGTTGCAAACTGTACTACACCAGCGAATATGTTTCACATTTTAAGAAGACAATTAAAGGCAAAATATAGAAAACCGTTGATTATTTTTACCCCAAAAAGTTTGTTGAGACATTCAATGGTACATTCATCTGTTGACGATTTTGTTAATGGAGGATTTAATCAATTAATCGATGACAACAATATTTCTTTAGAAAAAATTAAAAGCTTGGTCTTTGTCACTGGAAAATTTTATTATGACATTTTTGAAGAAAGAGATAGGCTGGGAAGAGATGATGTTGCGATTGTAAGGATTGAACAGTTATTTCCACTTCCAAAAGAACATATCAAATCAATCATTAAAAGATATAAAAACGCTGATGATATTGTTTGGGCTCAGGAAGAACCTATAAACATGGGGGCTTATGCTCATTTATTAATTAATTTAAAAGAAGCAAGCAGGTTCAGAGTGGCATCAAGAAGGTTTTATGCGGCAACAGCAGCAGGAAGCTCTGCAAGATATTTGAAACGACATAAAGAAGTAATTGATTACGTCTTTGATAAGTCTAAAAATAATCAATATACCGGTTAACTACGATTTAACAAAATATGATTTAATCTGATATAATAACCAAATTTATTTGAAGAAATAATAATCTTATTATTATATTAGAAGACCCGTATAAATAATAAAAATTAATTTTTATATGATTTTAAAAATGCAGATCCCGTCACCAGGTGAGTCGATTTCAGAGGTTGAAATTGCACAATGGCTAGTCTCTAGTGGCGACTATGTTGAAAAAGATCAAATCATTGCTGAGATTGACAGTGACAAAGCAACTCTTGAATTGCCAGCAGAGCAGGCAGGGGTAATCACTTTAATGTCTGAGGAAGGCGATGTTGTACAGGTCGGACAAGTAGTTTGTCACATTGACACATCTGTAGAAGGCACACCTAAGATTAAGCCTGTTGAAAATAGTAAACCTCTAAACGAGGAAATCAAAGAAGAAAAACAAATAGATAATTCTAAATCTGATATTCTTAGCCCAGCTGCAAAAAAATTAGTAGCAGAAAAAAATATTTCTATCGACCAAATAATTGGATCTGGAAAATCTGGAAGAATTACTAAGCAGGATATTTTAACAGGAAAGGCCGCTATGGGTAATGTTGTTAATTCTAAAAGATCAGAAAAAAGGAGTAAACTTTCAATGCTAAGAAGAAAAGTGGCGGAGCGACTTGTTTCAGTCAAAAACCAAACAGCGATGCTCACTACTTTTAACGAGGTTGATATGTCGGCAATTTTTGAATTAAGAAAAAAATACAAAGAAACTTTCAAAAACAAACATGGAGTGAGCTTGGGATTTATGTCCTTTTTCACGCTAGCATGTGTAAGGGCACTAAAAGAATTTCCAGCTGTTAATTCTATGATTGACGGATCAGAAATGATTTCATATGATTATTATGATATTAGTATTGCTGTTTCTGGTCCAAAAGGCTTAATGGTTCCAGTTATTAGAAGCGCAGAGGAGCTTACATTTAAAGGTGTTGAGGTTGAGGTTAAAAGGCTAGCAGAGCGAGCAAGGGATGGTAAAATCACCGTGGACGAGATGACTGGAGGTACTTTTACAATTTCCAATGGAGGTGTTTTTGGAAGTATGTTATCAACTCCTATTATCAACCCTCCGCAAAGCGCAATTCTTGGTATGCATAATATTGTTGAAAGACCCGTAGCTGTGAATGGTAAGGTTGAGATAAGACCTGTTATGTTCTTAGCTCTTTCTTATGACCATAGGATAATTGATGGAAAAGAAAGTGTTGGGTTTTTGGTTCATGTAAAAGAGGCTTTAGAAAACCCCTCCGAGATACTTATGGGTAATAATATCAAAAAAGCCCTTGAAATTAGTTAATTTTTATAATGGTTTTTACTGATACTCATACCCACCTTTATCTTGATGAGTTTAAAGAAGATCTTGATATTGTAATCAAGAATGCCTTAGATAATAATACTAAAAGACTATTTTTTCCTTCAATAAACTCAAATTATACTGATCTGATGCTTGAGTTAAAGAAAAAATACCCAGATAATATTTTCTTAATGTCCGGTTTACATCCTTGTTATGTTAAAAGTGATTTTATGGATGAGATTTCTCATGCCGAAAGTTTAATTCAAAAAAACAAGATTGTGGCGATAGGAGAAATTGGACTTGACCTTTATTGGGACAAATCAAATATGGATTTGCAAATTAAAGCATTTGAAATGCAAATTGATTTAGCCAATAAAAATAATTTACCTATCGTTATACACTGCAGAGAATCATTTGAAGAAATTCATAGTATTTTGATTAAAAATATGCCCAAAAATGGTGGTATTTTTCATTGTTTTACCGGAAACTTAGATCAGGCAAACATGGTTGTTGAAATGGGAATGAAAATTGGGATTGGGGGTGTTGTTACATTTAAAAATGGAAATATTGATAAATTTTTGAATCAAATAGATATTGAAAATATTGTACTTGAAACAGATTCACCATATTTATCCCCAACTCCGTTTCGAGGTAAAAGAAATGAAAGTGCTAATATTATATATATTGCTGAAAAACTTTGTGATATTTATAACCTTTCTCTCGAAGAAATAGCAAGTATAACAACAAACAACTCTAAGGATGTTTTTAAGGTTTAAATTAATCCAAAAAACGTCAAATTAAATTTCATAATTAATTTTTTTTCTTTTTATTTGTTAACTGTGCTTAGAGAGGTGGCCGAGTGGTCGAAGGCGCACGCCTGGAAAGTGTGTATACACCAAAAGTGTATCGAGGGTTCGAATCCCTTCCTCTCTGCAGATTATGTAATTTATGTGATATATTTTTATATCTTTA
>Ga0209503_10001234_pt1 | contig 13528 bp, 8 predicted proteins | sample SouAtlMetagenome_2_FD_187448 | JGI IMG/M metagenome (GOLD analysis project Ga0209503, IMG submission 187448) | Marine eukaryotic phytoplankton communities from Atlantic Ocean - South Atlantic ANT15 Metagenome (SPAdes) (version 2) | ecosystem: Environmental > Aquatic > Marine > Oceanic | place... | reverse complement strand
CGTGGTGTTTACGGGCACCAAGGCTACGGCTAATTTACTGGCTTCATCACTTACAATCAGTGTTTTAAATACCGTGTTAGGGTCAAGATCTAGCTTATCGGCGGCTTCTAATCCATAAGAGGGCGCCTTACTGTCGTGGTCGTACTTTAAAATAGTATGCGCAATACGCTTTTTCTTTAACAGAGTAATAGCAGGAGTCATCGCGTTATCCTTCTTCCTTTATCCTTCGTCCTTTGGGTACCATTGCCGTAAGTGAATAAGTTCACTTGGCAGTAACGGGGTAGCGGCTTGTGTGGCGTAGTCGCTAAAGCCCGCTTTAAAAAAGGGGGATAGCGGGTGGCCTGATTGAGCGCCGGGCAGGGTTAGAATGGCGTCATCTAAATGACCTGGGCTAACAAAAAAGCGTTCTGATGCGCCGAACGTCGATGATTGAACGGCTGGCATATAAGTATCTCCAAAGCCTTCAACAGTATCCATATTCAGCTTATGCCCTACAAAAGGAATTTGCGCCGCAAACGGATGCTTTACCGTAAGTGCATTTACACTGCCCCAGCGTAAGTCTTCCATGTTGGCTTCAATAGGGGAGTGCTCATCTAATAGCGTGTGTTTGGCGCGGCGATAGGCATCAACCAGTAGATCATTGAAAGATTCAGTACCTTCTGGCAGCCAGCTATCGGGCTGAGTGTGAATGAGCTGCCATACCGCAGGCTCGATGCCGCGAAGTAACGAACGGCTTTGTACACCTTGGTCATCAATGCTAGACAGTATTTTACCAAACAGTTGGCTTACCACCTCTTTACGAAAATGCTTTACTAAAGTGTAACCTACAGAGTCTTCACACGCGCATTCACCCCATTTACGTAAATAGGCAAGGTCGGCTTTAAATTCAATATTATCGTTTAATAACAAGCCCGATAACAGCTGCTGCCACGGAAGCAAAAACTGCGCGTGATTGTCTAATTGAATGGCGTAAAAGTCGTTTTCGTTAAAGGTGTCTTTTTCAAATAAGCGATCTCTTATTTGCTGGCCTCTGGCACCAAGGGCATAACCACCATCGCCCAGTCTTGGTACATCATTGGCGGAAATTACCCGCGCATTGGCGGTCCATATTCTATTGCTGCTGGGGTTTTTTACTACCGGAAGGTTAGTCGTGCGTGGGGGGGCTATAGGCGCAACGGTACTTTCGTCAACGGCAGTAAACGAAGCTTGCTCTCTGTTCATTACTGCGCCGCCGGGTAACCATGCTGCGCTGCCAGCATCATCGACTATCACCATGTTTTGGGTAGGAATGGCAATCTCTTTGCCTACGGCAATAGCATCGTCTACGGTATTCGCGGTGCCCATATCAACAATGGTAAGGTTTACTGCAAAAGGATGATGTGCCACCCAGTTTAATGCGTAACGCTTACCATTAACGAGTTTTACAGGGCCGTACTCGCTAAGCGCTAGAGTATAGGTATGCGATACCTCTTTGCTTACTATGACTTCATCTACCATATGGGTAGGCGTGTCGTCGGCAAGGGCTATCCAATCAAGGTTATCTAGGTTGGCATTCGTGAAGCCCCACGCTACCTTGTTGTTCGTGCCAACTATTACGCCAGGTAATCCAGGCAGTGACACCCCTGTTACCGACACGTTAGCCACTGATGAGTTTATGCCTGATACAGCAAGGCTATCATACCCTTCGCTTACGGGGGCTCGGGGCGTGTCTTTATAATTCAGCTGTGTGCGATACCAAATAATAGGTACACGCAAACCTAGGTGCATGTCGTTAGCCAGTAAACCGCTTCCTGTTGCCGTAAGGTTTCCGGTAACCGCCCAGTTATTACTGCCTATATCGGGCAGCTCTTCTGCATTGTAAGACTGCAGTGCTATTTCAGCGGTAATTGGGGGGGCCGAATCATCAATGCCGTCACTAGGTTTAGGGGCCTGCTCAGAAGCGCTAGACTCAGAAGGGCTGATTTCAGAAGGGCTAGGCTCAGACGGGATAGAATCAGAAGAAGCTGGCTCTGGTAATGCAGGCTCTGGTAATACAGGCTCTGGTAATTCAGGCTCTGGTAATAAAGGATAAGGCGGTACGTCGGCGTGATAAAGCGCCAGCTCGCTGCCATCCAAAGCGGCTTGATAACGGCTAGGCTGGGTAATGAAGTTATATAACGGCGTGCCGTAGGTTTCTTTTAGTGCGGTGCGCGCCAAATCAATTTCAATTTGCCCGCCTTGTAAATCTAAATACATGCTGTAGGCCACCAAAATACTGTCGGTGGGTTGCCAAGGTGATAGCGTTAACCCGGCTGCAATGTATTCGAAGGGGGGCACGGTATATTCGTCTAGCGCAGCATTTACGCCATGAGAGTAACTTACCAGCAACTGCTTTTGCGTTAATGGTAGGCTGTCGAAAACTTTTACAGCGCGTTTTGAAAACTGGTGAAAGCGGGCGTTTTTATCTATCTCTAGCGCCACATCGCCTACCCATTCTGATAAGCGGCCCGATGCACTTCTTCGTTGTAAGTCCATTTGAAAGAAGCGGTCTTGGCCGTGGGCAAAGCCTAGGGCATATGCGGCATCGAATTTATCTTGTGCATTTATTACCGCATGGCCCATATTGTCGCGGGCGAGGGTAGCGGGCGCAGTAATACGAGACGTGGCATGATTGCCGTCTAATGTAGGTAAACTTAGGTGCAACGCCATATACACGCCACCTAGTGCTAAAACGACTAATGCAATTGCACCTAAAACCAACCACTTAATCCAATTTAACACGTGTATTACTCCATTTTTTTCTCTATCCTAACCACACTATCTACAAATTTGAAGTGATGTTTTATGACACGTTTGCGAGAAACACTATGGGCCCGTTAATGCTTGATTGTCAGGCAGAGCGTTTATTGCCTGAAGAGAGAGAAAAATTAGCACATCCTGTGGTGGGCGGCGTCATACTATTTAGCCGTAATTATTACGATTGCGAGCAACTTACTCAGTTAGTAAAAGAAATTCGAGAAAGTGCCAAAAAGCCTTTATTAATAGCGGTAGATCACGAAGGGGGCAGGGTTCAACGCTTTCGTGAAGGTTTTACCAAGTTACCTGCTATGGGTAAGTTATCGGGGTTGGTGCAGGCGAAAGCGGCAGGTAAAGATATCGACTGGGCAGATTTACTGGAAATAGAGCCAGAAGCAGAAGAGACAATAGTCAACGACGCCACGCTAGAACTAGCTAAAGCCTGCGGTACCATTATGGCCCATGAGCTAAAACAGATAGACATCGACTTTAGTTTTGCCCCTGTGCTTGATATTAACGGTGTGTCGCAGGTCATTGGCGACAGAGCCTTCGCTGAAACCGCAGAAAAGGTGATCCCCTTAGCATCGGCGTTAATTGAAGGTTTACAGGTAGCTAATATGCCTGCCATTGGAAAGCACTTTCCTGGGCATGGCAGTGTGGCCCCAGATTCTCACGTGGCGTTACCTGTAGACGAAAGACCGCTTGAAGAAATTAAACAAACTGATATGGTTGTTTTTGAAAGATTAATTTCTAAACAGTTGCTAGATGGCGTAATGCCAGCGCACGTTATTTATTCTCAAGTTGATAGCAAGCCAGCCGGTTTTTCCGAGCACTGGTTACAAAAAATATTAAAGCAAGACTTGGGTTTTAACGGTGCAGTGTTCTCTGATGACCTGTCTATGCACGGTGCCAGTGTTGCCGGCAATTATGTCGATCGTGCCATGGCTGCATTATCGGCAGGTTGCCATATGGTATTGGCATGTAATAACCCGAAAGGGGCAGAATCTATTTTAGATGCGCTGCCTCATTCAACAGATTCTTTCGAGGCTTTAACCTCACTTTACGGGCGCAAACCAGCTGTGCATGCCAGTGCAGCTTATAAAAACGCATTAAAGGTGTTGTCGCGCTATGGAACCGGTTAAACCGAAACTAATAATAATATCCTTGGTTAGCGCAGTTGCTCTGTATGGAGTGCTGTTGTTTTCAGGCTTGTCACATATTATGGCCATTAGTGCGGCCATTACTGTGCTGGTGGCCATGTTGTGGGTAACCGAAGCGCTGCATATTGCTTTACCCGCACTCATTCCTTTCTTCGCCTTTCCTATGGCGGGGGTTATTAGCTATCAAGAAGCCGCATCGGCATTAGGTAACCACGTTATCTTGTTGCTGATGGGGGCGTTTATGTTGTCTAAGTCGCTAGAAAAATCTGGCGTACATAAACGATTAGCGGTGTACCTTATTCAGCTAACCGGTGCAAACAGTGCCCGCAGGCTGGTATTTGGCTTTATGTTTACCTCGGCCATATTAAGCATGTGGATTTCAAATACCGCCACCACGCTTATGCTGCTTCCTATTGCTCTTGCCATTATTCATGCATCTAATTCGCCTAAATTGGGTGTAGCCGTGTTATTGGGTATTGCTTACGCTGCTAGTGTGGGCGGTGTAGGTACGCCTATTGGTACGCCACCTAATATTATTTTTATGAGTGTGTACCAGCAAGCTACGGGCACAGAAATTAGTTTTATTGACTGGATGAAAACCGGAGTGCCTATTGTATTGGTAGCATTGCCCTTAATGGCGTTGTGGTTAACTCGGCATTTAAAGGGAGTGAAAACCGGTGGGCTTCCCGATGTTGGCCCTTGGCGAAGCGCAGAAGCACGGGTGCTGTTAGTCTTTACTTTAGTGGCGATGGCGTGGGTATTTAGGCCTTATTGGACAGCGTGGTTCGGTATGGACTTCGTGGGAGACAGCACCATAGCCTTAGCGGGTGTGGTACTAATGTGTGTTATTCCCAATGGCGAGCGTGAAGTTACTCCTTCTGGCAGCAAACAAGGTTGCTTACTTGACTGGAATACCGCGCAGCAAATTCCATGGGGAATGCTGTTGGTGTTTGCTGGGGGCATTTGTTTGGCCCAAGCGTTTACTGCGTCGGGCTTAAGTGAATTACTAGGGCAGGGATTAACGGGCTTAGCGGTGTTACCCTTGTTCTTATTGGTGTTAGTGCTGTGCTTGTCGGTAAGCTTTGTAACAGAAATTACATCAAATACGGCTACTGCTACCTTATTAATGCCCATTTTAGCCAGCGCGGCGGTGGCTATAGATGTAGACCCGCTTATTCTCATGATGCCAGCAGCCATTAGTGCAAGCTGCGCGTTTATGATGCCGGTGGCAACACCCGTAAACGCCATTGTGTATAGCAGTGGTGAACTTACGGTGAAAACCATGGTGCGCGAGGGCGTAGTACTAAATATTATTGTGGCGTTTGTGGTAACCGCTGGTGTGCTGTTAACGCGAACTTAGTTTTCTTATCTGTACAGGAAAGCGCTATTTAGCGACTATTTATTAGCGTTTAGTTAGCGTTTAGTTAGCGCTTAGTTAGCGTAAATTTCACTTACCTGAATGCCGTGAAGCGTTAGCCGTGTTTATACGGCCACTTCATCAAAACCGGCTTCGGCATTTAAGAAGCGTGCGAAGGTAAACAAGTAGTCAGACAACCGGTTTAAGTAAGCAGGCACTACGGCAGGTACATCGTAGTGCTTGGTAAGCACTATAACAGCCCGCTCGGCTCGTCGGCATACCGCACGGCATACATGGCTTTGGGCAGCCGCTTTACTGCCGCCAGGTAGTACAAAGGTAGTTTGCGGGCCCAGTGTGGCTGTCATCTTATCAATATCACTTTCAAGCTTAACAACATCGTCTTGCGTTAGGGTAGAGCTAGCTGAAATAGCAAAACCTGCCTGAAACAGGTTGCGCTGTATGGTGTAAATGTCTTCTTTCAAATGCACGGCTACCATTGAAGCCAATAGCCCCAAGTGGCTGTTAAGTTCATCGATATCACCGTAGCTTTGTACTACCGCATCATCTTTTTCTACTCTTACTGGCTTATCGGCATATATTTGCGTACTGCCTTTGTCGCCCGAGCGGGTATAAATTTTCATGCTGGTATTAATCCTTGTTCTTACTCTTCAGGTGCGCTTGGGCGTTTGTAACGACGAATTTGTACCACCATGCCAAATAAGGGGTGATCAAAGTAATGAAGCTGGTTGCTGATTACCCGGCGCTGTTCGCTAAAGGGCAACGACACCAATTGATATTCTGGCGTAGCGTTGGCATCTTCATTGCTGCTTGCGCTAATAATAGAGCTTGATGAGCTGGCTGCCGCTTGCCCTTCAACAGGAATAGGCTGGCGATAGAAAAGCTCACTATCGATATGCAAATAAGGCACACGGTTAATGTATTTCAAAAATACTTTCATGTTGCCGTCTACTTTCCAAATAGGCGCTCGAAATGCTGCACTTATATTACTTTCGTCAGCGTCGTCGATAACATCGGCGTTATCTAACGCTAGTAAATCTTTAAATAAGATGGGCGCAGGGCTAGCAAGCCGCGCATCTAAATCGTAAAAGAAGTCGCTTGTTATGGTTTCGGTGCTGGTGGCATTCAGCCCAAATGGCTGGCTGTTACCTTGGTTTTCATTTAACTCGCCAGTAGCACTAACGCTACTGGTGCCACTGGTTGTAACGTCTAGACTTTGGATTTTATCTTCTAAATTTTGATAGCTGTTTTCATCGAAGCTGCTGGAACCAGAGCTGTTTGAACCAGAGCTGTTTTCATCAAAGCTGTTTGAACCAGAACTGCCAGAGATTGACGCAGTGTTGCCAAAGCGTAGTGGTGGCTGCGGCGGGCGCTGAACGCCGTCTTGGTCAAACTCATCTGAAAAGTTGTTGCCAGCAAAAAGGCGAACGTTGAAAGCTTTATCTTTACCGAATTTTACAGGCTGACGCCAAGTAACATGTAATAAGCGAGTGAGATCGCGGTTTTGTCTAATTTGGCGCGATAACGACGCCATTTCTTGTGCGTTCTTCGTTAATAAATGGGCATGGCTAGCGTATGGCCAATCGCTACCTTCAGGGGTAATGGGCAGCTCTTTAGGTGCTGGTAAGCGGTTGTCTGGTCGATGAATATGCCATTTACTGTCGTAATAGCTCAACCAAGGCTTTTGCACTACGCAATACCGCTGGTTAGGTACCGTAACGGTTTCTGTTTCATCTAAACCTAGAAACTCAGTCCAATAGCCGGCTATTTCTTCTGCCGATAAGCCGTTATCTGATAAATCGTCATTTGATAACGTGTCGGTTGAAGCTTGGGTGCCCACTAATGAAGGGGAACCTAGCTCATTAGCAAAATTAGTTTGAGTAGACTGAAGTTGATATGAATCGGCTTCTTTAGATATTACTTTCGATGCCTGGTTTGTTGCTTGCGCATCCGTTTCACTTGAGGCGCTGGCAAAATAATCGAATTCTGGCCACTCAAGCGCATTGGTTTCACCACAAACCGCAATGCCTTGCTTTAGCATGCTAATGTCGGGGGTAATAACCGCGCCTATTACATCGGCATCGGTAGCCGGAACGGCTAATGAATCAGCTAAATCGAACTGTTCTTCAAGGGCAGACATTGCCACCTTTCTTTCAAAAACAATAACTTCAACATCGAACCACCAGTCGTCATTTGCCAACAACGGGGTAGAAGCCAATACAGCAAGTAGTGGGCTCCAACGAAAAAACCTCATGTTATCGCGACTCCTTTGCAAGGTCGGCAATGATATCGCTAATAAACGCAATACGCGCTTTTGCAGTATCAGTCTGTTTTACTAATCGTAGTTTCTGGCTGCCTTCAAATTTGAAGGTATTTGGCTTGGTTTGTACCAGCTTAATAATATAGCCAGGGTCAACCTTGGTGGTATCTGTAAACTCTATGGTACCGCCTTGTGATGACAAGTCTACTTTAAGCACGCCTATGGCTTCTGCTTTTATTTTTATTTCCGCTACTTCTACTAAGTTTTTCGCCGGTTCTGGTAATAAACCAAAGCGGTCGATACATTCTACTTGGAATTCGTCTATGTCGTCTTGGTTTTTACAGCTGGCTAAACGCTTGTATAGCGAAAGCCTGGTGTTTACATCGGCAATATAGTCATCTGGCAGTAGGGCAGGAATGCGAAGCTCTACTTCGGTGTGCCCTGCCATGGCATCGTCTAGCGAAGGTTCTTTACCTTCTTTCAGCGATGTAACCGCTCTATCTAGCATGTCCATGTAAAGGCTGAAACCTATGCTGGCAATTTGCCCAGATTGGTCGTCGCCTAATAATTCACCTGCACCACGAATTTCAAGGTCGTGGGTGGCTAGCGCAAAGCCTGCACCCAAGTCTTCCAATTTCGATATGGCGTCTAATCGCTTCGCCGCATCTTTGGTCATGCGTTTAGGATGCGGAGTAAGCAAGTACGCGTAAGCCTGGTGGTGTGAACGACCCACACGACCACGCAATTGGTGCAATTGGGCAAGGCCTAAATGATCGGCTCTGTCCATAATAATGGTATTGGCGCTTGGCACATCAATGCCGGTCTCAATAATAGTAGTACACACCAGTACGTTGTAGCGCTGGTGGTAGAAGTCGCTCATCACACCTTCAAGTTCACGTTCGCGCATTTGGCCGTGACCCATGGCAATTCGCGCTTCAGGTACAATTTCGGCAATTTCTTCAGCGGTTCTGGCAATAGTATCTACTTCGTTATGAAGGAAATAAACCTGCCCACCACGTAAAATTTCCCGCATTATCGCTTCGCGAATAGTGGCCTTATTACGCTGCTGTACAAAGGTTTTAATCGATAAGCGTCTTGCTGGCGCAGTGGCGATTATCGATAAATCACGCATGCCCGACATGGCCATATTCAATGTACGAGGAATTGGCGTAGCGGTAAGGGTAAGAATATCTACGTCGGCGCGAAGCGATTTTAGCTTCTCTTTTTGTCGAACCCCGAAACGGTGCTCTTCATCGATGATCAGCAAGCCTAAATCTTTGAATTTAATATCGTTCGACAATAGCTTGTGCGTACCTACTACAATGTCTACTTTGCCTTCGCTAAGGCGCTGCATGGTTTCTTTCTGGCCCTTGGCGCTAATAAAGCGGCTCATCACTTCAATTTCAAACGGCCATGCTGCAAAGCGATCTTTAAAGTTTTCGTGATGCTGTTGGGCAAGTAGGGTGGTGGGCACCAAAATAGCGACTTGTTTGCCTTGGTTTGCAGCTAAAAATGCTGCGCGCATGGCCACTTCTGTTTTACCGAAGCCTACGTCGCCACACACCAGTCTGTCCATGGCGTGTGGGCTGCCCATGTCGTGAATAACGGCAGCAATGGCTTGGGCTTGGTCTGGCGTTTCTTCAAATGGGAAGCTGTCGGCGAATTTTTGATATTCGTCCCATTCAATGTTGTACGCAAAGCCGGGTTTAGCGGCGCGTCGGGCGTATACATCAAGCAGTTCTGCGGCAACGTCGCGTACTTTTTCAGCCGCTTTTTGTTTGGCTTTGCTCCATGCATCTGAACCTAACGAGTTAAGCGGTGCATGATCGGCATCGCCGCCGGTATAACGAGAAATAAAGTGTAACGACGCCACAGGCACATACAGCTTGGCTTGTTTGGCGTATTCAATGCACAAGTATTCGGTGGTTACACCGCCAGCATCAAGGGTTTGCATGCCAATATATCGGCCTACACCATGATCTAAATGTACCACGGGCTGGCCGGTGGTTAGCTCGGCCAAGTTACGAATAATGGCACTTTCGTCAGTGGCAGAGCGTTTGTCTCGGCGTCTGCGTTGGCTTACCTTATGACCTAATAGCTCGGTTTCGGTGATAAATAGCAGTTCGCCACTGTCACTTCGCCAGTTAAAGCTATTTTCAACCATGCCCACGGTAATACCGATGTTGTCGCTGGCACTAACAAAGGTATTGAACGATTCAGCCGCTTTAGGCTTAATGCCCGCCTTTTGTAAAACGGTAAGTAGCCCTTCACGGCGGCCTTGAGTTTCAGCGCAAAACAGTACCTTGGCACCGCGCTTTTTGGCATTGTTCACCGTGGCAATTAATTGTTCTGCCGGTACTTTCTTTTGGGTGTTAATAGCAATGTCGTCAAGCTTGTCGCAGCCTAAGTTAAAGCTGCCCGGCTTTTCTTCAATCACGTCTTTGGTCAAAGTTACCCGCGGCCACTGTTTAATTTCACCAAACAAGGTATTGATTGGTAAAAATAAATCTTCAGGTGGCAGCAATGGCCTTGCTGGGTTGTATCTGTGCTGTTCGTAACGCTCTTGAATGTCTGCCCAGAAAAACTCGCTGGCATCTTGTACATCACCATGTAATAACAGCACACTTTTAGGGTGTAGGTAATCGAATAAGGTAGCGGTTTTATCAAAAAACAACGGCAAGTAATATTCAACACCACTAGGCATGGTGCCTTTAGTTACTTGAGAAAACACCGATTCTGAGGCGTTGTTTGCATCGAACTTTTCTAAAAAGCGCTGACGGAAAAGGGTGATAGATTCTTTATCGGTGGGGAATTCCCGTGCTGGTAGCAACTTTATTTTTTCAACCGCATCGCCAGAGCGCTGGGTTTCGGTATCGAAAAAGCGAATAGAGTCTACTTCGTCATCGAACAAATCAATACGAAACGGCTTGTCGCTGCCCATGGGGAATAAATCGATAATACTACCGCGCACCGAAAATTCACTGTGGCTCATCACCTGGCTAACGTGCAAATAGCCCGCTTGTTCTAAGTTGCGTCTGAATTGGTCTCTATCAAGGGTGTCTCCCTTGTTCAGCATCAACAGGTACTTAGCGAGGTAATCGGTAGGTGCCAAACGTTGCATTAACGTGTTTACTGGCACAATGAAAATGCCATTTACCTGCTGGGTGAAGCGGTACAAGGTTTCTAAGCGCTGCGAGACAATATCTTGATGCGGCGAAAACGAATCGTAGGGCAGGGTTTCCCAATCGGGGAACACTGTAATAGGTACGTTGGTTTCACCGCTTTTATCACCAGAGGCGCCGCCAGGCATAAAGAACGCCAGCTCTTTTTCTAGTTTTAGCGCCGATGGAGTGTCGGCGGTCACCAGCACAATAGGGCCATTGTATTGGGCTTGTGCTTGAGTAATGCACAGTGCGGCGCTGCTGCCTTGTAACTGACCCCATTGCTTGTGGTCTTGCACAGAGGCGGATTTTTTCTGGGTCGGCAAAGGCAAAGATAAAAGAGTTGCTGTCATGTCGTCCTATAAACTACTTATTCGGTTTAAGTGTGTTGCTGGGCTTCTGTTTTCTAGCTTTGGTTTTCCGGCTTTTATTCTCTGACTTTTATTATAGCGTCAGGCTCCGGAAGCCTTGTCTTGCGCGCGTTTTTTCAATTGCTGCGTTTGCAAATGCAAGCTGGCTCGAACAAGCAATTCTTGATCTTGCTCTCGGATGCTATTGAAAACAAAAGCTATATGGTAGTCATCCTCGACGTTCTCGCAAGTAATAACTTCCCCGTAGCAAAATATAGCGGCCGCTTCAGTATCAAGAAATAATTTGAGTTCAGCTTGGCTGCCGATGTTCATGGCGGTTGAGCTTTTAATAATTACGCCCCCGCCACCGAGCTTTATTGTGCTAAAACGATGATCTGGTTCATCTTGCTGGTGCAAAATAAATGACATCATCAAATCTATTTTACGAGCTTGGTGATTTAAGTATTCCGCCAACGATTCAGCATGGTCGCTTAAATGGCGCAACGGGCGAAGTGCTTGAGCTTCAATACTTGCCATTTCGCTCGCTACGCGAAAAGCATAGGGCATGGCTTGCTCTAAACCCGCTTCAGAAGGTACGGATTCACTTTCAGCAAGTGGCTTCACGTTAATGTTAACGTTGTGCTGAATAGAGAAATACTCATCGAACTGGGCTTTTTTTTCTTCTAGGCTTAGGTTTTCCATCATATCTCCCGCCACTTATCTTGTACGGCCAGTAGCTTACACGTAGTATACGCACTTTACTATTTTGAGATTGCCCCGTCATCACACCTTTGGACTAAGCGCGCATTATGTACTTTCCTCTTCCCGCTTTTATAGCTTATCGGTATGCGAAATCTGGCCCGGCGCAGTCGTCTAGCCAAAATAGCTTTGTTTCCTTTATCAATCGCTTTTCAGTAGCCGGTATTGCCCTTGGCCTGACGGCGCTTATTATTGTGCTTTCAGTAATGAACGGCTTTGAAGCACAGTTAAAACAGCGCATTTTGGGTATTGTGCCGCATATTGAAATTAATGCGCCTGTTGAAGATAGCTTTGTAATGGGCTTGCCCAATGTGGTGGCAAGCATGCCGTTTAGAGAAGCTGAAGCGGTGGTGCAATCTCGTTCCGATTTACGTGGTGTACAGTTACATGGTGTGCAAGCAGGCAGCATGGTGCAGCACACCATGGTTGCTCACGAAATGCAGCAGGGCGATTTTGCAAGCCTAACGGCAGGTAGCTATAACGCCATTATTGGCCGAGCCCTTTCTATTCAATTAAATGTGCGGGCTGGCGACAAACTTCGGGTGATGGTGGCTGGCGCTAGTGTTTACACACCATTCGGTAGAATGCCAAGCCAACGGTTGGTCACTATTTCGGGTGTATTCGATATGGGCTCGCAAATGGATGACAAAGTTATTTATATGCAGCTTGATGATGTGAACCGATTATTGCGAGATGTATCGGGTAAGAATACGGCTACTCGATTATTTTTAGACGATGCTTTTTTGTATCAAGACACGCTAAAGCCTATTGTTGAGGCTGATTTGCCTGTACGCACATGGCGCGAGCGCCAAGGCCCTTTGTTCGATGCTGTAAAAATGGAAAAGAACATGATGTTCTTAATGCTGCTATTAATTATAGCCGTGGCAGCGTTTAATTTGGTTTCATCGTTAGTGATGGTGGTGTCTGAAAAACAAGGCGACATTGCAGTACTGCAAACCCAAGGTATGCTGCCTGGCACCATTATGACGGTATTTGTTTTAAACGGGCTGTTTAATGGCGTGAAAGGCGCGGGTATTGGATTGGTGGCTGGTGTGGTGATTACTTTACTACTAAACCCCGTCATGAGTTTACTGAATGTGCCTATTGCGTTGTCGTCAGATGGGCAGGGGTTACCAATTGATATGCACTGGCTGCAAATAGTTTTTGTGACCCTATTTTCATTGTTGCTTTGTATTGTAGCGAGTATTTACCCTGCTAGGCGTGCCATGAAAACCCAACCTTCGCAAGCACTTCAAAACGAATAAGTTAGTGAAATTGCCGTGCAAATTGCGGCAAAATTCACTATAATCGCGGTCTTTAAATTTCGGCCAGTGAGACGTCATGAACAAGAATTTTATCACCTCGCAAGCGTTGCTTCAGGATTCCTTTCGTTTAGCAGCAAAGGTGTATGATGACGGGTTTCGCCCCGATTTCATCATTGGTATTTGGCGCGGTGGTGCACCTATCGGCATAGCGGTACAAGAATATTTTGAGTTTAAAGACTATTCTACCGACCACATTGCGGTGCGTACTTCTTCTTACTATGGCATTAATAAGCAATCTAAAGAAATTCGTGTTCACGGTTTACACTACTTAGTGGAAAACGCTGACGCTGAACACAAGCTACTTATTGTTGATGATGTTTTCGATTCGGGCCGCAGTGTTGATGCGCTTATTCAGCAAATTCG
>Ga0209503_10001232_pt1 | contig 13538 bp, 10 predicted proteins | sample SouAtlMetagenome_2_FD_187448 | JGI IMG/M metagenome (GOLD analysis project Ga0209503, IMG submission 187448) | Marine eukaryotic phytoplankton communities from Atlantic Ocean - South Atlantic ANT15 Metagenome (SPAdes) (version 2) | ecosystem: Environmental > Aquatic > Marine > Oceanic | place... | reverse complement strand
GGAGGAGGAGGAGGAGGAGGGGGACGAGGAGGAGGAGGAGGAGGAGGAGGAGGAGGGGGAGGAGGACAAGGAGGCGAAGGAAGAGGAAGAGGAGGTCCCAGTGGCTGAGGTGGTAGTGCAGGAGGAGGGGAGGGGGGGGGAGAAGGAGAAGGAGAAGGAGGAGGAGGAGGAGAAGGAGGAGGAGAAGGAGAAGCAGGAAGAGAAGGAGGAGGAGAAGAAGAAGCAGGAGGAGGAGGAGCAGGAGAAGGAGGAGGAGGGGGAGGAGGAGGTGGAGGAGGAGGTGAGGCAGGGGGAGGTGGAAAAATCGGACGAGAAGCTCATGGTCTTGATGAAAAGTACAGTGTCGAACTTGAAAACGCGAATGGCCGAAGGACGGCGGCTAGAGTACTTCTTCGAGGGTTGTCCTGCTCCCGAAGTCAGGAAGTTTCCTCGAAGAAGGGGAAGAGACATTATTGGTTGGAAGGCAATAAGCGTGCAAGAGGGGCTGAGGAGGGTCACTCTCAATGTGTTGAAAACCGCAAAGCTTGAGACACTGCGCAATCAGCTGCTCGATGCCTTCCACGACGGCATGCCGGGAAAGAGACGAGAGGCGTTTGACGTGCACGTTGGTGCGATGCCTGGGAAGAATTTCCAAAAGTTTCCAGAAGGCACGGTGATTGGCGAAGTGGCTCCCACGGAGAGTCATGCCTGTCTCCAGGTCCAATTCGTGTGCCGCGGCACACTCGTCCCCTATGGACACGTTAGTGCCCCCCATGGACACGCTGCCACTGCCACAGCTCCCGCGGCCTACGACAAGAGCGATGGCCAGGTCCGATTCGTGTGCCGCGGCACACTCGTCCCCCATGGACACGTTAGTGCCCCCCATGGACACGCTGCCACTGCCACAGCTCCCGCGGCCTACAAGAGCGATGGCAGCAGCTGTGGCGGCCGGGCCGGGCAGAAGAGCAACCACGAGTGCGAGAGCAGCGGCAGTGGCGGGACCACAAAGTGCGACCAGAGAGCAACCGCAGCGGCGGCGTCGGGCGGACCGCCCACAAGAGCAAGTGCAGCAGCCACAGCACAACCGCCAGCCGAACCGCGTGACAACGGACACAGCGCAGAGACACGGCCCCTGGACGCGCCCGCCGGTGCGACGGGGAAAAGACACAAATCAGAGGGGGTGTTTCCGGTCCCGCCTGCAGATCAAGGAAAGGAACCCCTCGCAATGATGTTTTGTACATTGCTCAATCCGTCCGTAGATGAAGGTGATGAAGGTCTCTGTGGCAAAGGAGGCAAGAGGAAGAAGGCCAGGAAGGCCGTGGGGGGCGACATCACCCAGAACATCGTCAAGGTTGCAAATGAGTGCATGCAATTGTTGGACGAACGCAGAATCGGCGAATGGCGTCTCAAAGCTGTTGATGGGAGTGACTGTTCAGTGAACTTCGTCCAAAACAAAGAACCAGACGGAGATGATTATTACGAGGTGATGTACCCTACCTTTTGCGAAGGGGTAGCAGCAGCAGAGAGGGTGGAGCATTATCCAGTCGTTTCAGAGGACGAACTCAAGTATCGACTTGTGACCCTGAGTCTTCGATCACAATTCCTGCCAACCAAAGAGAAATTAGCACCATTGATGCTGGCTGAGCATCACCCCTCCTTGTTCTGGTCACTTGTCACTTACTCGGCCAAGCATGCAGAGGTCGCCTCGCTCCAGGATGCTTTGATTGAGATCTGTCCGGAAAAAATGGACTGGTCACACCTGCTTCAACAAGGGAGGCAGAGGAGGCAGGCGCCACAGCATGGCGATTGTCGATGCAGCGAGCTGGATCAGTTGGCGCATGGCTCAAAAGAGGACTGGATTGTTTCAAACGTGCTCCTGCAATATTACAGGGCAATCTTTGTAAATGATACGAACAATCCTCTACATGTTTTCAACTCCTGCCTCCATCCCCTCGAAGAAAGAAAATCAAAGCTCGGAGCAAACGATCTCAAAATTCAAGTGGCAATGGGGAAGATCATCAGTGCAAGCGTCGGAAATGAAACAGACAGTGCTTGGTCTGTGCTCAACTCCTGCTGCTTAGTCCTCCATGAAACAAAATCACAACTCCGAGCAAACAAGCGCGCACTTCAAGTGGCAATGGAGCACGTCACTAGTGCCAGGGCCGGAGTGTGCCTTTTTACGACACAATCCCTACTCGAATTTGAGGTTGCGAAGGAAAAGGCAAACTACCCGTCACTTGAAAAGCCTGAGGTAACTTGGTGGCATGCTTTGGTGTTCACTCTCGTGTTCCCGGACCACAGCGACACCGGCCCTGCTTCAGAGAATCCTTGCCCTAGCAAAATGTTGGCCAAAATAGGCGCAAAATTTAGCAAATTTGACTCAGAGAAACATATGGCTGAGGTTGTTGAGTTTGCGTTGCATAATGTGGAGAGTGCACACACGGAGCTCAAGACTGTCGAGTTGGAACTCTCTAAAAAAGAGGAAAACCGCAGCACTCCAAGAAACGAGTTCCAAAAGGCCCTGAGCCTGGTGCGGGAGAAGCTAGTCATCACCCTTGTCCTGTTCGCCTTCCTGTCCCGCATCAACCCAGAACTTGACGAGTGCAAAAGGAGGAGCAAGTGCCTGGAGCTGCTCGAAGAGGCATTTCGCCTTTGCGTCGGGATGCTGTGTGCGGAGGCCTTCTACAAGTTCAACGACACTGATAAAAGGCCAAGTGCTTTCATCACCTTGTGCCGGACTGCTGTGAAGGTGCGTCATCTCTATGCCGCGCTAGTCGACGACAAGGAGGTCCAAAATCAAGTGTTGCGCATGGTTCTCAAGGACGCACATGCCTTGAGACAGTGTTGCCCCAAACATCAGCTCTCAGAGTTTGACCAGATCGGCATGTTCTTTTTGAAGGAGGGACTCTCAGATTCTCAAAGTCACACAGAACAGTCCAGCGACGCTGAGAAGAGAGACGTGCATGCATCCAGTGCTGAAAGACGGATAAAGCAAGATTTGTGTTAGTGTGAAGGGGGGCAACAGAGCGCATGGCCCCTGCTGTGGGAGGAAGATGACCGCAGCGCATGTGTGGAATTGTCACAAACAGAAAAGAAGGCTGAGACCTTTGGAGATGCGGGGATAGGGCGGAGGGGGGTTTGGGCTTGAGATGATGTGTTGTGTGCCCGCCACAAGGACCCTGTGACTTAGTAGCCGAACTAAGAACAACAAGACCTTTGATGCAACACCGTGCTAAAGTCTGCACCGCTCTGCTGAAATCACTTCCTTTTGTAGCTTATTTGTTTTTGGTGAAGAGGCACGCCCTCGCCCTCGACTTCCCCGCGGTCCCCTGAAGCTCCCAACTCCATGGTCCCCCAAAACTCCGAAAACGATGGGGCGACCTCAGCAAATGGGGACTTGCCCTTCCGCTCCTGCAGCCCCCTCTGTCCATCACCACCGTCACCTCTTCTGCCTCCCCCACCGTGCTCTGCCCAGCACCATCCGCATCTCCCCCCCCCCCGTCCTCGCGTTGCACTCTGCCGGCACCAATGGCACGGGCACCTCCGCCCACCACCACCCGTTCCTCGCACCGCCCCCTAGACACGTTCGCGGCGCAACCTTCGGGCGAGCTGCATGTCCTTTGGCATGATCGTGACTGCCTTTCTGTGGAAGGTTGCCTGTTGAGTGTCCTCGAACAGGTATGTGACATAGTGTTCCGCTTGCACCTGAGTCGCCAGCATTGCCACGGCCTGCCACCTGGGGGGATCACCAGGAGTCTCCCTCTTGAAATCATCTGCAATCTCTTTGACAACCCTTTGGAAGGGAACTTTGCGGATGAGGAGGTCGGTGGACTTTTGCAGGCGCCTGATCTCGCGGAGGGCAACAGTGCCGGGTCTGTAGCGGTAGGGCTTTCTTTCGCGCTCAGCCTTTTCCTTCCTTTTCTGAGTGTTCGCTTTCCAGTGTCTGCCCTGGCATGTGTTGGGTGTGGTCTTCTTCTTGCGTGTTTCTTCCTTGTTCTGTCTGCGCGCATCGTTGAGATGCAGCAAGGGATCAATGTGCCTCTTCGGCGCCTTGCCCGAAGTGGCTCGCGTCGGCAGCGTCCGCTGCGTCCGCGCCATTGATGAGGAGCGCCTGCTTGTGAACACTCCCGGAACTGCAGCGACGACGACGAGGAGGCAATGGAAGAGATGGTCAGAGCAGAGGAGATCCACAGAGAAGAAGACACGACGACGACAAGGAGGCGACGGGAGAGCTTGTCAGAGCAAGGGAGATCCACAGAGGAGGAGACACCCAGGGCGGCGCCGGCCGCAGCGCAACCCCCCGCGGTGCGCCGCAGCTGTCGCCCCTGACCCGATCCCCCCGCCCCCGGCCGGGCCGGCCGCGCACGCTGCCGCACCGGGCCGGCCGCGCACGCTGCCGCACCGCCGCGAGTTGCGCCATCGCCCCTGCCCCTGCCGGGCCTGGGCGCGCAACCGCTGCTCATCAAGCGCCGCCCGTGGCCCCTCGGCAAACAGTTCGCCCCCCCCCCGCGGCCTGGAGGGGCCGCCGCGACCACCTCCCCCCGCCAGGCCTGGCCGTGCAACCGTCGCTGCCGCCAACGCCGTCTGTGGCTCGTCGGCGCCCGGCCCGCCCCGGGGTGCACCGCCGCCGCCGCCGCCGTGGTCCCGGACCCGGGGCGCGCACGTTGGCGCACTGCCGCGGGATGCGCCGCCGTCGCCGACACCGCCGCCGCCACCGCCGCCGTCGCACAAGTGCTTCCGGCCAGTGCGACAGAGGCCGAGTCAGCAGCGCACTAAGTTGGCGGCAGCGCCCCTCCCCCCGCTGCCACCAGGAGGCAACGTGTGGGAGAAGGGACGGGGTCGGCCGCGACGCACGCGTCGCTGCTGCACTGTTGCTGCGCGGCGCGCAGCTGCGTTGTGGCCAACCCACCCTCCCTCTTTGCACCCGGCACCACGATCTCCCCATGGGGACTTTTGGACGAAAGTAGGGTTGACCCTATTTGACACATTCCTACGTGAAGCTCCAACTGATTTGCTTTCGAAAATTCCACTAATAAAATTCCCACAGAGCTCCTGCAACCTGGAAGGACTATTCCCTTGGCAGGCTAAGCTTGCAGTTGTGGTTCTTGGTTGTAGAAGCTCTCTTGCTGTCTTGGGTGCAAACACACTCATACTAGGTTCTACGTAGGAACATTTAGAACAGATTTCCTGATTCCTCATGCCAAACATTGTTGGGCTGATTGATGGCGGTTGGACGGACGTCCAAATTCCCGATGTAAGCCCATCGGGGGGCTCGTGGCACATGGGGACGTTGTTGTGTGTGGTGTGGGTGGAGCGCGTCTGGGACAGTGTGTGCACAAAAGAGAGATCAGGTGGCGGGGTTTCTACCCCCATCACCTCTCGAGGGTGAACAAAAAAACAAAGCCATTGCAGTCTGGAGGAGCTTCATTTGGTGCAGTTGTTCACTTTTGTGCGCAAAAAATGCGTGTGAGGCAAAAACACGAACTTTGGCCCAACCTGCAAATCTGTCCCCCTGAACAACTGGCGCGGGAACCCCCTGTTCGGGAGGGGGGGCCACAGCCCGGACTTTTCGCGCTTGGTCAGCCCAAAGGGGGCCCACTGTGAGTCTTCTGAGCTTGGCCTCGGAACTGAAATCTGTCTGAATTGGCTTGCCCGGCGCGATAACATGGGAGTCAGTACTCAGGCTGACTGCGAAACTTTGAACGGAGTTCTCACTTTCCCTTTCACGCGGGAACTCAACACTAGATTCTGTCATCTTCCAACCTGTACGCTGGACTCACGACAAGCGTCAAAGCGCACCTTCGCCAACACAAGACAAACAAGCAAGACTGCAGACACCACTGGGGGCTTGCCCGCGCCCACCACCTGTCTGCGGGGCCTCTTCTGCCAGGGACTCTTGCTGCTCTCTTGCGCGCTGCTCTCCCCTGCACACCACGTGTCTCTTGGAGCTAGGGAGCGCAGGCGCGCCCCCTGATTTTGATCGTCGCTGAGCCCGTAGGCTCGTTGGCATGGCCGGCGCCGCCAGGTCGTCGCGCGGGGGGAGAGGACCAATGTGCGGGGAGGAGGAGTGCCCGGGCAGCACCGCCCGCCACAGTGGTGCACTTGGCGATGCCCGCGCCATGGTCGAGGGCGGGGTCCCTCGCTCTCTCGGCAAAGGCGATGGCATTGGCGACAGTGCACTTGGCACTGGCGACGGCGGCGACGCTGTTGGCAGAGTGAGAGTTGAAGTCGTCCCGGAGAGAGGGGATGGCGGTCACCAGCGGACAGCTCAGTGTCCCAGCGAGCCTAGCAGTGTCGGCTTCGAGAGTGGCGCAGGCTGCAGTCAGTCTGCCCAACCGCAGCTCAGGGCGGCAGCAAGGGGGGTGGCGCCCACGTCGGTCCAGCAGCCTCCAGAGAAGCCCAAGAGGGTCCTGACACCCGAACAAAAGAAGGCCAAAAGGGAGAGAACGCGTAGGTCGAGAGAGTCGCGTCACTACGGGAAGCAAGGCGACTTGGAGCAACCTCGAGAGGCTTGTTGGGTGGAATCCATTGCGAAGGATCCGCACGAAAAATCCAAGAAGATCAAGGGTCTCACTCAAACCCACTGGTCCAGAGGCTGCGACTTTAATGAGGGCAAAGTCAGAGAACAAGACCTGAAGATCGCGAGAGGCTGGATCAAATCTTCTGCTCCGAGGACGGTGTCCCTATACAATGTTCGAGGGTCCAGCCTTGTCGGCGCCATGATCGCGGCCCGTGCCGGAGAGGGGCGCAAGTTCTGGAGGGCCATTGAGCACGGCCGCTTATTCTTGAATGAACCAGCCCCCAAAAAGGTCAAAGAAGAAATGGTTCACCAATTGACTTTGGGATCGGCCCTGTCGAGAGAACACACGCCTTGTGTTCTTGTCAAGAACTCTGCGGGTGACATGGCTTGGGTGCGAGAAAGCGAGGTTGGCCCTGTGGAACAAGATGGCAAGCGCCGCACAGCACCGCCGGACCGTTTTGAGCCAGGGGTTCGCAGCGTTGCTCCATCTGTTCCTCAGCTAACATCCCGTGGGGGCATCCTGGAGGCGGTCGAGGCGTCACAAATGGAGTTGTTGTATGAGCACATCAAGATGTCAGCTGGGGCAGACTCGGTCATTGTTGATCCACAAAGTGCGACTGAAAAAGTCATGCATTTGTTTCGAAGCTCCAAAGCTTCATCAAGCAAAGACCTCAAGGCTGCATCAGAGGCACTTGAAATGACCTTGTGGTTTGATGCAGTCCGCTCGGATGAACAGGTGCGAGTTGCTGTGGTGGACGAAGCTTTTGACACGCAGCCCCCTCTGCACCTGAACGTCGTTGCTCGCATCATTGAGTCATGTCAGTTAAGCTCGTCCGGCCTGGAGCGTGAAAGTGGGTCAAAGTCGGACAAGCACAGGTCCAGCCAGAACAGCAAGGCAGAGTCTGGGCAGAAGAGGTCCGGAAGGAAGGACCAGCATGACCAAAAGAAAACCAAGAGAGCATACAAGAACTGTGTCAAGTGTGACGTGAATCGTGCCAGGTGCGCTGGAAGCAAGTGTCAGACTTGCTTCCTCATTGATGGTGGAATGTTAGACAAAACACTCTGTCGTGTGTGTAGCAAATATGGCTACAAAAGGGTTGCTCACAAGCAAGGGGGGCGGTGCAGTGTGTGTGTTCAGGCTAAAGCAGGGAAAACGCCAAAGCCAAAATGTGTCAGCTGTCAATGGAAAATTGCCCACTGCAAGGGAAATCTCTGTTGGACCTGTTCCAAACAACAAAAACATGGTGACACCCCGTAAAGATGATTTAAGATCTTTGGGACCTGCTGGAGAGTTCGCGGGCGCTGGTTTGAGAGGGAGATCGGACCAGAGCATTCATTGTCGCCGTTGTCCAATGGTGGCTATAGCACACGCGCTTCTGATGCTGATTTGACTACAGTGGATGATGCGCTTGCAACCTATGCAACTGAGCGGGAATGAATACCCTGCAAAGATGATTTAGGACGATTAACTAGTATTTAGGTTTTCTGTAGTGTTCTGCATCAGGTAGTTGACAGATGACTGCGCTGTGAGTTTTCAGCAGTCTGCATTGAGGGAATCAAGGTGAAGCTTTTCCGCAATGCGCACTGGTCCTTTTGTCAGCTTCTTGCCAGTCACATGAAGAACATCCCAGTCCGAGAACACCAGAGTGTACATGGATTCATGAGGCTTATTGCCCTTCAAATATGGCAGCATGATTGCATTGAACTGGCCCACCTTACTGAGCTCCTGTTTGCTTGCTGTTACCTTCCTAGACCCACGCAGGTTAAGTGTGATGAAAACAACGCCCGTGTCTTCCACTACAGGGCGACAAGATGAAAACACAACACATCTGATATCATCAGAAACACCGCTATAGTGTGCAACACATATGTCATTGCCGTTCTCTGGAAAGATGACACAACAAAGTGGCTTCCCCTCGCTAAAGAGATTCATCACTTGTTCTTCATTGGAATACACATGATAACCAGTGTACCAGAGTCTCTCGCTTGAGCTCCTCTCTCCGTCATAGTGTCGTGCAAGATTCTTCATGCCAAGGAGCTTGTGGAGTAACCTCAGCTTGTTTGTTCGGTACATCTCGGTTCTCCTCATTGACACCAACACTTTTTTTGGTTGCTGATGAATGATCATCTCCTCTGTCGCCTCCCTAGAAATGGGTGTGTGGCTCAGTCAGACAGCAAAAATGAAACGAGAGAATGATGAGTGACCGTTTCTCACTCACCAAAGCAAGGGACAGGGTCCCATGTAATGGATTTGCCCTGGAATGTTTGCAGTAAAGCTCAGCCAGGCTCCTTTGTGCCAACATCTTTTTTCCTTTTTAGGATTGGCTTGAGTTATTTCTTTTGGCTGTTGATCTGTCTCTGCCACGGGATCTGTCTCAGTACCCACTTCCTGATCATTGCTGAGAGACTTTCTTAGAATCTTGCCAAACACCAAGGTTTGCAGCTGGAATTTTCTTGCACTTCGTGTTGGTGGCTCAAGCTTCAGTTGAGTGCACATGCGCAACAGCTGAACCTTTGAAATTTGTTGAACTTGCTTCGCCCGACTTACTTTTTTGCCACTAGTCACCTTGGAAAAAGTTTCAAGAATTTTGTTCAGTTCATCAGATGTCAGCTTGGCTATGAGATTATTTGTGCCCTTGTTCTTGTCTTGGCGCAGAGACATGGTTCCAAGGCTGTCGTGCAGCATGTCAGCTGATGACATAAACAGCTTCATGTGATTGTCTATCACGGCCTTGTTAGAGATCATGTTCCGAGACATGAGGATAGAGCACAGGGCACCCAAGGAATTCAGTAAGCGCCGCATGTTCTTGGTCATCTCTTCCACCTGCGGAGATTCCCGAGACTGAAGGGGTACATTCGAGAGGAACATTCCATAAAGGTATGACATCATCCGGGCGTAGCCCATCACGTTCTCCGCAACCCAGGCCGCCTTTGGAAGTTGTTTTACCTTGCAGTAGTCCAAACGCATTTTTGCTACGATTTCAATGATTGGGTTTGCAAATTTCACAAACTCGGTGAATTTGTTGAAGTGAGCCAAGATCCGGTGCAAGACATTCATGACATCCGGAATTATTCCATGAGCTAGTCCATGCATTGGCATTTCAGGTAGTTTCAATCGCATTCCGAAAATGTCAGGACTCATGGTCCAAACAAACGGAATGAGTTCATCGCAGCCAGGTGTCGTGCCAGCGAGGGAGTCTGCAAGAGCTTTCTCAACAATCTCAGCCGCCAATGACGTTTTGATGTTGCAAGACCGGAGAAACTCCGATGCTTCTCTAGGACTCCACACTTTACGGTGGACCAGACTGTACGCAAATTTTGCACACTGAGTCAGCCACTCTCCGCTGAGCTTGACGGGGCCGATCTTGCCATCTTTTGTCTCCCCACGCCCTTTTGGGCACAGCTGCATCTTTGCATGACCTTGCTCTGTGTCGTTCTCTTGGCTTTCAAGTTGGCTTCTCCCACTGGATCGCTTGGCAACCTTCGAGAGATGAAAGGGATGGGCTTTTGGCACCGAAACTGTCCTCTGCTCGTTGTCTTTGAAGGTCCAGTTTGCACAATGTCCACACATCTTGGACTGGCTCGGTGGTGCTTGCTGGTACAAAATTTCTTTGAGTCGCCGTTGGTGGCATTGTGCACATGCTGGGAGGAACTCCTCATCAATGGGTGCTGACCAGCCAGAGACTTTCCCATATGTTCCTTCCTTCATGGTGTGGCTCATTTCCTGTGTTTCAGGCCTGTCTGCACTTGAGTACAGATGGCCGATGGCCATTCTGCCGAGGGTGTTCGTGTCACCGAAGTAGCACTGAAAGCCCTGCATCAGCTCTTGGCACTCTTTCATGTAGTGCTCAACAACTTTTGTGTGGTCTGTGCCACCCTGACCCATTGCCAGGACGTACGTGTACTTGCCTGACGACTTTTCTTCTTCGGGGGGGCAAATTGTGACAGTAAAGATCCACACGCTGTTGTCCTTCTGCTTGATGAAGCAGTTGAGGAAGCCATCACTCCAGAAATAGACAAAGCCAATCTTTGTCTTCCTCTGTTCCTCCTGGGAGACACCACTGCTAATCTTCATGGCCTGCAGTACATCTTCAACAAGTTCACTAACTGCAACCGTTGCGTTGAAACCCTCAGTGAGTGGGTCACTGAATTTCTTTGTCTTGCCATCTTCACGGGCAAAATTGAACTGTGCACCATGTCCGGCAGCAAGGAGGATGACCTCTTTCAGGCTTACACACGCGTGGCCATCAACAGCAAAGACATTGGGGACCGGGAAGTGCTTGAGCAGTGAGTAGTGCCCATCAGTGAGAAAGCGGCGAGCTTCGCTAATGTCGCTGGGAAAATTGACCTTCACAGAACTGATCATGCGACTGTCTCTCGTAAAGAGCTTGATTATCCCCTGGCAAAAGGCAATCAGGTCATTTTTCAGATCACCCTGGGACTGGACAAACAAGTTGAAAAGTCTGAAGTACTCCCTTGACTCTTCCTTGTCAGCCATCTCCCCCAAGTCCCAGAGGTCTCTTTTGCTGAGTCGGTGCAGAAGGCCTCGAAACCCCCCCGAGTCATCATGCTCGTCAATGAGCCTAGCGAGGTATCTCTGATAGAAGTATGCCTGGACCTGGGAAGGAGGACGGGCATTGCCCCGAGACTCGTCGGTCTCCCTCCAGTCAAAAAACGCGAAGTCATCGAACTCGAGCCGATGTCCCCGATCCGGGAGCTTCAGTCGCTTGGGCTCGCCACCTGTCGATGTAAGCAATTTCGGTTCAAGGCAGTCAGGGTCGAGGTCAGTGTGTTCGTACTGACCCGCAAACTCGACTGCATCTTTAGTCTCTTCTTCTGACCGAGCAAAAAAGAGGTTCACTGCGGCGTCACAGTCCCCTTCTGTGAGGTCGTAGTCGTCGAAGCTGTCAAGGCTCGAGCAGTCGCTGTCGAAGTCGCTGTCGCTGTGATGCCGACTTGCTAGAGACGGGCAGGGTCTGTCATCGTCGTCTGCGCCATCGCCTGTGTCGTCACCATCAGCTGCGCTCTCACCGGCAAGTCTAGAAAGTCCCGATGAGAAGGAGTCCGTGCCCGCGTCGTGGAAAGTGACTTGGTCATCTCCATGTTGAACCTTTCGTCTTTTCACACCATGCTTTTGGCCCAGGTGCCTGTTCATGTAGCCCTCTGGAGTGCGCCGGTTGCTCTTCAAGACTTTGTTGTCATCCACGAGAAAGCTGCGGCTGCAGTGCAGGCACTGCTGGTGGGGTCTTCGGCACTCTGGGCACTGCACCTCGCACTGGTCCTTCTCGTCACTTTTCCCTGCAGCGACCGTGGCCCAGAGCATCTGTTCAAGGTCGGTCAGCTGTCCCTGCTCAAGTGACTGCCTCTTTTGCCTCCACCCGCATCCCTCCTTCTGACAAACGAACTCCTCCATCTCGACAGCCTGTGAGAGGGACAGAGCTGGTCCTCTCCCGCACCAAAGCTTCGGCCTGGACCCAGGCAGGTGAGTGTGGGTGGGTGGAAAGGCCCTCAAGGAGTTTGCCACAGCTGTGAATGACCGTGGAGGCACACAAAATGTCGAGAGCAGGTGGGCAAGCAGGGCAGGGAGGGAGGGGCAGAAGGGCCAGAGATTTCACCAAGCCTTGTCCCTGGGGCGGGAGGGCTTCTGTGCATGCAGAGGCACTGCTACCTCGGGCTCTGGAGCGCGAATCTTCCTTGGTGTGGCACACTGTGTGTGGACATGTCAGCTGTGCCCCGCCACCTCAAAGAGAGTCTGACATCGCGAAAGCGTCTCGGCGAGGCGAAAGCTCACAGCAGGTTCTGACGAGCACACTTTCTCAATCGAGCGAAGATGCCTGGTCTTGACTCAGCTGTGGCCAAGCTTGAGGACAACTTGACACGCGTTGCCTGCCTTCTCCCGCTGATTCGCGCTGCCAGGAAAGGACTCAACTGCCCCTGCGTGCCTCCAGTGAGTGACACGTGTCGCCCGCGTCATTGCCTGAGCCTCAAGCCCTCGTGGGACCTAGCACTTGCAAAGAGAAACGAGAACGAGGATCCCTGTGCCTTCTCTGACGCAACCCAGTCATCCCTGGGACGCTTCTTGAGGGGCAAGACAGTGGGGCACAAGGCGGTCGCATGTGAAGGAGGGGCCTGACCCTGGACGAGGCTCGACCCGATCTGGCCTGATTCAAGCGGGCAAGCTTCCTCTCTGAAGCAAGAATGATGACGCACTTACCCAGGCATTCGTTCGCGTCAATGACGTCACAAGAAGCGCGTTCATGTCCCAAGTTCGGCACCGCGGGGCCCTGATCGGACGAGGGCGCTGATTCGTCTGGATCCCCCTGTGAGTCTCGCCCCCCTGCTCACTTCAGAGCAATCCCTCCTCCTGAGCAGTCAGTGCCAGCACAAGCCCTCCGCAGCTACCTCACAGCAGTGCGCTTCTGCGCACCCTGCAGCACACAACCCCTCTCAGAATCTGTTCAGTTCTTCCAAGGTCTGTGGGGCGCCGCATTGACGGGAACAGCAGAGGGGCGCAAGCAGGAGTGCCTGACACTGTGAGTGCCCTCGCGCCCCGCGGCGGTTGCTTGCTGGGCGACGGACTGCAGGCAGCTGCAGCGCTGTTGCTGTCGTCCCCACTGTCGCCGTCGCTGCTGCGGGAGCGCCGCTCCGCGCTCCCGACTTGGTGCCTCCCTGGCGGATCCCAGTTCGTCTGTCCGGTGTCTCCCTTCTTTTAGTCCTGTTGTCTGATTGCAGCACTTTTGTCGGCGTAAGTCTTTAAATCACCCACTTGGTGCGGCCTTGCAATTCAGGCTCTGAGTCATTTGCGGGCCGCACGACAAAGGCCGGAACAGTCTGACACGCCCCCTCGCACCAGCTCTTGAAAGGAGGCTGCCCTGCACGGATCCGTTCGCGGCGTGCACCGCTCCCTCACTTGAAAGAGGAGGTTTTGCATCAGGCGTCGGCTGTTGCCGTCGCTGTCGCTGTCGCTGTCGCTGTCGCTGTCGCTGTCGTTGTCGCTGTCGCTGTCGCTGTCGCTGTCGCTGTCGCTGTCGCTGTCGCT
>Ga0209503_10001231_pt1 | contig 13541 bp, 9 predicted proteins | sample SouAtlMetagenome_2_FD_187448 | JGI IMG/M metagenome (GOLD analysis project Ga0209503, IMG submission 187448) | Marine eukaryotic phytoplankton communities from Atlantic Ocean - South Atlantic ANT15 Metagenome (SPAdes) (version 2) | ecosystem: Environmental > Aquatic > Marine > Oceanic | place... | reverse complement strand
GGGGGCGGGGGGGGCGGGGGTGGGGGCGGGAGCGGGGTAGTATAGTTCCATTTTTGGCGCCCCCCTTCCCGCCCCCTGCAGACTGAGCTCTGCAGCACGTGGGTACGAAGTGGCGGCTGCCCGTACGGCCACAAGTGCCAGTTTGCTCACGGCGTCGATGAGCTTCGCGCCCGGCAGGCACTGTTCGCCAAACACAGCCCTAACCAGCTCTGTCTCACTCTCTTTTGACCACTGCTGCCGCAGGACCAACCCTCTTCATACAAGACCAAGGTTTGCCGATCGTTCTCACGCGGCGGCCGATGCCCGTACGGTGCGCGGTGCCGCTTTGTGCACGGCGACGTCGTGGAGGCGCAGCAGCTCGCCATGTTGCGACTCATGGACGAGAGCCCGTCGATGAAGTTGCAGCTACCGCTGGATCAGTCGCAGTCGCAGCCAGCCTCGCCGTCCCTGCGCAGCACGTGCCCGCCGTGCGTGAGCAGCACGTGCCCGCCCACGCCACTGCTCGGGCCCTTCGCGCACTCGTCGCCATTGCCTGCCGGCCCGCTCGACTTGTCATCGCATTCGGGCGCGGTGCGCCGCTCAGCGTCACCGTTGCAGCAGGCGCAGCAGGCGCAGCTCTCGCAGCAGCAGCCGCTCAAGCCCGGCCAGCCACAAGAGGACTCGCGAACCTGCAGCAGCTACGCGTCCTCGCTCTTCTCCTCCTCTCACTACTCCTCGCCGCAGCTCACGCCGGTGGCGATGCCCCAGCCGTCATTGCTATCGACGCACCAAACGTCACAGCACACGCCGCTGGGGCCTGCGTGGCAAGAGCACCCCAATGGGGCCGCAAGAGTGGTCACCCCCATCCGTCCCATGGCAGAGCAGCGCCCGTGTGCGTGGGGAAGAGGACGCCCAGCCTCGCGCCCGGGGCCGCCGAGTTCCTAGCGGCTGTGATCGCACAGCCTACTCGGTTAGGGTTAGGGATAGGGCTGGGGTCCGGGTGAGGGGTAGCTACCCCTAACCCCTAACCCTATCCCTAACCCAGGCACGCCGTCGACTTCCCCCACGCGCCAGCGCCGAGTGCATCGCCCGCGTACCAGGCGCAGCCCCATGGCTCTCCGTTGTCGCCCATCGCGGCCATGCCGACGGGTGACGGCACTGTGCTCCTGCCCTTCGCGCTGCCGCCGCCTCTGCCAGTAGCGCCCGTGACTCTGCGCGGCGTCGGTAAGTCGCATGGCTTAACGATAACCTTAACCCCTATTCCCAACCCTAACCCTAACCCTAGCCCTAGCCCTAGCCCTAGCCCTATCCCTAATCCTTACCCTTACCCCTAAACCCCACCTTCACCCTTACCTAAACCTAAACCTAAGCCTACACCCTGACCCAGGCGTGGACGACTTCACGCTGGAGCTCGGAGCGGGTGTGGACAGGGGGTCCACTCTCATGGATGAGAGGGGCAAGGGGCCCTCGTCTGTGGGCGAGAGCCTCTTCGGCGGAGACGAGCTCGGGCTGCAGTACACGCAGAACCTGGCGGAGCAGCTTGCTCAGATGTGCATGACTGAGTGAGCGCACTGCCGACTGCCCTGGGGCAACCCGCGGGTCTGACTAGTCGCGCCGTCGCGCGGCTGCTCGTCTGACCCGCCGTATATTTGGTAGGCCGCGCATTCCCGCGTCGCCCCCCTGCTCACGACTGTCACGAGAAGGGAGGCGACGCACGCGTCTGCGCGCGCACCTGTCTGTCTGTGCTAGCTCGCGCCTCGGCGCAGTGCGCAGACTCGTTATTTCGCGCGATACCGCACATGTGTGGTGTGTCCGTGCTCTCCTGTCTATATCTGCACAACGTGTGCCTGGCTGTGCGTATGTTCATATGCATGAATGTGTTTTATTTGTTCGGGTTGAGTCATGAGTGTTTTTTAACAGTGCATAGTACTCTACGGTTGCGGGTTGCGCCCGGGGCCGGGCGGCCCCCGGGGCCCCGCGCCCCCCGCGCCGGCCGCCGGCGCCGCGCGCCCGTGTGCGTTTTTGTCACGGTTCGCCGGCCTTGCATGGTCGCAACCCACCGCAACACCCCCAGCTTCCTATTGAACTCTATATATACGATTATATACCTTTACTCTTTGAATACACCTTTCACCGCGCAAAGTTCCGCAGAGGCAAGCGCGCCAAGCGCCACCCACAATAAAACCGGTACGTACGAACGGTCCCAACGGCGCGCCGCGGGATTCAGTGGAACAGTCCAGAGCTCGTCTCTGCCCCGCGAGGAGGCAGCAGCGGCGTGTTGTTGAACCGGTCGCGGTGAGCGGGTACGAAGATGTTCTCCATCCAGGGGCGCTTCGCCGGCGGCACAAAGGAGAAGAAGTTCTGCTTCGTCACCAGGTGGGAGTTCTCCGCGCGTATCACCCTGCGCGCGACGCCCTCCTGCTGCCTGGCGGACGCCTCGCTCAAGGTCGAGGCCATGTAGCCGTACACGCGCTCCATGCCCATCGCCCGGCTCAGCTCTTGGCCGCTGCGTGCGATGCACTTGGCGCGCTCCGGCACCGCGTCGAGCTGCGCCATGGCCGCCACCAGCTGCTTGCACACGCCCCCGCCTCCTCCCGCGCCACCGACGGGGACGAAGAGGAAATGCTGGCCCTCCTTGAGCAGCGGGCCGGAGTAGTCGAAGTGGTCGAAGGTGCGTGGGGGGCCGAGCTGCTCCGGCGGGCGGCCTCGCGCCGGCCGCTGCGGGCGCGATCCGATGAAGATGTTGACCGAGCCGCACGCGAGCTGGTGCTTGAAGTGCTCGAGCCAATCGGAGATGCCGGGCAGGTGCAGGATGTACTTGTACCGGCATTGCTCCTCCAACGGGGTCCACTGCTTCGGCTTGAGCGGGCAGCCCTTCCCGCTCGCCGAGGGCTTGCACCGCCAAGCGAGCTCGTGCATCTGCTCCTTGTCGGGCATGCGGTGCACGAGGCGCTCGCCGAAGTGGTCCGAAGCGCAGCGCCGGAACGCCTGCCGCAGTGGGTTTGTAGGAGAGCCCACCCAGATCATCTGGTCGAGCTTCTCCTCCCAGCCGGCCATGGGCCGCGAGAGCCAGTCAGACCACGGCGGCAGGTCGGCGTACGGCAGGCCCCAGTAGGTGTAGTCAGGGAGGGGCACGTCGCTGAACGCACGGCCCGTAGTGTAAGAGAACGCCAGCTCCGACGCCGCCCCTGGCCTGCGCAGCTGCGAGCCAGGCTTGTCGCGGCAGTTGACTGGCAAGTCGACATCAGGCGTGTGCGGGTACCGCTCAAGCATCTCGAGCAACGCCCACGCCAGGATGGGTGTGCGGCGGAGAACGCAGCCAAACGTATTGTGCTTGAGGTCAGGATAGTACAGCTTACCGCCGACCACCTGGAAGCGAGTCCTGCCCCATCCTGCAAGTCCATTGTAGGTGCGCTGCGCCTGAGCGAAGGACACCGACCGTGGTGCCCAGTGGCGCAGGAAATAGCCCGACAACCCGAGGATTTGCTGGTGCACTTGCGTCCCATTGATGCCACACGTGCCTTGCGCGTCGAGCTGCTTCCGCACGCCGCTTCCTCCTTTGCGACGGGGACGTGTCGCCGCGGGCATGGCACGGCCGCAGTGTCCAGGGGGTGTTAGAACGGACGGGCCGGCGCGGAACTCCGAATTCAAAGCCTAGCGGCGCAAGCTATCACCGGCCAGCACGGGCGCGCGAGCACCAGAAAATGCCTGCGCCCTGACGCCAAGAACAATGGGCTGCGTTCATTGGCAGACCGCCCGGGTGGCTTCTTGCTGCTCGAGCCGACTCGCTGCCTGGTGCACCTCCTGAAGGTTCAGGATCCACGAGCGGGCCTTCGGGTCAGCAGCCACGATCCGTTGCGCCGTCGATGTGAGCCGGCGCGGCGTCAGGCCCAGGAAGCGTTGCAGCTCCGCAAAGACGTGCGTCGGATTTGCCAAAAGGTCCTCGTACCAGAGGAAGAAAACGGGCGTCCGCCGCGCCTGCGCCTCACATACGGCAAGGTTGAATCGGGCCGCGAGCTCCGACGCCTGCATTAAGCGCAAGACGTAGGGCACGTCGATTCGGACCCCTTGGCGCTGGACGCGGCGCAGGCAAGCCCGCTCGGCAACGGTCACGGCATTCGACACGCCACAGCGTGAATGTAAGGCCAGCTGAATGGCTTTGGATATGGCACGGTCCAGTGAGCTGCGACGCAGCGAGCACACGACCCGCGCGCCGATGGCCTCCGCGACGCGGTACGAGTCGGTCGTCACATTCCAGCCTGCGTCCCAGAGCGTCCCTGCAGCCGGCGGCTGGCTGGCCGGCCGCAGGCACGACTCGAGAGCATTCTCCTGCAGCTGCCCTCGGGCGAAGGCGCAGTGCTTGTGCTGCAGGTCGGCGTTGCACTGGAAGAACTTTTGCTTGAAACCACGCACACGCCGGGTGAACTTGGTGACCGGCGATCGGAAAAAGCGGCAGAGATCTCCCGTGAAGGCGTCGGTGCCCGTCCAGTTGTTGAAGTTCTCGCCGAGCATGGTCGCCTCAGGATGGCTGTTCAGCGCGGTTTGCACCCATGTCGAGCCGGAGCGCCCAGGCATCCACATCACGAACGGCGTGGTATCCCGTCTGGGATTGCAAGTGAGTGTATTCGAAGGCCTCTCGGCCTGCCGTCCGGCGGAGGTGGTGGCAGCCGACCCTCCACTGCAAAAGTTGCAGCGTCGGCACTTGCACCACCGACTGCCAAGAAAAAGCATGGGTGAGCACAGCGAAAAGGGTGCGGCGCCAGCGGGCAGCGCCTCACCAGTGGTTGTGGGCCTTCTCCTGCTTGCACCAGTCGGCACATGCGATGGCGCTCGCGTCGCCGTGCATGTCGCTGTGGCAGGTTCGCTCGCCCAGCCGCCTCCAGCTGGGTCCAACGCTGGGTGCGCGCGTCGCGAGCATTGGTCACAGAGAGCCCGTCCGCGTAAAAAGAGCGGAGAGAATTGGATTTACCGCGGCAGGTTCGTGCTTTGCTCGAGCATGTTGTTTGGCATAAGTAGTTGAATTAAAGAACTTGTCTGGTTTGTTTTTCAGCAGAGACCAGACGACAAAAACTCCCGTGCATAAAGCCTTACGTATGAAAAACGCGCACCATGCGATAGATACCATGCGAGGGTTCATCACAGGCGTGCTTCAGCTCGAGCACGCTGGCTGCTGCGGGAAGAATGACGGCCGGTGGCGGGGTCAAGCACCTTGTATCTGGCCGGATCTTTGGCGAGAGGGGCGCCATTGCTCCTGCGGCTGCCACCCCGAACCATGGTTCCGCAGTGGGACCGCGACCGCGGGCAAGGAGGGGTGTCTGCACGATCCGTCAATGCCTCGAATGAACGGGTCCATCCAGCGCTTTCTAGAGCACCGATCTGAAAGCTTCGATTGCCGCCAACGAAACGACTTTTGCCGCCAAATCATTCTTCGAGCCTTCATTCCTCGATCCTTTTGACTTTGGTTCGATGAATTTCGCCTCGCGCCGTGTTGGCGCTTCGACTTTCAGCACGGCGATCCCCGTGGACTCTCCGCGAAAGGCGCGGCCGCTCGACGGATGACGGCCTTCAGCTTCCACCTTCGCGACGGCTCCGAGCTCCTCTCCGTCGAGCTGCCGTCGGCTTGGTGCGACTCGACTGTCGGTCGCCTGCAGGCCTTCATCGCTGCGAAGCGCGGCCTGGAGGGCTGGTCCTGCCACCTGGTAACGGCCTGCGGGCCAGCAGATACGCTACTGGTCGTGCGAGAAGCTAGTTGACAACCTGCCGGAACGTGATGTTAATCCTTGGTGCCGCGCGGGCTGGCGTAGCCTCTGCCTCGACTACCTGCTTCATCACGCAGTGCTCCCTGCGATTGCAGAGGAGGGAATGGTAAGGGGATGCATACGAGCTACGCGTGTGAGGCACACGAGCGCGGGGCATCCGGTCAGGCTCACCAGTGTCGCTGCGTCGTCCCGCTCATCACGAGAAGCGAGCCGCCTCTGAGGGCGTAGCGCACCATCTGGGGCGGCACGACCGGCTTCCACTCGTCCGTGTACGGCGCACCCTGCATGCGCCGCAGCACAAAGTCTCTCGCCTCGCCGAATGAGACGGATGCGATGCACGGCGCCTCGCCATCTGGGCACACGCAGGCAAAGGCGGGCTCAAGGGCTGCGGTCGAGCCGGAGCGGTGAGAGCCGAGCCGCACACATAGCTCGCAGTCCTCGTCCGTGTGCCACGACACGTGATCCGCGCCGCATCTGTACAGGTTCAGATGGCAGCTGTTGAAGGTCACCCCGACGAGCTTCTCCACAGCTACCTTGATCGCCGCGACGTTAGGTGTGAACGGTGCGGGCTGAAGTGCCGCGGTCAGCCCCGGGTAGCTGTACGCAACTGACAGGTCGTCAGCCTGACAGGCAAGGGCCACGCGTTCAGAGGCCCGAAAGCCCACCACCGCAAGGCGAGGCGGCGCTCCTGGTAAGCGATGTGTCGTGGTTGTAGCACGACCGTGCCATTTGGCAGGCGATCGCCCCGTTGCTCCCAAGCCACCTCGGCCATGACACCGTCAAGCAGCATCTGATCAAAGCAGTCGGGGACGAAGCGCACCTGACTGCCGTCGGCGTCGATCGACACGTTGCCGCAGGTGCCATCCTTCGAGTGAGCCAGGTCGCACCGGGGGCAGCGCAGTGCACCAGTTGCCGCGTCAAGGTAGAGGCTCCTGCACCTGCAAACCTCACACGCTTGTCCAGCCTCCTCTATGGCAGCCGTGGTCGTGCTCATGCGGGACAGCGCGCGCGTCGCCGCGTTGGGAACGCCGGGCGGAGCGGCCGCGCAGGACGGAAGCCAACACGACGCTCCGAGGAAAAAACAAGCGGAACGCGCGCCATGCCTGCCCTGGTGGATGCGACGGGGTGCGACGATACATGCACTCACTCTCTTCTAGTTACTGTGCTTACTGCCCGCCGCGTCCGCTGGAAATGCCCTCCGCCGCGCCATCCGCGCGCCATGTCCACGGTGCGGCGCCCCAGCACCCCAGCCCACAAGCCTCGTTTCCAGGAGCACCACCCGCGCGCGCGCAGATAGAAGAGGTAGAGTCGGTTTGCTACTGGGCCAGACAGCTCATTGCACTTGTGTGCGGGCTGGCTTGCGGCATGACGTCAACGCAAGGTGTGCCGGGCTTCGTGCTGTTTGGCTCGCTGCACATGATCCTCGGCGCGGGCGTATTGAGGAACTCGGCCGCGGCGAATGACGCTAGTGCCGAGCGTCGCTGGGCTCTGGTACAAGAGGGGTTGACAGCGTCTGTGGGCACGTTCCTCGTCACATGGACGCTGGCGTCAGGTCGCACCGCATGATTACTGCCACGCGTGCCGGACCTGCATTGGTGCCGAGCCGGTGTGCGGCGCCCCGGTGTGGGTGCATTCGTAAAATTATTCGCCGTTTTTAACGCTATTGTTCTTTGGACGAAGAGGCTCAGACGTCAGAGGGTCGCCGCGCGCGCGCCGGCGCGGGCGCGGCGCCGGGAGGCGGGGTGGGCGGGGCGCGCGGGCGGGTCTCCCGCTCCCGGATCCGCCTATCTATACGGTAGGCCTTGAAGCTTACTCACGTCTCACCGCACCGACTAGCGTACTCTCTTGGCGTCTACTCAGCTCGCGCTCGAGCAGTCTGCACCTCAACAGCTGCTGTGGATCCTCGGTTTGCTCCCACGCGCCTCGCATCCCGACGGCCCGGTCAGTGAGATGCGTCACCGCAATCTGGGCAAGCCACCCGAAGCAAGGCGTCAGCCGAGGCCTACTCTACTACTCTACAGGGGCCCCTGGAGCCTTGGCGCGCGTGGCACGCGCCTGGTCGCTGAGCGAGCGCAGGTACGTCTCCATCTCGTGGCCTCCGCCGGGCGGCGAGGCTCCGCGTGCCGCGGTACTGCTCTCCGCCACGCGCTCGGACGAGCGGCGGCGCACACGCGCGGGCCGGCGGCGGTTCGGCGACGCCCGGCACGCGAGTGGTGCCGGGCGAGCGTGGGGTTGCTCGTGCGCAGAGAGGCGCGGCGGCGACTGCGCGGTCGGCGGAGACCGCGTGGGTGGCGGCCGCTCGTCAACGGCGGCTGGTGACCTCCTGGTTAGGGTTAGGGTTAGGGTTGGGGTGCGGGTGCGGGTGAGGGTGAGGGTGTGGAGTGTGGCGACGGAGGCTGTGATGAGGGCCTAGGGCTAGGGCTAGGGCTAGGGCTAGGGCTAGGGTTAGGGTTAGGGTTAGGGTTAGGGTTAGGGTTAGGGTTCGGGTTAGGGCGGCCGAAGCAACTCGGTGGCGGTCACCGCTCGCGCCAGCCGGGCTTGGCCACCGCCACCGGTGAGCAGCAGCTGCTCGACCTCGTCGAAGCTCGCACCGGCCTCGAGTGCGCTCTGGCCTGCCCGGAGCTGCACAGCCCACGCCGTCTCCGCGCGTGGCGGGTGCGCCTGCCAGAGGCGAAGGCTGGTCAGGACGAGGGTCAGCTCGCCCTAACTAACCTGAGCCCTAACCGAACCCTAACCGAGGCCAACCAGCGCCTGCCAGCGGGCGAAGGCGCGCCAGCGAGCACCGAGGCTCCAGCGCGCCACCGACAGCTTGAGGACACTCGCGAGGCAGTGGGCGAGCAGCCGCACCCGCGTGAGGTGCAGCTCCTCGCTCAGGCCGTGCGCGTGCCTCGGTGGCGCGGCGGCTCCCGCCTGTGGCGACGACTCCGTGGACAACTCGCGCTCCCGTTGGCTGCGGCCTGCATCTGACGCGCGCGCGGCCGCCACCCGCGCAGCTCGAGGCCGCGCAATGGCCGCCGGCTGCGGCCTGCGCGGCGGGTGCGGCGAGGTCGCACGCCAGCGCTCGAAGGCACGGCCAGCGCTGAGCCGGCCGCGGGCTGGTTAGGGTTGGTTAGGTTTGGGGTTGGGGCTAGGGTTCGGGTTTTGGCTCGGGCTCGGGCTCGGGCTAACCATGACCCTAGCCCCAAGCCTGACCTGGCCAGTGGATGAGCACGCGGAGCGCGTGCCGGAGCGCGCGCTGGCGCATCTGCCTCGTGAGCTGCGCGAGCTCGCGCGACTGGCCCTCGCTCCGCAGGCGCGCCTGCGACGCCATCCACCCCTGTGGGGCTGCCCCGCTGCCCACGCCGCCCGTGCTGCCCGCGCCGCCCGCGTGGCGGCCGGCCGCGGTTGGTGGCTGCTGCGCTGCTGCGCGCCTCGCTTGGTGCAGCTGCACCCGGAGGCGCGCCGCCTCTGCACGCGAGGTCTGCAGCGCCTGCTGCAGCTGCGCCGCCCTCCCCCGCTCCGCCTCCGCCTCTGCCATCGCCCGTCGCTGCTCCGCCTCGGCTTCCGCCATGGCCTGTCGCGTAGCTGCGGCCTCGAGAACCGCCTCCCTTGCTTGCGCCTCCGCGGCGGCCGCCGCGTCCTCCGCCAGCTCCGCACGCCGCCGCTCGCCTCTCGCGCGCTCCTCCGCGTCAGCACGGCGGCCCGCCTCGCGCTGCAGCTCCTCCTGCAGCTCGCCATGGAGGCCCTCGTGCAAGCGGTGAGCATTCCCGCCAGGGCCGGCGGACTGAGTGCTCCCTTCGCGCCAAGCGTCCAAGGGTGGCGGCACGACCGAGCGTCGCGACGGCAGCCGCGGCTCGAGCAGCGTATGGGGAGGTGTGTGCAGCGGGTGGGCAGGTGCGATGGGCGGCGTGCGAGGCCCGGCTGAGAGGGAAGCTGTGACAGAAGCTGTGCAGCCGCCCGGCGGCGGTGTGGAGAGGGGAGGCGCGCCAATGCGCATCTGTGCACCGTCGCTGCCCTCCACCCCGCTAGCTTGGCCTGACGGCGGCGAGCCTTTGCAAGCATCCGTGGCGTAGCTACGGGGGGCGGCGTAGCTGGTGCTCGGGGCCAACCTCGGGCTTGGGGGCGTCGCGCGCGGCTGGTGCTCAGATAGTGAGCGGCCACCGCTCGGAGGTGTGTGCCTCTTCGCGTCGTGCGCGGGAGGCGGCTGGAGCCCGGCACGCACGCCAGCCGCCCCTCCCTCGCGAGGCAGCGCGATGGCCGCCGTGCGGGAGCCGCCGCACGCCAGCTGCGTGAACGCACAGCCGGCAGGCGGCGCGTGCAGCTGCAAAGTTGGCTGGCCGCCGAGGGCGTGCGCGCTCCAGCTGAGGACCTCGCCGGACGAGAAGACGCACGCGCAGTGATGGAAGCCGCATGCGATCGCGAGAGGGGTGCGCTCGGCGGCGGGCACGCGGAGCGGCTGCGGCGTGTGCTGGTGCCCGTGGCCCCGCCCGTACTCGCAACGGCCCCACGTCCAGATCGAGGCCGCGCCCGATGCCGAGCTCGCGATCTCGCCGCCAGCGATGGCCGCCGTGTGCTCCTCCCCGCAGCCCGCGCTTCGGACCAATTGGAGCGTGTGCGCGCACGCCGGGACGTGCCGGTCCACCGTGTCGCCCACTCCCAGTTGGCCGTGGGAGTTGGAGCCCCAGGCCCATAGTGTGTGCTCGGCCAGCACGGCGACCGCGTGAGCGCCGCCAGCGTGCACTGCACAGGCGGGCCCTGGCAGCGGAAGGCGCTCCACCCTCGACGTCGACTGGCTGTGTGTCGGCGGCCCATCCTCCAGAGCCGCAGGTGCGGCCCCGCGCCAGAGGCCCCACGCCAGGACCTCGCCCTGGCTGTCCAAGGCGATGGTCGAGTGGTGGCCGCAGGCTACCGACACCGCGTGCCGTGGCGCCAGCTGGTCCACCCGCACGGGACGCGCACTGTAAACATCGGCCTCGGCAGGCTGCCCAAGCTGGCCCCAACGGCCCCATCCGAACGTCCAGACGGAACCATCGTCGGTGACGGCCGCCGTGTGGAAGAAGCCGCAGGCGACACTCACCACTCTCGACATCGTCGGGAACGACACCGGCCCTGGAAGAGCACTGTCCAGGGCCTCAGGGCGACCGAGCTCACCGAATTCGTTGCCACCGAAGGTGAAGAGCTCACCGCCTGTGGTCAGCGCGGCGCCGTGACTGTTTCCGAGAGCGACCTGCGCTGCCGCCGTCGGCAGCGCGAGTGGCTCCTGCACGGCCTCACCCTTGCGCGTCCATGTGTACAGCATGTGAGTCGCTGCGTCGCCGTAACGGTTCCCGAGCCAGGTTGTGGGCCCACGTCGGGCGCGCGCCTGGAGCGCGTCCGTGGGACGATTTAAGTTTTGCGTCCGAGAGGGCGAAAAACAGCGGACACTGGCAGGGCCACGCAAACTCACCAACGACCTCCGTTTCGTCCTCGAAAGCTGTCGTTTCCCGTAGTTCCACCCTACGAACCCCGCGGCGCACCCAAAACGCATCGAAATTGGGCGAGCGTGGACACGCACGCACCGAGCGCCTCAGAAGGCAGGATGGACCTGCTCGCCTTGCAATGCCTCTCGCGCGACAATCGCGACAGTGGCGAATCGCGCGAGGTCGTGCTCGCAAAGAAGGAGCTGCGTGTGAGCGAGGAACGGATCAAGGACCTCGAGGAGGCGGTGCGTTCGCGGGCTGAGGTGCAGGCGCTCATGGAAGCAGAGCAGCAGCAGATGCTGCGGCAGTGAGTGACTGCGAGTCGAATCCGGCACACGATGCTCTGCATGTGGCTCACACCACATCCCGCTTGGCGCCACAGGCTCGAAGAGGCGCGCACAGTCCTCCTCGAGCGGAAGCGCCGCCGCCAAGCTCGGTCGGCCGCCAGGCGAGATATGAAGGAGCAGCGCGCCGCCAAGCTGCTCGCCGAGGAGCAGACGGAGCAGCGCCGCAAGGCGGCACTCGAGCGCAAGGCGACGCTGGACGCAGAGATTGCTGCCCGCGCGGACGTGAGACAGGCCGAGGCGGCACATGCCGCTGCAGCTCAAGCGGAGGCCCTGGCCGCCACGGCGGCGGCAGCTGCGGCCACTGCCGCTGAGCAGGCCGAGGCCGCAGCCAATCACCAGGTGGAGGCCGCGGCGGCATCTGCCGCCGCCGCTGTCGAGGTGGAGGCTGCGGCGACGCGGTCAGCAAACGATGAGCACGAGACCGAGCAGCTGCTGCGAATGCAGGCTGAGCTGGACGCCGCGACTGCGGCTCGTGAGGATGAGACGGCGGCGGCCGTGGAGGCGGCAGTCACCGCTGCAGCCACCGCAGTAGCGGCCGCCGAGACCATGCCTGCACCAACCGCTTCTGAGCTGGCACCTGAAGGCCCTGGACGGGAGCCTCCGCTGCATGCGACGTCCGAGATGGACTCGTGGTCTGAGTCGCATCCTGGTGTCGCGGCTGCCGCAATTGCGGACGCTGCTGCGGCTGTGACTGAGCCTGAGCCTGAGCCTGAGGCTGTGTCAGCCGCCGTCGAGGTGGCACCTGGAGGCCCTCATGGCCAGGAGGCGCCATTGGGTGTGACGATGTCCGAGGTGGACTCGCATCCTGACAGGGGCCTGACCTCTGACCGCACCCCTGCCCCTGACCTCGCCCCCGATCCCGAGCCGCATGCCGGCGCGGAGCAGCCAGCGGAGCAGCTGCAGAACCTCGGCGCTCCGCCAGAGGCAGGCGTCGAGGCAGGCCGGGCTGAGGCGGATGCTCGTGCAGAGGAGGCGGCAGGGGGAGGTGCAGGGGGAGGTGAGGGGGCGCAGGAGGCGCCGGTGAAGGAGGTGGTGGCGGTCGACGAGGACGAGGAGGGCCGGGGAGCTCCGCCCGAAGGGGACCCAAGCTCCGCGGCGGCGGCGGCGGCGGAGGGGGAGGGGCAGGAGGACACGGAACTGGCGGCGGCGGAGGCGGCACTTCTTGAGTTACAGCTGTCGCCGCGCCAGGAGACAGGTCAGCAGCTGGATGCCGAGCTGCAGCCGCAGTCCGCCGCGCCGACGCCGCGCCCCAGCACAGAAGGCGAGCAGCGCCGGCTCGAGGCGTGTGCGCAGAGCGAGGCCGCGCTGTCCACGGCGCAGTCTGCCGCGAGGAAGGCGGAGGTGGAGCGACAGCGCGTCGCGGCGGAGCTCGAGCAGCACAAGCGCGCGCAGGACGAGGCGGGCCGGAGCAAGCCCAAGGGAGGGCTCCGCTCCGTGCTCGGCTTCAACAAGAAGAGGGCGAAGGCGGCGCAGGAGCAGTCCGCCGCGCGCACAGCGGAGCTCGGTAGGAGGCTCGAGCAGCTCAAGCTGGAGGCGGAGGCCGCCGCGGAGGCGGAGGTTCGGGCCGAGGACGAGCACCGGCAAGTCCAAGAGCGGGTCACCCTCGAGAGGAAAGGCTCGCTCGCGCGTGCGCGGGCAGCGACCGATCAAGCGGCCGAGGTCGCGGCCGCGCAGGCGGCAGAGGTGAGTGCGCTTGAAGGTCAGGATGCAGGCGCGGATGCGGGCGCGGATGCGGGCGCGGGTACGGGCGCGGGCGAGCTGGCGGGAGCATTGCAGCCGGCGGAGGCGCCGCCCTTGCCCGAGGCCGCGCATGGGGACAACGCCCCGGAGGAGGAGAGTGCTGACGCAGGCGACGAGGAGACGGAAGACGAGTCGGAGGACTCCGACTTCCTACACTCGGCTCGGGAGCCCCCGGCTGCGCCGCTCTTGAAGGGCCTCGTAAACATGGCCAAACTGTACGGCTACGAAGATTCGCTGCCCTCGAACTTTGATCTTGAACGTACGCACGGCGCTTGCCC
>Ga0209503_10001230_pt1 | contig 13544 bp, 10 predicted proteins | sample SouAtlMetagenome_2_FD_187448 | JGI IMG/M metagenome (GOLD analysis project Ga0209503, IMG submission 187448) | Marine eukaryotic phytoplankton communities from Atlantic Ocean - South Atlantic ANT15 Metagenome (SPAdes) (version 2) | ecosystem: Environmental > Aquatic > Marine > Oceanic | place... | reverse complement strand
GGGGGCAAGGGGGTTGAAACTACGTACAAGAGTGGTTTAGACAGCTACAATAAATCACTTGCCACGAGCCCGATCTTGCGATGGATGGCAGCCGCAAGCGAGCGTGGACGCCCGCCGAGGACGAAAAGCTACGGACCGCGGTCGCGGTGGGCCCCGTGAAGTGGGCGAGCGTCGCGCAGGCCGTCGGCACGCGCAACGCGAAGCAGTGTCGGGAGCGGTGGCACTATAACCTCAACCCCGAAATAAAGAAGGGCCGCTGGACTGCGGAGGAGGACGCGCTCATCGCCGCGCTGCCACACGGCGACTGGGCGAGGGTCGCCAAGGCGCTCCCGGGCCGCACCGACATGGCGATCAAGAACCGCTACCACACGCTCTCGAAGCGCAAGCGCTCGGCCGCGCGCCCCGGGGCCGGCGGGAGCGCGCCGGCGGCCGCACGCGCGGCTAAGCGGGGCCGCGGCGCCCCGCGCGTATTGCCGCCGCCGCCGCCGCGGGCGGCGCCGCTGCGCACATCGCCGCCGCGCGTCGCGCGCGGCGGCCCCGCGCGATCGACGTCGAGCCCCGAGCTCTCGGCGCTCTGCGACGTCGCCGGCGGTGCAAAATTCAACCAGTGGTCCGCGCCGACCGAGGATGGGAGATTTACACGTCACCTTCCCACACAATCGGCCTATTCGAACTCATTTGATTTCCGCACAGGTCGCCGGTGTCGCACTGGGCGACGACGCCGCACGGCCGGAGTCCTGCTCGCCCGAGCTTCTCCGCGTCTGGGCCCGCGCGGCCGACCTCGGCACGCCGGAGCCCCCGGAGCACCGGCGCGCCGCGTCGGCCGCGTCGGCGCTCTCGGCGCTGAGCCGCGCGACGACTGCGCGGCTTACGCCAGTTGCGCCGTGCGGCGGGCCTTTGAGCTCGCCCGAGCTCGGCGCCGCATTCGGTGTGCTCCCACCCCCACCTAGTCCTCCGAGACTCCCACCTAGCGCGGCGACGGCTGGCGCAGACGTCGCGCATGGCTATTTGCAACGCGAGGGCGCCGGCGGCCCGGGGTAGTGGCCACACCGCTATAATGTCCGTCAGCTCAGCCTGGAGTCAACTGTTCTTCATTGTTCCTAGGAGCTCGTGCGAACCCCGTCGACTCGGAGCTAGTAGCCACTGCATGTCTAGGACCCAGGGTTCGATGTAATAGCGCCGACGTCCCCGTCACGTATTGAGCTCATGCCTTGTATTGAAAGAAGAGTAGCTTATTCCTGGTAAGGCCCGTTCATTTTATCCCTCAGGCGCTAGGCTCTCAAAAATCATTGGCCTTCGGCGTCGGCACCGAGGGAGAAAATTTATGGGTGGCTATAAACTTCGCCGCGTAGGGAGGAGGCCCTTAGAGGCTTGGTGTATGTCCTTTTCCACCAGGATATTCCTTCATGCCTTGGTACTTGCCTCGACGCGCCTGCACGTATCAAAGGCCCGACGGGCAGCCTGTGCCCATCCGCTTTTGGCTCACATCAAAAAGAACCCAACACCGCAATTCGGGACAGGGTCTAGGTTCCCATCCCCCCGATGAAAAAGTTGCGCGTAAGAATAAAAAATTAATTTGCTTGCGTAAGAGCTAGGCCGCCTTCGGGGGGTGCAAGACCGAACGCCCGTGACGTACTTTTTTATGTATGCATCGAAAAAACCTTACCGAAAAGGGAGTCCCATCGAAGCGGAGCGCGTGATTGTTCCGCAGCCCCTTTTTTCCCCGACGTCGAACTAAGATTTCGGGCCCGGGGAGAACACGGGGGAGACTCGAGTTAGAGAAGCTCTCGGGTGACCAGAGGGGTGATTCACTAAGTGATTCACTGGGGCCGCCCGGGAAGGGGGCCAAATCGGCGTTCTTGTTAGCAATGCGGGCTACCTTACTTCACCCGCACGCTCTTGGCCCGTTCGATGGTGGCGAAGAGCCCGTTCGTGTGGACGGCGGACGTGTTCCCGGCGCGCGGGCAGAACGGCGGTCCGGGCGGGGCCTTGCCTAGCGTCGAAAGGCCGACAGTCAAATCATCGGCGCCGCGCGGGACGCCGCGCTTCAAGTATGGATTGCGCCAATGCTCGACAAACGGCGCGCCGTCGTTCGCCCCGCGACGGTACGGCGCCGGGCGCACCCGGCCGCAGGAGAAATCTGCGGCGCCGACCTGTGTGGAAATCAAAATTTTACGGCGCGTTCGTGCTGAATCATCGCGTCGTCCTCCACGCCATCGACGCGACGCCTGCTCGATGGCGTGGCGATGCCGGTTCCTTGCCGCTCGACCGAGCACCCGACGCACTGGTTGATTTCCACACAGGCGCCAACGAAGCCGGCGCGCGCCACGCGCGCGGCGAGCCGCTCGGCGTCTCGCGGCGCGTCGAAAGGCGCGGCGGCGCGGAGCGACGCGGCGCTCGAGGGCGGCGGCTCCACGTAGCGGCGGCGGCTGAGCGCGAGCGCGCCCCGGACCCCGGCGCGGAGGTGGGTCTCCATGGTCGCGCCGCGCGCGGTGGGCGCGCTCCGCGGGTCGAACACGGGGGCGGCGTAGACGCCCGGCGCGCTCGCGGTCGACACGAGGTGGTGCAGATGCCGCGCGGCCGCGGCGAGCGCCCCGGCGCGCCGCGCGTCGTCGGCGGCCTGGTCGTCCAGCTCTCTCGCGGCGCGCCGCTGGTCGAGGCGCTCGCGGAGCGCCTCGCCCGTCGCGACGACTGCCTCGACGTAGCGCCGCCGGGCACGGAAGTCGTGTCGGTAGCGCCGCGAGTAGAACCCGCGGAACGTCCGCTGCGCGAGCGTGGCGTGGTAGTGGTATATGGCGCGCGCCTCGCGCCGCGCGCGGGCCGCGCGGCGCGCCGCCGCGAGCTTCCGGGCCACGACGCCACGGTGCACCCGCTGGACCGCGATCGTCGCGCTCGTCAACGCCGCTATCCAGCTCCGGACGCGCTGGCCGCGCCAGAGTCGCTGGACGCGATCCAGCTCCGTACCCTGGTGCGCTCGATCGTGAAGGGGTCCGGACCGCGCCCGTGCACCCCTCGCGGCGACGTGGCAGGCGAGCTTGCCGAAGGCCTCAGCCATCTCGCAAAGGCTTGGAAGGCGCAGGCGACCGATGTGGTGGCTCCGTTGTCGCCTATCGCAAAGGCTTGGAAGGCGCAGGCGACCGATGTGGTGGCTCCGTTGTCGCCTTGGTATCCCTATGATACATATCTTAAACAGGAAGCAACGAAGATAAACCACCCTGCGAATCTTAATACTGCGTGGAGTGTAAGACGAGGCGAAGAAGAGCAACAAGCCCTTCCTACCTAGACATGTATCTCCCACTCTCTAAATTTGAGTCTATACATTAAGTGTCTTTGACGGTACGGTGTAACAACAATTTGCTATAAAACACTCTCGTAGTTAGGTTGGCCCAGCCCTCGGCTGGTGAGCTAGGACCCTGCTACTTTACATAACCGTGACTCGACGCTGCGACATACTCTTGCGGCTACTATGGTTCCCGATATAAATTACCGTAATTGTATTACGGTAAATTACTCTGAATTACAGGGTTGAGAAATCTGCGACTTGTGTTTCACACTAGGGCCGCCGTGCTACGTAGTTGGCCCAGCCCGGCGGGCCTCAGGCTTCGGCTGGTGAGCTAGGACCCTGCTACCCGGGCCCGGGCCTTACATAACGCTGCGACATACCATGGTATACTTATCATCGATATGATATCAACAAGAACTCCAAGCTCCCGAGGAGAATGGTTGTATTTCACGGCAAGCTAGGTACGTAGGTGCCGTAGGTACTGCGGTACTGCGGTACAGGACAAAGCACGCCCAGGAGGTCTGGGCCCGGTAGCGCACCGGAACTCATACAAGCCATCCATCAGGCGGACCTGAACTATAGGTCGTAGGTCTTCAACATAAAAGGCATCGGCCAAAAATGACATCTCATGAGCGGTCGTCCGCAGACACGAACTGGCGGGCGGCCCTCGAGGAATACCGGGCGGCGAAGGACCGCGCGGCCGGCGCGTTCCGTCCCGACGCGAAGACGTGCGCAGATCTCCTCGCGCGCGTCGCCGGTGTCGTGCGCAAAGGGCGCAGCAGCCCCGCGGGCCACGACGATGCCACGCAGCGCGCGGCGGCGGCGCGTGAGATAGTGGACGCCCCGCGTGGAACTTGGTTTCTCGGCGCCGACGCGGCCGCGCGGCAGACATCGGGAGGAAGGCGCGAGGGCGCCGCGACGTCCGACGTCCGCGCAGGTGGACGACCTGGAGCGGTCGGACGTCGCGACGACGGAGGCCACGTACGCGCTCCTCGCGCGCGCGTGCGCCGCAGCCGGGGACGCGGACGCCGCGACCGCCGCGCTCGCGCGCGCACGGGCGGCGCACGTCGCTGTCCGGCGCCGCGCGTACGCGCCCGTGCTGGCGCTGCGCTGCGCCCGGGGCGAGCTGGACCGGGCGCTTGCGCTCGCGCGCGACGCGGCGGCGGGGGGCGTCGCCCTGGGCGCGGCGGACCATGCGGCGCTCCTCGCCTGCGCGGGCGGCGCGGGGCGGCGCGACCGCGTGCCGGACCTGCTCGCCGCGTACGCGCGCGACGTGCCCGTCGCGCCCGCGCCCGAGCCCGCGTGGGGCGCCGTGCTGGCGTGCGCGCCGCGCGCGTGGCGCGGCGCCCGGTTCGCGCGCGTCGACGCCGCGAGCGGCGCGTGCGGCGCGTGCGGCGCGACGCTCCGCTCCGTGGGAATCGGCGCGGCCGCGCGCCGAGCGCTCGCGGCGCGCGTCGCGAGCCTCGCGCTCCAGGCCTGCGGCGCCGCGCGCTGGGCGGCCTTCGAGCGGTGGCTGCGCGCTGTGTGGAGAATTATCGCGGAGACCTTCGTGACAACGTCGCGTCGATGGCGTAGAATCTCCACGCCATCGAGAGATGCAGTATGGGGACGACGTCGGGTCGATGGCGCGGGGCGTCCGAAATTTGATTTCCACACAGGCTGCGCGGGTCAGCGCACGACTGCGTCGTCGACGGCGCGAACGCGGGCTTCGCGGGCGGCGCGCCGGCGCTCGAGCTCCGGCGCGTCGACGCCGTGGTGCGGGCCTGCGAGCGCCGCGGGCGGCGCGTGCTCGTCGTGCTCCACGCGCGCCACGTCGCCCGCGCGGCGCCGCGCGACCGGCCGCTGGTGCGCGCCTGGCGGCGCCGGGCGCAGCTGTACGCGTGCGCGGCGGGCGGCAACGACGACTGGTACTGGCTCGCGGCGGCCGTCGCCGCCGGCGACGCGGGCTGGCTCGTGTCCAACGACGAGATGCGCGACCACCACTTCGGCATGCTCAGCCGGGGGGACTTCCTCCGGTGGAAGGCGCGGACCGTCGTGAAGTTCGAGATGGACGGCGGGGACGTGGCCCTGGCCCCGCCGCCGCCGTACTCGGAGAGCGCGCAGTTCGACGCGGGGGGGTGGCACGTGCCGGCGCGCGTGGGGGCGGGCGCCGGCGAGGCATCTGCCGCCACCGTGGTCGTGCGGCGGCCCGCCCCCGGCGCGCTCGCGTGGCTCTGTTGCGCGCCGGCGCCGAGCGTTCGAAGTCAGCGACAAAAGTGAGTAACCACCGAGGTCGTCGTAAGGAGAGTCGAAACGCTGGCCGTGATGGTCCCCGCCGCCGCCTGGGGCTTACTACGGGTTTCCTAGGCCGCGGACGGCCCGGCCCTCTGCGAAGACAGCTAGCCAGCCAGATGGTATTGGTTATCCGCCGCCGGCCCGCGGCGCCTACTTGCGGCGCAGGAAGGCGGGCAGGCCTGCGCGCCGGCGCCCGGGCCGCCCCGCCTGCGGCAGGAGCGGCCGGACGTCGACGCCCCCGGAGACGGCCCGCTCGAGCGCCGACGCGGCGATGCCCGTGGCCAGCACCGTGATCGACAGCTCGTCGGCCATGCCGTCCTGCACGAGCGCGCCGAAGATGATGTTCGCCTGCGCGGGGCGCGGCGGTGCGGCGCGGCCGCGGCGCGGCGCCTCCTCTTCGTGATGGGGGCGCGGCTCGTCGCGTCCGCGTCGACGTTCTCGTAGATGATCTGCGCCGCGCGGTCGACCTCGGCGAGCGTCATCGAGGGCCCGCCCACGATGTTGAACACGATGCCGCGCGCGTTCAGCACGGGCGCCTCGAGGAGCGGCGACGAGATGGCGGCCACGGCCGCGTCCTCGGCGCGCGACGCGCCCCGCCCCGTGCCGATGCCGATGAGCGCGGCGCCGGCGTCCTGCATGACCGCGCGCACGTCCGCGAAGTCGACATTAATCAGGCCGGGCTTGACGATGATCTCGGACACGCCCACGATGCCCTGCCGCAGGACGTCGTCCGCGACCAGGAAGGCGTCCGCGAGCGGCGCGTCGGCCGGCACGATCCCCAGGAGCTTGTCGTTCGACACGACGATCAAGGTGTCGACGTGGCGCTCGAGCTCCTCGAGCGCCGCCACGGCCTGGCGCGCGCGCTTCCGGCCCTCGAAGCCGAAGGGCTTCGTCACGACGCCCACGGTCAGCGCGCCCGCGCGCCGCGCCGCCTCGGCCACGACGGGCGCGGCCCCGCTCCCCGTGCCGCCGCCCATGCCCGCCGTCACGAAGACCAGGTCCGCGCCCCGGACCATCTCCTCGATGTCGGCGCGGCTCTCGACCGCCGCCGCCCGCCCCACCGCGGGCTCGCCGCCCGCGCCGAGCCCCCGCGTCAGCACGCGCCCGATGTGCAGGCCGGCGCACCGCTCCGCCTTGCCCGCGAGGGCCTGCGCGTCCGTGTTGACGCACCAGAAGTCGACGCCGCGGACGCCGGCGCCGACCATCCGGTTGACCGCGTTGCAGCCGCCGCCCCCCACGCCGACCACCCGGATGGCGCAGGGCCGCAGCTCCACGGCTCCACCGCCCGCGGCCGCGCTCATGACCGGGGAGGTCCGCGTCCGGGCAGAGGCGGAGCTGCTCGCGAGCGGCAAGATCCGGCACCAAGACGACGAAAACGTGCCAGCCGGGTTCGCGCGGCGCGCCCGGAGCTGTGGCGCCCGCAGCGCGCGCGCCGCGGCGGCGAGGAGCAGGAAGTTTTCACATATCCTTGGTGGTCGCATAGCGGCTTCTAATAAGGCAACGCAAGGCCTCACAACCTCACAAGACGCACGACCCTATAGTTTAATAGTCGCGCTAGTGTCTTACCGACGCTAGCTCGGTTGCGGCCCGGTGGCTTAATAATTGCAGGACCTGGTCGATTTTTTTGAGCCTTGGCCTCACCAATGCGCCTGTTTTTTTTCATGGTGGCGGCGGCGGCATCGGCGGCGCGCGCCGGCGACGACCTCTCCTTCGCGGCGCCCTTCGACGCCGTCGCGGCGACCGGCGACCGGCAGGTGTCCCCGGCCTGGCGCGCGCACGGGTCCGCGGCCGTGCACCGAAACTTCGCGCGCCTGACGCCCGACCGCCAGTCCAAGGCGGGCGCGCTCTGGTCCGCGGAGAGCGTCGGCGCGGACCAGGCGACGCTCGAGCTCACGTTCCGCATCAGCGGCCAGGGGCAGCACTTCTTCGGCGACGGCCTCGCGCTGTGGCTCAGCGCGGACCGCGCCTTCCGGGCGGGCGCGTTCCACGGCGCGGACCCCCGCTTCGCGGGCGTCGCCGTCGTCGCGGACACGTTCCGCAACGACGAGGCCGCGGCGGCGCACCGCGATCTCGCGCTCGTCGCGAGCGGCGGGGGCGCCGCGGACGCGGCGGCACTGCTCGAGGGCGCCGCGGGCTGCGACGCGAGCGTGCGCTACCACGAGAACCGCGGCGACTTCTCCGTCGACCGGAGCTCGCGCGTGCGGCTCGCCGTCGCCGCCGGCACCGCGACGCTCGCGGTGGACGCGGCCAACGACGGGACCTGGGTCGAGTGCGCGGCGGTCGCGCTCCCGCCGGCGCTCGACGGCGCGTGGCTGCGGCGCGCGCACGTCGGCGTGACGGCCTCGACGGGGCAGCTCGCCGACAACCACGACGTGCTCGCGCTGGCCGTGCGGACGGACGGCGCGCCGGCGGCCCCGGCCGCGGACGCCCCGGCGGCGGCGGCGGCGGCGGCGGCGGCGGCGGACGCGCCGGTCACGGCCGCGCGCCTCGGCGCCGTCGAGGGGCGGCTCGACGACCTCGTCCGGCGCCTGGAGCACCTGCAGCACCACCTCGAGCACGAGATGGTCAGCGTCGACGACCACGTGCGCGTGACGCTCGACAAGCTCGCGCGCCAGGAGGAGCAGAGCGAGGGCCGCATCGACGCGCTCGAGCAGCGCGTCGTCTCGAACGTCGAGGAGTCGCTGGCCAAGCGGGTCGCGACGCTCGAGCAGGCGACGCGCGACGCCGTGCAGAAGCGCGTCGCGTCCGTCGAGACGCGGTACATGTCGCGGCTGGGCGACGTCGTGGCGGAGAAGGTCGAGGGCAGCGGCCGGGGCTGGACCCTCCCCTTCGTCGTGCTGGTGCTCGTGGACGTCGTCGCCTTCGTGCTCGCGCGCGGCTGGTACGTGCGGTTCAAGAAGAGTCATCTGCTGTGAGGCGCGCGCGGGGTGCATCCATAAAGACTTATGCCTGTTCGCGAAGGCACATCCTCGCCAAGGCCCTGACAACTTGAAGGGATATTTTCCATCTCTCTCCTACTCCAAGTACGAATCTTGTTCCTTTTTTAGGTTTCTTTCATTTATTACATTATTATCAATATAAGTAACGCGTCCCCTCCGGGTAGGGCGCCGCTATCCCGCGGCGGCCCCCGATGCGCCACCGTCGCGGGCCTGGGATTCCGGCGTCCGGCCTGCCCCCCCCTCGCCGTCGTCGCCTCCGAGCCAACACTCCGGGCGACGGCGTACGTGGGCGGGGGCGGGGCGGGCGTTCGGTCACGCAGCCCCCGCGGCGGCCGGGTAGCTCTAGGCAAAGCAAGTAAACAAACAAATAAATTAGAAATCGAGGACGGAGGACACCCATGGTCTCCGGTCTCCACATCACATCACGGCGCTTGGCGCGCCCCCGGGAACGACGCTCCAGCCACTGGCACCATAATAAAACAAAATTAACTTGAAGCATGCCTTTAATTTACTATTCGTATTCGCCCGCGTCACCGAACCCCTCGGGCATCGCGTCTGGGTCGTCGGTTTCCGCGCGCGACGCCGAATCGGTCCCGCCGCCCGGCCTCTCCCAAGTCGTCGCGCCGTCGACCTCCCTAAAGTAGTACGGCTGGCCCGACTCGGGGTCCACCTGTTCGACCCAGCCGCCCGGGAGCTCCTCGCGGCCCGCGTTGAGCTGCCGGACCGCCTCGGCGGCCTCCTCGGCCTCCTCCCTGGCCATGGCCTCCTCGAGGCTGAGGACGCGCTCCTCGCCGTCCGAGTCCTCGTACCTGCGCCGCTCGGCCTCGGCCTCGAGCCAGGAGCGCGCGGCCTCGGCGGCGGCGGCGGCCGCCCGCCGGTCCGCGACGAGCGCCATCGCGAGGTCGGCGGCGTGGCGCCGGACGGAGTGGCCCCGGTACGCGTTCTGGAGCAGGCGCGCGTACCTGCGCGCCAGCGCGAGCCGGCGGCGCGCGGGGCCCATCCACAGGAACCGGGCCAGCCGCGTCGCCGTCGCGTGCCGGAAGTTCGCCGCCGCCCGCAGCTGCTCCGCCACGGCGGGGCCGTGCCGGTCGAAGAACTCCGCGGGCGCCTCCCCGAACCGCGTGCAGGGCGCCTCCATCGCGACGCCCAGCCGCGCCAGCGCCCGCAGGACGCGCACCTTGCCGTGGAACGCGGCGTAGAAGGCCGGCGTGCCGTGGCCGTCCGCGCCGACGCCGTCGCAGGCGACCGTCAGGTCGACGCCGTCCTCGCGCAGGAAGTCCAGCACCGCGGGCCGGTCGAAGTGCACGGCCAGGTACGCGGGCGTCAGGCCCAGGTCGTCCGCGCCCTGCAGCCCGCCCGGCAGGTGGCCGCACCGGCGCAGCGCCCGCAGCAGGTCGACGTCGCCCGCCTCGATGAGCTGCGGCACGGTCGCGTGGCGGCACGCGTGCAGCTCGGGGCCCCGGTACACGTACCGCCGCGCGCGCTCGTCCCAGGGCGGCGCGTACGGCGCCCAGCGGTCGGGCCGCCGCACGACGCGCCGCATCCGCTCGAGCTCCTCCAGCGAGTGCCGGCCGTGCCACGCGTCCGAGCCGTCGTCGTCGAAGAACGCGAACCGCGGCGGCGGCGGCGGCGGCGCCGCGGCCGGCGGCGGCGGCGGCGGCGGCTCCGGCGGCGGCGCCAGCAGGAAGGACTCGGGGTCCGGGAACGGATCGTCCTCGACGTAGAGCCGGTCGGCGTGGCACATGCCGAAGAGGGGCGGGAAGCCGCCGCACCCGTCGTCGGCCCACGCGCCCGTCGCGCGCTTCTCCTCGGCGACCGCGGCCGGCTCCTCCTCCTTGCCGTGGTACTCGGCCTCGCGCATCTTCTTTTCCCTCTTCTTTCGAGCCGCCTCGCGCTTCTCGCGACGCAGCCGCGCCGACGCCTGCGCGCGCGTCTCGCCCGGCCGCGCGTCATCCGGCGCGGCCGCGGGCGCCGCGCCGGGCGCCGCCCCGGTCTCAGCGTCCGCCATGCCGCCGTTCAACCCACGACCTCGGAGCCTACTGCCTGTTACGAGAGCAGGTCCTTTATGGAAATCCAGGATCGCCCCAGACGAGGCTTTTGCAGTCGGACGACGAGAGACACCAGGTTAGCAGTCTACCGGCGGGCATGTCCCCTTCCCCCGCACGCGCGGCGGGCAGCTCCATGATCAAGGTCCAGGGACATAGCATAGCCCCCTAGCTCGGCCAGTACCTACGGTACATAATAATAATACTTGTAAATAAAATAAGTTAAGGAGAGACCTCCTAAAGGATTGAGAAGGGGAAGGAAGTGTCCTTTGATACAGGCCTCTAGCCGCTATTATAGGAGGCCAAAAAGATATAGATACACATCCTCGACTTGGAGAGCGCCGCGGAGGACGCGGGAGAGACGGGCCGCCCGGTGGCCGCGGGACGATGAGCGTCGACCTCGAGGACAAGCTGGCCGCCATGGGCATCATGAACGCCCCGGCCTACGCGAAGAAGTTCGCCGAGGACGAGTGGACCTGGGAGGCCCTGGTGGGTTGCAGCGACGAAAAGCTCGACGTGCTGGTGCAGCGCGTGGGCATGAAGGAGGGCTCCGCGCTCACGTTCAAGGGCCGCGTCCGCGACGCGCGCGAGCAGGCGCGGCTCGCGCCGGCGGCGCCCGCCCCCGACGACGCGCACCAGTCCCCGCCCGCGTGGAAATCAACCCGTGCGTGCCGCGGCCGTCCTGTCGCCGCGCCATCGAGCGGCGAGGCACCGGCATCGCCGTCGCCGCGACGCCGGACCGCGCCGCGAACCGTCGACGTCCGCGCAGGTCCGTGCGCGTCCACGGCGCGGCCGCGCGGGAGACGGACGGCGGCCGCTGCTTCGCCGAGGGCTGCCGCTGGCTCTACGGCTTCGGCGAGGGCGTCGACTACACCGAGGCGGCGAGCTACCTGAAGCGCGGCGCGCAGCTCGGCCACGCGCTCAGCGCGGCGCACCTCGCGTCGATCCTCATGGAGGGCAAGGGCGTGCGCGGCAACCCGCGGGCGGCCCAGCTCGAGGCGACGATGTGGGCCATGCGGTCGTGCGACGCCATGGGCCTCAACGACCAGGCGGCCGGCGGCGACGCGGGCGCGCGGCTCGCGCTCGGGCTGCTGCTCCAGGCGGGCATCGGCTGCGAGATGAACCAGGCGCTGGCCGTGAACCACTTCCGCGCGGCGGCCATGGCGGGCGACGCCGTGGCCATGAACTGCCTCGCGGGCGCCGTCGAGGAGGGCCTCGCCCAGGTCGACGAGCCCGACGCGACGGCGGCGGACTGGTACCGCAAGGCCGCCGAGGCGGGCGTCGTGCAGGCGCAGTCGAACTACGGGCTCGCGCTCATGCAGGGCAGGGGCGTGCCCCGGGACGAGAAGGCCGCCGTCGACTGGTTCGTGCGCGCGGCCGACCAGGGCGACCCCGACGTGCAGAACTGGCTCGGGCTCTGCTACCAGGACGGGCGCTGCGGCGTGCTCATCGACGACGCCGAGGCGGCGCGGTGGTACATGCGCGCGGCGGACTCGGGCGACGCCGACGCGCAGGCCGAGCTCGGCGCCATGTACAAGGAGGGGCGGGGCGTCGAGAAGGACGACGAGAAGGCCCTCGACTACTTCATGACCGCCGCGGACGCGGGCTCGCAGGCCGCGCTGGACGAGCTCCGCAACCGCGGCCTGACGGCCTAGGCGCCGGGCGCCCCCCTCCCCCGAAACCTAACCGCGCACGGCACCTTCAGGAAACTGTACAACACACGCCCCTAGCTCACGACGCAGCAGGAGTTCGTCTTCCGCGCCTGCTTGTAGAACATCTTCGACTGCTTCGAGAGGTCGTCGGACCGCTCCACGAGCGAGTCCAGCTTCTCGCCCCGCTCGAGCAGGTTGTCGATCGTCTTGTGCAGGACGTCGGTCGTCTCGTCGAGGTCGCCCTGGATCTTGGCGATGCGGTCGTAGGCCTTCGGGTCGCGCGCGCGCCGCAGGTGCTCGGCCAGCGGCGGCCAGTCGCGCTCGAGGCCCGCGCGCCAGCCCGGGCTCGCGCGCTCGAACTCGGCGAGCGCCTGCGCGAGCAGCGAGAAGGCCGCGCGCGCGGGGTACTCCGCGTCGCACGTCGCCGTGGCCGCGAGGCCGTCGGCCCGCACGTGCGCGTGCACGCGGTAGCCCTCCATCTCCTCCTGGTCCACGGAGACGCGCTGGCCCGGCGAGACGCGCCCGCAGACCGTCTTGGCGAAGAACTGCAGCATCTGCCGCACGGTGGGCCGCTCGAAGAAGCCGAACTGGGCCAGGTCGCTGCACTGGCTCAGGACGACGGCGTCGCCCGGCGCGGAGGTGCGCAGGAGCGCGAGGTGGATGATCTGCATGGCGTCGCCTGCACCACCCGGCGAGACGCGCACGCCTCCGACAAAAAATTCAGTTCAATCCACACGACAACACGAAAAGCAAACACAGCGTGTCTCGGCGCTTTCGTGTCCGGCGCTTACGGCACTCTAGGGAGTCTACTGCGCTATTCGAGGCGGCGGCCAATTTGAGGCGGGCTGGCTTAAACCAGCCCCCGGCGCGCGCCAGCACGTCAGGTGCCTGGCAGGACCCTTCTGCGCCACTGCCGACCGAAGATTGCTCTGGCGGCAGCCCCGCGGCGGGTGCACGGCTGCCCTCCTGCTGCTTGAGCGCGATGGCGGTTTTTGCCCTCTTCCGCCTTCCCGTTCGGTGCGAGCTCTTAGTATGTCATGCGATCATACATGAGCAATCTACAGTCCAATTTTTGGAGGTCGTGGTGGCGTAATAACGATTTGGTGGGCCCGCGCCCTCGGCGACGAAAACGTCCCGAGATCATGCGCCGCCGCACGGCTTCGTAGCTTGACAGTTTTTCGATATAACGTTCGCCCAGAGCCGACGTACGCCTGACTGAGAGGGATTTGTTGTACGATGCGGTCTTGACTGTGAACGCGGGCCTGAACGAGGGGCGTTCGACGGCGCGTACGCGAAGTGCGAAACGGGCTCCGCGGCCAAAACCTGTTGGCGTGGGGCATCGAAGGGTTCG
>Ga0209503_10001225_pt1 | contig 13583 bp, 13 predicted proteins | sample SouAtlMetagenome_2_FD_187448 | JGI IMG/M metagenome (GOLD analysis project Ga0209503, IMG submission 187448) | Marine eukaryotic phytoplankton communities from Atlantic Ocean - South Atlantic ANT15 Metagenome (SPAdes) (version 2) | ecosystem: Environmental > Aquatic > Marine > Oceanic | place... | reverse complement strand
CTCAAGCAGTCGCTGTACAGAAAATTTAACAGACTGTCTCGCGCAATGTCCTGCTCTCGTTTTCGCTGCCGCTCCTCGATGGTAGATGCAAGATCGATGGTGGAGTGCTTTTGCAATCGGCGTATCTCGACAATATTAAACTCGTGCCTGGTATACGGGTTCCGAAAATCTCCAGTCGAAGCGATATAATTGATCAATGTCGGGGCGTGAAATGCAAAGGTTTGGGATTCCGTGACGTGGAAGAACAAGGGGTACTGTAAGTGGTCCAGCGTGATCGGGTCTGTGCGATTGATGCCGCGTATACGACGAAAAAAGCGAATAATAACTGGCAAGGCTCGTTTGAGTTGCCCTCGAGTTACCATAACCAATTTATGTACACGGCCAGAAAAAATGTTGAGGGGAATGAACCTGAAAGGACCGGTTTACCGGGTAATGTGGTAAGAAGTATAAAACTAAAATATAAATACAAATACAAATATATAAATATAAATATTTTTAGGATAATGTATGATGTTATTCATTCCATGGTAATACTATTTACTTCTCTGGCTTTAGGAAGTTGTATTCAGGAAATATATAGACCTAGTTTTGACATAAATGTTACGTTATCAATAACATTTATACCTGCATTTGCATTTAGTGTGTATAATTTAGGAATGGAAGTAACAATTGCTGCTTTACTAACACATATACTGATTTTGTATTTATTTGAGAGATAAAAAGTAAATAAATATTTTTGATTTTAGAAATTGTAATTACTTTTTTTTTCCAGAACCTGTTGCTTCCAACCGGCCATCTAACCAGCCATCATCAACTTTCGCATTGAGGGGGTATTTTATCAAAAATATATTTTCCCTTACATATCATATTTGCCATTGCAATGTACCATTCCATCTCGCGTAAGACAGAATCCCCACAATCCATCATGATAATGGAACCATCGTGCGTGCCACCGCCATCAAAACACATACATACAATATCGTCCTCACAGCATTCTACACTGCGTTTCCAATACTCCATGAACGCCAGTAATTTTTGCAAGAATGCACGTGACGATTTTTCCGGTGGATTCATGTTTTTAATCGTTTTCATGGCATCATCAAATTGTTCCCATGCATATTTTTCTGCGTCGCATACACCACATCCACCATGAAAAGAACAATTGTTGCAATAATCACATCTACATCCATAACAAAAATCAACATTCATATTTCCCCCGCAGGTACTACATTCTTCTGAATCACCATTTGAATCGGAACTACTCATTCGTTTGTCAAATATGTGGGAAAAAATAAATGGAACGTCCCACCACACCCGTAAAGATTTTCGGAAAAACATTTCGGCTTCAAAATTCACGGTAATCAATCAACAACTCTTCCCCTTTTTTAATACACGATTTCGTTTTGAACACGACAAAATCGCTATTTCTTTGGTACTCGAAACCGACGTTGGGCGTGTCGGATGTATTCATGTAAAAACTTATATTATTTGAATTCAACCCATTGTACGGGATCACGTAGATCCCATTTTCTTTGTGGTAAAAATCATCCAACAATGCCACTACCGCCAGATCCAAACGGGTGGTGTCCTCTTCCCGCAACACCACACTTTTCTCCATAACTTGTCTGCCGTTCGTTAATAGAAACGGGTACGTGTTTGCAGGTATGTCTTTTACAGCAAACACACCGACGCCATGGACGGAAGACGGTTGAATTCGACAGAACACATGGTCTCGCAAATTTCTAAATACGGCATCCATCTTTTGATGATCTGGGGAAAAATCAATGGAACGTCCCACCACACCCGTAAAAGATTTTCGCTTTTCCGGTGTACCGGCACAACAAGTACGACGGGAAGAAATACACGTCGCGGGGCTTGCACGTCAACTCGCGCTCACTGTTGCCTTGGTTTATCCACAGTTTTTTCGGGTGCACCACTATCGTGATTTTCCGCGTGTGGTCCACCGGCAACATCCACCGGTCTGCTGTCGCATCCACGTCCTCCACGCAAGCATCCAAGTGAAACTTCCACATCTGGTCGTTCGCCTTTGCCAGCAACGTTGGAAGGCTGGACATATCGGAGACGTTGGAAAACTTGAAGTAATTGCGCATGTCGAAGGCCTCTATTCCTTCCAACGTCCACGACCGCGCATCTTGCCTCTCCGTATCATGGATGTTTTCTTTCCGCTGCCAACTCAGTTGCATGTACGAGTGGAAGACAACCAACTGCATCCCGTACAACTCGTTCAACTCGCTTCGAGGGTGGATCCTCCGCATGGCTGGCAGGCACTCGTCGTACGGGATGGCATGTTTGGTCGCATCCACTTGTTTTATTTTCTCGATGCCGCTTCGACGGTACAAGATGCAATGTGCCTGGTAAGTATACCCTTTCTTCACCACACTTTGGGTCACCGGCACCGGCGCTTCCCCATCCATCGAGATGCCCCCAAAATCGATCGCATCCCACGCCATTCCTTCTAACTCCTGTATCGACTGGTCGATGCGCCACAAGAAATCCGAGTGGAAATCCGCATCGTCTTCCAGAACCAGCAAGTACTCCGCGTCCGAGGCTTGGATGGTGCGGAGGTGCGACACGAAGCACCCTACCTCGCCTTTCCGCACCTCGCGGTTCCAGAACTTCGCCACCTCCTCGCGCACGCCATCGGTCTTATCCATTTTCCAGTGCGGGTACGCCGTCGCGCCATCGCCTTCGTTGGCTACGACGGGCTCGATGTCCAGCACCCAGTTGGCAGGAATCTCCAATCGCCGCAGCGTATCCAAGGTCCGTTTCCATTTTTCCGGTCGATCTTTCAAATTCAGGATTCGAATCGACAACGTGGTCGGTTTGGTGTCGTGCCGCCACAAAAAGTCCAAGTGCCTCTTGTCGGCCAACTGGTTACTTAGTTTCGCCTCGTCTTTGTGCAGTTGGCCAATACGAGCCGACACCACCTTCATGAACCCGATAAGAATGTACCGGGTCCCGCTGGTGATCGCTTTCCCCGCATGCTTCGATTTGCCACAATGCAGCACCAGACCGCCTTGTTCAGGAGAGATAGTCATGTCGGCATGCTCGTAGTAGGTACCACCGCCCTCGAAGTCGGACGGGTTGGACAGCAAGAGCACGAAGGACAGTTCCGATTTGTCGCGATGGACGCCCAGTTCGCGCTGGCCCATCGCGTCGTATTTGACCACGAAGACGTCGAACGGCGTCAGTTTGGAGGAAGGTTCTAAGTTGTAGTTGGACTTGGTAAGGTCCACTATGCGGTCCAATTCCGGCTGGACGTCCAGGTCTGGTATTTTATGGACGGGAATATCGGTGGTGGGGTAATTGTCGTGTCTGGTGGTTTGCCAGGAACCATGCGCCTCTGCTAGTCGGATGATGTCGTCGCACCGAGTCCGTGCCAGAAAATTGTCTACGCGCACCACTTTTTCTAAGGGGTTGATCATCATTTTTAGGATTAGGGTGGTTCTTTTTTTTTAGGATTCTCAACACATAAATATATATAGTTTTACTACTTTTATATACTTTTACTCTTCACTTCATATATATACTTTTACTCTTCATACTTTTGTTGACACAACATGGCCAATTCGTTCGCATAGATATACAACGTGTACCCAACGATTTTATAATCGTAAATATGCCACGGACGTTGCATCGCTTCTGCTTCCGTTCGTATTGGCATAGCACCTCCTCCATTCACAGCATGTGCGGATCTTTCTTCGAGTCTTGTTTGTTCCGATTCCGTCATAGGATCGTTGTTTCGAATATCCTCGTCGTATATATCTTCGACGTTTTCGAACCGTTCATGATACCATTGTTCGTATCGACAACTGTAGACATCCATCTCATCATCAGAAGTAAACGGTTCTGTTGTTTTTTCTTCAATGTTTCCATTTGCAGGACACTCGCGCAATCCTAGTTCACTTAATTGAAGGCTCACCGTCTCCATAAACTGGCTGTGTGTAATCAATCCAGTATTTTCATCGTCTGAATTCACAACATTGCCTCCCATATGGTACAACGATAATTGAAACAATTGATCCTCAAATACTTTGCATTCGTCATCATCGTTTGATTTAATAACTTTCCATGTATTGGCTCCTTCACGTATATCTACTTTAAAATAGGTTGAAGTAGGTGTTGCTTGTTCCTCGTCTGGATCGGAATGATAGTTTCGTACACTTTGCCAATAAGGATCATCGTTTAAACATGATATATTCAATTCCACATTTCGATTCATATGAATGTAATAGGTCGGATCTAAATTGACTTCAGATACGTGACGATAGTGAGTTGGTGCACTGAAACGCAATTCAAACGGTATTGGTAACTCGATAGAAGATAACAATGATACTGGAACATACGTATTGTAAAGCATATCATACTGCGAATGTATTTGTGGATATTGTTGATTTATTTGAGAAGAAGCATTTTCAAATAACATTCGTTGTTCTGGTGACATTTCGTCTACATTTTGCAACAGGGTATGTAGTCGAGAAAATAAATTATCAATGTACGTTTGTGCCATTGTTTCTCTGTCAATTTGAATAATTTGTGTCAATACGTTCTCAAGATTCATGATTTATATAATATGCAATAGTTTGCGGTTTGTATGTGTGTATATATATATATATCTATTATATTTAGATTATATATATATATATATAATATTATATATATAATTATATATATATATATATTATTATTTATTTTTTTCGGAGTTCATTTGAAAAAAATGCGTTTTTTCTTAAATTTGGAGATTACTATAATAATATTACTTTCGGTCATTATTTTATATTTTTTTTTTATCTACAATAAAATGTATTGGATACTCCCCTTGATCGCGCCCATCCTGCTCCACCCGCTGGTCGAGTACACCCTCTCCCACCACTATTCCTCTTTCAAGGACCATCCGCGAAAATTGTACATCCAAAAAAATGTAGTCAAAGGCCTTTCTCTCGCTGTCATGTCCCCGCTAATCTTGCGAGAAGCATTTAACGTGTTGTGCCGGTCCATCTGGAACTACCACTTGCTGCGGCAAATGACGTTGGCTTACGGAATGATCGACGGGTACAGCCTAGTACGATTCTACGACGAATTGTCCGAGACCACCCGCATCCACCACACCATCGTCTCCGTATTTTCTCTACTCAACCTGTTCATCGTTTCCGATCCTTGGAGACAGTTGATGGTTTTCGGAGGGATCAGCACGCTCACGTTCCCGGTCAATCTGTACTTGGGCTTGCGCTTCCTCACCGATACGAATCGGTTGAGGCGCATCGCCACGACTATCTACGTCCCCGCCATCTTTTTCAACGTGTGGTGGCAATCGTGGTTCGTGCTTCTTGATCCATTCTATTGCATGGTAGTCGGGTTGCTGCTGCTGGACGATTGCATCCTGTTGCGGCATCTGCTTCGCCAGTAAGCGTTGCTTCCACAGCATCCGATCGTTGTTCCAGTATTCAACGTAACTTGGATGCGCGTGGCTTGGACCATAGATTTTTTCTCTTTCCGTACGATGGTGTTTTCGGACCACTTTCCACACGTCGGAACCAAACATGTCCTCAAACGTTGCCAGGCTAGTATCGTTCACGTCGGCAAGATCTTCGTAGACGAAATGCGCGATTTTTGGCTCGTGCGCCGTGAACTTCTCCGTCACCGCTTGCTGGTCGTCCGGCAACACGCATACCTTCCCCATGGTGCATTTGGCACGCAAGTACCGCTGCTCCGGGGTGTAGAGGGCGTACGGGTACAGGAAATATACCGCAAGGCACAAGATGCAGAAAACGACGAGTTTGATCATTTTTTTTTCGGTTGGGAAAGAAAACCACGTGTCCCTTCAACGCAGAAAAAAAGTTGGGTATAAATAAATGAAAGCCTGGAGAAATCAGATTTTACGTGGTGGATTACAATTGTCAGAACGAAGACGATTCAATTGTGTTCTTCATCAACTGCGGGCAGGGAAACGAGTTCAGTGTATGTGCCTGACAGCCAAGGGAAATCAATGCAAGAACAAGGCTAAAATAAATTCTATATTCTGTGGTAGTCATGCTTCATGCCAGCAACCGAAAATAACTTTTGTCAACGTACAACAATTTACACAAAATATATCACAGTGGAAAAATACACACGTGGTAACATTTGATAATACGATTCGGACCGACCACGATACACTGGTATTGGTATGGATAGCCCTGCAGAAAATTGGAAACTTGATACGAGCAACTCATGATGGGGAAGGAAATAAATGGAGTCGATTCATCACCATGACCGACTCTACTCACGGGCTGTCCAACGGTAAAGAAGTGGTGCAAGTACAAAAACAAAAGACGTCCCAAGAACGAAAACAAATTTCTTTATCCACATACAATATATTGTACAGTAATGCATCTGATGTTTTGTCGCCATGGGAATCCGAAATGATGTACAAAACCAATAACAAAGTAAAAGAGCGAGATTTGTATTGGAACGTACGAAAACCACGATTGCTAGCCAACTTGAAAAAAGACCATCAAGATTTACCAGATATTATCTTGTTTCAGGAAATGACTCCCTCTATGTGGTCTTCGCTGAATTTGACGCAATACGATGGTATTCGTAGTAAAAAAGGGTGTTGCCAATTCGGCGATGGATTTACTTGGGTGTGTTGGAAAAAAGACAAATTCAACTTACGAACAGAATACCATACTACAATGTGTAGATGGGTCGGAGCCAGACTTGAATTTGAAGGTAAAGATATTATTGTATCAAGTGTCCATTTACCGTCAAATCCATCATCATCTACTTTTTCAAAAGGTATACGAGATATTCAAAGAATTCTTGCATCCGAATCTTGTCCTATTGTCATAGGAGGAGATTTCAACGTCACGTACAACCCTATGGCTGGATTTGTCAATTTAAGCGGAGACGCGCCTACCTTTAACAATGACAGTGTGTACAAACTAGATTGGATAGTTGGGAAACGTTAGATCTGTTTCCGATGTGGAAGTAAACCCAATGCAACCCAATTCCAAATGGCCAAATCATGATGAAGGAAGTGACCACACGAATATTCGAATGAATCTAAGATTGTAATCCACTATTTTTTTTCTCCACCCACAAACAAAATCATGGGATGGGCCCAGCGCATACGCCATTTGGAAGCCGTCCATGGGAAAGAAAATAAACACCAGCGGCGGCTGTACCGCTTCGTCAACACCATGCTGAAGCGAGACACGTACAAGCATGCCACGGTGAAAGAGATGCAGGCCAAGGTGCAACGCACACTGGAATGGATGCAATCGAAGGCCTCGCTGAACCAACTGAAATCCGACGAACGATTGCTGGCACTGGAAGGCCGGCGGAACCCCGACATTTTAAAAGTCTTGGGCGACACCCTCACCGACTCGCAGAAGCAGGCAGAACTCTTGGCAGCCTTGAAGCACCACTTCGAGCAGGCCGCCGCCGATACCACCGCAAAGACAATCGATGGGTGGCGGAAGAAATGGTTCAAGAAGGAAATATTCGATAATTCGCCTGGCCTATGGTGGATCGACGATGCGTGGCCAGAGAATCATCTGCACTTGAATATCATGTCGTGGAACGTGCTGGCGTCGTCCGCAGTAAAGTACCACACGAACGGAACGGAAGAAACTTTGGCTCAGAAAAAAAGACGACACCGGAAACTGATCGACAAAATGTTAGCCGGAAACTACGACGTGGTCTTGCTCCAAGAAGTGGACGAGGCGTTCGTGAAAGCGTTGCGCAAGCGAGTGACCCGCAACTTTACCAGAGCGCCGACGTACGACATCGCGTTTAAACTGCCGTTGGACAAGGCAGTTGAAGAGGAAGACGGGGTGTACTTGAACCGGCGGGAGACGGCGCAATTCGGAAACGCCATCATGTACAACGTGAAGAACGGGAAGTTGAAGCCCATGGGCACTACCTCGAAATTGATTTGGAACCAGGATGAAACGGTGTACGATCGCAAAAATGCATTGATCATGAACTTTCAATGGTTGAACCGGCCCATCTCCTTCGCCAGCCTGCACCTCTCCGGGAGGAACGAAGCGGCTCGCGAACGGCTGCTGGCAGATATTCTGGGCCACCCGACATTGAAGCGGCGCGCGGTGTATGGCGGGGATTTTAACATGGTTGTCGGCACCGATGCCTACAGCACCTGCTCGTTCGACTACGACCAAGAGCGCAAACCGGCTCTAATCGATAAAATCGAGATTGCGACGCCAGAGACGCTGGTGTTCACCGATTACAAGATTTTGAACCTTCCGTGCAAAAAAAACTTCAGGTTCGACAAGGTTGGATCGGATCATTTTCCCGTGGTGGCGAAGGTCGAGTTGGCGCACCCATGGGTCCGCCCATTGGACGAGGGCATCATATTGGCACCAGCACCTTGGAACGATATCTTGATCCTTCCGGCTTCGAAAAAAAAGAAAAAGAAGAAACAGGATATCGGGCGGCTGGCCATGTTTGGATACATCCCGGAACCAAAAAAGAGAAAGAAAGCAAAGAAGAAGACAAAAAAACCCGTCCAAAGCATGAGGGATGCATTGAGGTTAGGATTGGCAAGGCGAAGGCATGCGGTGGCGGGCGAGGACGATTTCGCCGCTGGGAAAAAATAAACTCAATATCTTCCCCCTAAACGTTTGTACTGGGCGATGCGCTTGTTTTCGCTGGGTACACCCATCCCGCCTAGCCCGATCAGTACCAACAACCCGATAACCAAAGTAATTGCCAACCACGTAGGAAATGGTGCAGGTTCTTCTTTTTTGGTCATTTTGTTGTTGGGGGAGAAAAAAAAAATCTCTATTCCCAATAAACCACTATGCTCCGCTCCGTCAAACAAGAATTGAAATCCGGGACACGAGATCAATCGTTGCGCCGAGCCTTCAACACGGTGTTGCGAGGCGGCCAGACGTTGGATGCCACAATCAATGCCATCTCAACGCTAAAGCCAAGTCTGAAATCCCGGTATGCAATTCGTATGAGCGAGTTCGATATATTTTATCCCACCGAGCCCCGAATGGTGTACACCTTGGGTATTATCTACTATATCATCATGTTGCCGAACGACGAATGGCCTAATCATGACTTGGATTGGATCACGAGCGTTTTACTCAAACTTGCTGACGCCACAGACGACAAAAAAGAAAATTTGGCTCCATACAAATATTTCGATGACTTAGAATCTAAATTGAAACGTGGCAAAGGCCAAACAAAATTCTATCGGAAGTTGTTCGATGGGTCGATACGAAGCATGTGGGAATTGATGGAGTTTCTTGGAGGGGGGTCCAAATTCGACACCATGCCATTGAAAAAAAGCGATTTTCTCGGGCCGTGGAACTGCAAATATACGACGTATGCAAGTATGGATTTGGACAAAGTCGAGGTGGAATTAGAAAACGACGAAGATCCAATCGTCTATTACGACGGTGAAAAATGCGAGGAAGTGGAATCCTTAGGTAAAGGGAAATTCGGAAAAGTAGTATTGTACAAGGCGGGGTCGGTACACGTAGCCCTGAAAATATACAAGAATAAAAACGATCCTGAAATTCAAATTTTGCAAAACTTAGATGGATTTGAAACCTGCAATGTCATAGGCATCCGGTTGATCAAGACGAAAGGGTATTATTTTGGCGCCATGGCACCTGCCAATGGCAATTTACAAAACTTACTACCTGTAAAAAGTGAGAAGGTGGCGAAGAAAGTGATATATGAAATGGCTAAGATGTACGGATGCATGATCCGTCAGCGAGGGTTGTTCTACAACGATATCAAACCACACAATGTCTTGTTTTCGTGTGATTCCTCTGAATCGATCCGATTGTTTGCTGGCGATATTGGTGGGTTTTGTGACCCGGGAAAACCATGTCCCTCTACTTACCGTGCCCCGCTTCCGTTCGACAACATATTGGTCTACGACATGGAGGAACAAACGGTTACAGCCTACCCAAACAAGGCATATGAAAAACAACAAAGTTTGATGAATTACTTTGTACCGATATACACCACGCTGGCTCCCTCATTCCTGGCCTCTTTGGACATAGCAAAGTTCGATATGCAAGACATGGCGGACAACGTTGCAGAGAACGACATGTTTTTGAAGATCGAAAACGTGTACAAAAGTGGGGAGTACGTGCTCTTGCGATTCCAGGACGGGCCTACTATGATGGAGAAGTATTTGAACCTAGTCGATGCGGACAAAACGACCAAAACGAAATACTTGAAACTTAAACTTGCAAAAAAGCCTGCCAAACAGTGCGCGGCGAATGGGAAAAAAGGCAGGTGTGTGCTGAGCGATGAAGGGGATGAAAAGTGCCACTATTCCGCGAAGACCAAACGGTGCCGAAAAAAACGCATAAAGTAGAAAAAAATATATATCCATAATAAAAACACAATGCTCCGCTCCGTCAAACAAGAATTGCAATCCGGCCCACGAGATCAATCGTTGCGCCGAGCCTTCAACACGGTGTTGCGAGGCGGCCAGACGTTGGACGCCACAATCAATGCCATCTCAACGCTGAAGCCAAGCCTGAAATCCCGTTTCGATGTTTCAATGAAAGATTTCGATGTATTTTATCCTACGGAACCTCGGATGGTGTACACGTTGGGAATCATGTACTATTTGATGATGGCATCGGCAAACGACGATGAGATGGATGATAACTTGGGTTGGATCCTAACGTATTTGAATGCTCTCGCTGACAAGACAGACAATGCTGGAAATGGAAAAACAATCGAACCATATAAATATTTCGACTTTCTAGAAAAACACAAATTGAAGGATGGCCAAACAACATTCTATCGAAATTGGTTCGACGGGTCCATGCGAACCATGGGGCAGTTGATGGAGTTTCTCGGCGGGTCCGAGTTGGAAACCATGCAATTGAAGAAAACCGATTTTGGCGGTGGCAGTTGCAAAACGTATGCGAATATCGATTTGGATAAAGTCGATGTGGAATTGAATAACTCCGATCCTATCGTGTACTACGACGGAAAAAAAGCCGTGAAAGTCAAAGTGTTAGGTAAAGGGGGGTTCGGTGAAGTGGTACTGTACAAGGCAGGTTCAGTGCACGTAGCCTTAAAAACATACAAGAATAAAAACGATCGGGAAATTGAAATATTGCAAAATTTAGATGGCTTTGAGACCTGCAATGTAATAGGGGTCCGATTGATCGAGACGGACGAAGAATATTTCTGTGCCATGGTACCTGCCAGCGGCAGCCTGCAAGATTTGGCACCAGCAAAAAGCGAGAAGGTGGCGAAAAAAGTGATATACGACGTTGCGAAAATGTACCAGTGCATGATTCGGCAGCGCAATTTGTTCTACTACGATATCAAATCGGCCAATACTTTGTTTACGTGTGACTCTTCGACCGGCTCGATTCGAATTTTTGCTGGAGACATTGGTGGATTTTGTGAACAAGGAAAACAATGTCCTTCTACTTACCGTGCTCCGCTCCCGTTCGACAACATATTGGTGTACGACATGGAGAAACAAATGGTGAAAGCCTACCCAATACACGATAACCCTGTACAATACACAAAACTGCAAGTTTCAACTGTTTTGACCGGTAAAATTCTACGAAACTTGGACACAGGAAACTTTCATAAGTTCGATGCTCAAGACATGGCGAAAGACGTCCAAGAAAACGAGTTGTTCCTAAAGATCGAAAACGTGTACAAACAAGGTGAATACGTCTTGTTGCGATTCGAAGACGGGCCAACCATGATGGAAAAGTATTTGAAATTAGTCAAGGCCGATAAAGCAACCGTGATAAAACTCAAAACGAAATATTTTAAGAAAAAACCTGCGAAAAAGCCGGGGAAAAAGCCGGTAAAACAGCCTGCCAACAAACCCTGCTCCAAATTGCGAAAAACCAAAGATCCCAAATGCGAGGAACAAGAAGGGTGTCAGTGGGTCACAGGGAAAGGATGCACTGAAAAAGCAGCAAAAAAATCATCTTCCAAACTGGCTGCCAAACCGGCTGCCAAACCGGTGAAGAAGCCAGCCAAGAAGAAGCCCTGCTCCAAATTGCGGAAAACCAAAGACCCCAAATGCGAAGAACAAGAAGGGTGCAAATGGGTCGTAAGGAAAGGCTGTACTGAAAAATAAACAAACAAATTTTCAACTTTTTTTTCTACAATAAATAAAAAATGCCTACACGACGAAAATTATCCGGTGGAACATTCCAAAATCGCAAAATTAGGACCGGTCCAAGAGGAGGAAAATACATTTTGAAAGGGGGCCGAAAGCGATATTTGAGCGGCGGGGTCACCTGCTCGAAATTGCGAAAAACCAAAGATCCCAAATGCGAGGAACAAGAAGGGTGTCAATGGGTCACAGGGAAAGGATGTACTTCCAGAAATACTTCCAGAAGTACATCCTTTCCAAAGAAACCTGCTCCAAAGAAAAAAAAGCAGATTTCGAAGAAGACATTGACTCGCGACTTGACCAAAATAGAAAAAAAGTTGATCGCATGGAACAGCAAGAAATCAAGGATCACAGATATGGATATACAAGCCGCCGTCCAAGACCTCTTAAAAGGCCCGTACCCAGCGTCCATTGATGATAAAATATATAGTTATGATGATATACCACATTTTGTCGAGTCCTTGACGAGGGACGCTGAAAAGGAAGTAAACGATCCGGTTCCACGGGAAATTGTCGAGATGTACAACAAGCACTCCAAAAACAAACTGACTGTGGAAGGGAGAGGGTACCTCTACGGAATCGTCGAATACATCTACGACACCATCAACAACACGGATCGCGATTCAAAAATGATACAAGCCGTGTTGGCTCGATTCGGCATGAAGCGAAACAAGAAAGTAGTCACACACAACACCAAAAAACCCATGACTGCTGACGCGTATGGACGTGCGGGTGGGAAAGAAGGCGATATTTGTACGTTACGTCCGGACCGCGGAAAACGGTTAATAAAAATGCTCGGTAAGCGAAGCAACGGAAACTATTATTGGAAAAACTTGGATTGGAAAACCATGGACCAAAAAAAATACGAATTGCACGCAACTTGTCGGTATTTTTCGTGATAGAATGTTCATTTCCTTCTTTTTTTTTGCAACCCTCCCAAACAAAACCCAAGACTATGACAACCATCATCGGCGCCTCCATCCTTCCCTTCAGCATTGACCCGTTCTACCACGGCATCTACTTTTTGCTCGCCAAAGAGCGGAGTGGGACCTGGCGCGGGTCCAACAAGTGGGACGACTTCGGCGGCAAAGCCAACGAGAACGAAAATCCTTGCGAAGTAGCCTCGCGCGAATTCCAAGAGGAAAGCGCAGGGGTGGTCAAGATCTACGAGAACGAAACTCCGATTCCTCGGCGGTCGCACGAACTGGTCTCCGACATGTTGAAGAACCAACAGTACATGATGCACATCGACTTCAAGCCGGACCACAATCCCTTCGTCTACCGCACCTACGTCAAACAAGTGCCGTGGCAACCCGAATCCTTTCAACGATTTGGATTGCTGATCAACGAGTTGGTCAACCTGAAACATGGCAAAGACGTCAGCATGGCCACCTACAACCACCCCGCCGTGTACAATATCACCGAAGAC
>Ga0209503_10001222_pt1 | contig 13606 bp, 11 predicted proteins | sample SouAtlMetagenome_2_FD_187448 | JGI IMG/M metagenome (GOLD analysis project Ga0209503, IMG submission 187448) | Marine eukaryotic phytoplankton communities from Atlantic Ocean - South Atlantic ANT15 Metagenome (SPAdes) (version 2) | ecosystem: Environmental > Aquatic > Marine > Oceanic | place... | reverse complement strand
CGAGTTGCCATTGGTATTGGCTCTGTTGTTGTTAGCCTTCTTCTTTTTAACACCCCCAGGTTTTCGTACAATCTTTCCGTCGGGACCAACAACCCTTCCTCCCTTGATCTTGTCGGGTCCCCATTGTTTCTCGCCATTGTTATTGTTTTTTTTATCCCCCTTTTGGTTTGTATTGCGATTCGATTCCCAAAAGGCAGCATCGGATTCGTCTTCCTGAACAGCCTGATTGTAGAGTTTGATTTGTTCAAAGGTCATATTGTCGCCGGTAAAGCCATTGTCAGCCCCTCCAAGTTTGATGTCAATTTCATCGTACTGATCGTCGTAATCATCGTCATACTCGCGCATTTTGCGAAGCTTTTGTTGGCGGAGTTCCTTCCGGGTAAGTTTCCCGGGTTGAGCGGCAACCTTTTTAGTGTCACTGGTGTTGGTATCTTCCTCATCTTGTGCCTCTTGTTTTTCTCCAGAGGCGACCACAAGGGCCTCGTATTGTTCCCGTTTCTGCTTTTCTTCGAAGGCGATGCGTTCCTTGACGTCTCGTCTTGCCTCTTCGGCGCTTCGGGCCTCTTCTTCGGCTGTCTGATAGGCCTGAAATTCCCGCTTGCGGCGGGGAAGTTTGGGGTCGAGGACGCGCAATTCGGCTGGGTAGTCACTATTGCTAGGAGAATTTCTATCGGGTGGGTGGTTCAAAAGAGCCGCAACAGTGGCTTCCACATCATTTCTGTGCAATCCGAGGGCAACTTCAACAAAACCTTCTCCAAAGTGGGGCAGTATTTGGATGACTTGTTTGATGCGGCGATCTAGTTCGGTCTCGCCAGTGGTTGGATTCGGCCGTTTCACGATGCTTTGGGTCTGGTCAACACTGGCAACCTCTTTCTTAGAAGTAGGAATCGCCATGGAATGCGGTTCCTCCCGTGCCGATTCCAGCATGCTAATGATATATTCTCTTTGCTGTACTCGTTCGAGATATTCGTCCTCATCAACACCAATGTTGTCGTTATGCTTTCCACCAATGGCAACGAGAGAATCTTCCATGTTTCGTTGAAAAGGCTCTTCCCTCCGTTGCCACGCTTGCAAATCCCGGAGGCAATCGGTAGATTCTTCCTCCATGGACCGTATAGCATCCAATAGAGATTCTTCCATGGGAGATGATTCAGCGACACTTGATTCATCGACAAGGACCAGGCCGTCCAAGATCAACCTGGAGAGACACGATAGAATCAGATCTTTAGTAGTCTCAATTTCGCGAGTGGTGATGGCAGAGTCCTGCTGAGTTTTTGGCATCCCTTCAATTAGAACGAAGCGATTGAAAAGGGCCGAAAGCGTGGAGACCCAGCCTTTTGTATAGACGACCCGACAGAGACGACTGTTACTCTCGGTCTTGGTGCAGGTTTGGCTATCGCTGTCTGAATAGGCACAAATCAATCCCGCAACCGATCGAATTCCTAGCATCAAATCTTGGTTATTGTTATTACCGCTACTCTTGGCCATCGATCCAGCCAGGACTTCGCGTGAAGCCTTTTGAATATCGGAGAAGAGCGAAAAAAGACTCTCGTCTGGAATGCATTCGATCAATTCCCTGTAGGCGATAACTACCGGATCTTTATTGATTGATGCTTGGTTATTCTTGTGTTTGTGTACAATCCTACATAAGACAAGTCCCAATCGATGCAGGTGTTGGAGTGAGGGCAGGGGAGATCCTGAATCCTCCGCATGACCTTCGAGGTCGAAAGCGAGCTGAGAAATGGCGTCAGAAGTGGTTGCCATCATCTATCGAAGTGTGCCAATACGATGCTACTTTTTTGCTTATGAAATTCAAATCTTGATATAGTGGTTCTTTTGCTCTGAATTATCATGTTTACAAAAATTCCATTGTCAGTTTTTGTGGTGGAGAGAAAACATTAGTTTTGATGCGTCGTTTCGTTTCAGAAAACGTGTTTCGAATTGATTCTTTCGACTACAGACGAATTCGAATAAAAAAATGCGATTTTTTTTTCTGAACATAGCATTGCCGAGTGACAACTTGTTCCAGAACTCTGTTGTTTGTTCGAATACGAAGCTATCGTCTAGTATCTCTCTTGAAGACTGTGGGCTCAACAAATTCGGCGATCCGTAACAGTTCCGCTGACCAACCAAAAACCATGCTAATTTACCCTCTTCTTCTGTTAGGCCTCGCTATCCTCAGTGTACCTGCCCTCGCCCTCGCCTCTTCGGCATCCCCAAAATGGCGCTCCATTCTCGTCACCGGCGCCAACAAAGGCCAAGGCTACGCCCTCTGTCGGCGCCTCCTCATCGAGGCACCCGACACGCGTGTCTTTCTCTGCAGCCGCGATCTGGGACGGGGACAAGGTGCCGCAAAGAATTTGAGGGACGTTTGTGGTTCGGAGGAGGAATTTAGGGAGAGAGTGAAGGTGGTTCAGCTCGATGTCACCTCTGCCTCATCTATTGCTTCCGCTGCGAATACCGTGAAGGAGATGTTGGGGGAGGACCACCTCTACGGACTGGTCAGCAACGCTGGTATTCTTTGGGGCTACAGCATCAACGATCTTTGTGACGTCTGTGCCACCGGTGCAGTTCGGGTACTGGATGCCTTCTTGCCTATGGTGCAACCGGACCTTGGGAGAGTGATAGTGGTCAGCTCAGGCCTTGGACCCTTGATGCACGGCTACGCCAGCTTGGAACGACAACAGGCGATGCGTGGGGAGAGCTGTACATGGAAGGATACCCTTGTCCCAATGATGGAGGAGTGCATCCAGACCTATGAATCGACAGCGCCGGGAGAACGGCCCAAAGCGTTTGAAGAACTTGGATTTCCAGGAGGCCCATTTGCGGAGGCTGCCCCAGATTTTCATATGTATGGTCTCGCTAAAATGTTCGCTGATGCCGCCATGCTCTCTCTATCCCGTTCCCACCCCAACCTCTTGATCAACTCTGCCGATCCCGGCCTGGTGTACACCGACCTCATCCTGAAGATGGAAAGGTACGCGGGAAAAGAGATTGGAGAGACGGGGGCCCAAACGCCCCACCAGGGGGTAGAGGCAACGATCCGACTCCTGTTGAATGACGACTTTGAGAGAGGGGATAGTGGGAGGTTCTACCAGATGAACAAGGACAAGACGCGACTTGTCTTCAGCCCCATTAATACAATGCCAGAGAAATAAACTCGAATTGAAGGGACAGGTTAGTGTAATGTAATTCACAGTATTCGAATGTAAAAGTTGCTCTATTTAGTGCGCTACTAATCAGTTTTTTCCTGGGTTGTCATAAACGCCTTTTAGTGAATGGATTTATTTTGAAGCTGATCTGCAACGAACCCAAGCAGAACAGAACTCGTTGTAGCAATGAGTGGCTGTTACCACATCTTTTTCTCTTTTATCTCACAAAAATATTCCTATCAGCTTGCGTCCTACAATATTGCTTGTTTTGAGCCGTAAGTTAGCAACAGCGAGGTCTGCAAAAGTTCAATTCGAGCAAGAAAACAGAAATTCAAAAGATGAAGTTCACGATTTCGGAGAATCGAGACTTCCGAGTACTCTTTCGTCCAAAGCTATGTAAATCCGAACATCGTAACTAGTCAGCAGCACCAATTGCGTAATAAAGAAATTGTAAGAATCTTAAAGAAAATCTACAACGCACAATCATCCGATGACAGCTTAATGCATTCATCTGATTCTCTAAGTTTTGTTTTTTATGTGAACATTAAATAGTAGATAAATTATCTTCGTTGTCCACCACTTTTACTCGTGATCTAATTTTGGAAGGCATCAAACTGCGAGTTCTTCGCTGACAGCGCTTACTATGAGCTCATCCGAAGGGGCATCAATCTCCAAACCCTCGGTATCCACTATTTCGGGTCTACTGTTGACATTTTTGGATTCTTCTACAGTAATTTTATCTTCGACCTCCTTGCCTTCGGCATCGGTGACCTCGAGAGCGAGGTCGTCATCCAACTCAAACGATTCGACCCAAGCGAGCAATCGAGGCGACAAAAAAGTTCCGATAACCAGCTGCATCGGGTGCCAGATCAATAACGGCAGTGTATACAGGGCAAGGGCGGGGCTCCCCTCGTAAATGGCATTGATTAATGGAATTCCCATCGCTGCTGTTTTGTGTGTGCACCCGTACAATCCCATCACCCGCAACTTAATCTCTTTCCTGAAGAAAAGCGCCAAAAGGTACCATGCTGCAACCATCAGAATTACAAGTGAGAGGCCAATAAAGGCGATCATTACGAAAACATCTTTTGCTGGCACTTGATTTTCCGGGTCAATGAAGGTCCTGCAAAAGATCGTATAAACAATAAAAACCAGAGAATACATCTGGGCTTTCTTGAAATAGGGTTTGTACTTTTTGACAAAATCAGCAACGGCAGGGACAAAGTATTTGAGGAGCTGTCCAACGACAATTGGGATGACGACCCTCATGGCTAGCTTGTAAAAGACTACCCATCGATTGACAGTACCGGTTTGTCCAATGTAGCCTAGAATCAGGAGCGGGCTCAGAAAGACTCCTACCATGTTCCACATTGCAGTGTTGACGATTGCAGCAGCCTCGTCACCGCCCGAAGCCTTAGTAAGCACAACACACATATTGATGGTCAAAGGTAGTGACGCAGTAATGACCATTCCATCGGCCAAGTCCTGGTTTATTACGTTGTAGTGTGACAAAAGCCGGCTCACCCCAAAGACAAACGCCGAATCGACGCCAAAATTGTAAACAAAGATGAAAAAGTTGAATCCAAACTGCTGGGAAGCCTTTGAAAATTCTTCCGTCTTCAGCCCGAGTCCAGCAAGCAAGAAGATGAACACGACAGCGATCCATGTCGCTGTGATTTGTGGAGCTAAATATATCGCGCCAAGGGGAGGATACGCAAGGGCAAGCAATATCACCAGTAAAATAAGGATGAGGAACTCATTTTTCCAGTAAAATTTGCAAAAGCACTCAAAAAATTTCTGCAAACAAGACTTTTCGCTATTGTCATCCGCGCCCTCCCCAACGGCTTTAGCTGTTTCAGATTTGCCATTAGCATCAGCTACACTCGTTTCTTTCTGAGATCCTCGGCCGCTCTCGATGTTGATTTCTTTAGTGAATTCGTCGGTTGGATGAGGATCGCCTGCTAATCTTTTGCTTTCAGCTTTGTGTAATGCCGCGTCGGCGTTATTGGTTTGAACCATAGTCGTCTCGTCGGCTGTTTCGTTGGTGACGATATTATCGATGAGCGCAGGTATTACGGGCTTCACTGGCTCTGTTGATTCCGTCGTTGCGCCATTTTTGGGCATTGTTGAACTTCAATGTATGTAGTTGCTTGGCTACGTTCCAGTCGAAAGAAAGAAGTACTGTGGTATTTGCTTCGCTTTTCATCGAAAGACAAATGGTATGTTGTACTTTTGATGAGTCGAAGGGATTTTTTTAGATTCTCTGTAAAAATCATGCCTGCGCGGTAGGATTTAAAAATTCTAGTTGTAACGTGAAAATTTTGACATGCGTGTGACAAAATTGAGTGATTTGCTCTGTTGGCAAAATGCCTCAAGGATGGCAATGGCATCAGCTGCCACGCGACCAATTGGCAGCCCAAATCTAAGCAAGATGACAAAAAGCAACCACAGCAATAGCAAACACATTGCGGCAATCTGCTCTTGGTCTGGACATGGCAGGGCTGCCCTGCCCCTTTGTGTGGGGTGACAGTTCTTGCTCGAGCCTTGGGTGGCATGCTGTGGCCCCAGTGTGGGGATCCACTGGTGGGCTAACTGGGCTATGTCACAGCAGCAAGTGCTGGAATGTCAAATGATTGGCACCAAACCTTGGAGGAGCATGAATTTGGCCATCAATGTGGGAGGCAATCAAACACAAACACAATGGCCAGCGCTGCTCCCACCAATCTAGCCCCATCACGACCAGAGACGAAGGACGAACCGTCGCGTTCTGGTTCTCTCAAATTAATACCGCCGCTCTTGGCGAACCTCATCGAAAATGAAAAAAACAAAATGATCTTTCTGAATCGTTCTCACTTTTCTGCTCGAATGAGCTCAACGTTCTTGGTAGCTTGATCAGTATCCCAGTATACAGCTTGTGATACTCGCACAATCTTTAAGCGAATACTTGACCATACATTGATTGGCCGCTCTTCGACAAACTTGATCGAATGAAATCATTTGGTGAATACTACGTAGTAAGAACCACGATCACAATTCCAACACTTGAAGCATGGATGAACAATGTTCTAGTTGGGAATAAAAGATTATTTTAATTGAAAGAAATGTTTTATGTGTATTGTAGAAAAGGCATCTGATTGCTAATTTTAAATGCATCACTGTTTCATGAACTACATGTATGATCTGGTTTGGATTTTACTGCTTCGAGTGGTGCTGCAGTCATCGCGTCTCCTCCTGGCGTACTACGTAGTGTTTTGGTCTATGATTTGAATCATAGCAGCCTTTTCCTTCAAATGCAATATATGACATAAACGTAGGGCATCGTGATTAGAACAGGATATAGCCAGGTGTCTTCTTAGCGTCTTCTTATATTGCATCGGAGTGTTTGTGTTTGCGTCCGGATTCGACGACACTCTGTGGCCTATCGACTGATGAAAGCTGTTGATGATCCAAAAGTTAGAAGTAGCATAAAATGCTTAGCTTTAGACAGCGGATCTGACAGTACTTTTTGCAAGTTTTTATGCCAAAAAATCCCCGAGTGGAAATGCCCGAATGAAAGTAGATTTCCCATCATTTGAAAGGTATTCGGCTCCTTTCTTCGGGAATCGTGGGTGCTTTTTGGCTGTGTTAATTATGATGCAACTTCTTGCTTTTCCTTATCTGAATTATTGCTCATCCACCGTTGGCACACGATCACTTTTCTTTTTATTGTGTTCCGAAGATGTGGTGATATAGAATTACTGTTCGTCGTTGCTTGTGCTACGCTTGGAACGAGAGTTGTCGTCTGGCTCATCCGAAGTGAATTCCCACCCTAGTAAATCTTCTTGCGTATCGTTGCTTGCCGAAGGGTTGCCAAGGACGGTACTTTCCCACCAGTTTGCAAGCTGGTCATCCAAGGAAATTCTTGATTGTCTCGTACTCATGTTGTTATGGTTTAGCAGAAGTCTTATCGGAAACTTTGATTTCTCAAATGGTTTGTTTGAATTATTTGTGCGAGTAAATTTATGTGAGATTACGTAAAGCTCGAGTAGAACATTATCATGTATCACGATTAATGTGTGCGAATTTTTCATTCCACAATTCCACGAACAACAATGGTCATTTATCCTAAGTTATTTAAGAATTAAACGGCCGCCACCAACAAGAGCTGCCCGGGAACCAACGAGAAAAACTTTCAACACGGGAATAGTCCCAAACTTTTTTTCTCACCTCATGCCTTTTTTCGCATATACTGGTATATTTTACGTGGAAGTAAACCGGTACACGATTTTTGCCTTGTGATTTCTCCTCACAAGACGTGGGATATCTGTCACTTCTAGTAGTCTCGGCTCTCCTGCCTTGTTTGACGAAACATGCGCAACAAATCAGGAGTGCTCTCAATGCCTCCACCAGGCGTGGGCCATAGCCCCCAATCGTGCTCCCCGTTTGGGCCCTTTGCCTCACTTTGCAATGTGGTGCCATGGGCCCTTGGGGAGGCAGCGGCAGGCAGGGTGCAGCCAGCCTGGTTGAGGATGGCCCCATGGTAGCACTTAGGGGGTGCCTGCCACTCAAGGGTGCCTCTCTTGCCTCCCACACATGCATGATGCAGGCAGTCAAGTGGCACACAGAGTCTGTGGGCAACAATGATTGAGCAGGCAGTACTTCTTCTGACATATAGTGAAGCGGGGAGAACCGCAACACACGACGGTTTGTTCTCTCATTTAACTGCTGATCGTGGCTGTTCTTTTCCTCTTTGGGACATAAATCGATGGGATTGCTCATAATACCCGGATCTCAACTTATGCAAAGCGGTTCGGGATCGGCTTTGTTTTTAATGAATGATCAAGCTGCATGGAGTCTTGGACCACCGCGCCACGAAGTCTTCTTCGCCAATATGTAATACTTTGAAGACAGATCTTCGTTTTTAAGTTAGTTCGAGAACCAAAACCGAGTATTGGCGCAAGAATGACTTAACAAGAATGAGTGGATCGTGTTGCTATTTCATCAAATATATGCTTTGTGACCGCATATTTAAGCCTGTTTCCTGGTCACAGATTGAACATTTTGGTACTGGCAAGACCATTTTATATATGGACTCCTACAGAACAGCTTGACTTCAGCTTCAAGTGAGATAAAATTGCTTAGAACAGCGATATATATTATCGTCCAACACAACACAGAAATCAGCGCAAATGAACATATTTGTGCACATAATTACGACATACATCAGCACAACCGAATACATTTGAACACATAATTGCGACATTCATCAGCAAAACCCAACGACTTCTCAACTATCAAGATGCCTCTTGTTTCCAATCAGAAGTCGCCGAAAAAGAGCAAGAAGAAAAAGGCGACATCCAAGACGAGCAAGAATGATGGATGGGTCAAACCTGTGGCCAATCCTCACTGCAGACTTGAGGAGTTATCTTCTCCGTGGAGTGTGGGTGAGGGCGCATCTTCAAGAACGACGCCAAAGAGCCAAAAATCGAAACTAAAGAGAGACAGCGCGATCTCTTTCATTCCGGAGACGCTAAGCGTCAGCTATTCTCCGGGATCATACCAGAATAGATCGCTCAGCAATAGATCAGGCACCGAGCGAACGCTCCCGCTGGATGATTCGTTTTCCTCACTTGAAATAGAAAAACGACCTGAAGTACGACCGAAGGAAAAGACAAAAAAGGCGAAAAAGGAAAAGAAGCCCAAAAAGGAAAAGAAACCCAAAAAGGACAAGGAATGCGGAGAATTTTTGTCCAAAAGCTTTAAAATGCCAAGAGCTACAGCCGCAAGTGAAGAAGCTCCTTCCAAGGAGAAAAGGGGGAAGAAGCCCAAGAAAATGACAAAGCCAAAATCAGAAATCTTCGGGCAAAGCGCATCCAAAAGCTTTAAAATGCCCAAGGGAAACAACCAGAAAGACAAGGAATCGAAATCGTTACGAAACCTCGCGGACCTGGGTTCTACAGCTACAGACAGAACATTTTTGTTGGACGATCTATCAGTCATTACAGAAGATTTATCCACAATTGGAGAGGGACATCCAGGAGAGACAAACCCAGAAGCTGAGAAGACGAAGACGAAAAAGCTCAAGAAGGAGAAGAAAGAAAAGAAGTCAAAAAGAGATAAATCGGTAAAAGATGAAAAGTCAAAAGATAAAAAGTCAAGAGATAGATCGTCAAGCGATAAATCGGGAAAAGATAAAAAGTCAAGAGATAGATCGGGAAAAGGTAAGAAAACTAAAGACAAGAAACCAAAAGAGAAAAAATCTAAAAGGCCCACATCGGAAAAGAATTTGAAGCCCAAATCCGACAAGAAATTTGTAAAGCCCACATCAGAAAAGAGTTTGGTTAAAAAGAAGCCCAAATCCGATAAGAAATTGGTAAAACCCACATCGGAAAAGAAATTGGTTAAAAAGAAGCCCAAATCCGACAAGAAATTGGTAAAGCCCACATCGGAAAAGAAACTCGTGAAAAAGCCCAAATCAGATAAGAAACTCGTGAAAAAGCCCACATCGGAAAAGAAACTCGTGAAAAAGCCCAAATCAGACAAGAAATTGGTTAGTTCTCGAAAGAAAAAATCGCGATCGCAACCGCAATCTTGCCGTATGTGATTGATTGAGCTATGAAATGTTGACAATATGTGGCAAACGGAACACAATCTATGAACCCCCAATCGTGATGGGAAAATGAAATCAGTAAAAACTCGAAAGTAATTTTTGGTCCTCAACTCTTGAAAGGGTATGTGCCTCCATTTCTTGTTCCCCTTCTTCCCCAGAAATGAATTTTGGAGAAAAGCAATCCCGGACTCAGGATCCAAAGGTTGAATGGCAAAAGGAGCACATATTATCAACTTTGTTCGAACTGGAACAAAACATAAGAAAGGCAATGTGATCATGCGAATCACGCAAGCCGAATCCGCTTTATGGATGGCTACAGCAATCACCTCTTTGGATAGCGACCCAATCACAAGTGATCCTGGATGACTTCTTATTGTAGTGCCTCATCCCAACGCTAGTTTAGAAACATAAACTTAATTCTAATGAACTAAATAGAGATGATAAATCTTATCGCTTAAAGAAATTTCTATTTGATTGCAATTGGTGTCAACACCAACTAGTTAAAGATGTATAGGATTGTCCGCAAGCATATGTGGACTCACTGTTCAACTATCTTGAGCATTTTCTGATTTGGAACTAACCATCGATATTCAAACCGTATCCAAATTTCATTTCGTCCTTCAGGTGATCCAGCTCGGCCGATAGGCTTAGTTTGGGCTGACCGGGTTCCTTCCCGAGCGGTGTCTCAAGCTGAGATTGCATCTTAGCATTTCCATCGACGGTTACGTGCAGCTTGGACCGATTGAACTTAAATTCTGCCCCCAGGGCGCATTGCGATTGCAGCGTGATTGGGTCGCAGGAGAGCTCGGCCCCCAGCGTAACTCGTTTGGGAGTCACGATTCGTTTGTAGTTCAGCGTCAGGGGTAAGGGGCTCGGTCCACTGGGAGCAAACTGGATGCAGATGGCCGAAGAGCGCTCAGCGCTATTAGTGGTGGTTGTGCTATTGGTGTCAGTGGTGGGTGCATCGCCTCCCTCACCACTGGCATTAAAAGAGTATTTCATCAGATAGTTGCTCATCATGTTGCCATTCGCCCCAACGTACATGCCTTCCGCACCCATGCTTAGATTTGGTGTGATGCCCTGGTGAAATGCGCACCCGTAGACAGGCCCACCACCCATGCTCCCGTACTTGATATTCCCGGACCAGGACATTCCGTTCAGATCCACGTCTAAGAGGCACTGGTCGGCCTGTCCTTCGGCACTCAGACCCAGCTGGAGTTTGGCAACGGCAACACCTCCCAGGAGAGCTTTATGAATCCTTCCATCGACGCTAGACTGAGAGGGGTCGATTCGAGCAAAGCAGAGAGACGTCTCATCAGCTACCTGGGCCAGCCATGTGTAGGTTCGTTTTCGGCCATCGGGAAGCATGTTCGTTCCCAGCCAGAAAGAATGAACGACGGCCAAGTAGGGCGAAAGCTGTTTGTTGATGTCACACCGAAAACCGTCGTGGGTATCGAGCATTACCAATCGTTTAAGGTCGCCCGGGGCTTGTTCGTACGGACCAGGATTGATCATGGTCGATGCGGCTGCTGCAGCCTTGGCAATCGACTCGTCGTTCGCCTGGTTGGTCGACGGCGGGGGTGGTGGAGCCGAGCCATCTGTCGGGGGAGGGGGAGGAGGTGCACTGCTACCGTCGCATTTAGTAGTATTTGTCGAAGTTTGCAGGAAGGAAAATTGAGAGGGTGAAATTCCCGCTGGCGTAGGCTTGGATCCGCTGGTTCCCATAATGAAAATTTGCGGTATTTAAGTATATATTGAATATGGGAGAAACTTTGTTGAAGTATGGAATCAATCAAAGAAGCACGGGTCGTCGCCTCCACAATATTGATTGTTTTGGTCACAAGCCTCTTGAGCAATTGCGACTTGGTTCAGGAAAGGTATGAATGGCTTTGTCCAGCTGTATTTTTCTGCGTTGAATTTATTAACGATGTCAACCCAAGCGTTTGAAAAAATATGCTTCGATCTATTCAAGTCGTAATTGATCGAAATAAGTCGGTGTCAAGACGATTGGTAAAGCTGCCAAACGCCAACTATGCTTTTGACGAAGTTGTTTTGCTATCTTCTGCTGTAATTGGAGTCTCTCTTTGTACCGGTGCGGTAGGATCTGTCATTCATGGCGTCGGCAGCGCAATAATGGAGCGCGAGAGTGTGGTTTGTCTGGTAGTTCGTCCTTCGACCGTATCATACTCAAAAAATTCGGATTGCCACGAAGCCAGTTGCTCAATGCCTCAGCAGGCCCCCACTCCAGACCAAAGTATGAGAAAAACTTCATTCACTGGTGGCAACAGCTTTTGAGTGCCATATGGTGCAGAGGGCTTGAGCCTCAACCCTGCCAAAGCAGCCACCCCCAACTGCTGGCACACAAAGGGAGAGTAGCATCAGCCAGCGAGAATGGCACGATCCAGATCAACAATTTTTTGTCCTTTGGCAATGCCTTGCTACCACCATGCTCATCGCTTTCCCTGCAGAGTGAATCTATTGAATTTGTATTGATTTGTTCGTTGTTTTAAAATCTATTTAGTTATTGTAACTACTTATGATATGACTAGAGTACCAGCGAACAGGGATTTGTGACGGGGCTTCCCTCTCCTCTGATTCGTGATTGGAGTTGTTAGATCACTAAGGATCAGTGATGCTCGCAAATGCGCTGGTTAGGGCTGAGTTACTCATGTCATCGTATATAAAAGTATCTAGCTCTTGCGGTTGTTGATGGAGATCAACTGGACCTCCATGATGAGGGACTGATCGAATCGCTGGGCCATCCGCCGCTGCTCGGCGTATGTCGACGGGAAAGGGAGCTTGTTAGTATCGAAACAAGCCTCCTGCTGGACCATGGTCGCCGTCGGAACCAGCACGTAGTCCGTTCGGATTTCACCACCGGATCCCCCACCACCCGGCCCACCGTCGCAGGCGGCCGTCGCCTTTTCCCATCCCTTTTGAGGAAGAATCGCAAAGCGCCGGAGCCCGTTGAGCTTCATCCCAACCACGGCCTCGTTCAATGCGGCAATATTCTGGAAGGCACCAATGGTGGTCTGGAAAGTCTTTTGTCCGGCCTTGGTCTCGTCATCTTCCAGGCCGTACCCGCGAGAAAATACGACGGTTCCCTCCCCACTGAGGCCGTCGTAACTTCGTTTGCCAAGCTTGAGAACCTTAAAGTAGACATCGACATCATCTCCTTCCCGCACAGTGAGACTGATATCGTTCCCGTCGGCGTCCAGCGTGGTCGTTCCGCCCTCAATGTCCCGATACTTGATCCCAGTCTTGGTCACCAGGGGCGGCGGACCACTTGCTTCCTTTTCGCGTTCCTCGTCCGCCCTCTTGTCTGCCATGGCCTGGCATTCCTCAACATTGGTACACTTGGGCTTATCTCCGACGGACTTTTTGGGTGGAGGAGCGACACCCTTCACCAGAGCGTTGGAAGGCGACGGAAGGGAAGCCACTGCTGCCATCGTGGCACCTGTGATTGCAAGTGTGTTGCCAAATCCTTCCGCCAGAGCCCTTCGCCGGTTGATTGATTTCGATGATGGTTGCGATGCGTTTGTGTTGTCGTCGTTCTCAACATTAGAAGACCTCAGAGCGACCAATGGTTTCTGAGAAATAGCAGCGGCAACAATACTATTGGTAGTTGATGGCATCGAAAATGCGCTACAGGTCGTCACTGACGACGCAATCTGCAGAAGAAGGAACGCCGAAGAAATGGATGATCTCATGGCTAGGCGGACTCAAACTCGAGATTCTCTCTTCTTTACGACTTTCGGTGTGGTGTACAAGGAACTGCAGATCTTAAGTGCGTCAAAGAAAACAGTATTGATGCTCGGTTGGACATCATCCGACACCAATTTTTTCTCAAATTGAAAAATAATAT